>OGZW01000631.1_pt1 | contig 28123 bp, 27 predicted proteins | sample 1577001 | NCBI WGS metagenome assembly OGZW01 (sample SAMEA3541519, study PRJEB24748) | human gut metagenome | biome: human gut; feature: human-associated habitat; material: faeces | place: China | collected 2012 | reverse complement strand
GGTTCTAGATATCTTAGACATGCAATTTATATGATTGCTGAGTTTGCCAGACGTCATAATCCTGTTCTCAAACATCAGTTTGAAAAAATCAAGAATGGAAACAAGAAAAGACATAAGCTGGCTAACATTGCAATCGCAAACAAGATTGCACGATATATCTATTCAATTATGAAAAATAAAAGCAGTTTTGTAATCTTACATGATCATATCATGAGATTACCAGAAGAAACCCGATATACGTTCTTCAATTCAATATCATTAGACTTTCCTAAAAATACTAGAAAACAGATTTATCAGTATTCTGATATTAATGGTGAAGTACATAGATTTGTCTACATCAAAACAGATGAAATGATACCTGTTTAACAGTAAGTAAAAGTTTAATGTAAGAGCTTTCAATGGTTTTGCGTTGAAAAGTTCTTTTAAGTGTACTCTTTTTTAGAAAAGAAAGAGGATTTTTATAGAGGATTCACCTCTAAACCAAGACAAATGCCTATAAAATCAATAAATTCTAAAAAATTTAACTATTCATTGACATTTAATAGTTTGTCTTCTATTAATCATATAAATAGGTAAATTGAAGCCATAATTTTTCCGATAAAAACATTTGTAAAAATGGCTATTTTTTATTAAAAAAAGATTTTAATTCGTTTATCTTTGTAAGTCGATTTGTTTCATGGTTATTCTCATAATATATAATCACAGGTACCGTATCAACCCTATTACCTTCTAAAAAATAAATAAACTTAACATTTTTCTTCCAATACGCTGTATTAATATACTTAATAGCTACATTATTTGTCTTTAAAAATTTTTCTAATTCTTTTTGAAATTTTATACAATCAATACAATCTGGTCTCCCATAGTAGTAGTACCCTTGTTTATAATCTAATTCTGTTAAATCGCTTATACTAGCGATTTCACCTGTCTCTATCCCTTTATCATGACTATTAATCAAGACTATTGAAATCAATATACAAAATAAACTTAATATTAATAATAATTTCTTTACGGATTGCATCCTTTTGCTATTACCTTACCAAGATCAGTTTCTGTTCTATGTGGTTCTAAATTCCAAGGATTTTTAAGTTTTCCTATTGTCATATGATGACATAAAAATTGTGCTTTCATTGATGCGGTATGTTTCCATTTAGAACTACTTTTATGTTTTTTATACAATTCTTGGAACGCAGTTTTAGCCACTGCATAATTTGCTGCAGGTAAATCATTAGGGTATAAAGCAGAGCCTTTAAAATTTACACTTAATGAAACAACTCCATTTCTTGTGATCCATTTGCTTGAATTAAAATACTTACTATAGCCAGATGATGCTCTAGCATTATTATTAGAAAGTGCCGACATATATTGTCTATATAATTCAACATCTTTTTGAGTTGCATACATATGATTTGAAATATCATAGTCATTGCTATATAATTCACCATTTTGTATCAAATAATAGATGTTTATATATTCCATAATTTCTTCATCTTCTTTTGAAATATTTTCTGATTTTTCTAAAGCACTAGCAGTTACACAATTAACACCTAAAAGTAAAGCTACTAAAGCAGTAAATAAAATTTTTTTCATTTGAATTCTCCTTTCAATCAACAATTAGTTTTTTTACAAAACAATACTACTAAAACTATTTGAATCACACATACACAAAGAAAATATATAGATAATATTTGCACCATAAATGGAACAATATCCAGCAACGCCGCCCAATCACTTTCTATCAGTAATCCTTTTATATAATTTATACACATCAACAAGGTTATTATACTAATGATATTGTTAATAACCAATGTATAAATGAACTGTTTGCTTTTATTTAAAAAGAACATAACGTTAATAAATAACAATAATATATTTGCGAACAAGCATAATGCAATAATAAGTATCAATATTTTCACCTCCGTTAAACAACGATTACTTAAATTAAAATATTCTAGTCATATGTTTAGATATATACACAATGTCAATATGAAATAAATACAATTCAATAAAACTTGCATTTTGTTGTTTATATATTTATCATTTTCTCTTTGAAATAATTTTATATTATTTGCTTTCCTCTACCATTTTCTTAATTTTCTTATATAAATAAAGATAGTTAATTAGGCTTTTTTTAATACTTCTTCAACTATTCTTTCTGTATTATTTTCTTTTTGGCTATTAATTACATTATAAATAAAATTATCAAAATCTTCTTCATTCATCATTATAACTTCACCATTTTTTATAAGTTTTATCGGTTTATTTGTTAAAAATATTTTCTCACCAATTTCTGAATATCTTAAAATAGAAACACTTCTCATTTTATTCATTAATTGCATGAAATCACTTGGACAATTTAAAAGAGCGGAATGTTTACTTATATCTTGTAAAACTATATTTGCATCACAAACATAAATTCTATTTAATACATCTCTTAAAAAATAGCATACAACAAAGAAATCTACCATTTCCATCGGTACATGAGACATCCACACTCTAATTTTATCACCTTGCTTGATTTTGTATAAACCATTTAGAAATAAAGAATATTTATTATAAAAATATTCTTTATTTCTTTTACCGTAATCAACAACACCATATTTACATAATTGTTCATATCTTTCATTAATACTAAAATTCTTAAAGTTTCCTAACGAATAATCGTCTGGACAACAAAGAATAGTATCAGAATCTATGAATCCTGTTGTATATAAATAACGTAAATTTGCTTCAGTTGTACTATCGAAACACACTTCTATCATTTTATCCAATTTTTAAAGTCATTGTTTGGGTAATTCTTCCTCCATTCAAGACTTCCCCTTCTACTAATGAGATATAATAACTTGCCGTACATTTCACTTTATTTCCTTTTTTAAATGACTTTGTTCCGTCTACAAAACAGCCTAGTAAATAATTTGGAGAATTACTATGTTGCTCAATAGCTATGGTATTAGAAGCATACGAATTTTGATCTTTAATGGTGTGTTTACCATAAATACTTCTAATTCTTGCTTTTTTATTTTTTGCTTCTAATTTTATGTGTAGATCAATTGTTCTATCCGCTGCAACAATTTCAAACAACGTACCCCTTTGCTGAGAAATACTATCCTTATTTTCTACAAATCCACCTGTCTCCTCATCCAAATATGGCACCTGCTCTGCTTCATAAACAATCGGCTCTTGCTCCTGAATATTGTCATCTTATGCATAAGATGGTGATGCAATCAGCCCAAAAGTAAGAAGCATAACCGTTAAAATAGTTAAAATTCTTTTTATCTTTATCTCCTCTTGTTTTATATTTCGAAAACGTTCTCTAATTGAATATTATCATATATTAAATTATTTGTACATAGTTTATCTATGTATTGATATTTTTTAAATGCATACTATAATAAAAGTATCTTAACGTTAAGGAAGTATTAATATGGCCAGAAAAAATAGTTTTTTTAAATTAGATATGTTACTTCTATGTATAATTGCCAAACAAGATTGTTATGGTTATGAAATTACAAAACAAATTAAATTATATTCTCACGAGTTAATAGATATTAAAGAAGGTACTATGTATCCTATCTTGTATAAATTGCTAGATGAAAATTATATTTCAAGTTATGAAAAAGTAATCGAACGTAAGGTAAGAGTTTATTATCACATAGAAGAAAAAGGAAAAGAAAAATTATTAGAAATGATTAACGAATTTAATAATGCTGTTGACGGAATTCACAACGTTATTAAAGAATCTTTGGGAGAAGCTTATGAATAATATAAAAAAATACATTAAGAACATTTGGGCAATTATGCCTATGCATACTAAAAAAGAAAAATTCTATTTAAATGAATTAAAAAAACATTTAAATGAATATTTAGATGATCACCCACAATGTTCATATGATGATATTGTTCAACAATTTGGAGAGCCTAAAGATATTGTTGTGAATTACATACAAAACAGTGATGAAAATGATCTTATTAAAAGAATGAAATTAAAATCAATTATACAAAAATTTCTTATTTTCTTTTCAGTAATTTGTACAATTTTAGCGATTTGGTTTGGGATTCTTTGGTATAGCTATATACAAGATGCTAAAAATTCCATCATATACGATATTGAAACAACAATTACTGAAAATTCAATACATGGAGGGAATATGAAAAAATTAATTACGTCTATATTTATAGTGTTTATGATGATTACTACAATCATTCCTGTAAATGCACTAGAAGAAAATAAAAGCATCGATTATTTATCAAATGGTGATTATATTGAAACAACAATCACTTCAAATATGAATACACTAGCAAGAAGCAGTAAAAGTGGTACAAAAACAGAAAAATACAAAAATGCATCTGGAGAAGTTATGTGGTCTGTTTCAGTAACAGGAACTTTTTCTTACAATGGTTCTTCATGTACATGTACAAAAGCTACTTCAAGTACAACAAAACCATCTTCTATGTGGTCATTAAGTAATAAAAAAGTTTCAAAAAGTGGTAACAAAGCTATAGCTAGTGTTACAGGACATGCACCAGGCGTAACAGTTACAAGAACCGTAACTCTTACATGCAGTCCATCCGGAAAATTATCTTAACAAAAACAAAAACCAATTCAAGTAATTAAACATGAATTGGTTTTTATTTATATGTCGATAAATATAATTTCTTTAATTATAATTTCATTCACGCAGTTCTTAATATTATTCATCATTTGAACCCACTTCATTTGATCCTTTTGTTTAAGTTCTTCAGTAACATTCCATTTGATTTTATATTCTTTAACCATTTTTTCATACAAATCATCTACTTCTTTTTGATATTTTAATAAATAATCTATCAATTCATTTTGTACAAGTAATTTGAAATATAATCTATAATCATATTTCTTTAAATACTCTAATTTTGCTCTTCCAAAACGGTCTAAATGGATTTTATCTGCTTTTAAATTCAGCAAAAGATAATCTCCAACTTGAACATATTCTATCTTCTTCATCTTTCATTCCTGCTTTCTTTTTGTTTTATTTTCTTCATTACAGATTTTTCTATATCTTTTTCAATGCTTCTTTTTCTTATTCTATTACATGATTTGATTTCATATCTTAAACTTTTGATTTGTGGTGTAAACTCTTTAGCCTTAGATGACCACATTTCTTTTTCATTTTTATCTTTGGCTTTTTGTCTATAATAGTAACACTGTTTTCTTTGCTTAATGAAATAATCAAGTTCTTCTTGTTTGTTTTCTTGATAAGAATCTAACTTGACAATATCTTCTATCTTATTTTTTGCTAGTAAATCAATATCACTAACATATTGATCTAACTTTTTAAGTGCTTGTCTTGCTTCTTTTGATAAGTTTTGTTTTATTTGTGGAATTATGTTCATAAAAACTAGATGTGCTACATACATTCCTGCAAGTTTTGGGAGTTTCTTTTGTTTAAATTGACGATAGTAATCTTTACATTGATAATAATATTTATTCTGTTCCATATTTTGAAAGGGAATTATTTTTGTAGTCAATCGTTCTTTTATTTGTTCTTTATGATATTGATTACCAAGAGATTTTATATAGATTGGTTCTTCACAATAAGGATGATAAATAACAGATTCACCATTTATTTCATCAAATTTATAGCCTTTATTGTGCATAATTATTTTAAAATCTCTATAAAATGCACACTCTAAAACTGTTAAATCTATATCTCTTCTTATTTCATTCATAAATGATTTTAAGATATATTGATTCACTTTCTTTGTATACTTTTTAGGATTTTTTACAATAGACAAACCATATTCCAAACACAACTTATCGGATGTTTCTCTTAACATCCGATAATCTTTTTTAGTATTACAAAATCTTTTTCCATCAACAAACGATGTTGAATTTAAAAGAAAATGATTGTGAATATGCTTCTTATCCACATGTGTTGCTACAACAACTTCAAACTTATCACCATACAGTTCCTCAACAAGTTTAATACCTATTTCATGTGCAACTTCTGCACTTACTTCTCCAGGTTCAAATGACTGATAGCCATGAAATGCCATGATTTGTTTATGATCATTAAAGAACTTCTTTGTATTCATCATTGATTTACACGGATCAAAATAATCACAATTGATACAAGTAACATACTTTTTCTCATTCGTTTTATCATCATTATTCACATAATCTAAAACTGTATCTACTGTTTTTTCTTCATCTTCTACATAATGAACAACATGATCAAGTCGATCTTTAACACACCAAATTGAAGTAACTGCCTTAAACACCTCTTACTTCTTGTTCTAAATTCTTAATCATGTTTCTTAATTCATTAACAGTTATTTCTATAAAATGTATATCGACCTGTTCGTAAGTATTTAATGATTTTGCAATCTGATTGAGATTATTTCCAATATGATTGAATTCATTCTTTAACCGAAAATAATCAAGATTAGGTGGTTCTTTGATTACTGATTTAAAAAAACAGCGTCTAACATATTCTTCTCGGCTAAGTTTACTTTTAATTACTTTTCTATTCAAATCATTAAATTCATCATCATTCAATCTCACTTTAATTTCATGATTTCTTCTCATATTCTCTCTTCTTTCTTTGTTGGCGCTGCCAACTTGTGAATTGTATTTTGGGCACAAAATACGTTGCTTGCTAATACATAAACTACGAATTTAACTTTCTACTATGATAAGAATTAATATCATCATGATAAAGTTCTTTGAATTTATTTTCTATTGAATTTTTATAAGCATCTCGTACTCCTTGATCAAGTAAATTATTCGATTCTAACCAATCTTTATACAATTGTTCTTCACTTTCGTTATTTTCTATTTTATTTAAATCTACATCTTCAAAAGTACTTTTAATTTGAACATTGTTTCCTTCTATAGGGAATATATCTTTATAGTTATTAATAATACTTTTTTCCAATATTTTAATTATAGTCTCATCTTGATTTACAAAACCTGTTGTTAATTTTTCAGCTTTATTAATTAATATTTTTAGTGCATCCGGAGTTAATGGTGAACTGTTATTTTCTCGCATCTTTACAAAACTTTCAAATTTTTCTCTTACTTTTTTATTTTCTATCTTTTCTAAGATTCCATCCAGTTCTAATCTATTTTGTTCTTCATTATTCTTATCTAATCTATCCTGTGTTTCCAAAATGGATACACAGCTTGTATCCTCATTGGATACAGACTGTGTATATTCATCTTTTGTAACATATTTTTTACCATACAAAACTAATTGTTGCTTTTCTTTTTGATAAATCGTTTCTTTATATCGGTCCTTTTGAATGTAGTTGTGAATTTTCCAATGAACAATCACTGCAATTCCACTTTCAAACAGTTTCAAATACCCTTTTTTTATAAGAACTTCCATATCAGATTTTTGACACCCTACACATCTTATAATTTTATTTGGACTATTTATAAAACCATCATCATCTGCATCTAATGCTAAATGAAAATATAGAAGCTGTGCATCCTTTGGCATTTCTAAAAATAGATCACTACTCGTAAGTGGTTTAGAAAACATTCTTCTCTCTGCCATAATATAACCTCAAAACACCTTATCTATTTTATTTACGAGATCTACATCCGTACTTACAAAAAGATGTATATATGTTTTAAAACATTCAGCTTCTGAATGTCCCATGCGTCTTGCAATCGCTGTAACAGAACATCCCATATTTGCTAATAAACTTGCATGAGAATGTCGTAAATCATGTAAACGAATTCTTTCTAATCCTGCAAGATCAGCCATTTCCCAAAATCTATGTCTGATTGTTTCTCTAGCAATAGGAACATCCACCCCAAACAAGAATGTTTGATTTGTCACTCCATATATCTTTTTATAATAACTGATATATTCTGCTAAAATCTCACAAAGATTTTTAGGAATCATAATTGTTCTTTCACTTCGACTTGATTTAGCTGGACCGATATGCCACCTATTATCTCCAATTCCAAAACTTAATGTTTTATTGATGTGAATTGTTTCCTTTTTAAATCCACATCTTGTAAAGTAAGTGCTGATAGTTCACCTACTCTCATACCAGTAAAATAAAGAACATTAATAATTACATAACATTCATATTCATGATGTACTTTATCCTTCGGCGCAGTTAACATAAGTTGTTTGAACTGTTCAGGAGTATAGAACTTCATTTCCTTCTTTATCTCATCTGGCTTTTTATAACGATCTATTTTAGTCATAGGATTATAGAGTATATAATTTTCTTTTACACCAAACTTAAAGATTTTATTTAGATAAGAGTAGATTCCATTTACATAATTTGTTGAAGCCCCTCTTTTGATAAATGTATTTAATATCTTTTGAATATCAGCAGAAGTAATTGAAGATGCTTTTAAATCATATAAATCTACAAATTTCATCAACATATAGGCGTTGGTTTGTTTGGTTGTTGCTTTTATATTATTTTTAACTTTATCATCATATAATTCAGTAAGTTCTTTAAAAGTTACCGAACTGACTTTTTGTTTTTGTTCAAAATTAAATTTATCTTTAAAATCTAATTCTATTTTCTGTGCTTCCTTCTTCGTGGTCACACCTTTTAACTTTTTTGTATAGTTATAATAATCATTAGGACCTCTTTTAATTGTTCCTTTCATTACATAACCATCTTTTGTCTTATAGACAGCCATAAAGACTAATCTCCTTTCTTGAAAACATTGAACTTTATTCACAAGTTCGATATAATCAAGGAGTAAATTGTTCCAAATTTACATGTGAACTAATTGTCGCAACCAATTAGTTCCTTTTTTTTACTTCTTGATTAAAAAAATCCTTAACTACCGCAACTGGAATTTTTCCATACAAACATCTTTGTGGATCAATATCATACATGATACGCATGCGTTTCATAAAATTGATAGCACTACTTCTCGATACATTTGCATATTCTGCAATTTCAGTTGCACCCCAAAAGAGTTTTTCCATGTGTACCCACCTCCTTCTTTACAATTTAGCAAATTTATGCTAAATTGATTACATACATATATTAGCATTTAAAATTATACTTTTCAATATATTTTTAGCATAAATATGCTAAATTAGTGAATAATACCATTATAAACAGAAAAGAGGATACATACTATGTTAACAATCAATAATGTATTGATTAATAGAATTGAGTCACAATCACTTTATGAAAAGTTATCAACATTACCGACTATAGGTGACAGACTAAAATTTTTAAGAAAAGATTATCTCAAGAAGTCACGTGCAAAAATGGCAAGTGAAATGAAGATAGAACCTACTACAATTCAAAAATATGAGGAAAACAGAACTACTCCAAAAATATCACGTTTGAAAGAATTTGCAGATTATTTTCAATTACCTGTTGAAGTACTTACCGGAGAAGATGCCGATGTGATGATCATGGAAGATTACTTCTTGATTGGTAATTTACAATATTTTTGTTGGAGAATAGATTTTGATAGAGATCTATCAATTAGTGAAGAATTATTAAAACAAATTAAAATTGCTATTTATAAAGCAAATATTGAAATAGTTAAGCACATTAAAAATCAAAATGATTTAATATATGTATTGAAGCTCTTTGATTTGGATGATGAAGATAATTCTAGTACACTCATTGATTTATTTGAAGAGAATATTCAATTAGTTACTAAAGGAGATTATAACGAAGATCATCAAAGAATAGAAAAACTATCCAAGGTTTTTGATTACGCAATTAATACAAAAAATCTTATCGATAAAAAAACCTATAATTCGATTGTGAATATCCTTTATCCACTTGTAGAATGTTATAAAAATAACCCTGAATAGACACTTATTTTAAGCATCAAAAATTAATGATTTTTTGATGCTTTTTTGGTGGAAATTTTGCACTTTTTTCGAATTTTTTTGGTATTTTTTTGGTATAGCCCATTTTTAGGGCATTTTTGAGCATTATTTTACTTACAAAAAATAAAAACCCGCAAATCAAAAAACGTTGATTTCATGCGGGTTTTGGCGTAAAAAAAAGGGCTTCTTCTATCTTGAAACCCTTTTTTATTTAGCATATTTTTCGCTAGATTAAGCTAATTCAGCAAAATATTTAATAGTTCTAACCATGTTAGAAGTATATGAGTTTTCGTTGTCATACCAAGCAACTGTTTGAACTTCAGTAGTTCCGTTGTCTAATGGTTTAACCATAGTTTGAGTTGCATCGAATAATGATCCGTAAGTGATTCCTACGATATCAGAAGATACTAATGGTTCTTCAGTATATCCGAATGATGGAGTAGTTGCTGCTTTCATAGCTGCATTTACTTCTTCAACTGTAACTTCACCTTCAACAACTGAAGTTAAGATAGTTGTAGATCCAGTTGGAACTGGTACACGTTGTGCAGAACCAATTAATTTACCATTTAATTCTGGGATTACTAATCCGATTGCTTTTGCAGCACCTGTTGAGTTAGGAACGATGTTAACTGCAGCTGCACGAGCTCTTCTTAAGTCACCTTTTCTATGAGGTCCATCTAATACCATTTGATCTCCAGTGTAAGCATGTACTGTTAACATGATACCAGATTTGATTGGTGCTAAATTATTTAAAGCGTTAGCCATTGGTGCTAAACAGTTAGTTGTACATGAAGCTGCTGAGATGATAGTGTCAGAAGCTTTTAAAGTACCTTCGTTTACACCGAATACGATTGTTGGTAAGTCATTTCCAGCAGGTGCTGAGATAACAACTTTTTTAGCTCCAGCATCGATATGAGCTTGAGATTTAGCTTTAGATACATAGAATCCAGTACATTCTAATACTACGTCTACACCGATTTCTCCCCATGGTAATTCAGCTGCGTTAGCTTTAGCGTAGATTTTGATTTCTTTTCCATCAACTGTGATTGAATCTTCACCAGCTTCTACTGTATCAGCTAATGCATATTTACCTTGTGCTGAATCATATTTTAATAAGTGTGCTAACATTTTAGGATTAGTTAAATCGTTGATTGCTACAACTTCATATCCTTCTGCATTAAACATTTGTCTGAATGCTAGACGTCCAATACGTCCAAATCCGTTAATTGCTACTTTTACTGCCATTTTATTAATATTCCTCCTTGTAAATAGCTTTTATGCCATTATTATAAGTCAAAAACTTCACAAAAGCAACTACTACAACGTTGATTTCTTGTATAAGATGCATTAATTTTTCCTTTATTTTTCAATTAATTCCCATTTCATCACATCGTTAGCGCTTACACTTTTTTGCTTCTTTTTTATTTTTTATTAAGAATATTTTTCCACTTTTATTTCTATAATAACGTATGGAGGTTATTTTATGCATCTTATCCCTACTATCATAGAAAAAGATCATCAATATCATTATGCTTACGATATTTATTCCAAATTACTTGAAGAAAGAATTATTCTTCTGACCGGTACAATTGACGACGCTATGTCAAGTTCTATTATTGGTCAATTACTCTATCTCGAAGCTAAAGATAGTCACAGTGATATTTATCTTTATATTAATTCACCTGGAGGAAGTGTATCTGCCGGTTTAGCAATTTTTGACACTATGAATTTTGTTTCATGTGATATTAGTACTATTTGTTGTGGTATTGCCGCCAGCATGGCTGCTATTTTGCTAAGTGCAGGAAAAAAAGGAAAACGCTGTGCTTTAAAAAATTGTGAAATTATGATTCATCAACCCCTTGCCTCTCTAGAAGGTCAAGCAACCGATATTTCAATCAATGCTAAGAGAATCGAAAAGCAAAAAAAGAAATTAGCAGAAATACTCTCTCAAAACTCACATCAATCCATTGAAAAAATAATTCAAGATTGCGAACGCGACTATTATTTGGATCCAAAAGACGCCATAGAATACGGTTTAATCGATGAAATTATTTAAGTAGCTTTTTAGCAAGTGCCAAATAAATATCATGCATATAAGCATTAATATAAAATAATAATTATTTTCATCGCCTGTTTCTACATAATTATTAACAGGTCGATCATACATAATAACTCTCTGAATTTTTCCTGTATCTTTAACTGTAAACCTTAATGATTCAGCTACTTTGTAATTTTTAGGTGCAATAGCTTCAGTTAATGTATAAGTTTCTCCAGCAGTTAAGTTTTTGATCATATGAGGTTGTTTTCCTGAAGTCCATTCATCAATGACTTTACCATCTTTGTCGGTAACTTTAAGTTTAGCACCTTCAAGTTCTTTTTTAGTAGTAATATCTTGTTTAGATACTTCTACTTTTGTATCTTCATCCACCATTGATAAGGATGTATCTTTGCCTTCTTCTGCTGTGAATGTTTGTGTTTTGAAAGTTGCATATCCGTTAGGTGTTTTTGTTTCCTTCAATACATATTCTTCTCCAGCTTCTAGACCTTGAATCATATGTCTAGTTTCATTACCATCAAGATCAATGTTTGTGTAAGTAGTAACACCATCTTTTATAAACATGACAGTATAATCATCTTTACCTTTGTTTTTAACAATGCTGTATTGAACTGTTGAATCTTCATCATCAACATACATCCCTTCAACTTTACCAGTTTCTTTTAATTGAGATTTCATTTCATCAGTAACATCAAAGATATGTTGTCCTGAAATCCATTTGTCAATAATGTTTTTAGTCTTATTAGAAGTGACTGTCATTTCAGCGCCTTTTAATAAGTTACCTTTTTCATCAACTTTTGAAACTTCATTGATTGTATCAAGCATTTCTACTTTTTGATTTTCTTTAGCATATGAAACTTCAAATTCAATATCATTAGCAAGATTTAATCCTGTAGGAGCAAGATCTTCATGTAGAATATATTTCTTACCTTCAACTAATCCAGTAGCATAATGTACTTTACCTTCAGAAGTCCATTCATCAATGATGTTTCCATCTTCGTCTTTGATTTGCATTAAAGCACCAGTTACTTCATCACCACTTACTGTAGTTTTTGAAATTGTAACCTGTTTATCGTGCATTACTAATATTTGATCCTCATCTTCACCAGCAGTAAATTCAATCTCTTTTGCTTGAACATATTCTTCAGGAGTTTTTGTTTCTCTTAAGATATATTTTTCACCAGCAACAAGTCCTTGAACTTTGTGAGTTGTTTCATTACCATCAAGATCAATATTAGAATAAGTAGTAATACCATCTTTAACTTGCATAAAAGTATAGTCATCACGATCTTTATTTTTAGCAATACTGAACATAACCATAGAATCTTCTTCATCCATGTATGTTCCTTCAGCTTTACCATTTTCTTCTAATTGAGATTTGATATCCTTATCAATGTCTAGGATATGTTTTCCAGTTACCCATTGGTCAACGATATCTTTAGTTTTTTCTGATACGATAGATAAAGTTGCTTCTTTTACAGCTTTACCATCAACATCTGTTTTATTTACTTCTGTAACAGTATCAATCATTTCTACTGTTTGATTTTCTTTCTCTTTTGTAACTTCAAAAGTGAAATCATTTGCAAGATTGAATCCTAAAGGAGATAAATCTTCGTGCAATGTATAAGTTTTACCTTCTTCTAATCCGTTAGCAATATGAGATTTTCCTTCACTGTACCATTCATCAATGATGTTTCCGTCTTCATCAATAATTTGCATATGAGCACCTGTGACTTCTTCACCGCCAACAGTTGTTTTTGAAACAAATACCTGTTTGTCTTTCATAGTAACTGTTTCAAGTTCACTAGAATTTTTAACAGTGAATTTAATATCTGTTGCTTTTACATAATCTTTAGCTGTAACAGTTTCAGATAATGTATAAGTCTTACCAACAACAAGACCTTCGATTGAATGTACTTTGTCAGTAGAAGTCCATTGATCCACTACATTTCCATCTTCATCAGTAATAGTCAATTGAGCACCTTCAACTTCTTTGTCTCCAGTAACATCAGTTTTATTGAATTCAAAGTCAGTTGTTTTGTTTTCCACATCAAATGACTTAATGTAATTTTTTGTAGTGAAATCAGATTGTTTGAATACGGCATCATATTGAGCTGTATCTAATACGCAACCATCTAAAGTTTTAACTTCCTGAAGATAATATGAGGCTCCCTTCGTACTCATTGGCAGATTAGAAATATCTAAATGTCCATCTAAAGAAAGGGCATAGATACCATTTCCAACTTCACTTCCTGTATTGACAATAGCTCCTGAGTTTTCAGTTGTAATGACAGAATCCTTTTCAAACATCAAAGAACCGTCAATTGAACTATAAATATCTTCTTTTGCCTTCAATACAAATTGGATTTTAGATAGATCAGAACGATCTACCAAATCTGTATCTGTATCTAAATCCATGACCGTTTTATTAAGTTTGATTTCTCCTTTAGGCTGTCTGTTTTTGATCTTTACTTCAACGATTGGATCAGCGTCTTCATCCACATCATAGTCATAGGTACTTGATATAACGAATTCAACTAGTTTTTCAAGATCAAGAAAACCTTTTGGTGTCTTGATTTCTTCAATCGTATATGTTCCTGCATTGAGCATCAATGGAAGAGTTACTGTTCCTTTTTCAGCAACAGGAATGATTTCATTATCTGAATTTGTGGTAAAGGTATCTACCTTCGTACCCGATACTTTCTGAACGACATAGTTTCCTTGAGCATCCTTGATTTTAAAAGAAGCACTATTGAGAGTTACTTTCTTTCCAGTATCTTCATCTACCTTTACCAATTTGACATAGGAAGCAAACGGTTTATTGTTGACACTTACAAGTTTGACCTGTTCGAGTTCATTGTACTCTGAAGAATCCTTAGTAACTGAAACAGTAAAATCAGGTGCTGTCCTATAATCCTTAGGTGTCTTTGTTTCTCTTACGAGATATTTTCCATAAGGAAGATAATCTGTAACAGCTCGACCGTTTTCATTAGTTGTAATAACTGCATAGGTTTTAGCGTTATTCCAGCCAACATTATCTACTTCTGTTTTAAGCTTCCAAGTAAACTCTGCACCCTGTAATCCTTTAACAACTCCAGAGATTCCTTCTCTTTCACCACTTTTAAACAATTGAATACGTTGTTTTTTGACCGTTTCTTGAACAATCATTTGATTGGCATCATTACCAAATTGTAATTTTGCGCCAGTATATTGCTTTGTAATTTGAGCAACATAATTCGTATCTTTTTCAGTAGTAGTAACACCAGTTGAATTATCAGTTACATTTAATGTATTACCTTTTAATAGATAGCCTGTAGGGGCTTTAGTTTCTTCAACGGAAATTGTTCCAAGTGGTAAAGTGACCGCACCATTTTCATCTAAATAAAAATCATCACCTGATACTTTATAAAAGTCATTTAGATTGGTAATATAATATGTTTTTCCAGCAATTTCACGTTTTTTTGTTTGAATCACCCATGTTCTAGTAGCTTTTTTAGGAAGGTCATCCTTTGTATAGTAACCATCATAGTATTTAACAGTAAATTCAGCACCTTCCAAAGTAGCATCACCCTGTGGCATACCCTTGTTTTCAGCATCATTCTTTACGATTTCAATACCGACTGGGTCATTACCAGGTACTTCGTTAGATTCAGCTCTTACTGTTTGGTCTTTTACGATTGTTACATTGTGTGATGTTTCATCTAAATCATATCCTTTAGATGCTGTAATTTCTTTCACTGTATAATTACCTACTGGAAGAATTGATGATTTAGCATAACCATCTTTATCAGTAGTTAATGTATCTACTTTTGTACTACCACTGTAGATACCATATACAGCACCTTCTAACGAATAACATCCATTATTGTTTGTAATATCTTCATTTGCTGACTTTTTAATTAAATCGATCCATCCAAAATCTAACCAGTCAACACTGTATTTTAATGTATCAACTGATTCTTGAGTCCATGATCCGTGAGTTTGGTTTGCACCATTTCCATCAGAAATTGCTAAAGCACAGAATTTTCCTTTTGCTGAATTGTTCAATGTTCCGCTTGTATAATCAGTTGGACTGTTTTCTAATGGTGCAGTTAGATAGAATGATTGACCACCCCATACAGTTGCAGTTCCACCAGTTTGTTGAGCTGAAGAACCAGCAATATGAATAGTCACATTACTTTGTAACGGCAACTGAACTGTTTCATTTGATGAAGCATTAAATGAGACAGTATTTGTAGTTTGAATCATATTTGCTTTATCGAATGTAGCTTTTAATGATGCAGTATCTCCAGTTGAAAAATTGACTCCACTTGCTGGATCAGGTAACTGTTCAACACCTCGATAGATATTCATGAGATTTGTTCCATAATTTCCACCGAAAGTTTGGTTAAACAATTCTTCGCTGAAGCCATTCCAGTCCCCACTGTATGCCCCGCTTAAAAAGATATGTGTTAAAAGATATTTGACATCATCGTTTGTAAGATATGAATCATTGGGACATACAGCGGTTTTCAAATCATGATCTGGTGAAAAAACATCCCACGCTGCCGGTCCACCATATCCATAATATAAAAGCTTCCTTACCATCGAATTGTTCTCAATGACAGAAGCTGTATAGTTCCCAGCAGAGGGTGTCTTTTTCGATGATTCAAGACAGTAAGACCACTGACCATTATAGGTACATGAATAAGTTGACCACTGTTTTAATGATGCTATTTTACGTCCCCACCATTCAGGATACTTAATATTTTTTACTCTTGTAAATTCATGTGGAATCCCGCTGTCCCAAGCTTCTACTGTATTTGTGTTTCCTGCTGTGAAGCACATAGACAGTATCATTCCTAGAACAACGAAAACTTTGGTTATTTTATTTAACCATTTCTTAAACTTCATTTTTCTTTTTCCCTTTCCGAATAATATTTGATAATACTTTTTGTTTAAACAAAAAGATGGAACTTGTTCCATCATCCTTCAGATGCAAGTTTATAACATCTGTATACTTCTATGAGACAGGTTTTATATTTGACGAATCAAAAGACCTTTGACAATAAAAAAAGACAATCTTTCGATTGCCTTATGGGTGAAACACCCATTTTTGCTTATGAATTTTTATCATTTTAATTTGTTTCCTTTCCTTACAGCTTTTTTAATGATCAGTAATTTTTACCTTTAAATTAAAAAGATGGAACAAGTTCCATCTCTCAACTACAATTCTATACTATCATTTTAACACGTCTATTTTTAAAATCTATTGACTTTTTTGTGCAATTTCTTTTAAAAAGTTTTTTAACACTTCAAAATGTATCTTTTTATATCAGGGAGGGATCTCTGACAGTACGAAAGTATGAGATTTGATTATAAATGAATTCTACCGTCTAATACTGCCAGAGATACCCTTTTGGGAATGTTAGAATCCTTTCGTTCAAATTCTAACAATATCATTTTACCACACTGATTTTTAAAAACCATTGACTTTTTTGTGTAATTTTTTTTAAACTATTTTCATAAGAAAAAGATGGAAGTACAGCCATATTCCATCTTTTTTTGATTAGGACTTACATAATTAAATGTAACAGATACTGCTACAGGAACTACTTCTACTGTAGAAGACAGTAACTATGTTGCTCAAATCACAAAAGAGTATCAAGGAGCTAAATTACAATTCGGTAATTATTCCTTTTAAAAATCATATAATTAATGCCTATATTAAATAGTTTAATTTATTTAAAATATTATTTTGTCGACCCGCAAGAGCATTTATAACCAGTTGTAACTGTTTCATCATATGCTTGTTTAACAACTACAGTTTCATCATATGGTGGTGTTACAGTAATCGTCTTTGTTTCTTGATGCGTTACAGCATCATGATGTTTAGTTCCTACCTGTACTTTTGTTGAATGATATGAATGTCCAGTAATTGCAGAATGATCTCCAGCGTTTAATGAAGCTTCACTTCCTTTTCCAAAATCTTGTCCACACACTTTACATACAACATGTGTTTCATAAACAGGTTCGTCATAAGCTTCCTTATCTACAACTGTGTATGTTTCCTGACGTGTCACTGCATCATGATGCACTGTTTTAGTTTCAGCAGGATGATGTACTGTTTTAGTGATAGGAATGTTATAGTTATGTTTATGTTCATCACCTTTTGATGATGAAGATGAACTGTTACTACTGTTTGAACTGCTTATATTGTTTCCTGATGGTTTTGATGTACCACTATTTGAAGATGGTTTTGTTGTGCTTTCACTTGATGAACTGTTTACTGTTCCTTTATTTGAAACAGGTGATGTAGATGCTACTGCATCATTAGATGATACATCACTGCTTGATTTCTTTGTAATGACAGTCTTCTTATTCCCATTTTCATCAGTTACTACTTCAGTAACAGCAACTTCTCCTTCAGCAACTTCAGGAGCTTGTACGATATTGACTTTTAATTTCTTTGATGCCTTATTCTTATATTTATCTTGAATAGAAACTTTCAAATCATAGCTTCCAATCGTGTTGACATCAACTTTGGATGTATCAATCTTCCAGTCTTTGACATCACTGTAATCGGTAGCTTGTAATAAATCACCAAAATTAAAAGTAGAAAGATCAGTATATTGAATGACATCAATACTGTCAGGTGCTGTTATTTCAGGTGCTTTTGTATCTTTAACAGTTACCTTAACAGATTGTTTTTCTTTTTTGTAGGTAAAGCTGATTGTATAATTACCAACTTTTGGATAGTCTTTTTCTTCTTTCGATACAACATTTCCTTGTTCATCCTTATTTGTTACAGTAACGTACTTAAGATTGTCTTTTTCCTTTGTATCTTTAATGATCTTATCTAGATTATCAACTTTATTTGCATCCAAATAATCAGCAACATTAGTTGAAACTTTTTGACCAAGTTCAGCATCCACTTCATTTGATGTTAAGACTAGATTTTTAGAATAGTTGTTATTTAGAATGACTGCACCAGCAGCTCCAATAACTAAAACACCTGCTAAACAACCAGCAACTATTTTTTTCTGTTTTGTATCTAAATATTTTTCAATAAAATTTTGTTTTTTTGTTTCCATATTTCCACTCCTTTGAATTTTTAATCTATTTCTAAGATGGAACTAGTTCCATCGCTCTTTTCTAAATGAATAGGACTTACATAATCTACATGTAGGAAAATTATAAATGCTACTGTTTTACATATTTGTCCTGAAAGATAATAGACTTAATACCGGCAATAACATTCCATATTGATTGATGCCTATGTTTTTCAATCAGGACTTACATAATCAATTACAATTCTAACATCTTTCTATCGGAAGGGAATATTTTTTTAATAACACCAATTAACACCTGAATTATATTCCTTAGCTGTAATGATGGAACAAGTTCCACCTCTCAACTACAATTCTATACTATCATTTTAACACGTCTATTTTTAAAATCTATTGACTTTTTTTGTGTAATTCTATTAGAACTATTTTCATAAGAAAAAGATGGAATTACTGCAATCTTCCATCTTTTTTGATTAGGATTTACATAATTAAATATTTGTTATCTTTTGTTAAAGATCAAACTGTAAAAGACAATTCCAATGAAATATCTGGGGATGATCCTAATATTGTCAGAATTCAAATAGTTTAAATAATGCCCATATAAATTGTTTTGATTGTTTAAAAATTTATTTCATTTCACCACAAGAACATTTATAGCCTGTAGTAACTGTTTCATCACGGGCTGGTGTTGATGCTTTAGCTGTATTGTTTGAATCGCTATTTGTATTAGAGGTGTTCGGATTGCTTGAACTGTTTCCACTATTGATAGAATTTAATTGCTTGATCCAGATGAATTGTTGCCAGAAGCAAGTGTACTACTTCCAGTGTTTGTTGTTGGTTTTGTGTTAATCGTATCACTCTTAACAGTTCCTGTGTTAGATACAGGTGATGTAGACACTATCACATCAGTTTTAGAAACTTGATTGTTAGATTTTTTAGTGATAACAATTTTCTTATTTCCATTTTCATCTGTAATAATTTCAGTAACTGAAACTTCTCCTTCAGCAACTTCAAGAGCCTATACTATATTTACTTTTAATTTCTTTGACACTTTATTTTTGTATTTATCTTGAATAGAAACCTTCAGTTTATAAGTTCAACTGTATTCACATCAACTTTAGATGTATTAACAATCCAATCTTTAACATCACTATCATCCATACTCTCTAACAGTTCATCAAAATTGAATGTTGATAAATCCGTATATTGAAAGATATCAATACTAGTAGGTGCTTTAATTTTCGGTTTTGTTGTATCTTTGACAATTACTTTTATTGTAGCCGCTTCATTTCCGTATATAAAATACATTTCATAATTACCAACTTCAGGATAGTCCTTTTCCTCTTTAGAAATAACTTTTCCATTTTCATCTTTATTGATAACTTTCACATACTTGAAATTGTCCTTTTCTTTAGTTTTCTTAATGATTTTTTTAACAACTTTATTACTTAGCTTATTTTTATCTAAATAGCCATCTATATTAGTCGGTACAGTTTACCCCAATTCAACATTGATTGTATCAAATTTAAGTATTAATTCACTTTGTTGGAAATCACAAAATATTAGCTTTTCAGCTCCCACAACTAAACCAATCACTATAATAATTCTTAATTTTTTTGTTTTTAAAACTATAAACTGCTTAAAAAATTATTCTATTTTTCTTTTCACAATATAATCCTCCTCATTTTAGATGATGAATAGATATAAAAAAGAGTATAAAAAAAGCAATCTTTCGATTGCTTAGTTAATTTTTACAATTGTATATCCATTTTCTTTGAATTTATCAACAATCATTTGAATATGCGCTTCACCATTTGTTTCACAAGTAACCCTTAATTCTACTTCTGAAAAACGTGCAAAGTTTTTAAATTGGTTATGTTCAACACCAATAACATTTGCATTACATTCATTTAATAATCGAGATACAATTTCTAATTGTCCTGGAATATCAGGTAATTGTACAGAGAATGTTAAGATTCTACCCCTTGAAATAAGTCCTTTATTGATCATTGAAGAAATTGTCATTACATCCATATTTCCACCAGAAATAAGTGATACAACTTTTTTACGTTTACAATGTAATTTCTTTAAAGCTGCTAATGATAAAATACCTGATCCTTCAGCAATTAATTTATGTTTTTCAACAAGTAATAAGAAGGCTTCCATCAATTCATAATCACTTACAGTTACGATTTCATCAACATATTTTTTAATATATTCAAATGGAGTTTCTCCAATTTGTTTAACTGCTGTACCATCAGCGATTGTACTTACTTCACTTAATTTAACAAGTTGATCATCTTCAACTGCGGCAAGGGCACTCGCTGCACCTTCTGGTTCAACACCAACGATTTTAACAGATGGATTGATTTGCTTTGCTGCACAAGCAATACCTGAAATTAATCCACCACCACCAATTGGTACTAAAATATAATCAACATCTGGAAGTTCTTCCATAATTTCTAAAGCAATTGTTCCTTGCCCTTCCATAACATCTTCATCATCAAAAGGATGAACAAAAGTGTATCCTTCACTTTTTTGTAATTCTACAGCTTTTTCATAAGCTTCATCATAAGCTTCACCATATAATACAACATCCGCTCCATGTGCTTTTGTAGCATCAACTTTAATTAATGGTGTATGTGCTGGCATACAAATTGTTGCTTTGACCCCTAATTTTTTTGCTGCATAAGCAACACCTTGTGCATGATTTCCAGCTGAAGAAGCAATTAACCCTTTTTTCTTTGCTTCATCATCTAATTTCATAATTTTATTGTAAGCCCCTCTAATTTTGAAAGCTCCTGTTTTTTGTAAGTTTTCAGGTTTGATGTAGACATCATTTCCACATTCTTCAGAAAAGGCATCACTATGTATTAAATGAGTTGGTAAGATAACTTCATCAACTCTTTTTTTAGCCGCTTTAAAATCTTCTAATTTTAACATTTAAATTCCCTCCGTTTAAGTATTCATAATTATATCACTATTCTTCGATAAAACAATTATTTTGTTTTAATTTGATTTGTACTTTCATCATAAAAATATTCGTTTTCATCTAATCTTTTCATAAACTCAGTTTCATCCAAATCATAAACAGAAAGAACATGTGATAATTGCATATCATCATCTCTTAATTTCATATTAATCATACTTACTAACATGTGTATATCTTTTGGCATTTTTAAACTCCTTTATTTATATTTTTCTAGACATTAACATTATACATGATTTTTTTATGTTTTTTGTCTCAAATTTGTCTCAAAAGTTATTCACATTTATTGTATAAAATTAAATATTTTTTATCATATTAATTAATTCTTATTGATTTTTTATAAATCCTATACTATACTGTAAACAAGTTAAAAGCAAAGACAAGGATAGTAGTATTTTTACGAAGCAACAGCGAGCTAGTAGAAGGTGAAAGACTAGCAGTGAACGAAAATATGAAGAACACCTTCGAGCTGTCTACCGAAAGCAATGCAAGTAGGCTAGAACGTCTCTAGTTATGTTACAACTAGCGGGTATCGAGTACTCTTTGAAGTATTTTCCGTACCATGTATATCTTTGGATTTATATGTTACACGATACTCGCACACTATGTGCGTTTTTTAATTATAAGGGGGATATTAAAATGTGTGGTTTTTTAGTCGTTGGAAGTGAAGAATTTGAATTACAGGTTTTCCAAAAAGCTTTAGATAAAGCAGCGTATCGTGGGCCTGATTATCAACATGTCTCAATTGATCATGGAATAACATGGGGATTTAACCGTTTATCAATTATGGATTTATCAACAAATGGAAATCAACCTTTTGTTTATAAAGATTATACACTTGTATGTAATGGTGAAATATATAACTATCCAGCATTAAAAACAAAATTAGAAAGTAGCTATACTTTTAAATCTGGTAGTGATTGTGAAGTTTTGATTCCATTATATGAACAATATGGACTTGAAATTTTATGTAAATATTTAGATGCTGAATTTGCTCTTGTTTTATACGATAACAAAACAAAACAGTTAATGGCAGCAAGAGACCCAATGGGAATTAGACCTATGTTTTATGGTTATAGTAAAAAAGAACATCAAATATGTTTTGCTTCCGAAGCCAAAGCTTTATTTGATTTATGTGATGATATTATGCCTTTTCCACCAGGACATTATTATTTAGATGGTCAATTTGTTTGTTATAATGATTTAAGTGATCCTAAAACAATCGTTGATGATGATTTAGAAACAATTGCTGGAAAATTAAAAACAAAACTTGAAAAAGCCGTAGAAAAAAGATTTATGTCTGATGTTCCAATTGGATATTTATTAAGCGGTGGATTAGATTCTTCTTTAGTATGCGCCATTGGTCAAAAATTATCAGATAAACCTATTCGTACTTTCGCTATCGGTATGGAAAGTGATCCTATTGATTTAAAATATGCTAAACAAGTTGCTGATTATTTAGGAACAGAACATACAGAAGTTATTATGAATAAAGAAGATCTCTATCAACATCTAAAAGAAGTCATCTATCATCTCGAAACTTTCGATATTACAACAATTCGTGCGAGTATGGCCATGTATATTTTATGTAAATATATTCACCAAAATACCGATATTAAAGTTATTATGACTGGTGAAGTTTCAGATGAATTATTTGGTTATAAATATACTGATTTTGCACCTAACGCTAAAGCTTTCCAAGAAGAAGCAAGTAAAAGAATCAAAGAACTTTATATGTATGATGTCTTAAGAGCCGATCGTTGTATTTCTGCACATGCTCTTGAAGGACGTGTTCCTTTTGCTGATCTTGATTTTGTTGATTATTCTATGTCTATTGATCCTGCTAAAAAAATGAATGTTTATAATAAAGGAAAATATTTGTTAAGACATGCTTTTGAAGGAACTGATTATTTACCACACGATATTTTATTTAGAGAAAAAGCAGCTTTTTCTGATGCTGTTGGTCATTCAATGGTAGATTATTTAAAAGAATTAGCTGAAGATAAATACAGTGATGAAGATGTTTTAAATGCTAAAGATAAATATTCATATTGTACACCTTTCACCAAAGAATCATTAATGTATAGAGATATTTTTGAATCATTCTTCCCACAACAAGGAAAATGGATCAAAGATTTCTGGATGCCAAATAAAGAATGGGAAAACTGTGATGTTGATGATCCAAGTGCTCGTGTGCTTAAAAACTATGGAGATTCTGGAAAATAAAAATAAAGCAATGCTAGATGTTTATTCTAGTATTGCTTTTTCTTCGTTTATTTTATTTTCAATAAATATCTTTTCTAATTCTCTTAAAAAGAATTGTGATGTCCTATAATTCCTTTTTTTAGGTCCTTTTACATGCTTATGTTGTTTTCTAGAAAGATGTCCTAAATAACGAGAAGTCAACAAATTATTAATATTATCTTCTGTAATTCTTTTCCCCGATACATGAAGTATCGTTACATTTTTAAGCAAAGCTAAACTTGCAAGTCCATAATCTTGACTAATCATTAGATCACCTTCTTGTAAATAAGAAAGAATCATTTGATCAACACTATCTTTTCCTACTTCACACATAATTATTTGAATTCTTTCATCTTCAATAACATGTGCAAAATCAATAAACAATAAAACTTCTACTCCATAATGCAAAGCAAGTTCAATAACTTTTTGACGATCAGGACAAGCATCTCCATCAATTAATAAACGCATAAGCCACTTCCAATAAGCACTAGCATAGCAATAACACCACCAATAAAGCCACCTAAATGCCCTGTTTTAGAAATATTTTTATCTGCCAACGTAAAAACAACATTAATAGCAATGACAGGAATAAATTGTTTTAAAACCATTAAAAATGGTCCTTGAAAAACAACACCTAAAGTCACAATAGCTCCCAAAAACCCATAAAAAATACCGCTTGCACCTAAAGTAATCGTATTTTGATAACGTCCCTCTTTTTTAGATGTCATATAAGTAATAAGATAAGAAAAAATTCCAGAAATTAATACTAGATACAAATATTCTAAACTTCCCAAAAAAGGTTCAAAGAAAGTTCCACCCAAATAATAAAGTGCATAACAATTCATAAAAATATGAACTAAATCAACATGAACAAAATTAGCTGTTAAAAAGCGCCAATACTCTTGTTTATATTCTATTTTAGGAGGATAAAAAGCTCCATATTTAATAGCTAACACTGATTTTTCATCTGAATGATCTATAAAATTAATAATGACATAAATGGCTACGGATATCACAATCATCGCTAAAGTTACACTCATTTTTTCTTCTCACTTTCATTTTTAATCACTTCTACTTTTCTTGTTCTTTGAATATTATTACCCTGACTATTTGTAATTGAGTAAATAACTTCATAGGTTCCTACTTCTTCAGTATTGACTGTATTTTTCAAAATCTTAATTTGATGTGTAATATCATTTCCATTACCATCACTAGCTTTAACACCTTCCATAATATCAAAATGTGTTCCTTGAACAATTTCAACATCATCAATACCTTCAAGCGTTGGATGATTTCCTAAGCTTCCCACAACAATCTTAGCTCTTAATTTAGCCGCTTGATTTCCCACTACATCTTCTACAAGAATATTAACTATATAAGAACCTTTTTTTGTGAATTTAAGAGTTGTATTTTTTGTTCCATCATCCTCTAAAAAATAAGCAATAACTTTTGATTGATCATCTACTTTATCGATCAAATTCAAAGCACTAATTTCTTCATTTAAATTCACATTAAAAACAACTTGTTTTAAAGTTACAACTGGTTTTGTTGTATCTTGAATTTTAATGTAAAATGAAAATTCTACTCCCGCATAAGAAGCCGATACTTTATAAACACCTATCTCATTTTTTAAATTAGAAAAATTTAATTGTACCTCATTAATAACATTTGCATTAGCATTGACATAATCTGCCGGATTATTAGAAATTGGTGTTCCATATTCATAAACAAAAGTATCTCTTTTTAAAGTAACGGGTGTTATTCTAAAAGCAAAAATCGTAAGAAGAGTACTTACAACAACAAAGAATGTTAAAACAATACCAATTATTTTCTTCTTCATTGTTATCACCTCTTTCTAACCTATTATACCATCTCATTATGTCTTTTTTGTGAAAAGTACCGTACTTTTGACAATATATTATGCCTTCATTTCAAAAAAAGCAACATAAATCAAACTCTATGTAAAAAAAACATAAAAAAAGGATAAGAATAATTTCCTATCCTAATCTTTTTAATACTTTTTCTTTACCTAATAATTCCATAGAAGCTGCTAAATCAGGACCATGCATAATACCAGTTGTCGCAATACGTAAAGGCATGTATAACATTTTTCCTCTTGCTTTTGCTTCTTTTTGTGTCGCTTTAATACAAGCAAAAATTTGATCTTGTTTAAAATCTTCTTCAGCTAATTCTGCGACTTTAGATTTAAATACAGCTAAAGTATTTGGAATAGCTTCATCTTTCATAAATTCAATAGCTTCTTCTTCTAAATGAATCTCATCTTCAAAGAATAATTTAACTTGTTCAACGATTTCTTCACCACAAGAAATATGGTCTCTATGCACTTCTACTAATTTTTCAATCCATGCTTCACTTTTATTGCTTAAATCATAAGCTTCTTTTAAGAATGGTAAACATAATTCTGTTAATTGTTTTGTATCTAATTTTTTAATATATTGGCTATTGATCCATTTTAATTTATTTATATCAAAAATAGCCCCAGATTTAGAAATACGTTTAACATCAAACGCTTCAATTAATTCATCTAATGAGAAGATTTCTTGTTCACCTTCAGGTGACCATCCAAGTAAAGCAATATAATTTAAGATTGCTTCATTTAAGAAACCTTTATTAATTAAATCTTGATAAGATGCATCCCCATTACGTTTTGATAATTTATGTTTTTCATCTTTCATAACAGGTGGACAATGAATATATGATGGTACATCCCATCCAAATGCTTGATAAATTAAATTATATTTAGGTGTTGAAGATAAATATTCATTTCCTCTTACAACATGTGTAATATTCATTAAATGATCATCAACAATATTCGCAAAGTTATATGTAGGATAACCATCACTTTTTAATAAAACACCTTCAGCAAGTCCCGCATTTTCTACTTCAATATGTCCATAAACTTCATCTTCAAAAGAAGTAATTCCTGTACTTGGAATTGTTTGTCTTACTACATATTTTTCGCCATTAGCGATTCTTTGTTTTGCTTCTTCTAAAGAAAGATGTTTACATGGATCAATGTATCCTAATTCTTCATTATCAGATTCTTCTTTTGCTTTATTGATTGTTTCTTCATCACAGAAACAATAATGAGCTCCCCCTAATTCAACTAATTTATCAGCATATTCTTTATAAATAGCTAATCTTTCAGATTGAACATAAGGTCCTACATTTCCTGGTTTATTAGGTCCTTCATCATAACCTAATCCTGTTTGATCCATAACTTCATAGATCATATCAACAGCCCCTTCAACTTCTCTTTCTTGATCAGTATCTTCAATTCTTAAAATAAAATCTCCGTGATCATGTTTAGCGATTAAATATTCATATAACGCTGTTCTTAAGTTACCGATATGCATATATCCTGTTGGACTTGGTGCAAATCTTGTTCTTACTTTTGCCATTTCTATACTCCTTTTTTTCTTAATAAAACAACCGCTTGAGCTACCATGCCTTCTTGTCTTCCAACAAATCCTAGCTTTTCTCCACGCGTTGCTTTGATATTGATTTGACTGACATCACAATGTAATTTACTTGCAACATTTTCTCTCATTTTTTGAATATGAGGTGCCATCTTAGGTGCCTCACACATAATAATACTATCAAGGTTATTGATCTCATAACCTTCTTGGTTCATCAGTTGATAACAATGTTCCAATAAAACTATTGAAGAAATTCCTTTATATTGAGGATCTGTATCAGGAAAATGTTTTCCAATATCACCAAGACCTAACGCTCCAATAATACTTTCAATAATAGCGTGTAATAAGACATCTGCATCACTATGTCCTAACAGCCCTTTATCATGATCAATTTTTACACCGCCAATATATAAATCTCTTCCTTCTACTAATTGATGAATATCAATTGATTGTCCTATTCTAAACATGTTATCACCTTCCGCAAACATTCTAGCACATATTTTCTAATTTATGAAGTATTGGAT
>OGZW01000629.1_pt1 | contig 28160 bp, 29 predicted proteins | sample 1577001 | NCBI WGS metagenome assembly OGZW01 (sample SAMEA3541519, study PRJEB24748) | human gut metagenome | biome: human gut; feature: human-associated habitat; material: faeces | place: China | collected 2012 | reverse complement strand
AATTAATCTACATGGATTACATCACCTTCGGTGAGAGCCATTCCGATTAATTTAATGACCGTGATTAATTTTTAGGTGGTTGGTGGCCTTAACATACATCAGCATATAATGGAATTTCCTCATTAAGAAATTTGTCAAATGTACAAGGAATTTCTAATACATCATTAGTTCCTATTTCAAACATCAAAATATTTCCATATGTACTTTTCCTTAAATCAATTCCAAAACAACGTCCAAGCCAATCATAACCAAAAATTTTAAACAAATTCTGGAATTCTGGATATGCTTCACTGACAATTTCTGTCCATTTCTTTACATTATCCTTTGAAAATGAATTAAACAGCCCATGTCCAAATCTTTTTCCACCTAATTGCATGATAAAATCATTATACAAATCTTCTGAGTACTCAATCACGATGTTCTCATTAAAAAACAACAAGAAATCTCTAATTATATCACTCTCCTTACTTTATCGTAAATTGTCCGAATACCGTTCCATCTGCTTAAAATAATATCACATATCTGCCATTTTCATCATATATTTTCGCCAACATTTTCCACTGCTGGCAGTTGGTACTCCATACCACTTTTTAACATTCCATATATAATACTGATTTACCTTCTTCTTTACGCTTCTCGTAATACGCACAAAAAGCTGGATGGGTGTACCCTTTGAGGATATCTGTATCATCTGAACCGCAAAAAAGTATATCGTCGCTTGCGATTTTCTATTACCTTGCTTGGTAGCCATATCCTTACCTTTACCGCTGGAGGATAGATGAAGCGGTGTAATTCCAGCAAACTGTGCCAGTTTGTTCGCATTACCAAAACACTTGATGTCACCAATTTCTGACAGAATTTTCACTACTGTGATAACATTTACACCAAGAATAGTTGTAAGTGTACACGTCGGCATCTCATACATTTTTTCCAGCATCTTGTCTACTTCAGCAAGCTGCTTAGCATAGTGCTGTAAAGCACTGACAATGCTGAGTGCTACCATATCTCTGCATCTTGGTAAGCATTATTTTTCACTTTATCACCAGCTACCACATCTAAGATTGTCTCGCAGGTCTTTGTAGAACATTTATTATACCGCAGTTGTTTTCCGTATGGCGATGCAGTGTTGCTTTGCACTGCTTTTGGAATTAGCAGATTGGAAATGGTAAAACCACATGACATAGAAGCCAGCAGAAAATCGTTATGATTATCCTTGCTGGCTTTTACTAATTACCAGTTAGTTACAATCTGCAAATTATCTTTAAGACATTCTCAATAATTGAATGAAGGATTTACATTAAAATCAATCCCCAATTCTTGTAATTTTGTAATTACTGGTTTAATCTTAGGTGCCTTAGCTTTTAATATACATGCTTCTCTTTTTTCAAGCATTTGCCTCGCAATAACAAAATTAACATTAGCTGTTTTTGCAACAAATTTTATTTTTTCTGCATCAACTTCTGTTACATTTTTTATATACAGACTGTATTCCGTTTCATCTCTATCTATATCTTCAATGTATGTTGTTATTATATTCCACCCACACATAGGGCATCTCCATCCTTGAGTAGCACCTTCGATACTCCAATTCATTTTTCCTTTACATTTTTCACATATCATTTCCTAATTACCTCTTGGAGAAAATAATTTAAATGTCTCTCTATTATTCATGTCTGGCAATCTCAAATTATTCATACCTGCAACAAAATAATTACCATTTGGTGTAGACCATAAATAATTTGTCGGTGCATAAACTTCAACATTTAGCTTATTTGCCAAATTCTGTGCAAATCCATTATCCAAAGCACCAGTATTACAAGACAATAACCTAATTGTCTGTCCGTTATAACCATCTGAATTTTGTATTAATCTAGAAGCCGTTCTGTGATCAACTGTCATATGTTGCCCATTATGAGTAATCTGTATGCCATTAGGTGTTCCATGTGCAATTACATCTAAATAACCATTCGTATCCACATCTGTCCTACGACTAATATTACTAACAAACGCATCATCAGCGTCCATAAAAGTAGCATCTCCAACAGAGTATTTACCACTCTGGTATCAAAGACCACATGGGCATCGTAACTTCCCCTCCTTTCCTAACTTTTTCTCTCTTTATTTTCTTCTATGGCAGGATGTCCGCCCTTGACGGTATCAGTCTTTCTTGCATCAAATCATTATAGCTACGGCAGGTACTTGCTGTTCCATCCGCCTCAATCATCTTATTCCACTTATATCCTTGCCTGTTCAAAATGATGTCTGAGTCATCTCTTCACACTCTCCCCTGACCAGCCTACAGCATGCTCTTCACAAAGTCTTCCTTTAACAGTTCACGTATCTGCCGCATATCAATCGCATACTCGTGGTAATAGTAATCACGCAAGGTTACAATCACAAAATCCTTTCCTGCCAAAGCTTTGTCCACATCATCTCCCCAAAATGCACTCCATCTCTCTGAAAACGACATCTCCCTCTCTTTTATGTACCACTCTATATCTCTATCATCGCCATATCACTCAATTCTCGTTCTCCAATTTATTCTTTGGAATACCTAAAATATAATATCCCTGAAAAGATATTCCTTTTTCAAAAGGGAAATAAATATGTAAATACTGTTGATCTAACCCTATATTCTGACTACTAAAACGGTCAAAACCTTCTCCTGTCGTACTTGCACTAACTTGTTCTTGAAACGTTTCCGAAAACTGTTTAATTACATCCGGGGCATGCGCATCTTCGGAACTAAATTCACTGTAAGTTCCTGCATATACCTCAAAATTTCCCGTCTGCAGCGCTTGCAGTATCTCATTAATGTCTGCAAAATCACTAAAGTAAATGTATTGCCCTTTTTCTATATCAATAGTAACCGGATATTGATGCATATAGGACGGTCCTCCCACACACGAATCTATAGAAAAAACTAGACTTATATAATCATTATCCAACCACAGAAGATCATAATCAATTACATCGCCTGCATAGGCATGTGCATCTTGAACTTCCTCTTCCAGCTGTGCAACGGCTTTCACATATGTTTTCGCATACACAGAAAATGCAGCATCTTTTAAAAGTGAGTTCACTTTATTTATGTCTATGTTCAAACCGATACCATCTTCCAATTGTGGATAATTTATCGTTATATTGTATATATTTGTTTCATTTCTTTCCCTTCCAAGAGAGTATACATCATTCTTCACTTGTAAAGTTCGCTTATTCTCCATGCTGTTTAATACTGTATAAAAAACAATCAAGCTTATGAGCAAAATACCAACTATTCCGCAAAATACCTCTTTCCTATATATTTTTATACTTTTCTTAATCTCTCTATTCTGTCTTAACTTCATTATCAAAGACCTCTCATATATTTTTAAATCCTTTCCTAACTTTTTCTCTCTGTATTTTCTTCTATGGCAGGATATCCGGCCTTGACGGTATCCGTCTTTCTTGCATCAAATCATTATAGCTACGGCAGGTACTTGCTACTCCATTCGCCTCAATCGTCTTATTCCACTTATATCCTTGCCTGTTCAAAATGATGTCTGAGTCATCTCCTCACTTTCTCCCTGATCTGCCTGCAGCATGCTTTCCACAAAGTCTTCCTTTAACAGTTCACGTATCTGCCGCATATCAATAGCATACTCGTTGTAATTGTCCTTTAAAATAACAATCACAAAATCCTTTCCTGCCAAAGCTTTGTCCACCTCATCTCCCCAGAACGCACTCCACCTCTCTGAAAACGACATCTTCCTCTCTTTTATATACCACTCTATCTCTCTGTCATTTCCATTCAAAGTCTCCAGGAGATCACGCTCTGCCCCTTCCCGGCTATATGTAGTGCTTACCTTATAGAAATCTAAATCTGGTTCTCCATCCCATGCTGTGATATGCTTAAATCGATCCTCCATCAGCATTTGACACAGACCATTCAAATCGGATACAACATCTTTTAGTTCGAGAACCTTCATCTCCTCACAGTCAATCGTCGTTGCCATCATTGTGGTTGGTAATCCATACGGTCCTTTCCGCTGACGCACTACCCATCCAGAGTAACTGATGCTTATAAACTTCTCATCCGCATATTCTACATCGCATCGATGTGTTCCTACATGAAAACGATATTCCCACCCATCATCAGGATAAGAATCAGGTGGTTCCATTTCCATCACTTTTTTTCTATCATCTTCGAGCAGCTGATTGATTTTTCTTTCCTTTTCCTTATCTCTGCTTCCAACCATCTGCAGATATACAAGCTTGTCCACGTCGTAATATTCATCTTTATACGTATAAGTCGTTTCCTCAAACTGAAAGGAGAGATCCGAATTTTTCCGCTCCCATCTCACAAAACAGAATATGCAAACTATCACCGACACTGCCATCACTGCGGCTGTTATGCACCAACCCTTCTTTGCTACTTTTTTCATGTCTCTCTCCACAGATAAATTCGATCTCTTTCTGCACCGAAGCCACTCTTATATTCTATCAGACCTTTCCCCTTTTCCCAAACAAACCTCTCATAATATCCTGTTTCTGTAAGATCATTATAACTGCGATAGGTACACACTGTTCCCTCTACCATAATCTCCTCGTGCCACCCCTTTTCTTCCTTCAGTGAATCCTCTTTCCCCATCTCCTGACAGACTACCGTCCCTCTTGCGATGAAATCCTCCTCATTTTTTATATTGACTTCCTCCATCTTATTCTCATCTATTCGGTAAATTTTATCTTCCGATACATAAAAATATCCAAGAAAAAATCTATCCCTGCCGTAAAAATATCTGCTGTCATCCTCTGTATCACTCTCTATCATCATTGTATACAAAATACCGTTTTCCCACTGCTCCACCTGTTCCACTTGTATCTTTACTTGTTCATACTCTCCAAAAGGGGTGCTTGCGAACTCCGCCTCAAACGCTGCCGTCTCAGTTCCATAATCAAAGAAAAACGATGTCTGATCTATCATCTCACTCTTTTTTTTAGACCATTCCTCGCACAAGATAACTGTAATTAACAGAATAAAAGCTATGGTACTATTAAATATTAGTTTATTCCTTTTCATCACTTGCCTCTTCATCTAACGATACTATTAACAAATTAATATTTCATAGATTTTTCATTCCCCCTCCCTGCTATCCGTCTCCAATCAAGCTTATCTCATCCATAAATCCGCCAAAATAAATATTCTTTCCTTTGAATCTCCATACCTTACCAAACTCCTGGTACAATTGTTCCATATACCAACGGTGAATCTCCTCTTTCTCTGCTGCAATCAAACGGAAAAACTCTCTTTCCAGTGCCTGATCCAGCTCCACGAAATCCTTTTCTACATTTCCCAGCAAAGGTTTGACACTAATAAAACCATGCTTTATTTCTTCTACAAAAGGTTCTCCCTTATAGACGCCCACATAAAACTCATGGGTTTCTGTGATGTAACTTGCGCGCAGGTAAGATATCACAATAATCTCCTGCTCTGCCTCTGACGTGATCGCCCCTAGAACACTCTCAAACTGCTTTCGCACATTTCCGACATTGCTTTCAAATTTTTCTCTGATCTCTTTTAACCGTTCCCTTTTCAACCCGTTTATTTTTCAGACAAAAAATCTTTCATAAGTCCAGACCGCTCCAGTACATTTTGTTCCATCGACCTGCTCTCCCCTGTCCTGACATCCACCCTTCCCGTCGTGCAAAGAAAATCCTTCCCCGATCTTCTATGAGCATCATATCATCGTTCAAAAGCGTACATTTTTTCTCCAGCTCCTCATGTCCCCATAGCCGGTGTCTGACCTGCAAGAGCAATGTCTCCTCTTCATCATAATCCTCCATGTTATTGATTTTAATTCCTTCCTCCTCAATCAGTTGTTCGAGATACGGCTGAAGGATTCCCCAATGATTAAACTCCGACAGCGTTATATATTTTATGGCGTAATGTGGGTCTTCAGCTGTCCGTTCCTGCAATACAGGGTTATAAGGATAGCGGGAAGTTGGTTCTCCCTCACGGTAATATTCTCCGGTATACTCCAGTTCATATCCGATAAAGTCTGTGGTAACGAACATCGCTTCTTCTAAAGGCATTCCCGATGTTAATTCCGGAGTCAGCTCCGGAATGATTACCTCTCTTTCAATACGCCATGTCCCAAAAAACGGAATTTTCCTTTCTCCGCCAAATGCTACCATAAGAATGATACATACGGCTACACATAAGATCAGAACTGCCACCGCCTTTGTGTGTTTTCTTATTTTGCACCTAATCATTTATAAATACCTCCCTCCTAAAAGCCATATTTTAGACTGCTTTTACAACGGTTACGCAACTCTCCGCGCCAAAAGCGTCTTTCCCCAAAATTCTACGAGCATAGTGTCCTCATTCAAAAGTGTAAAGCGTGTTCCCACCGGAATAAAATCATACGTTTCATAAAACACCGTTTCCTCAAAATCTATATAAACCAGTAAATGCAGTTCCATGCCGTCTCTTTGACCGTAATATTTATCATCATGCCAGTCAATCCCCTCTTCCTCCATAAAATCACACACATGTGGCCAAAATCTGCCCCCATCGTTCACAGTAAAAATATCTTCAAAAAACAAACCGTATTCAGGATCCGTGTATGTATTTTCCCCTATCCGGAAATAATCTGCAGTATACTCCAGCTCATATCCGACAAAATCTTCGGAATCATATAAATCCTCTTCCGCCACTCCATCTTTGGTTGTTCCTGTATACATTTCTGAAATGACCGCCACCTTTTCAATGTACCATGTCCCAAAAAATGGTAATTCTGCTGCGCCTCTTTCTCTCCCGCATCCTGATATGCCGACCGTACATATGGCCAAAAACGCTATCACCTTTGCATATCTTCTCATCCTACTGATAGCCATTGATAAACACCTCTGCTTCTTTTGCCCTTCGTTCATCATAATCATGTTGTGCAAACACTTCCCGTACTTCTTACAGAGTTAATGAAACAATTTATATGGATACCCATAATCTTCTTTCTGCTGTTTTTTCAAGTCTGTTCCAAATTCCACATGCATGTTTTTTTGACCATTTCCATGCATATAATAAACAATTCCTTTTCCCTTTTCCCAAACCATCAATAAATAATCTTTTGAACCGTAAAAATAATCATTATAATAACGAAAGATCCTTTTTTCTCCATCTGCTTCTACAAATGCATGATATCCGGCATCATCCACTACATCAGCCGTTCCGTTTTCACAGCAGACAATCGTCCACTCTTTTAAAAATAAATCCTCATCTGATTCCAGACCGGAAATTATGATCTCATTTTTCTCCTCCGTATACCCACCGGTGTCTGACGGCATATAATAAATATCCTCAGACGTAACATAGTAATATCCCAGATATTCTCTCCCCAACGCGAATTGATCGAACGGATCTGTCACATTCAGCTGATCCAGTTCTAAAGCATATAAGCTGCCATTTTGAAAGGATTTCAGTTCTTTTATATGCAAACTGATATCCTGCCAAATATCCCGATAGCTATATGGATAAAAATATCCTTCATATTCTACTTCTTTCTGTGTCGGCATATAAAACCATGTATTTTGAGGCTCATGTCTGCTTTCTTCTTTATCATTTTCACTGCACAAAATCACAAGAAGGATCAAAAACAAGCTTACTACAATGGATGAAAGAAAATTTTTTATCATATTATTTTCCTCCCAGGATCTATGCAAAACGCCGTTTAGTCATCAAGGCTTGGATAATACGACGAATTTCTCCACTCCTCTAATGTATACACTTCAAACTCACTGTCTGCCAGTCCTACCATATCCTTCCATAAAACCTTATCAAAATTGACACTCACATAAAACGTGCTCCAGCTCACACTGTGATCCTCCCACATCTCGCTCACATGAACGGAATAATACTCTCCCAAATATTCACTTCCCGCCCAATCTTTGTATACTTCCTCTGTTTCAAGATCATATGTTTGATATAAATACGCCTGCCCATCACTCTTCAGATCTACATAAGCAGCCCAATCATCAATCTCCGGCACCTGTTCCGAAAGGCAGTCTGATATTTTAACAATCGTATCTTCCCGTGTTTTGGCATTCTGCGTACACTCCTCTGCTTCTCCGAAGGCTAGTGCTGTGGAAATTTCACTGTCATCACCCCACACACGGCTGCCACATGCTGTCAGCAGACCTGCCATAGCCAGTACCACAAAACTTATTTTCCTTCCCTCCATAGGATATACTCCTCCCAATCTTTTTCCTCGTCATCCCACATAAAATAATCGTGCATTATAGATGCCGCCGTATCGCCATAGTCACTTCCCGTTGCATAAATAGGTCCTATGATAGATACATAAATAAATGGATTGTCCTTATATTCCCATGCTTCCGCATACCTCTCATCCAATAAAATATCTGAATGGTCAACTATACTTTCTTTGTAAGATTCATAACGGCGAGGACCATGATGAGGAAGTTTCTCACTATACATATTACCACATTCACAAGTACCAAATGAATAGATATTCTTATTAACTTCACAATCACTGCATGTCATAAGCGGTTTCCCGTTTTCAGCAAGTATTCCATGATCTTCATAAGCATCTAATTTTACATCTTTACTTTATCACAATGAATAACAGCCTCTCTTGTGACATACTCCTCTTCTTTTACAATACCTACTTTACTTAACTCTTCGTAAAAAGCATAGTGTTTCACCATCATATCACACGCAATATCTTGGTATTGTTTTTTAAAAATTCCTTTCAAAAACTTTCGAAGGCAATTTCCTTCCAGTTCAAAAGTAAAATCTCCTGCTATAATGGCATCTCCATTTTTCTGTACCCTATCTTCCGGCATAAGACTTTCTTCCTATATAAAAATTCCGTTATATTTCTTCCGTATTTTCAATCAGAATTGCGAACTTGTTTCGCAATTACCTATAAATAGTTTCCACTATTTAACTGCTTTTTTATACTCTTCATTATACAACCACTCACACTCTATATCACTCCATTCCCGTTCCTGAAGCACTTCGCCCGTCTCCCTGTTAACAGCATAACTTGTAAGATAATGATAATGAGTAAAAACAGGTTCATAACCATGAGTATAATAGTCTGTATAATCTGCAAAAATATAATATTCCTGATCTTCCGTCATACCTCTACATGAAAAATTTCTTACACAAGGAAACTCCTGATCTTCTGGAAACTGATATACATATACCGACTGTTCCTGTTTATATGTTCTTACAACTATTGAATCATAATCCCCCTCATCCGAATACATATAATAAAAAAGAGCTCTTGCAGCTTGTTCCTCCAGCATCTTTCCATCTGAAACATCCTCATTAAAATATAACTGATTAACCGCCTTTTCATATGCTTCACTATAAAGCAATTTATAACCTGCATCAGTCTCTATCCATTGAGACTCCCGAAGAACTTCGCCTGTCTTCCTATTAACTGCGTAATCCGTGTGATATTCATCATAGAAGCCCTGCGAAAGGGCATCTGTTACATAACGTGTACCGTGTGCAAAGACATAATATTGCCCATCTTCTGTCCTATCTTTGCTCTGTAACATTTCATACTGCAAGTCACTTTTTTCCTGCGTTTGGTATAAATATACCATTTCTCCCTGCTGCATAGTAGAAATAACCTTTGCGTCATAATCATAGTCACAATCTGAATATATGTAATCAAAAACAGCCTTTGCCGCTTCTTCCTCTGTCATTTCAAAAGTGTATATCTCGTTCTTCACTTGTAAAATCCGTTTATTCTCCGTACCACTTAAGACTGTATAAAAAGCAATTAAACTTATGATCCCAATACCCGCTCCACAAACATACTGTTTCCCACCTTTTCTTTGATTCATTGGTTTCCTACCTTTTCTTTGATTCATTATAATCTTTCCATTCCATCATATGCAAAATCTGCACATCTCCATTTTTATCGATACTGAAATATCCTTCTGCACTGCTAGTCCACTCCTCAAACGTGCAAATAGTTTCATTACATTCATACTCATCATTCTCATCATATACACCATTTCCATTACTATCATTCCTGTAAAATGCAATTGTTTTAAACGCATTTCCAGAAAACTCAAATTTATAAAAGGAATAGCTTTCTTTATTTTCTTTTGTATATTTATACACAATCTCGCCATTTTTACAAACACCATAACATTTTAATGTTTCTTCCACCTGTTCATGAAACAAGACAAACAGCACATTATTTTGATATGCAAGAATATAATAATCTCCCGATGTCTGAATATGTAACTCCGGTATATGATCTCCATTTATGTCACACGTCAGATACTTCATACTTCCATCATCCATATCTGCTATCGTACTTCCACCAGAATTTTCCAACGCTCTCTCTCCTGACAAAAACTCATCATATGCCCTCATTGCCTCATCAGTATTCCCATGCAGCGCTTCTGTTCCAGTAAAATTTTTCCCGAAAGCTTCCTCATACGTTACCATAGTAACAGGGCAATCAAGCATTGTAAAAAAGTCTTTTGTCACTTCATCCCATTGTTCCTGATTCAGATGCCCGCTCATACTTTCATCTCCGAATATATAAATTTCATATTCTATTCCAGTCTCGCCATAATAAGCAGTAAAATAAATTTCATTCTCCACTTCTCCTGCCCTATTCAATGTTTTATATCCATATCGGGTATTATTTGCACTCGTAGAATTACAGTATCCTATCTGATTCGAACCAAGAAGTACTTCATATTCGTTCAGCCAGTGATAAACTTCCACTTTTTGTTCTTCCACAAGATACTTTAATATGCAGAAACCATTTATTCCAATGTCCATTAGCAATTCTGGAAGTCCATCCCCATCACAATCAATAAAACGATATCTTGTTTCTTTTACAAATTGTTCTATAAACTCCATGTCATCTAAATCAGATATCCCTCGTAGATGATCCCGAAAATAGACAGCCTTTTCTTCTTCATACTCCAATGGCATCTGATTTGTAATGATCCTATAAAAGTTCTCTTTATATGCCAGTGCCACCTGATCTGTATAAATCTCCCAATTAATCGAATATTCTTTTGACGAAAAATCAACTTTCTTTACTAACTCACATATGTTGTTGCTGTCCTGTTCGTTTGTATAATTTGTTTTGTTTTCTCTTACGCTGTTTTCCTCTGTTTCAATCTTTTTCATTTTGGTTTCTGCCGCCTGTTTATAATTTAAGACACCAACCAGCAGAATTATAACTACTATTCCTATCGTCCCCATATTCACAATCTTTCTTTTCACAATAACCTACATTCCTCTCTCATATACAATAATATCTATCACAACATAATCAGACATATTCTCTCATTTGTACCCACAATACATTTGCCATCCAAATTCGGCATCTTAAATTCCATGATATCACAATATCCATCCATTCTCTCTGGCATAAAATCCGGTTTTAAATCCTTGTCCTGCGTTTGGTATTGCCATTTTAATAAACCTAGATTATTCACGGATCAGCCGTGAAAGTGGCTGAAAGCCACATAGTTACTGTATTTTAGCTGAATATTGCTTTTCACCTATCAAGTGAATGAAAAAAGAGCATCCACTTGTCTGTTATGATGGAATGACCGGGGATCTGATAAAGATCCAGCTGCGTGATGGAACACAGTATTCCTGCACCGGAGTAGCTGATTTTTTACAGCCGGTACTGGGTGAATATCTGCATGACTATCCGGAAATCCCTATTCTGCTTCGTGGTGATAGTGGTTTTTCTACGCTTGATCTATATAAGCAGTGCGAGGAAAACGGCACAAGCTATGTGATCCGGCCGAAGGAGAATGGCATCCTACGCGGAAAAGCATCCTATCTTGTGGATGAGCTTGATGAAATCACCAGGAATAACAAAGTGGATTATACGGTAGTTTATGGTGAATTCATGTACAAAGCAAAGTCATGGCCTTACGAACGGCGTGTGGTATGCAAGGTTGAAAAGCCGGAAAACCAGATGGTTTACATGTACACCTTTGTTGTCACAAACATGCGCAAACAACGCATTGATACCGTCCGTTTAAAACTGCTGAAGATTGCTGCAAAAGTAGTTCATTCAGCAAGATATATCACATTCAAGCTGTGTAGCAGCTGCCCTCATAAAAATGAATTCTATGAGACACTTTCAAATATCGGTAAGCTGAATATACAGCTGGAATAGTAACTATTAACGAACCTTGACAGCTTAATAACCGCTCAGAACTCTGCCACAGGGATTTTATACCCTTTTTGGAGATTGGTTGAGCGATATTTAGGCTACATGGGTCAATTTTTGGATTCATGGTACAGTTACCAGTTCAGATACTGTTCCGTGAATAATTCAGGATAATGATATTACAAGTCTCACATATTCTCTATCCGTTATTTTGTCAAAAAAACAAGTCCTATCGTTAGTTATCACAGTCTCTTCCACTTGACACAGTGGAAAAAAACGATATAATAAATTGAAAATGGTTTTTAATTTCAAAATGAACCGCTGCGGTTCATAGGGAAAGAAGATTGAAAAATAAAATTTTTCAATCGCGGGATTTGTGTCTGTGCGCACTTGACACAAACTCGGCATGCACAAAAAGCGTGCGCAGAAATGAGAGAAAAATGGCAGAACGTGTCAGATACAGAACGAAGCAACAGGAGCTGATCCGGGATTGTCTGGAAAAACACAGCGACCGGTTTGTGACAGCGGAACAGTGTATGGACTGTCTCAAAGCCGAAGGAATTCACGTTGGACAGACGACGGTTTATCGGGCTCTCGACCGTCTCACAGAGGAGAACGCCGTGATCAAAATTCCGGCAGTGGATGGCGCAGGCGCGCAGTACCGCTATATCGGAGAATTGAGGCCGGGCAGCCCGGGGCGGCTTGTCTGCCTGCAGTGCGGGAAGATCATTCCTCTGGAATGTAACAAGCTCCATGGATTTTCTGAACATATCCTGAAGGAGCATGACTTTGCGCTGGATTCCTCGCATCTGATCTTTTACGGCTGCTGTCGGGAGTGCCGCAAATTCAGGGAAACACAGGAAGGACTGCAGGATAGAAATGAGGATAAATAGAAAAAAGCAACTCGGGAAGCATGCTGTGATTTCCGGCATCAGAATGCCGCAGCTGCGCTGCACACGGGTATCGGAAAGCGACATCCTGCGTCGTGCGTCGTTGGCGCTCTGCGCGTGCTTACTGTTTACCGCAGTGTTTGTCGGCTGCGGCACGGAAGCTTCTGACGAACCGGTGGATCCCAACAGGCTGCAGGTGATGGCGAGTTTTTATACGATGTACGATTTCGCACAGAAAATTGGCGGCGAGCACGTTCAGGTGACCTGTATGGTGCCGTCCGGTACAGAGCCCCACGACTGGGAACCGTCCACAAAGGATATTACCCGGATGGAGCAGGCGGACGTTTTTATCTATAACGGTGCGGGGATGGAGCACTGGGTTTCGGACGTTCTGGCGGGGCTTTCCAATAAAAAATTGATTCCCGTGGAAGCGTCGCAGGGAGTGAGCCTGCTGCGCAGCGCAGAGGAAGAGGACGGTCACGACCATGAGGCCGCGCATGCCGATGAGGACGAAGAGGACAGCCACGACCATGATGACGCGGATGCAGAAGACGCCGTGCATGAAGAAGATGCCGCAGATCGCGTCGTTGCCGTTGCGCCCGACGGTCATGACGCCCACGAGCACGGCGAGTATGATCCGCACGTTTGGCTGGACCCGATGAACGCAAAACAGGAAATGCAAAATATCTGCGAAGCGTTTTCTGAGGCGGATCCGGAGCATCGCGCAGACTATCAGGCAAATTATGAGAACTGGGCAAAGCAGCTCGACGAGCTGGACGAAACCTATCAGACGACGCTGGAAAATCTGTCGGAGCGAAACATCGTTGTGGCGCATGAGGCGTATGGATATCTGTGCAGGCGTTATAACCTGACGCAGGTGAGCATCGAGGGCATGTCGCCGGATTCCGAACCAGCCCCGGGACGGATGGCAGATATTATCGATTTTGTCCGGGCAAACAACGTCCGTGCGATTTTCTTTGAAGAGCTGTCCGGCTCGAGGACGGCGGAAACGGTAGCGGCGGAAACCGGCGTGAAGCTTTTGACCCTCAGCCCGCTGGAAGGCCTAAGCGACAGACAGGAAGAAACCGGCGGAGATTATTTTTCCGTCATGGAAGAAAATCTGCAGCAGCTGACAGAAGCTTTGCGGTAAGGAGCAGACATATGAATGCGATAGAAATCAAAAATCTGCACTTTTCCTATGGAAAGGAAAACGTGCTGGACGGCGTCAGCCTTTGCCTGAAAGAAGGGCGGCTGGCGATTCTCGCAGGAGAAAACGGGGCAGGAAAATCGACGCTTTTAAGGCTTTTATTAGGAGAGCTCCCGATCGGGGAAAGCCACAAAGGGGATCACGAAGAAGGCAGCAGCGACGGCAGCATTGAGATTCTGGGGCAAGACATCCGACAGTTTAAGGATTGGTCGAGCATCAGCTATGTGCCGCAGAACGGGATGGGTGGCTGGAAGGATTTTCCGGCATCCGTGGAAGAAATCGTGCGCGCAAATTTATATAAGCAGATCGGATTATTCAGGTTTGCGGGAAAAAAAGAGCGGCAGCAGGTAAGGGCTGCGCTGGCGCAGGTGGGCATGGAGGAATACCAGAACCGTTTGATCGGCAGACTTTCTGGCGGGCAGCAGCAGAGAGTGCTCCTGGCACGCGCCCTGGTCAACGAGCCGAAGCTTCTGATTCTGGATGAGCCGACGTCGGCATTGGATGAAAAAAATGCGTCACACTTTTACCGACTGCTTAAAAAAATCAATGCGGAGAAAAGGATCACCGTCCTGATGGTGACGCATGACCTCAAACGTGCATCGTCCTATGCAGATGATATCTGGGTGCTGGAGGACGGAAAGGTAAAACAGGAAGCTGGGAAAGGAGACAGACAGGCATGAGAATTTTTGAGTATCTGTTTATGCAGCGGGCGTTTGTTGTCGGAATTTTGCTGGCGGCGGTCGTGCCCTGCGTCGGAATGGTCGTTGTCTGCAAACGTCTTTCCATGATCGGCGATGCACTTTCCCATACGTCGCTCGCCGGTGTCGCGGCAGGACTTTTGCTGGGCGTCAATCCGGTGGCGGGCGCAGCGGCAGCCTGTGTGGCAGCGTCCTTCGGCATTGAGGCGATCCGCAGAAAGCTTCCACGCTATTCGGAAATGTCGATATCCATTATCATGTCAGCAGGAATCGGTCTGGCGGGTGTGTTGTCCGGTTTTGTGAAAAATTCGGCAAACTTTAACAGCTTTCTGTTTGGCAGCATTGTGGCGATCAGCGATGCCGAGATGATTTCAGTCATCGTGGTGTCCGTTGTGGTACTTGTGTTATTTTTGCTTCTATATAAAGAACTGTTTTATATTTCATTAGAGGAAAGAAGCGCACGGTTGGCGGGCGTGCCGGTCGGCGTTGTTAATTTTATCTTCACGATTATGATTGCAGTGACGGTTTCGGTCGCAGCACGGACAGTCGGTGCGTTGATGGTATCGTCGATGATGGTCGTTCCGGTAGCTTGTGCGATGCAGCTGGGAAAAAACTTTAAACAGACTGTATGGTACGCTGTCGGTTTGAACGTGCTGTTCATGATTATCGGGCTGTTTGCGGCGTTTTATCTGGGCTTAAAGCCGGGCGGCACAATCGTTTTGGTCGGCGTTGCAGCACTTCTGGCCATTTTTATCGGGAAACGGATTGTGTTCGGAAAGCAGGAATAAAGTCGCAATTGACACAGGAAAAAAAGCGTGCTACCATGTTTACGGTTAATAATAACTAACCAAAGAAAGCCATACCGTACGACAGGTAGTATAAACGTATCCTGCGCCGGTCGAAGGAGGAAACGAACATGATGAAAGCATCTGATGCAAAGAAAATCGGTTTATTTTTAGGAGGCGTATTATTCGGAACAGCCGGAATCAAGATTCTTTCCAGCAAAGACGCGAAGAAAGCATACGTACAGTGTACCGCAGCAGCGCTTCGTGCAAAGGACAGCGTTATGAAGACCGTAACAACAGTTCAGGAAAACGCTGGCGATGTTCTGGCAGAAGCAAAGCAGATCAATGAAGACAGAGCTGCAGAAGAAGCGGAAGCTGAAGTAAAAGAAGAAGCCTGATTCAGGGCAGTGGGGGACGGAGCCGGAGACGGCTCCGTCCTTTTTGACGGGGTTCCGTTTCCTGAAAAAGCGCGAAGTGTATCAGCGGAGGTGAGATAAGATTGAAAAATAAAATTTTCAATCGCGGGATTTGTGTCTGCGCGCACTTGACACAAACTCGACATGCGCAAAAAGCGTGCGCAGAAATGAGCGGAAAAAATGAACTTTAAAATCAAACACAAAATTCCCGGGCGAATCCGGGTGCATATGGGGCAGTCCAGAATGAGCTTTGACCAGGCGGACACCCTACAGTATTTTCTGGAAACACAGCCAGGTGTGACAAAAGCGACCGTATACGAGCAGACGCAGGATGCGGTGATCGAGTATGACGGCGAATTAAAAGAACTGATGGAGGCGCTGAAAAGCTTTCATTATGAAGACGTCCAGCTGCCGGATTCCGTCCGTTCCAGTTCGGGACGTGCGTTGAATGTAGAGTATAAAGAAAAACTGATCGGGCATGTGGCAAAACGGTTATTTACAAAATACATGCTTCCCTTACCGATCAGAAATGTGTATACTATATGGAAAGCTTTCCGTTATGTAAAAGAAGGCGTCCTATGCCTTTCCAAAGGAAAACTGGAAGTCCCGGTTCTGGATGCGACAGCGATTACCGTATCGATTCTGCGGCGGGACTGCTCGACGGCAGGATCGGTTATGTTCCTGCTTGGGCTCGGTGAAATCCTCGAGGAGTGGACACATAAAAAGTCTGTCGGCGATCTGGCGCGCAGCATGTCGTTAAATGTCGGCAAAGTGTGGATAAAGACCCGGGATCAGGAAATCCTTGTGGATTCTGCATCCGTTGTGCCGGGCGACCATATCGTGATCCATGTCGGCAACGTCATTCCGTTTGACGGTGTAGTGGCAGATGGCGAAGCAATGATCAATCAGGCTTCCATGACCGGTGAATCCGAGCCTGTCCGCAAGGAAAAGGGAGGATTCGTTTATGCCGGAACCGTTGTGGAAGAGGGCGAGCTGACGATTGAGGTCAAAGCGGTTTCCGGCTCGACACGCTACGAAAAGATCGTTACGATGATCGAGGATTCCGAGAAGCTCAAGTCTGCAGTGGAGGGGCGTGCGGAGCATCTGGCGGACAGGCTGGTTCCCTACACCTTCCTTGGAACCGGTCTTACATGGCTGCTTACAAGAAATGTTACCAGAACGTTATCCGTACTGATGGTTGATTTTTCCTGCGCATTAAAGCTTGCGATGCCACTGACTGTCCTGACAGCGATCCGGGAAGCAAACGCAGCGAAGATCACCGTAAAGGGCGGAAAATATCTGGAAGCGTTTTCCGAGGCTTCCACCATCGTATTCGATAAGACCGGTACGCTGACCAAAGCGCAGCCTACACTGCATTCTGTTATCGCATTCGGTGAGGAAAAGGAAGACGATCTTTTGTGTCTGGCAGCATGTCTGGAGGAGCATTTTCCTCATTCGATGGCAAAGGCGGTTGTGCGTGCAGCGGCAGAGCGTAATCTGGAACATGAGGAAGTACATTCCAAGGTGGAATATATCGTTGCACATGGCATTGCCTCTTATGTTGGAGAAAAGCGTGTGGTGATCGGCAGCGCCCACTTTGTATTTGAAGATGAGAAGTGCCGGATCCGTCCGGAATACCAGCAGTGCTTCGATGAACTGCCGCTGCAGTATTCCCATCTGTATCTGGCAATTGACAACGTGCTGGAAGCAGTGCTCTGTATTGAGGATCCGGTGCGTGAAGAGGCAAAACAGGTTATCCGCGAGCTGAAACGGGAAGGATTTACAAAAATCGTCATGATGACTGGCGACAGCGAGCGAACAGCAGCGGCGATCGCAAAACAGATCGGCGTGGACGAATACCATGCGGAAGTTCTGCCGGAGGACAAGGCGAACTTTGTCCAGCAGGAAAAAGAAGCCGGACGCAGGGTAGTCATGGTCGGCGACGGAATCAACGACTCCCCGGCGCTTTCTGCGGCGGATGTTGGTATTGCGATCAGCGACGGCTCGGAGCTTGCGCGGGAAATTGCAGATATTACAGTCGGTGCGGACAGCCTGCAGGAACTGGTTTACCTGCGCCGCTTAAGCAAAGAAATGATGCGTCGGATTCATGTCAACTACCGTGCAATCCTTGGCATCAACGGCAGTTTAATTGCAGCCGGTGTGACCGGGCTGATTCAGCCTACGACATCCGCGCTGCTGCATAATACGACAACACTGGCCCTGAGCCTGAGAAGCATGAGCTGGAAAGTTCCGGGAGAGGCAGGGCAGGAATAAAAAGAACGGAGACAGAGAATGAAAAAGGCGATGATTGCCATGAGCGGCGGCGTAGATTCGAGCGTTGCGGCATGGCTGATGAAGCGGGACGGATATGATTGTATGGGCGTTACGATGCGCCTGTTTGCCGGAGAGGACAGCTGCGAACGAAAAGGGCATACCTGCTGTTCGTTAGACGATGTGGAGGACGCAAGAAGCGTTGCACGTCAGCTGGGCATTCCGTATTTCGTGTTCAATTTTACGGAAGATTTCGGCACACAGATCATGGACCGCTTTGTCTGCGCCTATGAAAACGGATTCACCCCGAATCCGTGTATCGACTGTAACCGTTATATGAAGTTCGAGAAGCTGATGAAGCGGGCAAAGGAGCTGGATTACGATTACGTTGTAACCGGACACTATGCCCGAATCGAAGAACAGGACGGAAAGTTCCTCCTGAAAAAAGCCATCGATGAAAAGAAAGACCAGAGTTATGTGCTCTACAGCCTGACGCAGGAGCAGCTTGCCCATACGCTGTTCCCCCTGGGCGGCATGACGAAGCCGCAGATCCGGGAAATGGCGGAAGAACAGGGACTGATCAATGCGCGCAAGCATGACAGCCAGGATATCTGCTTTGTACCGGACGGAGATTATGCCGGATTTATTGAACGCTACACCGGCAAAAGCTTTGAGCCAGGCAATTTCGTAGATCAGGAAGGACATGTGCTGGGGCAGCATAAGGGAATTATCTGCTATACGATCGGACAGCGCAAAGGGCTGGGACTAGCCCTGCATGAGCCGATGTATGTGTGCAGGATCGATCCAAAGACCAATACGGTAGTCCTTGGACGCGACCGGGATCTGTGGTCAAAGGAGCTGACGGCGAAGGATTTCCACTGGATCAGCGGTGAGGTGCCGACGGGCACGCAGCGCATCAAAGCGAAAATCCGTTACCGTCACCAGGAGCAGTGGGCGAACGCAGAGATCACCGGACCGGACAGCATTCATCTGGTCTTTGACGAGCCCCAGAGGGCAATTACCTGCGGACAGTCGGTTGTACTTTATGATGGCGATGTTGTAGTGGGCGGAGGAACGATCAATGGATTATGTGGTTCTGGATCTGGAATGGAATCAGGCGTCTGACAGCCGCGATGCCCGCAACAGATTGCTTACGTTTGAAATTATTGAGATCGGTGCGGTAAAATTAAACAGCCGGATGGAAATTGTGGATACCTTTGAGGAGCTGATCCGTCCGCAGGTTTATGATACCATGCACCATATTACGGAAAAGCTGATCGGCATCCATATGAAAGATCTCTCCGGATGTCGGACCTTTGATGTCGTGATGAAGGACTTTCTGGCGTGGTGTGGCGAGGATTTCATGTTCGGTACCTGGGGACCGCAGGATCTGACGGAGCTTCAGAAAAATATGCGGTTTTTCGGTATGGAGCCCCTTGGAAAAGGACCTGTCCGGTTCTATGATATTCAGAAGCTGTTTTCCATCGCCTACGAAGATCAGAAGGTGCGCAGGAGTCTGGAATATGCAGTAGATTATCTGCAGATTCCAAAGGATATTCCGTTTCACCGGGCGATCAGTGACGCGGTGTATACCGCACGGGTATTTCAGATGATCAAAGACCCGATTGCACTGCAGCGGGTTTCCTTCGACACGTTCCAGCTGCCGGAAAATCACCGCAGCGAGGTGCATGTCGTATTCGATAATTATGCAAAATATATTTCCCGACCGTTTCCGGATAAGGAGGCGTTGATGGCGGATAAAGAGGTTCTTTCCACCAGATGTTATCTGTGCCATCATAACCTTCGCAAAAAAGTCCGCTGGTTCTCGCCAAACGGCAAGCACTATTACAGCCTGTCGTGGTGCGATAAGCACGGTTGGATGAAAGGAAAAATCCGCGTGAAAAAAGCGGACGATGACATGGTTTACGCCGTCAAGACGACGAAGCTGGTCGGAGAGAAAGAGGTTGCCGCCCTGATGGAGAGAAAAGATCACATCCGCCAGCTGCGTAAGGAGCACAGACACCGCGAAGCGCAGGAAAAGCTCGGGAAACGGTAGAGCGGGCGCGTCGGGAAGCCCACATATAATAAAACGAATAAAACGCCGCAGACCGGTTTCAAAAGAAATGGTCTGCGGCATTTTTGTGCATCCCGTCCTGTATCTTACGCGAAGGGATCGGTGTAACGGTCGAAGTCGATGATTTCATCTTTGCGGCTGCGGTGTCGTTTCATGATATCGCGGCGCTTGCGATTGCGGCTGTGTCCGATCAGAATGGAACGGATCACCAGAATGACGATTAGGATAACCGCGACAATGCTGACTGCAAGCAAAATTTTACGGACGTTTAAGAAAATAACATTTCCCCCCGGTGTGGAAACTGCGGTCGGAGAAGTTGTGGAAGCGACGGATTCAGACGCTGCGGTGCCAGCCTGCGCGCTCGTGGCGCCCTGTGTGCCGGAGGAACCGTTTGCACTGGAAACATTCGCATTGCCATCCGTGCCGGAGCTGTCTGTGCTGCTTTGCGCATTAGAAGCGCTTCTTTGTACGCTGTTCGCATCTGCCTTGGAAGAGCCATCCGCTGTTGCGATGGCTGCGCTTTCCGTTTCAGAAACCGGTTCTGCACTGAAATTAAAGGGCGTTATGCTGGAAAAGAGGATCGGCGCGCTGCCGAGATCCTGACCTTCGTAGGAGTAGTGGATGACAGCGGCCTGTCCATCCTTCAGGTTATCATAGCTCAGCTCGGAATCCAGATCGGCAAAGGTGAGCGTATCCGGAAGGAGAACTTTCGCATCCGGGTCGATAGAAAGGATGTCGGACTGATTGAACGTATTTGCGAACAGGTCGCCGTTTTTTACCTGATAGGTGGTGTCTTCTTTGGATGCTGTAACAGAAGAAAAGTTGCTGAAACCGTAATCAAATAAGCTTATCGTATCCTTGAACTGCTGCGGGGACTCCTCCATCATAACGACGCAGATCAGCTTCAGCCCGTCTTTCTGGGCGCAGGAAACGAGGTTAGAGCGAGCGTTTGCGGTGTAGCCGGTCTTACTGCCGACGAGATATTCGTAAGCGTAGGTTTTACCGGGCAGCAGCTTGTTTTTGCTGTTCGGAATCAGATCCTGTGACAGCGTTGCGCTCGCCGGGATTTTGTAGCTTGCCGTGTCAGACATGCGGCAAAGCACGTCATCGGAGAAAAACTTTTGCCCGATCAGAGCGAGGTCATGGGTGGAGGTATAGTGATTGTCATCATGCTTACCATTGGTATTGACGAAATTGGAATCCGTGCAGCCAAGCTCCTTTGCGGTTTGGTTCATTAAATCTACAAATGCTTCCATACTGCCGCTGATATGTTCGCCGATGGCATTGCCGCATTCACTGCCGGAGCCCACCAGCAGACCGTAGAGGGATTGTTCCATCGTGATCGCTTCACCGGCTTTGATGCCGATGTTGGAATCACTTCGCCAGTCGATGCTGTGCACCGCGGTATCGGAATATTCGATCATCTCATTTAATTCGCTGTTCTGACGCGCGATATAGGCAGTCAGAATCTTGGTTGTGCTGGCGGGATAGAGCTTTTCGTGGATATTTTTGGCATAAAGGATTGCACCGCTGTCCGCATCCATCAAAATCGCGGAGCGAGCGTTGAGGATCGGACCCTCCGGCCAGTTTTTGATTTCGTTGCTCTCAACCGGGATCGAAAGGTTGGCCTCCGCCAGCGCCTGGTAATCGATGACCTCGGCGCGAGCCGTTAAAACAGCGCCACAAAACAGATTGGCGCCGACTCCAAGTGCTATCATAAAAGAAAAGAAGGATCTTTTCTGGAAAAATTTCATGTAATGTACCGTCCTTTATTGAAAGATAGTAACATCATACACTATTTCCAGGCAGATTTTAAGGGCAGAACAGCAAAATTCAAAATTTTTTAAAATTTATACTACAGTTCCCTCGTGGCATCCCGTGGGCAGAATTCCATGCTTGCATGAGAATTTGCCCACGGGATGCCACGAGGGGAGCGCCGCTTTATGAGCAAAAATGAGCTGCGAAGCAGCGGAAAGCGTCGAAGACGCGATTTTGCGAATGGCGCGGGTGGCATTCCCAAAACGCAAAGCTTCCTTTTTATCCCGAAATATAGTAAGATAAATTGATATCAGGATTGTGGGAGTGCGCAGCACGGAACAATCCGTAGGTATCAAAGCCAGGGTCAAAAAGTCTGAGCCCACATGAGCTTGCTCATAGGTGGGAGAAAGACGGAAACTCAACAAAATAATAATGAAAAACAGTGAGGACAATTCATGAGATTACGCAATATTACAGGCTGTCGGGAAATGATCGGGGAGAGCGAGTTTGTCGTACACGAACCGGAAACGATGAGAGGAAAGTGGAGAGAAGCGTTTGGCAACGACCATCCGGTTTATGTGGAAATCGGCATGGGCAAGGGACGCTTCCTGATGGATATGGCGCGTCTTTACCCGGAAATCAACTTTATCGGTATCGAAAAATATTCCAGCGTGCTGCTGCGCGCAGTTCAGAAGCTGGAAGAGGAAGAGCTGCCCAACGTTCGTCTGATCCGCATGGATGCAGAAGATCTGGAAAACGTTTTCGCGCAGGGAGAGCTGGATCGCATTTACCTGAATTTTTCCGATCCGTGGCCGAAGGATCGTCACGCAAAAAGACGCCTGGAGTCCAGACAGTTTCTGGCAAGATACGATCAAATCCTGAAAAAAGACGGAACGATCGAGTTTAAGACAGACAACCGCGCCCTGTTTGATTTTGCACTGGAAGAGGTGGAAGCAGCGGGATGGACCTTGAATGAAAAAACCTTTGACCTTCACGCGGATGCGCGCTTAAACGAGGGAAACGTCATGACTGAGTATGAGGAACGGTTTTCAGCACAGGGCAATCCGATCTGCAAGTACATTATCAGCCGCTGAATCCCCTGCATAGGAAAAGCCGTTTTCCGATATACATAATAAAAAGACTCGGACGGACAACGGCATGGAAAGAATGGAACAATTAAAAGCGATGCTTTCCCTGTGTCTGATTTTCGGCGTAGCGTTCTGCCTCGGAAGCGTTGTGGGACATACGGTGCGCGTACGGGATCAGGCGGTGATGGCACGTCCTGTACAGAAGGACTGGGGACTTTCCTTTCAGGAGGACAACAAACCGCCTGTGGCGGACGAAAATATGGAGCAGCTGGCGCAATATGATGCGTTTTATGCGGAGAATACGACGGAAAAGGTTTTGTATCTGACGTTTGACTGCGGATACGAAAACGGCAACACGCCGGCGATTCTCGACGCATTGAAAAAGCATCATGTGCCGGCGGCTTTTTTTATTGTAGGGAATTATCTGGAAAAAAATCCCGATCTGGTCAAACGGATGCGGGCGGAGGGACATATCATCGGGAACCACAGCTACCATCATCCGGATATGAGCCAGATGGGAAAGGAAGAGTTTCAGAAGGAGCTGGCGCAGCTGGAAGACCTGTACGAGCAGACAACCGGCGAAAAGATGTCGAAGTTTTATCGCCCGCCCCAGGGTAAATACAGCGACAACAATTTGCAGCTGGCAAAGGAGCTTGGGTATCGGACGATTTTCTGGAGCCTTGCCTATGTGGACTGGAAGCAGGAGGAACAGCCGACCCACGAAGAGGCGATGTCAAAGCTGTTAAAAAGAGTTCATCCGGGAGCGATTGTACTGCTGCACAATACGTCCCGGACGAACGGTGAAATTTTGGATGAGGTTTTAACAAAGTGGGAGGAAATGGGGTATCATTTTGCTTCGCTGGAAGAACTGGTATCCTCCGGCAGCAGGGAAGCACGGAGCTTTTTCTTGACGGATAACCAGGAAAATCCGGTAAAGAGCGCCGCGCCGACCCATGCAGCAGGATCGCAGAAGCAGGCGAGGGGAAAGCTTACAAGCTTCATGGCGATCAGTGCTGTGATCATGCGGGCAAACAGCTCGACTACGCCGCCCATCATCGGCAGGAAGCTGTAGCCGCAGCCCTGCATGATGTTTCGGAAAATAAAAATTGTGGATAGCGGAATATAAAAGACCGCACACATATAGATATAGGTTTTTGCCCAGGGCATCAGGGAAGCCATATCGATGTCTCCGGAGAAGAACAGGGAAAGCAGCGGGCGCAGGAACAGACCGACGGCAACTGCAGCGAGCAGCGAGTAGATGACGCTGATCAGGAGAGCGGAACGGACGCCCTTTTCCAGACGGTGATAATCGCCCTTGCCGTAGTTCTGACCGCCGTAGCTTGCCATTGTCTGTCCCATCGACATCATGCCCTGTGTTACGAGGTTCTGCACCTTGCTGGCAGCAGTAAAGGCAGCGACTGCTACAGAGCCGAACAGATTGATGGCAGCCTGCATCACCATTGCTCCGGATGCAGTAATGGAAAACTGCAGTGCCATTGGAATGCCCATTCTCATCTGATATGCCGTGTCTGATGCGGAAAGTCGCCACTGGGTGCGCTCCGGGCAAAGCACGGGAACGTTCTTATAAATATAGATCAGACACAGTACCGCAGAAACGCCCTGTGAAATATTGGTTGCAATTGCAGCACCTGCCACACCCATATGGAAGCAGAGGATCAGGAGCAGATCGAGCACCACATTCAGACAGGCGGAAAATACAAGGAAAAACAACGGAACCTTACTGTTGCCGATGGCCCGCAGAAGTGAGGAAAACAGGTTATAAAAAATACAGGCAACGACTCCACTGCAGATCAACATGCTGTAGGTATACGCATCGGCAAAAATATCCTCCGGTGTATTCATAAGGAGAAGCAGAGGCTTCATGGTGCTCAGACCGACCACGGTTATAAGGATTGTGACAAGAACAGAGAGCAGGATACCGTTTGCCACGCTGGCACGGACGGCTTTTTCATCCTTTGCTCCATAACGCTGTGAGGTCAGGATCGTAAATCCGGCGGTAATGCCCTGTGCAAAACCGATGATCAGAAACATGACTGTGCCGGTGGAGCCCACGGCAGCCAGAGCGTTCGCGCCGACGAAGCGGCCGACGATGATCGTATCGGCCATGTTGTAAAACTGCTGGAAAATATTGCCGACCAACAGTGGCAGGGTAAATTTGAGTATGATGGACAACGGTTTGCCCTGAGTCATATCCTGTTCCATAAAATCCTCCATCGTTTGGGTGTTTTACGGCGCTTATGGGCGCTTTATGTGATTTGTGTAGCAAAAAAGACTGTTGAAATCTCAACAGTCTTTAAAAGTCGAAGCGACGTGATTTGAACACGCGACCTCTGCGTCCCGAACGCAGCGCTCTACCAAACTGAGCCACGCTTCGATTGCTTCATCAAGCCTTATTATCATAACGAATTTTTCTGAAAAAGTCAACTGGAAAATTTAGAAAAAAAGAAAAACTTATAATAAAGTTTGTGCGGATGAGAACCGGAATAAAAACATATGGTTTTGATAGACTTTTAATATTTGAATAACTAAAATATTTGAATATTTCAAAAAAATATTGACACTCAAATAGGTGCGTGATATTATGACACTGTGAAGTGCAAAGGAGCAGGATCAGAGAATAGGATTCTGCTTTTTTTATAAGACGGCACTTTAATGAGTAAAAGTGATAAATCGACAAAGGAGGAAACATTATGAAAAAAATGTCTAAGCCCCTTGCATTACTGCTTGCAGGCATGATGGTATTTGGAACAGCATGCGGGAGCAGCAATAGCACAGGCAGTTCTGGTGCAGACAGCGCGGGAGCAGCAGAAACTGCGGAAAGCACTGCCGCAGATGGAACAGTAGCAACTGATACCAGCGTAGTAATCGGTCAGTCTTCTGAGGTAGCAAATTTGAATCCGATGATTCAGCCCAGAACACCCGATAGCAATGTTCAGAGCATGATTTTCAGCTACTTGGTTGTTCCGGATGAAGAATTGAATTATGAAGGTGATCTGGCAGACAGCTGGGATATTTCCGATGATGGAACAGTTTATACGTTCCATTTAAAGGAAGGCGTAAAGTGGCATGACGGAGAAGACTTTACTGCAGACGATGTGGTATTTACTCTGACGTCTCTGGCTGATCCGAATTATAACGGCGGCGCAGACGGACGTGTTATGTCGATTGCAGGTGCTGCTGATTATCAGGCAGGTAATGCGGACAGTGTTTCCGGTATCAAAAAAGTAGATGACTATACGGTAGAGATTACACTGGAGTCTGCAAATGCGGCATTTCTTTCTAATATGTATACCTGTATTCTTCCCAAGCATATTCTGGAAGGAGAGGATCCCGGAGAATGGGGCAATGATGACTTCAATCGCGCTCCGATTGGTACAGGTAAGTACAAATTTGTAGAATGGAAATCTGGTCAGTACATCACACTGGAACGGAATGACGACTATTATGGCACAAAGCCTTCTATTCAGAATGTAACCGTGCAGTTCGGTGATGACACAACATTGACTGCAGCGCTTCTGAACGGTGAAATCGATGTGTTGTACAATCTTCCTTCTGCAGAGGTAGAAAATGTAGAAGCGATGGATGGTGTATCCGATTACAAATACGAGCAGCTGACGGTTACTTATATTGGATTAAACCAGCTGACAGAAAGCTTAAGTGATCTGCGTGTTCGTCAGGCACTGGCATATGGCATTGATAAGCAGGCAATCATTAATACAGTTTATGGTGACGGCAATGCATATGTCTGTGATGATGTATTTCCGAGTAACCACTGGTCTCACAGCGATAATGTAACGGTTTATGATTATGATCCTGCAAAATCCAAAGAGCTGTTGGAGGAAGCAGGCTATACCATGAATGATGCAACCGGTTATTATGAAAAAGACGGAAAGACCTTGCATCTGACCTATGATATGTCCACCAGCACAGATGGTAAAGCAGTTGCTGCTTTGATCCAGCAGCAGTGGAAGGCGATCGGTGTTGAGATGGAAGTAATTGAACAGGATTTTGCAACACTGGCATATACAAAGCTGCTTCCTGGTGAAGCAACAGAAGAGACAACCGGAGATTCTTTCCAGTGCTATACATTGGGCTTTGGCGTTGAAGCAGATCCGAATGAATATAATGAGTACTTTTCCACTTCTACCGGCGCTGGTTCCTGGAACTTTATTCATTACAGCAATCCGGAGGTGGATCAGCTGTTTAAAGATCAGCTGCTGCTGACAGATCCTGATGAGAGAGCGGAATGCTTCCACAAAATCGCAGATTTGATCTCCAAGGATCTTCCGTGGATTCCGCTGTATAACAAGGCTGGTATCGCAGGCGTAAGTGACAAAGTACAGAACTTTGTATGTGATTACCGCGGTATTACCTTCCAGATTGAAAAGTGGAATATTGCAGAATAAAAGAAATGACAGACTTTTAACAGGTCAGGGGTTTCGGGCTTACTGTCCGAGACCCCTGAAGTATAAATGGACAGTTGTTTGATACAGGAAAAGAAAGGAACGAAAAAATGATAGAACCAGCTGCTTTGTTAAAGGATCTGGTCAGGATCAATACGACAAACCCGCCGGGGGAAGAAGAAAAGCTTCTCCTGTATCTGGAACGTATTTTGCAGGAGCACGGGATTCCTTATGTGTATCAGGAAAGTGCAAAGGGACGCGGAAATCTGCTGGCATGGCAGCTGGCAGATCAGGCAGAAGAGGCACCGTTGATCCTGATGAGTCATACCGACGTGGTTGCCGCGCAGGCAAGTCAGTGGAAATTTCCTCCGTT
>OGZW01000611.1_pt1 | contig 28547 bp, 36 predicted proteins | sample 1577001 | NCBI WGS metagenome assembly OGZW01 (sample SAMEA3541519, study PRJEB24748) | human gut metagenome | biome: human gut; feature: human-associated habitat; material: faeces | place: China | collected 2012 | reverse complement strand
ACCAGCCCTTGGCAAGGCCCATCGTCTGGCTGACGGGGCGCTTGGCCGGGCAGGCATAGGTGCAGCTGCCGCAGGCTACGCAGAGATCCACGCAGCGTGCCTTCAGCGCAGCGAAGTCCTTGTTGGCAAAGTCCTGCGCAATGACGACGGGCTCCAGACCCATCGGGCAGGCCTCGATGCAGCGCCCGCAGCGGATGCAGGCGGACGGCTCGGGCAGCGCGGCGGCCTTCTTGCTGAACAGCAGCAGGCCGTTGTTCTGCTTGAGCACCGGGAAGTCGGCGCTGGGTGCAGCGCCGCCCATCATCGGGCCGCCGAAGATGATCTTGCCCAGCTCGACGCCCTCCTTGACACCGCCGCAGGCGTCGATGACGTCGCGGTACAGCGTGCCGATGGGCACCTCGATGTTCTGGGGCCTGGCGATGGCGTCGCCCTCGACGGTGACGCGCTTCGTCACCAGCGGGATGCCGGTCTTGAGGAACTTGCCCAGCGTGGAGACGCTCGTCACGTTCATGATGACGCAGCCCACGTCGGCGGGCAGGCCCGGCTTGCCGGAGGGGCCGACCTGCGGCACCTCGCGCCCGGTGCAGGTCTCGACGAGTGTTTTCTCGGCGCCCTGCGGGTAGCGCATCGGCAGGCCCTTGACCTCGACGCCCTTCATCTCGCGGGTCAGCGAGGTGAGCAGGTCGATGCACTCAGGCTTGTTGCGTTCAATGCCGATGATGCAGTGCGGGATCTCGCAGTACTTCATGACAGCGGTGATGCCGGAGATGATCGTGTCGCTGCACTCCAGCATCTCGCGGCAGTCGGTGGTCAGGTAGGGCTCGCACTCGGCAGCGTTGATGAGCAGCGTGTCGATGGTGTTGGCCGCCAGCTTGACATGCGTCGGGAAGCCGGCGCCGCCGACACCCACCAGGCCGCAGGTCTGCACGGCAGCCAGCAGGCTGGCTTTGTCGGTGACGACGGGCGGCACACAGGCCGGATCAACGGTCTGCGCACCGTCGGTCTTGATGGCAACAGCCGTCGTCATCGCGCCGTTGACCATGCGCAGCGGTGCAATGTCCTGCACAGTGCCGGACACACTGGAGTAGATATTGGCGGATACAAAGCCGCCGGCCTTGCCGATCACGGTACCGACCATGACGGTGTCGCCCTTTTTGACGACAGGCTCTGCGGGTGCGCCGATGTGCATCGACATGGGAATGACAACATGCTCAGGCACCGGCATCTTGACGGTCGGCAGCCCGGCTGTAGCCTTCACATGCGGCACAGCGGCACCCTTGGCAGAGCGCTTTAGGGATTTGAACAATCTGATTTCCCCCATTTCTCTTTTTGGCATTGCCGCACCATTCTGACTGCCGATACAGTGGGAATCGCGCGGCAATGTCCTTTGATTCTCACCCGGGCAGGCGTTGTCTGCTCCCCTGTCCGGGTGGATAACAATACAGATATATTGTACCATTTTTCAAGGTCAAGTCAAGCAAGCAGACGGCAGTTTTATGCCGAACCCGCAAGAATTGCAACAATTTTCGCAACCGATGCAGAATTGAACTGCTGTATAAAAATTAACAATCTGACAAAGAAAAAAGCCCGGCAGCGAAAGCTGCCGGGCTGGGACTTACAGCTCGATCTCCTGCAGGCGGAGCAGGGTCAGGATATAGATCTTGAGGGCCTCAATGAGCTTCTCAAATGGGGTGCCCTCGTTGGCACCGTGCATGGGGCCGGCAAAGTCAGGGATGGCAATGTCGGTGTGCTCGGGGCCGAAGCTGACGGCATACGGGAAGTGGCGCGCGTAGGTGCCGCCGCCCATCGTGAAGGGAGTCTTGCCCTCGCCGGTCACATCGTTGTAGGTGTTGATCAGGGTCTGGATGGCCGGGCTGTCGGCATCAATATAGAACGGCACGCGGCTCGTCACATTCTCGATGCGGGCGGCCGCGCCGCAGATCTTCTCCATGGCGGCGGTCATCTTCTCGGGATCGGTGTTGGTGGGATAGCGGCAGTCGAAGCTCTGGCGGATGATGCCGTCCTTCATCTCGATCGTGCCGCCGATGATCGTCAGCGGGTCAAACAGGCCGTCATCGGCGGCAATGCCCAGCGCACTGCCGTCCGTGGAGGCGTGCAGCGTATGCAGCACCTGCAGGTAGGCCTCCTCCTGCGGGGTGCAGACGCCGCTCTTGAGCAGGCAGTCAACGATCAGGCCGATGGCGTTGACGGTACCCTCGGGCATGGCGGCATGGCCGCTCTTGCCCCAGCCGCGGATGACGGTGGCACCGCCCTCCCCTGCCTCAAAGGTCACGCCCTCGCAGGGAACCAGTGCGCCTGCGGCCACCTGCACGGTGCAGGCTGCGCGGTCAGGCACGGCGTTGTGGGCCACGCCGCCCTCAAAGGCGGTGATGATGCCGTTCTCAAAGCGGGGGCTGACGATCTCACCGTTGAAGCCGCCCTTCTCGCCGTTGCAGACCGGGAACTCGGCATCGGGGGTAAAGCAGAAGGCGGGCATCGGGTAATGCTCGGCGTAGTAGTCTACATCGTGCATGTTGGTCTCCTCGTTGGTGCCCAGCAGGGCACGCACGGGGTATTTCAGCTCAATGCCGCTGTCCTTGAGGTATTTCAGCGCATACAGGCAGAGGATGCTCGGGCCCTTGTCATCGGCCACGCCGCGGCCCAGCAGCCAGCCGTCCCGCACGCGGACGGTGTAGGGGTCGGCGTCCCAGCCGTTGCCCTCGGGCACGACATCGGTGTGGGTGATGGTGCCAAGGAACTTCTGGCCATCGGCGATGCGGCCGGTCTCGGCCCAGCCGATGTAGCCATCGGCATTGAAGGTGTCAAGGCCCAGTTCCCCGGCAATCTCCAGAGCCTTGTCCAGTGCAGCGCGGGGGCCGGCACCGAACGGTGCGCCCGGCTCCGGCGTACCCTCAACGCTGGGTACGGCAACAAGGCGGGTGATGTCGCGCAGGATATTGTCACGGTTTTGCTCGGCAAAGGCGTCAATGGACGCCCAACGCATATCGTTCATGGATGGAATCCTCCCAGAGTTTTTCTTTCAGTATACCACATTGTCGGAATTTGTAAACGGAAAGTTGCGTAGAAAGCATGGCAGAGGGGCGTGGTGCCCGCCCCGATGGGCACCACGACCCGCCCGCAGTGCTTGCGGGTAAAGGTGTCGTCACAGCGGTGGTTTTTATAGTATCCGTTTTGGAATTGTTTGCGTTTGTTTTCACGGTTCATGGATGTGTCCTCCCGAATTTTTACAGTAAGCGGTAAAAAATCCGTGTGGGAGGAACGCGTAGCATTTGGCAATGGCGCGACCTCCCGGTCAGCGCACAAGCTCCAAAGCACCTGATTTCAAAAAGCAGTTCTCCTTGTTATAATAGAAATGATTGCAGGGGCGGCCGCAGGGATGCATGCCGTATGCGTCCGTCCGTTTGCTGCGGAGGAAATTTACGCTTCCTCTTCCCTGCCGTTCATCGTGACGATCTCGCAGATGGCGCGGCCGGTCGGAGTGCCGGCGAGGCCGCCGATGCCGGTTTCGCGCAGATCCTGGCTCATCGCGTTGCCGACCTCGGCCATCGCATCAATGACCTCGTCGGCCGGGATATGCCCGACCACACCGGCCAGCGCCATATCGGCGGCAGAAACGGCGTTCATGGCACCGATGACATTGCGCTTGATGCAGGGGATCTCAACCAGGCCTGCCACCGGGTCGCAGACAAGCCCCTCCAGATTTGTGAGCGCCATGGCGAATGCCTCGGCGCACTGCTCGGCTGTGCCGCCCCGAATGTCCACCAGTGCGGCGGCGGCCATTGCGCTGGCGGCGCCGACCTCCGCCTGACAGCCGCCCTCGGCACCCGCCAGCGTGGCGCGGGCGGCCACAACCTGCCCGAACCCGGCGGCAATGTAAAGTGCGCGGTGTATGGCGGTCTCATCCGCCAGTCCGCGCCGCCACAGGGGCAGCAGCACAGCGGGCAGAACACCGCAGCTGCCCGCTGTCGGTGCAGCAACGATGCGCTTCATGCAGGCGTTGCACTCAGCGGTTTTCAGCGCCTCGGCCATGACATCCGCAAAATAACCGTCTGCGTACAGTATGCCGCGGGCTGCAGCCTCGCTGACCTTGGCTGCATCACCGCCCGCAAAGCCGCTCATCGAGCGGTCTGTGCGGCAGTAACCGGCGCTGGTGGCGCACATGACCGACCAGAGTCGGTGCATCTCGGCCTCGCTTTCGGCGCGGGTCAGGCCGCTTTCGGTCAGGTCGCTTTCCAGAATGACCTCATAGAGCGGCCGGCCGGTCTCTTTGCAGAGCTCGACCATATCCCGAACGGAGGAAAATGCCATTTTGCCTGCCCCCTTACAAATTTAATATAGTGACCTTGACGATGCCCGGCAGAATGCGCAGCTCCCCGGCGATCTCATCGGGGATGGGCTCATCACATTCCAGAACCATGACGGCATAGCCCCCGGCGGCGGAGCGGTAGAGCTGCATCGTGGCAATGTTGACGCCATGCCCGCTCAGGCAGGTGGTGACGGCTGCCACATGGCCGGGCGTGTCCTGATTATGGACGATCAGCGTGTTGTGATCACCGCCAAAATTTGTTGTGATGCCGTCGATTTGGCAGATGCTGATCCGCCCGCCGCCGATGGACGAGCCCACGACCTCCAGCTTGCGGCCCGAAACACCTACCAGCCGCAGCATGGCCGTGTTGGGGTGCGCGCCCCGCAGGTTGGCGGTGCTGATCTTAAAGTGCAGACCGGTCTCCTTGGCCAGTGCAAAGCTGTGAGGGATGCGGTCGTCATCGGGCTGCATGCCCAGCAGGCCTGCCACCAGCGCACGGTCCGTGCCGTGGCCCCGGCCCGTGGCGGCAAAGCTACCGTAGAGCAGGATCTCGGCCTCGGCAGGCTGCTCACCCAGCAGACGGCGCGCTGTGCTGCCAATGCGCACCGCGCCCGCTGTATGGCTGCTGGACGGTCCTGTCATAACAGGACCCAGCACATCAAATAAACGCATTGCAGGCACCTCCGCATAATTGTAATAAAGAAAGTATACCGGATTCCCGCCTGTAATGCAAGTTTTGGCGGGAAATACAAAAGAACCAAAGGATTTTGGGCAGTCTGCACAAAGAACGGAAAGCCGGATTGTCGTAAATGCCGGGGTATACGGGTGCTTAGATAAACCAAAAACCCGCATATCTTACGCAGATACGCGGGTTTTTGTTGGCGGAGTAAGAGAGATTTGAACTGCATTTTTGTTGCAAATCTAATGTAATCAAGTACAATCTTTTACAAATAAATTTCGGTACGCCGCTTCTTGTTTGCAATTTGGTGTAATTGGAAAAAATGGAGCTTTATTTTGTTGTGGGTAAAGTTGTGGGTAAATTAGAAGTCCCATAAACGGGGAAAGCGCCCCGCTAAGGGCGCTCTGCCTGTTATGGGTTCTTCCCGCCGGTGGTGTTGGCGCACGGGGTCAATCTTTCGGGGGCGTACTGGGCGATGATTTCCTGCGCACCTGCCACAAACGCTGCCATTTGGTCAGAGGTAAAGGTCAGCAGTATGGATACTAAGTATTCAATGGTTTCCGATTCTTTATCAATCATTGCAAGCACCCCCATTCTTCGCCGCTTGGCGACGGGCTTTTTCTTCCTCGCACAGTTCAAGCAGATATTCAAGCTCTTTTTTACTCATTTCGTCAAGAGCTGCATCAATGCTGTTCCCTGTTGCTGCTAACGAAAGAACCTTCACAATTTTAGTGTAGTCCATTTTAAATACCTCGCAAGCCCGTCAAGCCTGATAGCGCAGCTGTGCTTATTCGTTTGTTATGCTTCAATCGGCTGCACTTGGCTTGCGCCGAAAAAACTTGCCGTGTACCTCGCGCCATCGCCGTGACTTGCCCAGATCAGGACAGCGCGGAAAAGCGCCTTGCTGCCGTGAATCACTTCATAGCCTGCCGCTTTCCAGTCAGCCCACGTTTTGCAATCCTCTGCAATCCCGGCGGATGCTTTGGCTGCTGCAATCGCTGCCGCGTTCTGTGGGCGAGCTTTGGCGCTCTGCCAAGCTCTGTGCAGGGCTTCGGCAAATACTATCCCGCCCTTGCGGAAAATTGCCCACGCACGGCTCATAATCGCGCTAAGGTCATACTGCTTCATTGCTTGCTCCTTTACATTTTGGGGCAAACCGTGCTATAATGGGTCTGCCCTTAGGTGGGTGGCGTTCCGTGTGCTTTGGTCGGCTTAGCGGAGCGCATTTTCTTTTTGTCGTGAGGTTGCAGGCGGTCAGTGCCCGTTGCAGTTCCGGGACGGCCCCCGGCATAGTATGCAGTCTGTTTCTGGCGCTTCTCGGTGTTCCCCTGAGGTTTTCACCGTGCCTTTTCCCTTTCGACATCTTTATTATATACCATTGCGCAAGTACATTCAATATGCAAATTGCACAAAGATATACACTTGCATAAGTACAAATTGTACACTTGCGCAAGTACAGATTGCGTGCTATAATATGTAAGAGGAGGTGTAACCATTGGGAACAGCAAGAACAAAGGCAAATAACAAATGGAATGCTAAAGCCTATGACCGTGTAAACCTCGTGTTGAAGAAAGATACCAGCCCGACAAAGGATGAAGTACAGGCCGCCGCTGATGCAGAGGGCGTGAGCCTGAACGCGTATATTGTGGCAGCCATAAGCCAACAGTTAAGCAAAGACAAACCGTAAAGGGGGGCGCTATTATGAGTGAGAGAGAGCAGGCAAAGCAGATTATTGATACCTTACCGGATTACAAGATGCAGGCTATTTTGATGTTCCTGCGCGGCGTAGAGTTTGACGATGAACTAGAAGATGATCGTTTCTGTGAGGAATTGGCAGAAAAGTACGAGAACGACCCGGACAAGGGGCAGTTCATCACGGAAGATGAGCTTTGCAAAGAACTGGGGATTGCATTATGAAATATACAATCCTGTATGATAAGGCTGCTGTAAAGTTCATCAAAAAACAATCGCCAGCACAGCAACGGCGCATCCTGGAAGCCGTTCATGCTTTACCCGATGAGGGAGACAGGAAGCAGCTAAAAGGCCACAGGGGGCTTTATAGGCTGCGCGTAGGTGACTACCGCATTATCTACAGTGTCGACAACGGTAAGCTAATTGTGCGGGTCGTAGATGCCGGGAATCGCGGGCAGATTTACAACAGGTATTGATAGTTCAAACCACGAATAAGATAATACGTTATGAGTAATATTGCCTTTACTGCGCTGATAAAAAGCAAAGGCTACAATCAAAAGCGCCTTGCAGAAGAAACCGGCATTCCGCCCGGCGTCCTGTCTCTCCGCATCAACGGTGTGAACGATTGGCGCTGGCCGGAGGTTTCGCTCATCTGCGCTGCGCTGGGCATCACCTACGATGAGTTTGCCACTTACTTTCCCACTTCCAGCACTATAAAGAAAAGTTCTAAGCCAAAAGAACCCACAAAAAGAGAGCTTGCTGTAGATGCTATAAAGGCATTTCTTGAATATTTAGAGCAAGAAGTATAGCCAGACAAAAACGCCCCCTGCGGTTACAATCCGCCGGGGGTGATGGCAAAGAATAAGACAATGCGCTGTAAAGCCCCTGCAAGGTTCTGTAACGTGTTCTGCGTTCCAGATGGCAAACTATATTAAACAGACCTGCAACGCCAAAGCGGGCGTGTCTATCGCGTTGTGGCGTTGCGATGCTCAAAGTATGCAAAAGCCCCCGACGGTTCGTCCCGCCGGGGGTAAATTAGTTTATTGACACGATACGCGCGTTAAAATTCTTCAATGGCGTTTGCGGTCAGTTCTTCCCATCGTGCGCCCATTTCAACAATGACGGCGGTGGAATCCTTGCATCCATCGTACCGCTGCCCGCTGCAACGATTGGCAACCTGTGAAAGCTCGTCAAAAGCCCTCATTGCGGTGCTGTTGCCGTCCTTGCAGTCATTGTATACCAGATTCAGAACGGCGCGTTCCTGCGGCTCTGCGGTGGCCGCAGCGGCGTTTGCATGGGCGGCGATCAACTTTAGCATGGTGTGGTTGCCGCTGTACTTCTCGGCAAAGGCTGCATAGTCTGCCGCCGTCATCGTGCCGCTGTCCATCAAATAGACCGCGTTGTTATCCAGCGCGGCGGGGTCAACGATGCTATCGGCGGCAATAGCCTTTTCAAGGTCTGCACGGAGTTCCGCCCGCTTGCGGTTGAAATCGGGCCACACACGCTTGCAAACCTCATCAAACGCGGCTTTCTGTTCCACTCGTGCGGCTTCGGCTTTGGCCTTGCGCAGCTCATACGAAATAGCGGTATCATCGGGGGCGCGGTGCTGGGCATCCATTGCGGCCCGCTCTGCCTGTTCGTATTTGGCATACGCTGTCGCGTACTCATCGCGGGCAGTCTTAAATGCTGCATCAAGGTTTTTTGCAAAATTGCTGTACTTGCTCATTGTTTACTCACTTTCTGTTAAGTCGTCAATAATAATCACGCTGTACTGATTGCGCAGCGCATCTAAGTATTTCACGGTTTCCCCATTTGGCAGGCGGTAACCGCCAGGAACGGCATCGACAATAAGAACGCCGCTGCCTGCCTTTATGGCATCTTCAAGGCGTTTAAGTCGTGTTAGGGTGTCGCTTTTCACTGTTCGTTTCTGCTCCTTTCTTCCAGCGCCCGCAAACGCTGTTCAAAGTCGTTGGCCTCTACAAGCCGCAAACCATATTCCAGCACAGCGCGGGCCGCCGCAATATGCTGCTGCGGCTGCTGCTGGTCATCGTCTATAATGCCGCGCAGGCGGTCAATGGCGGGCGGCATAGCCGCTTTTGCATTGTCTGTGGCCGTTTCCAGCATTTCAGCGCAGCGCCGCTCGTACTCTGCCATAAAGGCGGGGTCTTGCCTGTAGCGGCGGATCGTGCTCTCATCCAGCCCTGCAGCGCGGGCAGCTGCTTTTACTGTAGGGCACGTTAGCAACGCTGCCAGGGCCTTTTGCTGTCTCTGTGTAATCTTTCACACCCCCCTCTCTTAAATGTTCATTTTTGAGCGTTTTTTCACGCTTTGCGGCAATTTTATTCAGTTCTATCCTTTCCAGCCGTTCAGTGACACGCTCCTGCACACTGCTGCCGGTCTCTCGCCATGTCATGTAGCCGGTTCCATGCCAGGCACGGTTTTCAAGTTCCCTGTCATGCCAGCGGCGTAGTTTCGGGTCGCTGCGCAGCTTTCGAAGTGCGCGGGTTTCTATAGTGCGCACCTGCGCCGGGGTTATGCCCATCTTTTCGCCAGTGGCCGCCATCGACAGCCCATCAAAGAACCTGTGCCGCATTACAGCGCTTTCTATGGTGCCGCAACGGTCTAAGGCGTCACCCAGCACGGCGCGGGTTTGGGCGCTGGATATGCGCTCCTCTGCCGCTGTAAACGCCTGTTCTGCTGCCGGGTCTGGCTGAACCTCGCCCAGCGTGGGGCCGTCTGCATTTTCGCTGTCGATGGGCAAGTCCAAGCTGAAACAATGGTTTAACGGGTCGGCGCTGGTCGTGTGGCTCTTGCCGTCCTCATCAACAAATTTTCGCCGGTGGCCGTTGGATAAGGCAAGCTGTATCTGCCGCTGCATGGCTTGGGCAAGCCACGTAGAGAACGCGCCAGCCGCCGGGTCGTAGGTTCGGGCGGCGTACTGGACGGCGAAAAAGCCTTCCTGTTCAAAGTCATCTGCCGTCACGCCGTGCTGATCTGCAAGGCTTTTGTGATGGGGATACCATTTCCAGAACATTGATCGGATAAGTCCCCTGTTTGTCTCCCACAGCTGGCCCAGCGCGTAGCTGTTGCCAGTGGCCGCCAGTGTTGCAAGGGCTGCGTTTGTGGCCTGCTGTTCTGCTGCTGACATTTTATCCTCCATCACTTAATGAACACGCCCGGTAAAATCTGGCCTATTAGTCAAGTAACACTTTTTGAGCTATACCGTTTAGCGCTGGGCCAGCTGCCGCGCAAGGGAGCTTTTGCGGGTCAAGGGGCTGCTGTTTCTGCCAATCGGCGTAGAATTTCTCAAAATCGCGACGGCGGATAGACTTTCCCGATGCTGTCTCCGCGTCCAAGTCGACGAGGGCTTGTAGGCTGCCGAAATACTCTTGCACGGCAGGCGGGAGTTCATCGAACAGCCTCTTGTTTGCATCGCGTGCCGCCTGCCCCTGTGTTCTGCCGTCGGGAAGATGCCCGGTGAAGCTGTACAGGCCTTTGTTTTCGTTGGCCTTGTGCGCTCTTTCGCAAACCAACTGCCAGAGGTCAGCGGCCTTTGGCTCGCTCTCCATCTGCATAGCACGCAGTTGATCATATAGATCGGCAATCAGTACCGGGAAATGGCATACTCGCAAGGCCCTACGAAATGCGAGCTTTCCCGCTGCTGACGGTACATCCGAAAGCGCATCGGCCCACGTTGCGATAAGTAGGTCAGCTTCCTTATCTGTCAGTGGTTTTGCAACGTTACGGTAAAGAACCATATTTTGACGAATCATTGTCTGAATTTCCTGTACAGTCATAAAAAAGCATCCTCCAAATTCGAGAAATTACCACTCGCAAGCCGTTCTGCGGCGCGGGAAATCGTATCGGTTGCGGGTTCTGCTGCCACCTGCTTTGTCTGTGGGTGACTATATTGCCCGGCACGGTGTATCCAGTTCTGTGCCGCTGCCTGCCAATTTTTCATGGTGGCTCTGCCGCCGACTTTCCAGCCGATGGCCGCATAGTAATTAAGGAATGATTTTGCTTCTGCCGCTGACGAACCTTGTTCACAAAAATAGGCAATAGCATCATTCTCAGACGGTGGTGTGAAGCGTGGGCGGGGCGGCTTGTCCGCCTTCTCTCTATTATTTATAACAGTTACAGGTACATTACCAGTTACAGGAACAGTAACATTTACATTATCAGCTTCATCGGCTTCGTTTTGCTTCGGATTTGAAGCATTTGCTTCTTTTGCTTCATTACTGCGCTGTCGAGATTCGCCACTCTTTAGACCGCCTGACTTTCCTGCCGCGCGGCGCTTCTCGCGTGTGGTGTTCCACTTTTCTTGATCGCGGTCGATTTGCGCCCGGATGAAGCTGAACGCCATTGCGGCCATTGGCGGGAGTTTTGGCGGCTCGCCAGTGTCCGCATAATGTACAATACCCTTGAAAAGAAGTCCGGCATCTTCATCTGATAGGAGTTCAAGGTGCTGCCCTATATCGCAGTAGAGGATAAAACTGTTTTTGCCATCCATTTACGGTTCCTCGTTCTCAAAATTCATCTGGCCGATTGGGATTCCCAACTTCCGGGCTACCGGGGCAATAGCGGCGAGACCATGCTTGCACCGGGCGGCCTGAACACGGTAGAACGCCGCCATTTCCCGCTGTGCAACCTCTGGGGCATCGCTCGGCAGGAAATAGCCACCATAGCCGCCGGGGGCATACAAGATAATTTCGCCCTGCTCTCGCGCCAACATGATTTGACGGCGCAGTCCGCGCGGGGTGGTTTCCAACTTGGCGGCCAGTATCTCGGCGCGGATTGCATTCTCACGGCCATGCTTTAAAATTCCGGTAATAGTCATCCTTGTAAAACTCCCTTCGATTTGATAAAATGGGAGTGGAGAGGGCTTGCGTGCTTTTTCTCCACTCTTGCCGTCTGGCGTGCTGCAACACGCTGGGCGGCTTTTTTGATTGCCTTCATTCATCCTTACTGCAATGAGCTGCCTTTTGTGCCAGCCATGTTTCCAGTGCGTCGCGCGGAACCACTTTGCGACGCGGACTAATTTGGATTGCAGGAAAGTCCGCACTGTTCATAAGTTCATAAGCACGCGGCTTACAGATTCCCAAAACACTAGCGAGTTCCTGCACCGAAAGTACAAGCTTGTCGTTCATCTTAGACCTCCAATAAAAACAAATATTGACTATTTTGTTCCCGTATGTTATCATTGGAACAAATCTATTGTAACAAGTTTCCTATGAAACTTCAAGCTTTTTGTTCCATAAATATCAATTTGGAACAAACATATAACACGCGGAGGATTCTCAGATGGATAGTAACAAAATGACCATTGGCGAACGCATAAAGCAAAGACGTGAATCATTAGGATTAACGCAACGAGAGTTGTCAGAAAGGCTTTTTGTAAAAAGAGAAACCATAAATCAATGGGAAAGCGGAACACGACAAATTAAGGGTGATGATATTGCGCGCCTCGCCGATACACTCGAAACCACTTGCGACTATATACTACGCGGGGTAGAAACAGAGCAACTTCATCTTTTCAAGGATTTGGGACTGACAGGGCAGGCAGTGAAAAGATTAAAGGTAATGGCGGCAGATTGTCGCGGCGGTAACGATGCTTTGAACAGCCTAATTGGAAATGAACTTTTTTCGCTTTTTGTTGGTCGGTGGTATGATTATTGTGTACTTGCAGAAAATCTCAATCAGACAAAAATCGAACTTATAAGAGCTTTAGCGGATGCAAATGTCAAACTCGTATCAAAGCAATTAAGCGATGATGATTGCACCATTCTTGCATACAATCAAATCAAAGTTCCCGCATCACAAACGTGCAAAAATGCAGCGATTCTGTTTATCGAACGGCAAGATAAAAAAGAGTATATTCAGTTTAAGCTACAGCAGGTTATAAATGCGATGCTGAAAAACTACGATGAACTATTAACAAATAGGAAGAAGTGATAACAATGCCCAACAACAAAGCAACCCGTACAGCGGCGGGAAGCGGTTCCATCCGACAGCGCCCAGACGGACGATGGGAAGCAAGGCTGACATTGGGGTATGATGAAGGCACAGGCAAGCGCAAAACCCTAAGTATCTACGGTGCAACGCAAAAAGAAGTGAAAAAGAAGATGACGGAGAAGCTGCGCCAGCTGGATACAAATACCTATATAGCCGATGACAAACGGACGCTTGCGCAGTATCTCGATACATGGTTTGCTGAGTTTATTGTTCCAACGCAAAAGCCATATACTATCACGACTTATCGCGGCGTCATCAAGAATCACTTGAAGCCTAATTTGGGTGCGGTGCGGCTGTGTGACCTTACGACAGAGCAGGTGCAAAAGATGGTTCGCAAGTTGGTCAATGCGGGGAAAGCTCCAAAGACCATCAAGAATGTTCTGACGGTGTTAAACAGCGCCCTTGAACAGGCCGTCAAAGCGCAGACTATCCAGCGCAACCCCGCCAAATTCGCAAAAATCCCGGCGGTGCGGGTTAAGGATATACACCCCCTCTCCCCTGCTGAAATTGTTGCGTTTGTGGATGCGGCGCAGGATTCACCGTACTATGCACCGCTGATGTGCTGCTTGTTTCTAGGGCTGCGCGAAGGTGAGGCGTTGGGCCTTGCATGGGAACATTTAGATTTTGAGAATTGCAAGGTGCATATCTGCCAACAGTTGCAAAAAGATAAAGCGAAGGGTGGGCAGTTCTACATCCAAGAGGGAACAAAAAACGGCCAGAGCCGCATTCTGGATGTACCTGACTTTTTGTTGGAAATTCTGCAAGAGGAAAAACAGCGCCAGTTGCGGGCGCGACTAGCCGCCGGGCCAGCGTGGCAAAATGTGTGGGGGCTGTGCTTTACGGATGCGCTAGGCCGGTGTATCAACCCGCATACCTTGTGGGCAAACTTCAAGCGCATTGCAGCAAGTATCGGGCTACCGGATGCCCGCGTGCATGATCTACGGCATACCAACGCAACGCTTGCGTTGGTGAACGGTGATGACCTGAAAACAGTACAAGCAAATCTGGGCCACGCAACAGCGGCCTTTACCCTGCAGAGGTATGTCCACGCATCCGAAGCAATGAAGCGGGCCAGCGCGAACAGGATGCAGCAGTTCTTTGATGACAATGTAAAAAAGGCATAAAAATACCCCCGGCAAGCGTGAGCCTGTCGGGGGTAATATCATGCCACAAAAACGGTTTCTAATTCTGTTGTGGGTAAAATGGTGGGTAAAAGAGCATTTTTATAAACCAAAAACCCGCATATCTTACGCAGATACGCGGGTTTTTGCTGGCGGAGTAAGAGAGATTTGAACTCTCGCGGCGGTTTCCCACCCTACGCCCTTAGCAGGGGCGCCTCTTCGACCTCTTGAGTATTACTCCACAAGTCAAAGTGATAAACTATTCACTTTTTCACACAAAATGGCGGAGAGGATGGGATTCGAACCCATGGTCCGCTCGCGCGAATCGCTGGTTTTCAAGACCAGTTCCATAAACCACTCGGACACCTCTCCACAGTGGCTGCCGCCAGAATGCAGGTATTATTATACAAAAAACGGAAGGGGTTGTCAACCCCTTCCTGCAATTTTCTTTTAAAAATTATTTGCGCAAAAATAACAGCACATTTTACAGTGCGCAGGGGGTGAAGCCGTCCTTACCCAGCACCTGAACCTTTGTGTAGCCCAGCTCTTTCAGCTTGGCGGCGACAGCCTCAAAACCGAAGGTCAGCGCCTTGGTATCGTGGGCGTCGGCGGTAATGACGACATTGCCGCTGAGCACCAGCCACTCCTTCAGGATCGCATCGGACGGGAAGAAATCCTTGCGGAAGCCGCGATACACCGCAGAGGTGTTGACCTCCAGCACGCAGCGGTTGCGGGCGGCGGTCATCAGCGCGGCGTTGGCGGCGGCAGTGTAGCGGGGGTCGTTCTCATCAAAGAACTTGCCGTCACCGTTGATTTTCTTGATCAGGTCGAAGTGGCCCAAGATCGTGGGCTTCTTCTCGGCAACCTTGGCCACATTGGCAAAGTAAGCCTCGACCACGGCTAGCGCATCGCCGTCAAAATCATCGTCAATGCAGGCGCGCAGATCCTCCTCGCGCCAGTCGATCTCATAATATTTGCCGGTCTTGGGGCCGCGGACATAGTGGGTGCTGCCGATCCAGTAGTCGTACTGGGTCGGGTCGTCGTCGCTGTAAAGGTCCCACTCCAGACCGCACAGAATATCCATTTTGCCCGCGTAGCGCTCCTTGAGCTTGGCAATCTGTGCCTTGTACAGGGCGGTGCGGCTCTGGGTCATGCAATATTCAAGGTCGTGGGGGGTGTGGCTGTGACCGCTGAAGCCCAGCGTCTGCAGACCGGCTTTCCAGGCCGTGACTGCGACCTCCTCGGGGGTGTTTTTGCCATCGCACAGTTTGGAATGAACGTGCACAGAGCTTTTCAGGTATTCGCCTGCCATGGTTACTGCATCCTTTCCTGCTTGACCTTATGGTCGATTACATGTCGTTTTTCCAGCTCTTTGGTGATGTCCTCCACAGAAATGCCCAGCTCGATCATCAGCACCATCACATGGTAGGCAAGGTCGCTGATTTCGTAGATGGTCTCCTCCCTGTCGCGCTTAGAGCCTGCGATAATGACCTCGGTGGATTCCTCACCGACTTTTTTAAGGATCTTTTCCAGCCCCTTGTCGAACAGATAGGTCGTATAGCTGCCCTCCTGCGGGTTGGTCTTGCGGCCCTCGATGAGTGCGTACAAGCCCTGCCATGTGAACTGCTTCAGCTCATCGGAGACATACACCGGGTTGAAGAAGCAGCTCTCGGCGCCGGTATGGCAGGCAGGGCCGCTCTTGATGACATCAATGACGAGCGCATCCTTGTCGCAGTCGGCGGTGATGGAAACGACCCGCTGCACATTGCCGGAGGTCTCGCCCTTGCGCCAGATTTCGCGGCGGCTGCGGGACCAGAACACGGTGCGCCCCTCGGCAATCGTCAGGGCCAGCGTTTCGGCGTTCATGTAGGCAAGGGTCAGGACCTCCTTGGTGTAATGGTCCTGCACGATGGCGGGGATCAGGCCGTTGGCATCAAATTTGAGGGTCTTGGAATTTTCGGTGATTTCCATGGTGGACACTCCTAAAGTCATATAGTTAAGTGTACCTCTTTTTGTGAGGTTTGGCAAGAGGTAAAGTGTAGGTTTGCTATAGTTACGCAGTAGGGGCCGGGCATGCCCGGCCCGCGGCTTGGCAAGGGGCGGTTATACACGCATTTCTACGCCATTTTCCCTCAGATACCGCTTGAGAGTGTTGATTTCTACCTGCTTGGTGTGGAAGATGGACGCGGCCAACCCGGCATCCACAGCCGGGTGGTTGCGGAACAGCTCCAGAAAGTCCTCCTGTTTACCGGCACCGCCGGAGGCGATGATGGGCACGGCGCAGCGGGCGGCTATGGCATCGAGCAGCTCAAGGTCAAAGCCGTTTTTCACGCCGTCCGTGTCAATGGAGTTTACGACCAGCTCCCCCGCGCCGTTTTTGACGCCCTGCTCGAGCCAGTCAAGGGCATCCATGCCGGTGTTCTCGCGCCCACCCTTGGCGAAAAGCATGAATCTGCCGTCCACCCGCTTGATGTCAGCGGAGAGCACAACACACTGGTTGCCGTATTTTTGGGCCGCAGCCGGGATCAGGCCCGGATTGCGGATGGCGCCGGAGTTGACGCTGACCTTGTCGGCACCGCATTTCAACACCCGGTCAAAATCGTCCAGCGTGTTGATGCCGCCGCCGACGGTCAGCGGAATGAAGATCTGGCTTGCGACCTCGCGCAGAATATCGGTGAAAAGTCCGCGCCCCTCAACACTGGCGGTAATATCGTAAAAAACAAGCTCGTCTGCACCGGAGGTGTTGTAGTACCGTGCCATCTCGACCGGGTCAGCCATATCCTGCAGCCCGGCAAAGTTGACACCCTTGACAACACGCCCGTTTTTTACATCCAGACAAGGAATTATGCGCTTGGTTATCATGCGGCTCCCTCCCCCGTTATCTTTCCTCGTACAGCCTTACGGCTTCTGCCAGATCAATGGCGCCGGTGTAGATGGACTTGCCCAGAATGGCGGCGTGGCAGTGCATGGCCTGCAGCGCGGCCAGCTCAGCCATGGCGGCAATGCCGCCGCTGGCGGTGACCTCCAGCCCGGGAATTGTCAAAAGCTCACGATACAGGTCGAGATTTGTCCCCTGCAGCGTGCCGTCCCGGGAAATATCGGTGGCAATAATGGCCTTGACGCCTGCCTCAGCGCAGCGGCGGCAGAATGCCACACCCGGCTCGGGGGTGACCTCCTTCCAGCCGTTGACAGCCACAAGGCCGTCCCGCATATCAACGCCGACTGCGATTTGTGGGCCGTACTTTTGGGCCATTTCCCGGGTAAAAGCGAAATCCCTGACGGCGATCGTGCCGAGGATGCAGCGGTCCACGCCCAAATCAAGATAGCGGCGGATGCGCGCCTCATCCCGGATGCCGCCGCCGACCTCAAGCTTCAAGCCGCCGAGCTTGGCGATGGCGGCGATGGTCTGCAGGTTTGCGGTGGTATCGTCCTTAGCGCCGTCCAGATCTACAACATGCAGATATTTCGCACCTGCGTCAATAAATTCCTGCGCCTGCGCCACGGGGTCGGCGTTGTAGACGGTCATTTTTTCGTAATCGCCCTGATAGAGCCGCACGGCCTGACCGCCGCGCAGATCAATGGCGGGGTATAATTTCATCGTGATCTCCTCCGTTTGTCGTTACAGCTCGGCAAAGGCCTTCAGCAGGCGCAGGCCGGTGTCCCCCGACTTTTCGGGGTGGAACTGGGTGCCGTACACAAGCCCCTGCCGCACCGCGCCGGTCACGGGGATGCTGTAGTCGCTGGTCGCCAGTGTCGATGCAGCGCAGTTTTTAGCGTAATAGCTGTGTACATAATAGACATACTCACCGTTTTGGATATACTTGAACAGCGGGTCAGCCTCGCGTCCGGGTACAATGTCCAGAGCGTTCCAGCCGATGTGGGGCACCTTGAGCGCAGGGGCGCGCAGGTCATCTGCCAGCGGGCAGATCGCGCCGGGGATAAGTCCAAGGCCGCGGTGTGCGCCGTACTCATAGCTTTCTTCAAACAGGAGCTGCATGCCCAGACAGATGCCGAGCAGCGGCTTTTTTTGCGTTTCTTCGCGTAAAACAGGTACAAGGCCGGTGGCCTCCAGCTTGGCCATTGCATCGGCAAAGGCCCCGACACCGGGCAGCAGGATATGATCTGCCGCCCGCAGATCCGCCGCATCGCGGGTCACGCGGACCTCCGCGCCCAGACTTTTGACGCTGGATGAAAGGCTGAACAGATTCCCCACGCCGTAGTCAACGATTGCGATCATAATACTTCCCCCTCTGTATAGAATGTATCCATGGCCCAGCGGGCCGGATTGGTGAGAATGTACTCGTGAATTTCCCGATATTCTGCTTCGCTGCGAACAATGTGATCATAGAAGGAGCGCTGAAAAACACAGCAGCCAGTCTCGTGCGCTACGCGCCCCTTGAAGGTCCGGACTCTCTGGGAAATTGTAGGGGCCGATGCTGGCATCGGCCCGCCGTTGCCGCTGCCGGGAATGACGATCAGGCAGTGCAGGTGGTTGGGCATGACAACATAAGCTGTCACACCCGGGATCATCCGCAGGTACTTCTGTACGGTTTCTCCGAGCGGTGAAAGCACTACGGGAACGCCTGCACGCGGGTCGATGCGAGCATCGACCCCTACAGACGACGGCGGAATACTGCCAAACAGACATCGCCTGCCCTTGGCACAAATTGTTACGAAATAAGCTCCCGGCTGACAGTAATCGTAGCCTTTCAGACGCGCCGCCTTGCGCTTTGGAAGCATCATTCTGCCAAAATCTCATCCAGCGCTGTGAGGAACCGCTGCATCTGGTCGGGGGTGCCGATTGTGATGCGCAGGTAGCCGGAGATGCGCGGGGCGTTGAAATGGCGGATCAGGATGCCGCGGTCGCGGAGCTTTTCAAAAATCTCCCGGCAGGGCATCCGGTCGGTTGCGGCAAACAGGAAGTTTGTGGACGAGTCGAACACCGTGAAGCCGCGCCTGCGCAGTTCAGCCGTTGTGCGGGTGCGCTCGGCGATGACTTTCGCCGTTACATCGGCGAAATAAGCCTCGTCAGAGATGGCGGCCACGCCGGCGGCCTGGGTCATCGAATTGACATTGTAAGGGCTGTAGCTGAACTTGACGCGGTTCATGTCGGCAATCAGCTCCGGCCGCGCGATGCAGAAGCCCAGCCGCGCACCCGCGAGATTGTGGGTCTTGGAAAAGGTGTGGGTGATGACAAGGTTGTCATATTTGTCCAAAAGCGGCAGGCAGGACGAGCCGGCCGGCGCGAACTCGACATAGGTTTCGTCCACAATGACAATGTTGTCGGGGTTTGTTTTCAGCACTTCCTCAATGGCCGCGACCGGGGCCAGCAGGCTGGTCGGGGCGTTGGGGTTGGCGATGACGATCGTTTCATGCAGACCGCAGTATTTTTTGAGGTCGATGGTCAGATCGTCCTCCAGCGGGAGAATGTGCTGCGGAATGTGCAAAAGCTCACACAGCACCGTGTAAAAGCTGTAGGTCACATCGGCAAAGGCCAGCGGTGTGTTCTCATCGCAGAAGGCCCGCAGCGCAAGCAGCAGGTTTTCATCACTGCCGTTGCCGCAGAGGATATTCTCCGGCTTGACGCCCCAGTGCCGGGCAATCGCGGCGTTCAGCTCGGCGTTGCGCAGGTCAGAGTAAAGCCGCAGCCCCGGCATCGCCGCCGCCACCGCCGCCGCCACGCCGGGAGCGGGCGGATAGGGGTTTTCATTGGCGTTGAGCTTGACAATATCAGCGATTTTGAGTTGCTCGCCGGGGGTATACGGCTCCAGCGAGGCAAGCGTTTTGGTAAAATAACGGCTCATGGGTGTTTCTCCCCCTCCGGAATATAAAACCGGTCAAGATGCCATTTGGCGGGGTTGTCGTCGATGTAGCGCCAGATGGTATCATAGTCGAGTTGGTCGCGGATGATGTGGTCGTAATATCCGCGCTGCCATAATTGCGTGCCAGCTGTGCGGTTTGTCATACGTTTGAGCGTGGAAACAAATGCCGGAACGGATTGATTGGCACGCACGGTTGTAGGGGGCGGCGTCCTCGACGCCCCGGACGGGCCTTGGGTGACTGCAATAATCAAATGGATATGATTCGGCATGACCACAAATTTTTCAATTTGCAAACCCGGGTAAAAATTTTCCATGGCTTCAATTTGAGCTATAACAATTTTACCGTGCGGCGACGGCAGCGTGCGCGGGGCGTCGAGGACGCCGCCCCCTACAACACGACCAAAAATCTTCGCCTTCTCCCGGGAACAAATCGTGATAAAATACGCGCCAACTGTGCCATAATCAAATTGAGGCAAACGGTTGGATTTCCGCTTCGGTAAACTCATTCCTCAAACCGTATCGTAACGCTCTTGGCGTGGGCGTGCAGGCCCTCGTGCTCGGCAAAATCGGCGATGCGTCCCTGCACCTCGCTCAAAGCCTCGCGGGTGTAGTAGATAAAGCTTGACTTCTTAACGAAATCGTCCACGCCCAGAGGGCTGGAAAAACGCGCTGTGCCGCTGGTGGGCAGCGTGTGGTTCGGGCCGGCAAAATAGTCGCCCAGCGCCTCGGGTACATTCTTGCCAAGGAAGATGCTGCCGGCGTTCTGCACCGAGTTCAGTACGGCAAACGGGTCGTCAACGCAAATTTCCAAGTGCTCCGGCGCGATGATGTTCACGGCCTCGATGGCCTTGCGCATGTCATCGGTCACGATGATCTTGCCGTTGGTGTCCACGCTCGCGCGGGCGATGGCGGCGCGGGGCAGCTGCGGGATCTGTACCTCCAGCTCGGCCTGCACGGCCTTGGCCAGATCCCAGCTGTCGGTGACAAGCACGGGGCTGGCCAGCCTGTCATGCTCGGCCTGGCTCAGAAGGTCGGCGGCCACCCATGCAGGGTTGCAGCTGCCGTCCGCCAGAACAAGAATTTCAGACGGTCCTGCGATCATATCAATGCCGACCTTGCCGAACACCTTGCGCTTGGCTGTGGCAACATAGATGTTGCCGGGGCCTACGATCTTATCCACGGCGGGTACACTCTCGGTGCCGTAGGCAAGGGCTGCCACGGCCTGTGCGCCGCCCGTCTTGAAAATCAAATCAATGCCCGCAATGACCGCTGCGGCCAGAATGGCGGGGTTTACCTTGCCGTCCCGCCCGGCGGGGGTCGTCATGACGATCTGCCTGACGCCCGCGACCTTGGCCGGGATGACATCCATCAAAACGGTCGAGGGGTAGGCAGCCGTGCCGCCCGGCACATAGACGCCGGCGCGCTGGATGGGGGTGTACTTCTGCCCCAGCACGATGCCGGGGGTGTCGTTGACAACGAAATTTTTGTGCAGCTGCTGCTCATGGAAACGGCGGATATTCCCGGCGGCCATCTGCAGGGTCGTGATAAACTCCGGGTCGGTCTTTTCCAGCTCGGCAAAGGCTTCATCAATCTCGGCCTGACTGACGCGCACATCGGTCAATTCGGCATGGTCGAATTTGGCGGCGTATTCGATCAGGGCGGCATCGCCGCGGGCGCGCACATCGGCGATGATGGCGTCAACGGTGGCCTCCACATCGGCTTCGGCGCGGATGTCGCGGTTGAGGATCTCCTCGGGGCGTACCTCATCAAAATCATACAGACGGATCATCTTGCAAGGGCCTCCTTCATCTTGTTCAGCAGCTCGGTCAGCTGGGCGTATTTGAATTTATAGCTCGCCTTGTTGGCGATGAACCGGGCCGAGATCGGCATAAATTCCTCGATAACGGTCAGGTCATTCTCCTTCAGGGTCGTGCCGGTCTCCACAATGTCAACGATCACATCGGACAGGCCCAGAATCGGGGCCAGCTCGATTGAGCCGTTCAGCTTGATAATATCAATGTCACGGCCGCGGCGCGCATAGTGACTGCGGGCGATGTTGACGAACTTTGTGGCCACCCGCAGTGCGCGGCTTTCGTCATCGACAAAGCCGGCGGGACCGGCCACGCACATGCGGCAGCGGCCCATGCCGGTATCCAGCAGCTCATAGACATCTGCGCCCGACTCGGTCAGGATGTCCTTGCCCACAATGCCGATGTCCGCTGCGCCATGCTCGACATAAATAGCAACATCACTCGGCTTGACGAGGAAATACCGCACGCAAGCATCGGGGTTTTCCACCACCAGCCTGCGGGTGTCGTTGTAATCCTCGGTGGCGCTGTAGCCCGCGCCCGCCAGCAGCTTGTAGGCCTTGTCGCCAAGGCGGCCCTTCGGCAGGGCGATGTTCAGCCAGATTTTTTCGCCGCCCTGCTGCTGCACGGGGGGCAGCGGTGCGGCCAGGCGCTCCAACTCGTCCAGATAGATGGCGAAGCCGATGGCGTTGGCCCCCGGCGTGAACCGCTGCATCAGGTAATCGTAGCGGCCGCCCTTCAGCACGGCGCGGGGAATGCCCGCCACATAGCCGGTAAAGACAAGGCCGTTGTAATACTCCATCTCATCGGCCATGCTCAGATCCAGCTGGGTGCCGCGCCCAGCCTCGCCCAAGGCGTTCTGCAGCGACTGCAGCTCATCTAGGGCGGCGCGCTGGGCCTCGCACCGGCAGGCGGCGCGCGCGGCGGTCAGTGTAGCACCCATGGGGCCGTGCAGTGCCAGCAGTCCGGTCAGGGCCTCGGCAGCGGACGCATCCAGCCCGGCCTCCAGCGCGGCGGTGCGAAGCTCATGGGCGTTTTTGGCCCGCAGGAAATCAAGGATTTTGCCTCGTGCTTCGGCGGGCACCGCCAGCGCATCCAGCAGCGCGGTCAGATAACCCATGTGGCTGAGCTCCAGCACGGTGGGAACTTCCAGCGCGGCAAGGCTTTGCAGCGCCAGCCGCACAACGGCGGCCTGTTCATCGGCGTCCACGGCACCCATGCTCTCAAGCCCCATCTGGTGGATGGTCTGGAAGGTGTGGCTCTCCCGGCTGGGGCGGCAGACCTCCTCATTATAATAAAAGCGCTTGCACTCCCCTGCGGCGGGCTGCGCCGTCTTGGCGATGGACAGCGTCACATCGGGCTTGATGGCGCGCAGCTTGCCGTCCAGATCGGTGAAGGTGATGACCTGCGAGTCCGGCAGGAAGCGCTGATACTCCTGATACAGCGCGTATTCCTCAAACCGGGAGGCGCGGTATTTGCGGTAGCCGGCCTGCTCATACAGGGCACGCAGACGGAAGGTCGCCTGCTCGGCGGGGGTAAAGCTCTTGAGTTCGATCTCCATAACATTCCTACCTCTCTGATCCGATACAGATTCTATTATACTTTACTGCACTAAAGTTGTAAAGTGCTTTTGTAGTAAAATCACGGACATTTGTGCGCGAAAATTGCGGCTACGGTGCGGCGGGCAGTCCCCTGCCCGCCGCGGTGCGATCCCGCAGCAGCAAATACAAAAAAGGCGCACCTTTGCCATAAACAAAGATGCGCCTTGTGCGTTTGGTATATCAGCCCTTGCAGCCCTGCTCCTCCCAGTCACCGGCCACTGCAGGGTCAACGATCTGGGTGGGGTCGATCTTGCCGTCCGCCGTGCGGGGAGCCTCGATGTGGCCCAGCTCTACAGGGTTCACATTGGGGGCGTCAAAGTCGGCAGCCTTGGGGGCGGGGGTCTCTTTCACTTCCGCGGGTTCCTCGGGCTGTGCCGTTTCGGCGGGGGCGGCAGGTTCCTCAGGTGCGGCAGCAGGGGCAGGTTCAGCCACAGCAGACGCATCCTCGTCGGCGGGCTCGGCGGACTCGGTCTCAGGCTCGACCTCGTCCTCCGGGCCCACAATATGCTCGTACTCCTCGCCGTGCTCACGGTTTTTCAGGACATAAGCGGCAGCGCCCAAGGCAGCGGCACCCACGGCCAGACCGGCCAGTTTTTTCAGTAAAGACATGGTCAAAACCTCTTTTCGAGTGAAATTCATTGGTTTGCGGTTAGTATACCACAGCTTATTTCAAATTACAAGTGCTGTTTCCTACAACTGCGGTGTGAAAATGTGGACGGTTTTCATGCAATGTACAACTTGCCGAATGTTGACGCGCGTGGTATGATGGTACACGAATTTTTGGTAAAAGAGGGTTATTGCGTGAAGTATATTTTTCAGTTTGCCCGCATCACGGCGTTCTGCCTGGCGGGCGAGGTACTGGCGGCGGTGCTGCCGCTGCCGATTCCGGCCAGTGTGTACGGCCTTTTGCTGATGGTCGCTGCGCTCAAAACCGGGCTGCTCAGGCTGGAGCAGGTGCGGGAGACGGGGCTGTTTTTGACCGGCATCTTCCCGCTGCTGTTCGTCCCGGCGGCGGCCGGTGTTATGGAGCTGGGCAGCCAGCTTATCAATCTGCTGCTGCCCGCCGTGCTGGCCATTGTGCCGGTCACGGCGCTGGTCATGGCAGTTACCGGCATGGTGGCGCAGAAATGCGCAGGCGGAAAGGAGCATAAAAATGGCTGAGTTTTTGCAGCATTGCGGCAGTTGGGGCGTGCTGGCCACGCTGGCAGCCTATGCCGCTGGCGTCTGGGTCAACCGCAAGACGGGCAAGGCCCTGTTCAATCCCCTGCTGATGGGCAGTATCTTCGTTATCGTATTTTTGAGCTGCTTCGGCGTGCCCTACGCCGATTACAAGGCCAGCGCCCAGCCCGTAAACTGGCTGCTGATGCCCGCCACGGTCAGTCTGGCCATCCCCCTGTATGAAAAGTGGGAGCTGCTGGAGAAGAATCTGGCCGCTATCTTTGCATCGATCGCGGCGGGCGTGCTGACGAGTCTGGGCAGTGTTCTGGCCATGGCGTGGGTGCTGCGGCTTGAGCGCAGCCATGCCGTGAGTTTTCTGCCCAAGTCGGTTACGACAGCCATCGGCATGGATGTGGCCGAAACGCTGGGCGGCACAGCCGCGCTGGCCGGGGCGGTCATCATCCTGACCGGCATCGTGGGCAGCCTGCTGGGCGAGACGGTGTGCAGGATCTGCCATATTACAGACCCGCTGGCCAAGGGGCTGGCGCTGGGCACCTCGGCCCACGCCATCGGCACGAGCAAGGCCCTGCAGATGGGCGAGATCGAGGGCGCGATGAGCGGGCTGGCGATTGCCGTGGCGGGTATCATGACCGCGCTTCTGGCACCGGTGGCGGCGAACTTCCTGCCGTGAAAGGCGTATTCGGCAGAACAACCCGCTCAAAAATATCCCCCATCATGATGCACATCTGCGCTTTCCAGCCCCATGGAGACGCCCAGCGCCTCATCCACGCGGCGCATGTCATCGGGCGGGATGCAGCCGGCGCGCTCGCGCAGGCGGCGCTTGTCAAGCGTGCGGATCTGCTCGGTCAGGATGATGCTGTCCTTTGCCAGACCGCAGCGGTCGGCCCGCACATTGATGTGGGTGGGCAGGCGGTTTTTGTCCTGACGGCTTGTGATGGCGGCTGCAATGACGGTGGGGCTGTGCCGGTTGCCGATCTCATTCTGTATGATAAGTACCGGCCGTATGCCCCCCTGCTCCGATCCCACAACAGGGCTCAGGTCGGCGTAAAAAACCTCTCCGCGGTGTACTTCCATAGAAAAGACCTCCCTTTGCTTGTTACTGAAAGTATAAGCAGAGGGAGGTCTTTTTAATCATCGGCTGTGATTTTTGCGGCGAGTGCATCGCCTTTTTCACAGAGGGTGCGGAACAGCTTTGTTTTTTCGAGCGGGCGCATGACAAGCGCGGTGCGGGCAGCATCCACTGCCGCGCAGCCGAGGAATACAGCCGCCACCGCAAACAGCGTGTAGCCGACCGAGCCGTGGTGCGCCTGCGCCTGCAGGAGCCCGTTCCAGAGAAAGCCCCGGAACGCGGGGATCTGGTGCAGGATGTAGACGCCGAGCGTTGTGCCGGACAAGGCGTTGATCCACCGGACAGAGCCTAAGGACAGCCCCGCAAACAGATAAAACAGCGCCAGTGCGGCCAGCAGGTTGGGCAGTGCGCCCAGTGCGGTGCGGTAGTAGGCGATGTACCGGAACACCCTGCCATCGGTCAGGCCGCGCATTTCAAGCACCGCGCGCACGGCAGTGTTGACGAGCGGCAGCCCCAGCCCGAGGAGCAGCGCCGCGCAGCGGCGCTGCAGAAGCCGCGTCAGACGGTTGTCCGGATAGCGGCGCAGATAGGCGATGAGCAGATACTCATACAAAAACATCCAGGCGGTATCGCCGGTAAGGCCGTTCTCCGCGAACAGGGTCGGGTAGACGAGCAGCGGCAGGGCCAGCACCGCCAGCACACCGCGATGCGCTGTGCGCGGCAGCCCGTGCAGCAGCCGGTTCAGCAGCGGCACACAGAGCAGCAGCAGCAGATAATCCGAGATGAACCACAGCTGCCGTGTGGACGCCGGAAAGAGCGCCCAGCGCAGTGCGCCGAGGGAGACATCCAGCCCGCCCAGACGGCAGAGCAGCGTCACAGGCACGGTGTAGAGCCAGAGCGACAGCCAGAGCGAGAGCGGGCGGCGGGTCTTGTACGGCTGTTCACACAGGAACCACCCGCCGATGAGGATGAACACGCTGCAGGCGATGCGCGACCCGCAGCCGATGAGACAGAACGCGAAGGAGGACGGCAGCGTGGTATAGTCCGCAATGCCGCCCTGCCCGGTCAGATGGTCACCGATGATGAGCAGCATGCAGAGGATGCGCAGCAGCTCCAGATTGCTGCTGCGCGCGGTTTTACCGGGCATGGAAACCTCCTACAAAAAGAGCCGGCCCCCCTTGGGAGAGGGGCACAGGACAGATCAAGGCTTTTCTAAAATCACGATTGCATTTGCCAGACCGCGCTCATGGGTCAGGCTGAGATGGACGGTCACGCCCTGCTCGGCAGCCCATGCGGCGGCGGGGCCGGTCAGCGCAAAATAGGGCGCACCGCTTTCCCGGCGCAGTACGGCCAGATCGCAGAGGGCAAAGCCGCCCAGCCCGGTGCCGACAGCCTTCAAAAAGGCCTCCTTGGCCGCAAAATTGGCGGCTGCAGTCTCGGCACGGCGCTTTTCGCCTAAGGCGGAGAACAGGGCTTGCTCCGCCGGTGCAAACACATGGTCGAGAAAGCTCGGCTTTGCAAGGCTTTTTTCGATGCGGTCTGCGTCACACAGGTCTATGCCAACTCCCCATATCATACGGTTGCAGCCTCCAGCAGGGCCTCCCGCTCGTTGGGCAGGCGGCCCTCCATAACGGCGGTAAGCAGTGTTTGCAGTGTTGCGCCAACGCCGGGCCCGGCGGGGATGCCCGCAGCCATCAGGTCGGCGCCGTTGACGGCCAGCTGACGCATTGTGTAGCAGCCGGTCTTGGCAAGCTCGTCCATGCGGCAGGCGAAGCGCTCAACCTCGGCGCGGCGGGCCGCGACCTCCGGTGTCGCGGCGTGGGCGTCCAGATCGGCACATTTCAGCACACAGAGCCGCCGCAGGAAGATCGCCCCGCTGCGGTTCAGCAGCTTGAGGATGCCTGCATCGTCGGCGGGCAGCGGGGCATCATGGACGGCAATCAGCCCCACCGCGCCGTCCGTGAGGTAGGCAGGGGCCTTGAGGCGGCGCAGAATCGTGCGGGCAGTTTGCGCCCCCCGCTGGTTGTGCCCTTTGAAATGCGCCGCGCCGTCGGGGCCGACTGTGCGGCACTGCGGCTTGGCGATGTCGTGCAAAAAAGCAGCCCAGCACAGCACCCGCACGCCGCGGGTGTCCTGCCCGCGCAGGTCAAGTGCTGCCACAGCGGCGGCAGAATGCTGCCACACATCGTAGCAGTGCCACCGCCCCGGCTGGGTGCAGCCGATGCAGGGCAGGATCTCCGGCACCACGCCGCCCAGAATCTCGCCGTACTGCGCAAGTGTTTTCCCGGCGCCGGGGGCCAGCAGCAGACCGTCCAGCTCGGTGTAGAGCCGCTCGGCGCTGACGGTGCGCAGGGTGTCGCGGGCCGCCAGTGCGGCGGCAGCGGTAGCAGGCTCCAGCGTAAAGCCGAGCTTTGCGGTAAACCGCAGGGCCCGCAGGATGCGCAGCGCGTCCTCGGCAAAGCGGTCGGCGGGTGTGCCGACACACCGCACGATACCGGCAGCCAGATCACTGCGGCCGCCGTAGAGGTCGATGATCCCCTCGCCGGGGGCGTAGGCCATGGCGTTGATGGTGAAGTCCCGCCGCGCAAGGTCGGCGGCAAGGTCGTCCACAAACTGCACGCTGTCGGGGTGGCGGTGGTCACGGTAGCTGCCGTCCAGCCGGTAGGTCGTGATCTCATACGGCTTGCCGTGCAGGATGACCGCTACCGTGCCGTGCTTTTCGCCGGTCAGGATAAGCCGCTGGTCATGGAAGATCGCCCGCAGCTGGTCGGGCCGGGCAGAGGTGCAGATGTCCCAGTCGCCGGGCAGGCGGCCCAGCAGGCTGTCACGCACGCAGCCGCCCACCACATAGGCACTGTGCCCGGCGGCGCGCAGCGTCTGCAGCAGCCGGTAAGCATCACGCGGCAGGCGTATCGTATCGCGGCTCATGCGGTTCTCCCTCCCCTCTCGGCGTCTGTACGGTTTATGCCTCGGTGTGCGTCCACTCCTGCGTCAGGTCCACGATGCAGGCCAGACTGTCCTCCTCGTCCTTGAGCGAGTTGACCTTGGCAGCGGCCTTTTCGGCATCCTCCATCCAAGTCAGGATAAAATAGTTTTCCGCAGGCACGGCGTAGTAGACCCATGCGCCGTCAGCGCGCAGCAGGTCCGGCAGGTGGTCCAGCTCGGCGTCCAGCAGACCCTGCCCCTCCTCGCCGTAGATCATCTCGGGGCCGACCTGCAGAGAGTCGATCACATTGA
>OGZW01000595.1_pt1 | contig 28793 bp, 26 predicted proteins | sample 1577001 | NCBI WGS metagenome assembly OGZW01 (sample SAMEA3541519, study PRJEB24748) | human gut metagenome | biome: human gut; feature: human-associated habitat; material: faeces | place: China | collected 2012 | reverse complement strand
GTTTTAGGCAGAGAGATTTCGGCTGCCTTGGCCTGATTTTCGGGCTTGCCGCTGGCGTAAGGAGAGCGATGTGTTGCAGGGATACTGCCAGAGCCATGCCGCCTCTGTGTTTTTCAAAGATCGGTTTATTGGCATTTCAACACCAATCAGCGACTGGCGGATCATCCCCTCTGGCAAAGGCAATGAGGTCGTGCTTTATCATAAAAACACCCTCGGCGACAAGAAGACAGGCCCTGTGCCTGGATATCACCTTCAGCGGGTTAGCCAGAACACGATTTCCGGCTACCTTGAGTACATCAGCGACCATGACCTCTACCGTAATATGCACCCCCTCTATCCTGTTCAGTCAAAGAAAAATAGCCCTCCGCCCATGAAAGGAACGAAGCGCTATCGCAAGGAGCAGAAGAGGGCCGCAAAGAAAGCACGGCGGCAATCTATTGCTCATGTTCTTACCTTGATTGAAAACCTCGACACTCAGGCTCGGGTGGCCCGCTCCATGTGAGGGCGATTCTACATAGGGGATGAAATTCGTTCCATGTTGAAGATGAGTAATAACACAGGCCACACATTGTTATCTCCGAGTCTTTGTGCTATGATAAAAAAACAAACACAAATTGAGGAGCGATCATTGTGAGCAAAAAACTTGTGGCCTATTTCTCGGCCAGTAGCATTACCGCTAAGGTCGCCGAAAATCTGGCCGATTCCATCGGCGCTAATCTTTTTGAGATTAGACCGGAAGTCATCTATACAAGTGCTGATCTTGATTGGACAAACAAAAAGTCTAGAAGTAGCCTTGAGATGAGTGACCCCACCTCTCGTCCTGCAATCGCGAAAAAGCGTGACAATATGGATGAGTATGATACCATCTTCGTAGAGTTTCCAATTTGGTGGTACATTGCGCCCACCATCGTCAATGCTTTTCTGGAAAGCTATGATCTGACTGGCAAAACAATCATCCCCTTTGCTACCTCTGGTGGAAGCGGTATGGGTAAGACGAATGAGGCGTTAAAGCCTAGCTGCACCGGTGCCACATTACTCGAAGGCAAGGTGTGGAAGTCAACCGCAAAGAAGGAGGAACTGTCAGTTTGGGCAGACAGCCTCGCGTGTAGGTAGGAGCCTATTAGATCATTCTATTTCCCTCTGACCGTATACTAAACAATCTGGGAGTAGATTCTATATGCGACAGTTCGTGTGCGAGTGTTTGAATTGCGGTCTCAAAAAAACACGCCAATTCAAAGAAGAACCTTATCCCGAATATGGCGAAGTGTTTGTCGCACATTGCAAGGTTTGCGATAGTGATCAAAACCATACAAGAGTCCTGACGAGGAAGACACAGGCTGAACTAAGGCGTCGCCAGGAGGAAGAAGACCTGAAAAAGAGTATATCCGACCAATGTGCGAGGCATGGGTTCACCTGTCGATTTCTGTACCAGTCAGTAATCATCACAACCCCTTTGGCAGACTGGTGCTTTGATTATCATGAAAAGTACAAGACCCTTTATCACGAAAATACGCCCAACACGAAGTATCTAACAGGACACTATGTTAAGGCTCATACCCAATTCAAAGGGAAAAAGATGACTGTCTCTGCTGTCATCGAGTACATTGCCAGCCATGAGGGGTGGCGAGCAGAGCAAAGAAGCAAAACAACCAAAGAGAAAAGTGAATGATGGAGGTAATGCCGGTGGCGAGTCAGCCGATTTATCAGTTCTACGCTGAATTGAAGGATTACAAGCCGTTGATATGGCGCCGCTTTCAAGTGGCAGGAAACATCACCCTGGCGCAGCTTGGCTATGTTACGATGACTTTGTTTGAGATGAAGGGTAGCCATCTGTTCCATCTTGAATACTCTGTGAATGAGAATATGCCTGACGATGATCCTGCATACCAAAGCGAGCCAGACAAGATCCTGCGATATGATATTGCCGGTGGCGACTCATTCCCTGAAACGATGATCAGCAATACTTATGCGGCTACGGAAATGACACTTCGCAGATTTACCAGCAGAGGTGACGCAACCTTTCACTTCTTCTATGATTACGGCGATGGCTGGGAAGTAGTGCTGCGACTGGAGGAAGTCTTTGAAGATAGCGAATTACCGGGCAAGGAACTGCCTCGGGTGCTTGAAGGCCAAGGCTTTGGTATCATCGAAGACTGTGGTGGCCCAGCTGGTCTGGAACACTTAAGAGAAGTGTTCCAGCAGAAATCGAGTCCCGAATATCAGTCTATGCGGGAGTGGTTGGGAACATCAGAAGTGGATCTCTCTGTCTTTGACCTCCAAGACCTGAATTTCAGGTTAAAAAAATTGCCTCGGATTTTCCGAGACTTATACGAATATGATTATCCACCAACGAAGCATTCCATTGACTTGCTTGACCGCAAGTATTGCAAAACCAATTAAGTATGACAAAGAGCATGATCTCATTGGATGCAAAAAGAGCCGATGCCTTTCTCCAGACCTACGACGCATATTCGGCCACGGTGGGAGAGGACATCTGCTCTACGGGAGAACGTGTAACCCTGGACAACGGAGAAGTCAAGCGCAGATTTCTTCCACCGGAGGATGAAAGCGCCGAAATGCCGACCTTTGATGAGACGGGCAACCTGAAGCTGTGCGATCTGATTGGCGCGGACTATGACGATGCCCGCTGGGAAACGCTGCTGAGCCAGATGAGCAAGAAGGACACTTACAATCTGATTCGCCATGCGGGCTATGGCACGATGGCGGTCGAGAGCATCGGCGCGCCCGGCACGGTACATAAGGATGGCCCCGCAGGCATTTCCAGCACGCTGGCGGGCGGCAATCTGCACTGCATGGCGTATGAGCCTGCGGTGGTGCTGGCTTCGACCTACAATGTGGAGCTGGCGTCCCGCCGCGGCAAGCTGGTGGGCGAGGATAGCCTCTCCAGCGGGGTGCAGGTCTGGTATGCCCCGGCTATGAACATCCACCGTGCAGCCAACAGCGGCCGTAACTTTGAGTATTATGCCGAGGACCCGCTGCTTTCCGGCGTGTTCGGCGCAGCGGAGACTGCCGCCTTCCAGAGCAAGGGCGGCATTGTCACCATCAAGCATTTCGCCTTCAATGACCAGGAGACCAACCGTATCGGCGGTGCGATGTTCGTCAATGAGCAGGCCGCCCGCCAGCTGTACCTGAAGCCCTTTGAGATGAGCATTGTGGACGGCGGCGCTGTGGGCATTATGAGTGGTATGAACCGCATCGGTTGCCGCTGGATTGGCGGCCATGAGGGCATTATGACCAACATCCTGCGTGGTGAGTGGGGCTACAAGGGCTTTGTCATTACCGACCAGACCTCCTTCAACAGCTTTGATTACTGCGACATCCGCGAGGGTCTGGCTGCGGGCAATGACCTGTGGCTGAACACGGCCCACAATATGTGGGCGCTCAATGACAGCGAGCTGACCGCAACGGTTATGCAGAACGCCCGCACGGCCGTGCACCGCTATCTGTACGCGGTGGCCAACTCCAACGCAATGAACGGTGTGGATGCCGATACCACGGTCAAGAACATCATCCCGGCATGGCAGTATGGCTACGTGGCGTTGGTGGTCTTTGTGGCGGTGATGTGGTTCTTCGGCTTCAAGGCGGTGCGCGCGCTGTGGGCCAGCAAGCGCTATCTTGCCAAGAAGGCAGAGCGCAAGGCCAAGCGTGCTGCAAAGAAGGCTGCCAAGGCTAACAAAGCGTAAAAACAGCAACTTGCACAAGCCATAACATATAAATTTAAGCAAAACGCACAGAGAATTTTCTGTGCGTTTTGTGTTTTTTGCAAAGTATGCGCCAAAAACAACAGATTGTGCAAAAAATGAGTCATTGGGGCATTTCTCTGCTACAATAGAATCAACACAAAAAGCATGGTACCAGCTTGTAGGTGTTATGAGAGAAAAAAGCAAGTAAGAGGAGAAAGAAGTAAATGACGAAGCAACCGAAAGTCCGCAAGCCGCATCCCGTATTGCACGGGATTGGGCTGGTACTGTCCGCGATATTGTTGGTCGCAGTGCTGGCAGGCACCTATGTGCTGTCCACATTGGCAACCGTGATTGACAGCTTTTTCGGTGCGCCAAGCGGTCACTATTCTGACGCAGAAATTGCAGACACCAAAGTAAAGGCCGAGGCACTCGCCGCCGATGTGGAGGCCGAGGGCACGGTTCTGGTGCAGAACAACGAAAACACCTTGCCGCTGGCTGCCGACAACAAAAAGGTCAACGTGTTCGGCTGGGCCTCCACCGCCTGGCTGGGCGGCGGCTCCGGCTCCGGCGGCGTAAACAGCGTCAACACCGACCTGCTGGCTGCCCTGACCGCCTACGGCATTGAGTACAACACCGAGCTGACCGATATGTACAAGGACTTCCAGCCCGGGCGTGAATACGCCAAAACGCTGAAGAGCCGTCCCGAGCAATCCGGCCGCCTGTACGAGCCTGACATCAGCAACACCACCTACTACACCCAGTCGATGCTCGACAACGCCAAGAGCTTTTCTGATACTGCCGTGGTCGTCATCGGTCGTCTGGCAGGCGAGAGCAACGATGCCACCAAGCAGCAGTACAAGCGCACCGAAAAGGGCGGCGACATTGTGGTGGACGACACCCGCACGATGCTGGAGCTGACCACCGAGGAAGAAGCCCTGCTGACCTATGTCGGCGCCAACTACAAGAATGTGGTCGTGCTTGTCAACTCCACCAATGTGATGGAGCTGGGCCAGCTGGAGACCATCCCCGGCGTGGACGCCTGCCTGATTGCTGGGCTGTCCGGCTCGGAGGCTGCCTCGGTCATTCCCGCCGTTTTGTGGGGTGAGAAAGAGCCGAGCGGCCGCACCGCCGACACTTGGGCGTATGATCTGACCACAGCCGCCAGTTATGCCAACGCCGGTATGGAGGGCGTGGGCGCTTACGCCGATGCCGAGGGTCTGTACCCGGCGGACGGCACCGTCAGCGGCAACCTCGATACCTACGATGCCTATGAGCAGGTTTCCTATGTAGATTACGCCGAGGGCATTTACATCGGCTACAAATGGTACGAGACCGCTGACGCCGAGGGCTACTGGAGCAATGTTTCCAACGAGTACGGCACCGGCTATGACGGCGTTGTGCAGTATCCGTTCGGCTACGGCCTGAGCTACACCAGCTTTGATTGGAAGGTGACCGATGCCTCCGCCAACGGTGCCACCCTGACGAAGGACGGCGATGTGACCGTGAAGGTCACCGTCACCAACACCGGCGACCGCGCCGGCAAGGATGTTGTGCAGCTCTACTACACCGCACCCTATATTGCAGGCGAGATTGAAAAGTCCAGCGTGGAGCTGGGCGCGTTCGCCACGCTTTGAAAAAGGGTATCAATGATTATACAGCTGGTGTAACGAAGGCAGCAGATGGAGCTTTACAGGTAAGTAATGGTGTTTCACAGTTAAAGAAAATGCTTACAGAAACAATGGCTGCAGAGCTTAAAAATAATATTACTGCTTATAAAATGAACCAGAATATTAAAGCTGATGTAGAAAACCTTACTAAAGCAGCTGCTCAGGCAGGTCTTAGTGATATAACAATAGCTGATGATCTTACTGTGCTTGCAAAGACTAGCGAAACTGAAAAGATAGAAGCTAAGATTACTGAAATGTATAATAAATATCTTATAGCATATACCAATAGTGTAGTGAATAATGGTGCAGGCAGTCAGCTGACAGGCTTATATGCAAGCCAGTTAGGACTTTTAGTCAAGGCTTCCGGTAATCAGGGAGCAGCAAGTGCGCTTTCACAGGTGGCAACACAGCTTGCAGCAAGCACAGGTTCCCTAGAAACACTTGAAAAAGGAGCAGAAGATGTAAGTAATGGACTTAACACTCTTAATTCCATGAATAAAACACTTAATGATGGTGCAGAACAGCTTAATGATGGCTTAGTAGAATTAAATAAGAATAATGATAATTTGAATAATGGTATTGCAAGTCTTGATACAGGCGTATCAACTCTTAATAGCAGTAATGAAAAGTTAAATACAGGCGCTTCTCAGTTACATGCAGGTGTGGTTAAGCTTAATGAAAACAGTAAAGCACTTAATGATGGTGTTGCCCACCCCGAGGTCCGTGTCCCCCCGCCCGGCGAGGATCGGGATGGCGAGCATCATGGGGACGACGGCGATGTCCTGAAAGATGAGCACGGAAAAGTCGAGCCTGCCCTGGGGGTCGGTGAATCCGTCTGTACCCTCCTTGAGCTTTTTCTCGTCTGCTTTCACGCGACGTTCGAGCTTCTTTGTATCTTCGGCAGGCGGTAGGTTCTCGGGTACAATTCCGCGGTCGATGAGGCTGCCACGCACGCTTGTGTTGTTCTCGACGTGCTCTTGCTTGATCTTGTCCAGACCGTACAGGTCGTGTTCCTCGGCGTTGAAGGCCGTCATCGAGTTCGTAAGGTCCTTTGCTTTGATGAGGACATCGGCTAACCTGTCCGCCAATGCCGCGCTCTTGGGTATGCCGAGCTGCTGCTTCATTTCCGCCGTGCTTCTGCCGCCGAATAACGCTTCATCGCCCTTCGACTTGATGATCGCGAATCCTTTGGAGTCCACGCCGCGTTTGAATGCAATACCCGAGAGCTGTTTCTCTGAATCGGATAGCGAGTGGCGCGCCTGTAAGCGCTGAATCTCTGCGAAGCGCTACTCTATGAGCTCTTGGCGGCGCGTCTGCACGGCAAAGTATGCTTGGGCGAGTGCAATCTCTGGCTTGTTTGAATCTCCGTTCTGGGCGATTAAATAGCATGCATAGCGCGTAAGCTTGTAGTCTTTAACCGCACGAGCGGCGACACCGGCAGTTACCATTTTCGTGGTGTCACGAAAATGGGAATCAACTGGAGTTTTATTTGTTTCGCACGAGACTTTTGCCCTCTTAACAACTTCGGCGAAGTTCTCCCATCGAGTGTATCCCATGGGTTCCATTAAATCGCGTGCGAGCCAATACTCAACGCCGTCTTCCACATTGGCGTAGCTATCAAGTTTGACACGCCACTTCTCGATATCTCTACTGTCCATATCTCCTCCTCGCTGGTCTATTGTCTATGCAGGCTTTGCACGCTCTGTATTCGGAATAAGGATACGCTGCCGTGCGGACACGAATGGGCCCCGTGCCACTTCGAGCTCACGGGGCCCATAGATATCGATTAGTTGTGTTCTGCTTTAGATAGGTGTCCAGTTTAATTCGCTCGATAGTGCGAGCCCAGGCTTTCGGTTCGGTTGCGCATGGCTTTGACCATTTCCTGTGCTAGTTGAATCTGCGACTGTATGCGGGCGAGCGCAGCGATTTCGCTGTCGTTGGCATGCGGCTTATTTAGAGCTGTGGCATCATCTTGAATGTTTTCAAGCTCGTGTAGTGCCTCGGATAGGCCTGTTTCGGTCCTGTTGATCATGCAATAGGTGCTCATCGTGTGCCTTAGGCTGTGTGTCAGGCGTTCGGCATCTGTTGCGGCTATGCCGTACTGGGGGAGGGCGATATCCGCCTTCAGGGCTGTCTCGGGCTCTTTCTGTGCTGCTTGGGCTGCCGATGCGCCTGCGATGCGCCCGAACACGATGCCGTTGGCGCTTGACAAGCCACCAATGCGGTCGGCGCCGTGCATGCCGCCTGTCGCCTCGCCGCAAGCGTAGAGGCCCTCAACGCCCGTTTGCGCGGTCTTATCGATCTTGATGCCGCCGTTAGCGGCGTGGGCATACATCGCAACGCGCATCTCGTCAGTCGGGGCGATGCCGTGCTCGTCTTGCAGCCAGGTGGCAAAGGTCTGCACAAACTCTGGGACATCCTCGCGGGGAAAGTCGTAGTGGAGTGCCAGGCCTTCGACACCTGCCTGATCGATGACGAGATCGATGGCGCTGGAAGCCAGGCGCGAAGTGAAGGGACCGTATCCGGAGCGTTGCTCAAGCAGGTCGTCCAGCTTGTCGTCGGCAATATCTACCGGCTGGTCTACATGTACGTAGCGCCAGGTTTTCTCGTTGAAGACCAGGTTGCGCTTGGGCTCGATGAAACCGGGCATCATCTGCATGAACTCTATATTAGTAAGTGTTGCGCCGTGCGCCAGCGCGATGGCCTGCGAGGAGCTGAGCACATCAGCCGACGTAAGGCTGCGCTCGAACAGGCCGCCTGTGCCACCGGTTGCGATGATCGTGGCCTTGGCAGCAAAGGGCACGATTCGATTTTCGGTGAGGTCGTAGAGCACGGTTCCGGTTATTCTACCGTTCGTGTCCTCAACAAGGTCGATAAGCTCATAGCGGGGGAGCAGGCGAATGCCGAGTGACTCGATTCGGGTCGTCAGAGCGTCCTCAAGGGGCTTGCGGGTGAGGCCGCGCCACATGCGCGTCTTGTGGTCAAAGCAGGGGATAAACTGCTTTTGCTGGGCGCTCTCGGCATTTTGTGGGCGTTGAAGTTCAACACCCAGATCCCGTTCGAGCCATGTAATTGCCTGGGGAATGCCGCGGACAAACGTCTGGACAAGCTCGGGGTCGGCGACGCCGCCACCAACGGTCTGGATGGTGTCGATGAGGTCTTGTTCGTCGTCTTCGTTAACGGGTCCGATAAGCCCCAGGCCCCAGGTTCCGGGGAAGAAGCTCGATCCACTCATAGTCTTGCCGGCGCTTGCCACAGTGACGGTTGCACCCGTGCGTGCCGCTTCGATGGCGGCGCAAAGTCCCGCAATGCCAGATCCAATTACCAGTACATCAGTCGATTCCATCGGATTCCTTTCTCGTCCGGCGCATTGTCGCACGGGTGATCGGCAATGGGGCCGCAAAGACTCGGCAAATCGGTAAAGGGCACATATGGCAGGTGGGCGTCATGGGCGTTCTGATGCTCCATTTCATCACATCTCGTATATCGCCCCAACTGATATATTGGCGTTAGCCACCCTGCAGCAGCGCAAACAAAAAGAGCCGCTACCTCGAAAGGTAGCGGCTCCAAAGCTCAACTATATGAGCATCGCACGGGCGCGATTAGGCCTTGAGGGCCTCCTCGACGGCGACAGCGCAGGCGACGGTGGCACCGACCATGGGGTTGTTGCCCATGCCGATGAGACCCATCATGTCGACGTGCGCAGGCACGGAGGAAGAACCGGCGAACTGGGCGTCGGAGTGCATGCGACCCATGGTGTCGGTCATGCCGTAAGAGGCAGGGCCGGCGCCCATGTTGTCCGGGTGCAGGGTACGGCCAGTGCCGCCACCAGAAGCGACGGAGAAGTACTTCTTGCCAGCCTCGAGGCGCTCCTTCTTGTAGGTGCCAGCGACGGGGTGCTGGAAGCGCGTGGGGTTGGTGGAGTTACCGGTGATCGAGATGTCGACGTTCTCGTGCCACATGATGGCAACGCCCTCGCGGACGTCGTCGGAGCCGTAGCAGTTAACGGCAGCGCGGGGACCATCGGAGTAGGGGATGGTCTCGACGACCTTGAGCTCGCCCGTGTAGTAGTCGAACTGGGTCTTCACATAGGTGAAGCCGTTGATGCGGGCGATGATCTGAGCGGCGTCCTTGCCCAGACCGTTGAGGATAACGCGCAGCGGCTTCTTGCGAGCCTTGTTGGCGTTCAGAGCCAGGCCGATAGCGCCCTCAGCGGCAGCGAAGGACTCGTGGCCAGCCAGGAAGGCGAAGCACTCGGTGTCGTCGGAGAGCAGCATAGCGCCCAGGTTGCCGTGGCCCAGACCGACCTTGCGGTCCTCGGCGACGGAGCCGGGAACGGTGAAGGCCTGGATGCCCTCGCCGATGATGGCGGCAGCCTCAGAAGCGGTCTTGGCGCCACGCTTGACAGCGAGAGCGCAACCGAGGGTGTAGGCCCACTCGGCGTTCTGGAAGGCGATGGACTGGGTGTTGTTGACGATCTCACGCGGGTTGAAGCCCTTGTCGGTGCAGATCTGCAGAGCTTCCTCGAGGGAGGCGATGCCGTTGTCGGCGAGGCACTTGTTGATCTTGTCAGCGCGGCGCTCGTAACCTTCGAACGTAACAGTCATAGTTATTTCCCTCCCTTTCTACTCGTGAACCGGGAACACGCTGGCGACGGAGTGAGTCTCCTCGTCGGTGCGCGGGTCGATGTACTTGGCAGCGTTCTCCCACTGACCATAGTGGCCCATAGCGCCAGCGATGGCCTCCTCGGGGGTCTTGCCGGCCTTGACGGCGTCGGTGAACTTGCCGAGGTTCAGGAACTCGAATGCGATGATCTCGTTCTTGTCGTTGAGAGCCATGCGGGTGACGTAGCCCTGAGCGAGCTCGAGGTAACGAGCGCCCTTGGCCTTGGTGCCGAACATGGTGCCGACCTGAGAGCGAAGGCCCTTGCCGAGGTCGTCGAGGGAGGCGCCCACGGGCAGGCCGCCCTCGGAGAACGCGGTCTGGCTGCGGCCGTAAACGATCTGCAGGAAGATCTCGCGCATAGCAACGTTGATGGCGTCGCAGACGAGGTCGGTGTTGAGGGCCTCGAGGATGGTCTTACCGGGAAGGATCTCGGAAGCCATGGCGGCAGAGTGGGTCATGCCCGAGCAGCCGATGGTCTCAACGAGGGCCTCCTCGATGATGCCGTCCTTGACGTTCAGCGTGAGCTTGCAGGCGCCCTGCTGAGGTGCGCACCAACCCACACCGTGCGTAAGACCGGAGATGGCGGAAATCTCCTTAGCCTGGACCCACTTGCCCTCCTCGGGGATGGGTGCGGGGCCGTGGTATGCACCCTTGGCAACGGGGCACATGTTCTCCACTTCCTGTGAGTACTGCATGCCTCTCCTCTCTATCGTGTTGGCGTCCCGTCTGGGGGTCGTGGCTGGCGATTGCCGGGCGACCCTTCGAAAGGGACATGACATGCAGCCCCTATAATACCGCGAAATGCACGGAATATTCGGCGAACGGCTCAGTTTTCGTAGCGAGAAGTCCGGAAGTTTAAATTGAAACGGTTTAACTCTATGTTCTGTGGTCGCGAACTTCCGTAGAGGGGGTTCGTCTTGGGCAAGCTTTTGGTCAGCTCTTGTAAGCGTTGCAGGGGCTGACCTGTTGCAACGGTGCCGTTCGCCGCCTATTTACTGCCTTTGGCCGCGCGAGTCTATTGTTTTGCGTGGATGTTTTGATGGCACGCTTCAATCGTGCTGTATTGGATGGCAAGCAGATCCCGGCGAAGGGAGCGCCATGCAGCGCGTTTGGAGAACGGTTACCGGCTTTTACCATGTCTGTGCCCGCGGTACGGGCAAGCAGCTCATCTTTGAGGGCGATGAAGACCGGTGGGAGTTTTTGGAGTTGATGCGCGACTGCTGCCGGGAGGCAGGCGTCACGGTTATCGCTTGGTGTCTTATGGGCAATCACGTGCATCTGGTGCTGGCAGATTACGAGGACGCGATGAGCGCGGCGATGCACCGGCTGCTTTTGACGTACGCGCGGCGGTTCAATAAACGCACGGGGCGCACAGGTCATCTGTTCCAGAACCGTTTTGACCGGCGCTCGCTCGATACCGACTGGCAGGTGATGGAGGCTATTCGCTCCGTACACGCCGATCCACAGGAGGCGGGCGTTGGCCTAATCGAGCGTTATCCCTGGAGCAGCTTTGCGGAGCATTTGCGCGCTTACGACGGTGACGCGGCTGATGTCGCGAGGGGATTTTCTGATCCTTCTTGCGTGCTTGAGCTCTTTGGTTCTGCCGAGGGCTTTATTGCCTATTCACTTTCGACGCCCGACGGCGGCGAGCCAGCGCTGGGCGATATGAAAGAGACGGAGTGGGAACGCCACGCCTTTGCCGGCAAGATGGCTAAGGAACTCGGGGTTCCGCTTCGCGGGGTTAAAGCCGCACCGCCGGCGCAGCGCGATACCGTTATTTTTGGATTGCACGATGCCGGTTTCACGGTGCGCCAGATTGAGCGCTATACCGGGATTGGCAAAAGTACCGTCTCTCGTATTGTGCGTGCCCGCGCGCGGACGGCGATGCGGACTGGCGGAAACGTGATGTAGGGTCGCCTGTGCGCCGCAGATGGGGTCGTCCATACGCCGCAACAAGCGTTCAAAAGCTTGGTGCGGCAACTGCACTTCTTAATATGCATAGAACAATCGCCATCTTGCATAAAATAAGGGCTCAGTCCGGGTTTGCCCGTGCCTACCCCCATCTGCGCCGTGCAAAAAATGGAGTTTTCAGCATCGCGGTACTGCCACTACCGTCGCAATTATGCAACATACGGGCCCCGAAGCTATTTATGCCTGCCGATGCGCTCCCGAAGCTCATGTTTGCGCCCCTGAGACCACGATGCTTGTTCTAAAACGCACTATATATGCGCCTGGAGACGTTGATTAACGCTTTCGATGCGTATACACACAGCTTGGCGTGCTGAATACTCGCAAAAATGCACGCCGCTCCCTATGGGACCCGTCTGCAGCAGGCGCGAAGCGAATCGGAGCCCAGCTGGATGGGGCATGGGACGATGCTAGGCGTGCTCGTGGCCCTGCCGCAGGCCTTTGGTGCTGTGGAAAACGCCCGTGTTCGCGTCTGGCTGTGTGGTAAATGACAGACGGGGTGCCGGACGCGCGGACTTTGTGCGTTCGCGCTCATTAGAAAAAACAGAGCCGCCCGTATCGGGCGGCTCGGCAATCAAAAACCTTGGATTCGGGGCATACGCTACTGGTTTGCTTGCCCCTCGAGCATGCCGTCGAGGGTGCGCCAGGCGAGCTCGGCGCATTTGACGCGGGCGGGCATGTGCGAGATGTCCTGGAGCTGGGCGGCCTCGTCCAGATCTTCCAGGTCCTCCTCGGAGAGCTGTTCGCCGCGGATCATGGCGAGGAAGAGCCCTGCCAAGCGACGCGCTTCCTCGACCGTCTCGCCGGTGATGAGGTCGGCCATGATGTCGGCGCTGGCCTGACTGATGGCGCAGCCGTGGCCGGTAAAGGAGGCCTCCTCGATCACGCCGTTCTCGACACGCAGCTGCAAGGTGAGCTCGTCTCCGCAGCTGGGGTTGATGCCGTCGTGCTCGTGCGTGGGAGCATCCATCTCGTACTTATAGTCGGGGTGCGAGTTGTGCTCCATAAATGTGGTGGAGGTGTACAGATTACCCATTGAATGTGCTCCAAACGTGATGCAGGCCGGCGATGAACTTGTCGATGTCGGCCTTGTCGTTGTAGAAGGCCACGCTGGCGCGGCAGCAGGCAAGGTTCTCGACGCCCAGCCAGGTGAGCAGCGGCTGCGCGCAGTGGTGACCGGCGCGGATGCAGACGCCGTCCATGTCCATGATGCTCGCGACATCGTGCGGGTGGATGCCCTTGACATTAAAGCTCACGACACCGTGGTGGTTATCCCAATAGATTGAGCCGATGATCTGGACAAAGTCGAGCTGCATGAGCTCGCCCATCAGGTAGTGGACGAGTGCCTGCTCGCGTGCCTGGATGTTTTCGTAGCCCACCGTGTTGACGAGGTAGTCGAGGGCGGCGCCTGTGGCGAAGATGCCGGCGGCGTCCTGCGTGCCGGCCTCGAACTTCTCGGGGACGGGAGCCCAGACGGCGTCCTGCTCAGTAACCGAGTCGATCATCTCACCGCCGGTAAGCATGGGCGGCATGGCGTTGAGCAGGTCCATCTTGCCCCACAGCACGCCGATGCCCATGGGGCCCATGGCCTTGTGCGCACTAAAGGCAAAGAAGTCGGCGCCCAGGTCGGCCACATCGACCGGCATGTGCGGCAGCGACTGCGCGCCGTCGACGACCAGGTAGCCGCCGTACTTGTGCACGAGTTTGCCGAGGTTCTTGACCGGGTTCTCGACGCCCAGCACGTTGGAGACCTGTCCCACGGCTAGGATCTTGGTCTTGGGACCCACCTTGGCAAGAACCTCCTCGGTGGTGAGCTGGCCGGTCTTGGTGGGGTAGAGGTAGACGAGCTTGGCGCCGGTTTCGCGGCAGACCTGCTGCCACGGAATCAGGTTGGAGTGGTGCTCCATAATGGTGATGACGACCTCGTCGCCCGGTTCGAGCACTGTGGGCGCAAAGCTCTTAGCGACCAGGTTGAGCGACTCGCTCGTGTTGCGGGTGAAGACGACCTCGTTGGCCTGTGAGGCGCCGATGAGGTCAGCGATCTGCTGGCGGACCTTCGCGATGGCGTCGGTGGCCTCGACGGACAGCGAGTACAGGCCGCGCAGGGGGTTGGCGTTCATGCGCTGGTAGAAGTCGCGTTCGGCGTCGAGCACACAGGCAGGGCGCTGCGCGGTGGCGGCGCTATCGAGGAAGGCGATCTCGGGGTGCTGCTGGAACAGCGGGAACTGGCCCTTGTAGGGGTTGGTCTCGATGTCCACGGTGGGCCAGCAGCGCGAAGCCTCGTCGCTGGCGTCGAGCTCCATGGGCTCGGGGGCAGTACAGGTATCGCATTTAACGTGCTCGGTGTCGATCATGCGAGCTCCTCTTCAAAGTTGTCGATCAGGTTGTTGCCTAGGCGGACGACGGCGGCGCGGGTGCGCTCGTCGGTGGCGGAAAGCGCGGCGTCCTCCAGCTTGGCGCGGATGAACAGGTCCTCGGCGGCGTTTTGGTCAAGGCCACGGCAGGCGAGGTAGAACAGCTGCTCGTCGCGGACGTGACCGATGGTGGCGCCGTGGTTGCCGGCGACGTCGTCCTCGTCACAGAGAATGACGGGAACGGTCTTGTTGTCGACGCCCTTGTTGGCCAAAAGCACCGTCTCGCGTTCGGTGCCGGTTGCACCCTTGCAGCCGTGCACGAGGTCGATGGTGCCACGGTAGACCTTCTTGGACGTGCCGGTCAGCACGCCGTTGGCGTCGATCTCGCACTCGGTCTTGCGACCGCGGTGGCGCAGCTCGTAGTTAAAGTCGCGCACCTGCTCGCGGGCGCCCAGGTAATCGGTATCGATGGTCACCTTGGCGGTGTCGCCCAGCAGGTCGCCGGCAAGGCCGGTGGCGCTGGCGCCGGCACCCAGGACGGTGTGCTGCACGTTGACGCGCGCGCCCTCGTCCAGGAACAGGCCGGTGTCGTCGAGTGCGATCCAGCTGTCGTCGAGTGTCTGCGTGCAGGTCACGTTGACGGTGGCGTACTCGTGGGCGCACACGCGTAGCACGGAGCCCACGACACCCTCGCCGGTAACAGGAGAGTCTAGGGCAATATGCAGGTCGAGCGTTGCCTGCGGGCGAGCGACGACGTCGATGGCGGCGATGGCCGCGGCGGCATCGACACCGCTCACACGCACGGTAACCGTGGCGTGCTGGTATGCGGGCACATCGATGACGATGCGCTTGGTAGCGTGCTCGGCCAAGTAGGCGTAGGCAGCCTCGCCCATGCCGGTTTCGAAGGCTTCAGCAGGGGAGAGCTCCTCCTCGAGCTTGATGGCGCCGGCCTGGTAGACGGAGGTGGCGGGCACGTCGAGCTCGGTCTCGGGCGTGATGCGGGCGCGGTCGGCGGCATCACCGGGGGCGGAGGAGCGGCGCTCGGGGAAGCGCTCGGCCATGGCGTCCATGGCGGCGTCGAACGCGTCTGTCACGCCAATAAACTGCTCGCCCAAGCCTTCGACCTCAACGGCCTCCGCGGGAGCGGCGGCAAGCTCGTCAGAGAGCTCGAGCTTGGTCTGATTCATCTTCAGCCAGCCCCAAGTGGCAGCCGGCATCGCGTTGACCTGCTCAAGGGTGGTAGCAGCGGTGTTGGTTTCCTGTTTCATTATCCGATCGCTCCTTCCATCTCGAGCTTGATCAGGTTGTTCATCTCGACGGCGTACTCCAGCGGCAGCTCCTTGGAGACCGGGTTGGCAAAGCCGTTGACGATCATGGTGCGGGCCTCTTCCTCCGAGATGCCGCGGCTCATCAGGTAGAACACCTTGTCGTCGCCGATGCGGCCGATGGTGGCCTCGTGGCCGATGTCGACGTTCTTGGCGCGGATGTCCATGGCGGGGATGGTGTCGGAGCGGCTCTGGTCGTCGAGCATGAGCGACTGGCAGCTCACGGTTGCCTTGGAACCCTCGGCCTTGGGCGTGGCCACGATGGAGCTGCGGAAGGTCTGAATGCCGCCGCTCTTGGAGATGCCCTTGGTCTCGACGGTTGCCGAGGTCTCGGGGGCGTTGAGCACGACCTTACAGCCGGTATCGAGGTTCTGCCCGGCGCCGGCAAAGGTGATGCCGGTAAAGCTCGACCGGGCGCGGCGGCCGTTGAGCACACTCATGGGGTAGAGGTAGCCCACGTGGCTGCCGAAGGAGCCACTGATCCACTCTATGTCGCCATCCTCGTCCACGCGCGCACGCTTGGTGTTGAGGTTGTACATGTTTTTGGACCAGTTCTCGATGGTCGAGTAGCGCAGGTGCGCACGCTTGCCCACAAAGAGCTCGACGGCGCCGGCGTGGAGGTTGGCAACGTTGTACTTGGGCGCGGAGCAACCCTCGATGAAGTGCAGGTCGGCGTCGTCCTCGACGATGATGAGCGTGTGCTCAAACTGGCCGGCGCCCTTGGCGTTAAGGCGGAAGTAGCTCTGCAGCGGGAAGTCCAACTTGGTGCCCTTGGGCACGTAGACAAACGAGCCGCCCGACCATACGGCGCCGTGCAGGGCCGCAAACTTGTGGTCGGTGGGCGGGATGAGCGTCATAAACTTCTCGTGGATGAGCGGCTCCCACTGCGGGTCGTGCAGGGCCTCCTCGATGCCGGAATAGACGATACCCATCTTGGACGCGGTGTCCTGCATGTTGTGGTAGACCAGCTCGGAGTCGTACTGCGCGCCGACGCCCGCCAGGTAGCTGCGCTCGGCCTCGGGGATGCCCAGGCGCTCAAAGGTGTTCTTGATGTCGTCGGGCACCGACTCCCAGTCGTGCTTTTGGTCGGTGTTGGGCTTGACGTAGGTGACGATGTTGTCCATGTCCAGGCCCTCGATGGAGGGGCCCCACGTCGGGTCGGGAAAACGATTGAAGATCTCGAGGGACTTTAAGCGCAGATCGAGCATCCACTGTGGCTCGTCCTTCTTGGCGCTGATCTCGCGCACGATGTCGGGCGTGATGCCGGCGTCGAGGCGCTCGAATCCCTCCTCGCCGTAGGTGAAGTCGTAGAGGCTGCGGTCGATGTCCGCGACCTCGGTGCGGTTCTTGGTCATTGCGTCGCCCCTTTACGCCTGCTGCTCGGCAGCGGCGGCCTCGGCCTGGGCGCGCTGCTCGGCGGCCTCGCGCTCGAAGGTCTCAAAGCCGTTCTTGTCGATCCAGGGGATCAGCGAGGCATCGTCCTCGCGCACGATGTGGCCCTTGACCATAACGTGGACGCGGTCGACATCCAGGTGCTCCAGGATGCGCGTGTTGTGCGTGATGATGAGCATGGAGCCGTCGCAGCTCTTGCGGTAGGCGTCCATACCGTGGCTGACGGTGGACAGGGCGTCGACGTCCAGGCCGGAGTCGGTCTCGTCCAAGATGGCGAGCTTGGGCTGCAGCAGCAGAAGCTGGAGCATCTCGACCTTCTTTTTCTCGCCGCCCGAGAAGCCCACGCCCAGCTCACGGTTGAGGTAGGCGGTATCCATGTTAAGCTCGGCCGCGAGCTCCTTGACGCGACGACGGAATTCCTTGCCCTTCATCTCCAGGCCGGGGCGGCCGGCGATACTGGCGCGCAAAAAGCTCGACAGTGGCACGCCGGGGATCTCGACAGGGGCCTGGAAGCTCAGGAACAGGCCGGCGCGCGAGCGCTTGTCGGTGGTGAGCTCGGTGATGTCCTGGCCGTCAAAGACGATGCGGCCGTCGTTGACCGTGTAGACGGGGTCGCCCATGACCAGGTGGCCGAGGGTAGACTTGCCGGCGCCGTTGGGGCCCATCAGCACGTGGGTCTCGCCGGCGGCGACGTTGAGGTTGACATTGTGGAGGATGGTCTTCTCGTCCACGGAGGCGGTGAGACCTTCGATGGAAAGCAGCGGATTTGCGCTCATGCTGTCCCTCTCTGTATATGGTGTACTCATAGGTGTACTAAACCCTAGGAATCTTCTCGGAATAAAGTTACTATGGGTTCGGCGTTAGTCAAGGGAAAACCCGACTAATCCACTCGACTTTTCAAATTCTGGGACAAAATAACCTGTTGTGTTTGTCCCACTTACTTAAGATTTGGGACAAACAAACCTGGTTATGTTGTTCCAGATGCGATGGGAGGGTAGGTATGCTCATTTCTTCTAAGGGCCGCTATGCCCTCCGGTTAATGATCTATATCGCGGCGCTGGGTGACGCCGAGGGCAAGATTGCTTTGCGCGAGGTTGCCGACCGTGAACATATCTCGCAAAAGTATTTGGAGCAGCTGGTTCGTCCGCTCATGAAGGCGGGCCTGCTTAAGAGCGTGCGCGGCAAAGGCGGTGGCTACATGATGGCCAAGGACCCCGCCGAGGTGCGTGCTGGCGACATCCTGCGCGCTGTCGAGGGCAGCACGGCGCCCGTGGCGTGCGACGGCATCGACAACAGCTGCACCCGCAGCGATTTGTGCTCAACCGTCAAGTTCTGGCGCGGCCTGGACGACGTGATCGAAAAGTACGTCGACGGCGTGACGTTGGCCGACCTGGCCGCCGTCCCCGAAGTCAACTTCAACATCAAGCTGTAGGTTTAGCGCAATTCCTTAAGATTTCGCGGAGGGTTGTTGCCGTTTACCGAGGGGTTGTTGTGCAACAACGGGTGAGCTGCAATACTTAATTCTATCTTTGCAAACTGCACTTTAACTACACCAATGCAGGGAGGATCTTATGCAGCGCAAGCATTCTGCTATTGTCGCGGGCCTGACGCTGGCGCTTTCGTTTGGCGCCGTTTCCGTGCCGGCACCCGCCGCTGCCGAGGAGCCCACGCCGGGCGTTGCCTCGGATGCGACCGATATCGATAAGGGTCTCTATACCCAGCAGTCCTTCTCGGGCGTGCTGAGGTCGGTCCAGGGCGTTTCGTTTGTTAACGTGACCCCCGAGATGAAGTACTTTACCAAGTACGAGAGCCATGGCAACTATAACCAGGGCTTTTCGTATGGCGACGGCTATAACGCGCTGGGTTATTACCAGTTCGACCGTCGATGGTCGCTCATTCCGTTTATGAAGCAGGCCTACAACTACAACCCCGAAAAATACAGCATGCTCAAGGATGCGATTGATCGCGGCAGCGAGATTTCCAACACGAGCAATGCCATGTACGAGAACGGCCAGCTCACCGAGTTGGGCCGTATTGCGCAGGAGGCTTTCCAAGGTGCTTATAACACCGACCCTGTTGAGTTCTCGGCTCTGCAGGATGCGTATGCGTACAACTCGTACTATGCGGTGACCGAGGCGTGGCTCAAGAGCGGCCTGGGCATTGATATTTCGGGCCGTGCCGATTGCGTTAAGGGCATGGTGTGGAGCATCACCAACATGTGCGGCACCGGTGGTTGCAGGGACTTCTTCCGTTGGGCAAACCTTTCTAACAGTATGACTGATCGCGAGTTTGTGACGGCGCTTTCCAACAGTGTGGTCAATAACGTGGCGACCAAGTATTCGAGCCAGCCCCAGTATCATGAGGGCTGGAAGAACCGCTACCGCAACGAGCTGAAGGACTGTTTGGTTTATATCGCCGAGGACGAGGCCGCTGCCGCTGCGACGCCCGTGCAGCCCGAACCTACGCCGGCGCCCTCGCCGACGCCTGATTCGAATGACGACTCGAGCGACGATGCCAACGATGACAGGATGGATGCGCCCTCGACCGGTGCTGACGGTGATGGCTCTGCTGATGGCACTACCAACAACGGCTCCACCTCGAACGGCTCCGATTCAAACGGCTCTGCTGCGGGCGATTCGTCTTCAAGCTCTGCCGGCAATACGGACAGCGACGCTTCTGGTTCGACCGGCGCTGGCACCTCTAACCCATCCACCGGCTCGATCGATTCGTCCGTTGGCACCGGCTCTAACAACGGCTCCGGCTCTGACGCAACCCCTGGTTCCGATGCTTCCAAGGATGACTCGAATAAGGCGCCGGACGTTCCCGTTGCTTCGCCGGACAAGAAGCCTTCTTTCTCCGAGCAGCTTGGTTCTACGCTGGGCTCTTCGCTGATGGCTGGCGTCAATAACGGCTCGACCCAGAACAAGGGCAACTCTGATCAGGTTTCCACGGAAAAGATCGAAGCCGCAAAGGGCGACTCCAAGGACAAGGCTTCCGAGAAGACCGAATCCGATAAGGGTTCTAGCTCTGAGGAGAAGAGCGACAAGTCCGAACAGAAGAAGGACGAGGATAAGAAGTCTGAATCTGAGGAGAAGGACAAGAGCAAGGCCGAGGGCGAAAAGAAACAGTCCGAAGACGACGACAAGAGCGGTGCTGACAACCAGGTCCAAGAGCAAAATGACTCCAAAACGGTGACCACCACGACCACGACGACTACAACTACCAAGTCCTCGGGCGGCAACATGCCCAAGACGGGCGATCTGATTGTGATGGCGAGCCTTGCCAGTGCAAGCTTGGCCACACTGGGCGCTACGTCTATCGTAAGTGGTAAGCATAAGCTCGATCAGCAGAAGAAGGCTTCTGGGGAGGACGGCTTGGAGGAGTAATCTTCCAGATCGTTTTCTATAAGAGTTTGGGACGGGGTCCGGTGCGGCGGCATCGGCCCCCCTTTTTTTGTTGTGCAACGATTTGTTATGCCCCCTCGGGGGGCTGTTGCTACCGCTGCCCGAAACGTTTGCATGTCGATATTGTTGCGCTCTACCCGCTCGCTACAATGGGCATCGTGCTGCGTTAGAAGGAGAGTTTACGGTGTCTGAACAGGTGAATTGTGGTTTTACTCATGCGTTTGGTGCACGGTTGCTCAATCATGCGGATAGCGCAGCTCTACCGGTTGATGCACACGACTTTTCCGATGCAATCAATCGGTGTTTACTCGTCGATAAGACTATGTTTATTGCCGATATATTGGACAGTGAAGCACCTGTTGCGCTTTGCTGTCGGCCCAAGGGTTTTGGCAAGAGCATGAATTTATCGATGCTCAAGTGCTATTTGGAACGACCTGATCGCCGGCTGCCGGATCGAAGCCTGTTCGCTGGTACCCAGATTTGGCAGGCGGGCGGCGGTCGCTATCGTGATGAGTACGCGAGTTATCCGGTCATCATGCTCGACTTTACAGCTGCCGCTTCGAGGCATGGCGCTGGTGCTGCGGCAGCAATTCGCGGGGCTGTCGTGCGCGAGTGCGCCCGATTACTGCCGCTGCTTGCCGCGCCTGATCTGTCAAGACGTGAGGTTCGTCTTATCGAGAGGGCGGCGCGTGGGGTGGCCAGCGATAAGGAGATCGATGCGGCGCTTGGCGTGCTTATTAAACTGCTCCAGACAGCTTTCGATGAGCAGGTTGTTCTTCTGATAGACGACTACGACGCGGTATGTCCAAAGCGTTTGGACGCTAAGGACGACGGTAGCGTGGATTCCCTAGAGTCGCTCAGCCGAATGTTGTTCGACACCATTGCCGATGCCGGCGACTCGTTGCGATTGACGTGTCTGATGTGCGAACGCCCCGGTCATGCCGAGTTTGCGTTGTCCCAACGTGGGGTTTCCTATCGGTCGGCGACAGCGTTGTCGAGTTGGTGTGATCGATGGTTCGGTTTTTCGGACGACGAAGTCCAAGTGCTGTTGGATTGCATCGGTCGCAACGGCTGTCTGGATGACGCGCGTGAGTGGCTCGAGGGCTATCTGCTTGGTGGTTTTTATTGCTCGAGCCCGGAGCGCGTGGTGGACTACGCACATCGCGGTTGCGTCGCGCCCGTTCGGGCAGATCTGTATGGTTACGCCGACCGTCTGAGCGCATGCGTCGGCGACTGGAATCTCATGCGCCTGTCCGCATTGTTCGATTTACTTGAGGCGCATGGGTTTATTGAGGTGCCAGTGCATGTGCATGCCGAGGAGGCCGATGCCGCCAAGCCCGAAGATATCTGGACAGCGCTGTATCTGTCTGGATTTCTTACGACGGACATGACGGGGCATTCGGAAAACGGCGCGTGCCTTCGTTCCCTGCGTCTGCCTAACAACGAAGTGCGTCAGGCGCTCCGTCTTGTAATTCTGGAATGGTTTGAGTGCGCCGTTGAGGACGTTGGAGTTATCGACTCGTTCCATGACGGGCTGTGTCGAGGAGACGAGGACGCTGTAAAGCAAGCTTTGAGCTGTGCTATCGGCGATCTGGGCATCGATGTGGGCCAATCAGATATGCCGACAGCCTATCATCTGGTGCTTCAGGGGCTCTGCTTTGGACTGCCTGGCTATTGCAATCCCAGCTCCAAGCGAAGTGGCGTCTCGGATCGCTGGGATATCCAGGTGATTCCCACCGGTCGGGTGTTTGACGTGGCTGACACGTTCGGCATGCTCGATGAGCGACCGCTCATTACGATCAACATGATGTACGACCCTGGCGTCGATGCCCTGGGCCTGGAACTGTTGGCGGTTCAGGCGCTGCTCGAAATCGAGCGCGACGGCATCGATGATATCCGCGTGCCGCGCCCCGCCGTCGGGCGCATGCGTTGGGGCTTTGGTTTTGACGGTCAGCGTGTGTCCGTGGTGTGCCAACGACTGTAGCGGCGGGCGAAAGCCCTTTACTACTCCGCGTCCTTCAGGGGCGGCATGGGCTTCCAGTTAGGATCCTTAACGATCTTGCGGGCGTCCTTCATGCCGCGGCGCAGCGCCGGAATGCCGGTCTTAAAGCACTTGTCAACGGCAGCCAGACGAATGAACTCCTTGCAGAAGGTCGCGGCATTGCCCAGGCGGAACAGCATGGGGTGGTAGTCACCGTAGATCTGCATATAGCGAGCGAGGAAGCCTCGGTTGCGCATGATGTAATAGCGGTTGGTGTCGCTCGTGGAGTTGAGTTGGCGCTTACCGGCGATGTCCCAGTTGGAGACGGCGCGGGCGCGCTTGAGCACCACGTCGGCAACCACGGCGGCGGGGAAGTGCTGGCTGGCCACGTAGCCGTAGCAGGCATCGTCGCCGTAGATAAAGAAGCGTGCGTCGGGCAGGCCAATCTTGTTGACCACGCGGCGCGAGAACATGCCGCCCTCAAAGCACAGTTGGTTCATGGTGCGGTAGCCCTCGGGTCCCAAGTCCCACTTGGCGACAGGGTTGGGAATGCCGAGCGAAAGGATGAGTTGGTATTGCCAAAAGAAGGCGCCGCCGTCAAAGTCCAGGCGCGAACCCTGGATGACATCGTAGCGGTCGGTCCACTTGGCAAGACGCTCGATGCCTTCGGGGATGACGAGCACGTCGTCGTCCATCACCCAGAACCACTGGGCCCCCAGATCGTAGGCGCATTTAGTGCCAGCGGAGAAGCCGCCCGCACCGCCGCCGTTTTCGAGCTGCGGGGCGTAGATGACACGGTCGGTGCCGCCCTGCGCGTCGGGCTGCTCGGTGTCGATGCCCCACAGGCTGGCCAGGCGCTCGTTGAATGCGGTGCACATGGCCTCGGTCTCGCGCGAATTCTCGTTATCGACAATCACGATGCGCCAGGGCGTTGCCGTGAGCTCGGTCATGGAGTCGAACAGGTTGGCCAGGAGTTCCTGGCGCTTGTACGTAACGACAACGATGGCGAGCTTATCGATGGGAGCGGGAAGGGTTGAAGGCATGGGGCAATATATCCTTTCACGCGCGGCGGGCGAGCGCTGCGCGGAAGCTATCGAATACGTCCTTGGGACTGTTCTATTGTAAAGGCTCACCGCACCTTGTCGGCAAGCTTTGAATAAAACGCAGGAACCTGCCACGGGTGTAGCGGCTTTGGCGTCTGACGACAGCGTGTCTATTGCCGCTTGAGCTAGCGAGCGATAAGGCTTCTAGCTGCATCGATGATGAGAAGCGCCAGAGCAAAGACGATGCTAATGACGGTACCCGTGACGATACATATAGCTGCCGGGCTGTTTTGGCTGACCAGTATGTTTGCGAGCAGGGTGTTGAAGACGGGACGCCACAGGCTACTGGTGAGCGACTGCATCACATAGAAACCGAGCGTGGCGGTCGATAAGGTGACGATGACACCTGCATTCCGCGGATTGCCTAAGGCCCTGCGTCGGGTAGCCGCAAAGAGCAGGGAGGCTGCAGCGAGGGCAAACGAGATCAACGAGGTCGATTTGTAGGAGAGGACTGCCATCGCCGTGAGGTTGCCGGTGAAGGAGAGTGCTCCTTCCAGGATGGTGGCGAGTGCCAAAATCGCAGCGAGCGACCGCATGCCCAAGGTGCCTGCCCTGTCCGAATCCATGACATCGGTAACGTCGCGGAGCAGACCGCCGATCAAAAACGCGATTACGTACGTGGCAGCGCTCATGAGCTTCTGGAGCCAAGAAAACTCGCCGGCGCTTGTCGTACTCATGGCGGCTATATACCCGTTAACAACAAATGCGAGGATGCCAACGGCGATGACCGTCGTCGTGTAGCTCTTCTGGGAGAGTCGACTCTTAGCCAGTCCAAACCATGGCGCCATGAAGACCGTGGCGGCATAGACCCAGATAAACTCAAGGCCTAGCGTGTACCAGTAGTGCGTGCTGAGGGTAACATCGGGAATGGGGGAGACGACCGTGGACCACGAGAGCGCCACGACACAATAAAACGCAGCGGGCATAACAACCTTGCCTAGGCGCTGCGCCGTCCGTTGCATTTGCGACTTCCACGTTGCCCCACCGTCCCAAGCACGCGCGGCTGAGGCGATGAGAAAATAGCCCGAGATCATAAAGAAGACCTCGTTGGCCCAGCAGCCCAGCAGGTTAAATAAAACCGAGCACGCCGGAATGGGGGAAGGCGGCAAGCGGCGCGTATTCCGGCAAGCCGACGCAGGTCGCTTGGAAGGTCCACTGAAAGGTGTGAAACACCGCGATGCCGGCGACTGCGACCAAGCGCAAGGCCTCGATGGATATGTTGCGTGCGGCTTTGGGCTGCATGACGTCCTTTCGTATCGGTTTGCCTCTGCGAGCTCCATAGATTATATAAACGCCCGCTGGCGCGCTGACCCTTTGATACCATGAAACGACAGGTATTTCCTAAGGAGCACATTTGTCTACTAACGTCTCTGGCAGCCCTGTTCTGTCGCTGCTTATTCCCATTTACAATGTTCAGCGCTACCTGCGCGAGTGTCTCGATTCCGCCCTGGCACAGACGCTCAAGGATATTGAGATCATCTGCATTAACGACGGGTCGACCGACAACTCGCCGGCGATTATTCGCGAGTATATGGAGCGCGATAGGCGCGTCAAGATGATCGACAAGGCCAACAGCGGCTACGGCGACTCGATGAACCACGGTCTGGAGATGGCGCGTGGCAAGTACGTTGGCATCTTGGAGTCCGATGACTTTATGGCGTCCGACGCACTCGAAAAGCTTGTCTCGGCCGCCGATAGCAATAATGCCGACTTTGCGAAGGCGAACTTTGATTTCTACTGGTCTAAGCCCGAGGAACGCCGTTCGCTGCACGAGATGTTTAGACCTCAGGATTGTGGCAAGCCAGTGCATCCGAGCGATACGACGCAGTTCTTTAAGCAAAAGCCATCGATTTGGTCGGCCGTGTACCGTCGCGATTTTCTTGAGCGCAACGGCATTACGTTCCTGCCGACTCCGGGGGCATCCTTTCAGGACACGTCATTCGCCTTTAAGGTGATCGCGTGCGCCGATAAGGCTGTTTACCTGCACGATGCCGTGCTGTCGTATCGCCAGGACAACGAGAATTCCTCGGTCAATTCTTCGGCTAAGGTCTTTTGCGTCAATACCGAGTATGCCGAGATCGAGCGTTGGATTCGACAGGATTATGCCCGTGACCACGCAAGTGATGACGTCGCGCGCATGCTCAAGTTCAATCAGCTCATTAAGTACGATTCGTATATGTGGAACTACGTGCGCTTGGCGCCTAAGTTCTATAAGGAGTTCCTGGTTCAGATGGCCAAGGAGTTCCAAGCGGCCTTGGACGCGGGGGAGTTTTCGCTTGACGACCTCAAGCCGTGGAAGCGCGCAAATCTCGCTGCCATCCTCAAAGATCCTGAGGGCTGGGTTGACGAGCATCCGAGTTTTGCGACGGATGGTGCCTTGGGGCGTGCTAAGTATTACGCCTCGGTTGGAGGCCCAGGCGTGGTTGCTGCCTTCCTCATCGAATCGCTGAGGGGGTAGGTCGACATGGGAGAGACTTTGACCCCCAAAGCGACCATTGTCGTCCCCGTTTACAACTCTGCGCGCTCCATTCAGCGATGCCTCGATTCGCTGTTGGCTCAGTCCGAACGCTCGATTCAGGTTGTCTGCGTCAACGACGGTTCGACTGATGATTCGTTGAACGTGTTGCGCCAGGTCGCGCAGGCCGACGATCGCGTACTGGTGATTGACCGGGAAAATGCGGGTGTCTCGTGTGCTCGAAATGCCGGTATCGATGCCGCCGAGGGCGAGACCGTCTTTTTTGTGGACGCCGACGATTATATCGATGCCCAGACGGTCGAGCGCGTACTGCATGCCATGGAGTCTGCAGATGCCGAGGCCGCCGTTTTTGGCGGCGTCTGTGAACCAGCCGATGCTGCCCCCAAACGCGTCCATCAACTCATGAGCCCCAAAGCCGGTACCTTCGACGCCCGTGATCCCCAACTTCTGTTCCATTCGAATGCGCAGCCCTATGCCTGCCGCGTGGCTTTTTCGCGCGAGCTGCTCAATCGCGAAGGCATTCGCTTCGCCCCCGGTTTGGCTTTGGGCGAGGACGTCGTCTTCCAATTTGCGGCTTATGCGCTTGCCCGCAAGACCGTCGTCATGCCGGACAAGTTCTACCACTACGTGATGGAGAGCGAATCGGCGACGCACGAGTTCAACAGTGCCGAGGCTCGCGCCAAAAAGCTTGACGCCCACATGAGAATGCTCGAGGAGGTCTTGGAGGGCTGGGCGGCCTACGGTCTTTTGGACCTGTGCCCCGGCGAGCTGATCACCTGGTTCCTGGACCTCATTGTGTTCGACCTGGCGCGCTTGGATGCCGATGACTTCCATCGCGTGGCGGCTCGCGTCAACATGGACCTCACGACGTTTTTGGGAACGGAGTGGGCGGATATGCCTGCTAAGGGCGCCGTTCGCCGTGTTGCCCACAAGCTCGTTGCGGCGACCTCGGGCGTTTCGATGGCAGATGCCGCGCTGTTCTATCTTTCGACTCGCGGTCTCAAAGCCTGCCTGGAGCGTTTTATCTAATTCCAAGCGCTGCCGCCCGCCGCAACTCGGCTGCTAAAATAACCCTGTTACACGCTATTCAACAGGAGGTTCTCTTGCAGAACTCTGATACCCCTAAAGTTTCGCTTCTTGTTCCCATCTGCAATGTTGAGCGCTACCTGCGTGAGTGCCTCGATTCCGCCGTGGCGCAGACGCTCGAGGACATCGAGATCATCTGCATCAACGACGGCTCCACCGATAGCTCGCCAGATATCATCCGCGAGTACATGGAGCGCGACCCCCGTGTAAAGATGATCGACAAGGCCAACAGCGGCTACGGCGACTCGATGAACCGCGGCCTGGAGATGGCGCGCGGCGAGTACGTGGGCATCCTTGAGTCCGACGACTTTATGTTTGAGGATTCACTCCAAAAGCTGGTCGCCAAGGCCGATGCCGAGCATGCCGATGTGGTAAAGGGCGACTTTTACCTGTATTGGTCCACGCCCAGCGAGCGGCGTGAGCTGTTTGGGATCATCGACGAGCATATGACGGGCGCCGCGTATCGCCCCGTCGATCGCCCGGGCATCTTCTACCGCAAACCTTCCATTTGGTCGGCTATCTACCGGCGCGAGTTCCTCAACGACAATCAGATTCGGTTTCTTCCCACGCCAGGTGCTTCGTATCAGGATGCGGGTTTTAACTTTAAGGTCTGGGCATGCGCCGAGCGTGCTGCGTTTATCGCGGACCCCATTTTGTGCTATCGCCAAGATAACGAGAAGAGCTCCGTTAATTCTCCTAACAAGGTGTTTTGCGTGTGCGACGAATATACCGAGATGCAGCGCTTTTTGGATGAACGCCCCGAGCTTAAGGCTCAGCTTCAGGGTATTTTAATGCGCATGAAGGTCGATACGTACCGTTGGAATGATGAGCGCCTGGTCGATGAATTGCGCGAGCAGTTTTGGGAGAAGGCATCTCCCGAGCTCAAGGCCGATTGGGATGCCGGTCGCTTTGACCTGTCTCTCTTCGACCCGCGTGGCGAGACCGACTTGCGACTGATGGTCAAGTCGCCCCGCGCCTATATCGATTCGCGCTTTGATTTTAAGAAGCCGGGCAAGCTCAATACGTTTAAACACTACTTTAAGATCGGCGGCCTGCCGCTGGTCTGGCGCGTGCTGACGTATCAGCGCGCCTACGGCGACAACCCGCACCCCGATGACGTTCCGGTCGCACAGTAGGAGCACTTGACTATGGCTACCCCCAAGATTTCCGTTGTCGTTCCTATCTATAACGTGGAGGAGTGCCTGGCCTGGTGCCTGGACTCCCTGCTTGCGCAGGACATGCCCGATTGGGAAGGCGTGCTGGTCAACGATGGCTCGCCGGACGGTTCGCGCGATATTGCGGCTGCCTATTGCGAAAAGGACGCGCGCTTTACGCTGGTCGATAAGCCCAACGGCGGCCTGTCGAGCGCCCGCAATGCGGGTATCGCTGCGTCCACGGCGCCTATCGTTGCTTTTTTGGATTCCGACGACCGCTTTACGCCCGATGCATGCCGCGTGATCGTCGATGCCTTTGAACGCGAGGATTGCGACGTGTTGACCTTTGGCGCGAATCCGTATCCGCTGGAGGCGGGGTATCCGTGGCTTAACTATGTGCTGAGCCCGCGCGATGTGTCGTTTGAAGGCTATAGCTCTGACCTGCTGTTTAAGGAAGCGTCTCGCCCCTTTGCATGGCGCACCGCCTGCAAGCGTGAGTTTTTGCTGGGCAACG
>OGZW01000591.1_pt1 | contig 28875 bp, 31 predicted proteins | sample 1577001 | NCBI WGS metagenome assembly OGZW01 (sample SAMEA3541519, study PRJEB24748) | human gut metagenome | biome: human gut; feature: human-associated habitat; material: faeces | place: China | collected 2012 | reverse complement strand
GGTACGCACGGTGGTGTGAGAGGACGGCGGTTAGTCACCGCCTCCTACTCGATTATGCGATTTGCCCTACATCTGCCCGTGGCGTTTCTTCCGGTCGAGGAAGACGCCGGCTGCCACAAGGACGGTACCGCCGATGGCGAACGTCTCGCCGATGAGGCCCGTGCGGTCGCCGGTCTGGGCGAGGTTGCCGGGCTGGGCGGTCTCCGTGCCGGCGAGATGCTTCGGGCTGTATGCCACCTGTTGCTTTGCGGCCTCCTCTGCCTCCTGTCGTGCGATCTCATCGGAAAGCTTCTGCTCCGCTGCGATGCGGTCGGACTTCGCCAACTCGTAGGCGGCGAGTGCCGCATCATAGCCGGGCTGGAGCCCGTCCACCGCGGCCTGCTTCTCGTCCAGGATGGCCTTGGCGGGCGCGACCTTGGCACGTGCCTCGACTGCTGCGGCGAAAAGCGCGTTGAGGGCGTCATCCGCGTTCGCGTCATGGCCGGAAGCGATCGCCGCGCCGGCATCGATGGAGTTCAGCTTCGACAGCTTGGCGTCTGCCTGCGCCTTTGCCTGTTCGGCGGCAGAGACCAGGGACTCGGCGGCGATGGTATCCGCCTTCGCGGCATCGAGCGCGGCCTTGGTGTCATTGACGGCCTTTACTGCATCCTGCTCGCGCTGCTGTGCCTCTGCGAGCTTCGCGGCAAGACCGGTAAGGATGTCGAGGTTCGACTGTGCGTCCTCGAGATCGGTCTGGGAGCCGGTAAGCTTGTCGGCGGCAACGCCGGTGTCGGCCTTTGCGGCATCGACGGCACGCTGGGCATCCGCGAGGGCGCTTGCGGTGGTATCCGCCTTTTGCTTGGCGGCTGCGAGGACCGCCGCCTTCTCGGCCTGGTCGGCTACCGCCGCGTCGTGGGCGCTCTTTGCGGTATCGAGCACCTTCTTGGCATCGGCGACGTCCTGGAAGAACTTCGCGAGATCGGCGTTCGCATCCGTGACGCCCTGCTGCTTGGATACGGTGTTCGCCTTGGCGGAATCCAGCTTGGTCTGTGCGGTCGTTACGGCTGCGTTGGTAGCATCAAAGTCGACCTGCTTCTGCTGGACGGTCGACTTTGCCGTATCGACTGCCGCGTTGGCGGCATCGAGGTCCGATTTCGCCGCATCAAGCTCGGTCTGGGCATCCGTGACGCCCTGTTGCTTGGCGGCGACATCAGCATTGGCGGCATCGACGGCACGCTGGGCATCCGCGACGCCCTGCTTCGCGGCATCGACACCTGCCTGTGCGGAATCCGCTGCGACCTGCTTCTGCTGAACGGTTGCGGCGGCGCCGGCGGCTGCCTGCTTCTTGGATGCGAGATTGGTCTTGGCTGCGTCGAGTGCGCTCTTGGCGTTCTTGAGGCCGTTGATATAGGAGGTCAGCTTCTGCTCGTACTCGTCGACGGACATGGGATTCATGTTCCAACCGGAGCCTGCCCAACCCAGGTTTGCGGTATCGAAGCTGTTGGTCTTCCAGCCGTTCATGGTTCCCTTGCTGCAGACCGCCATGCCCATATAGCCGATTTCAGGGCTGATGACATGCAGGTAGTGACCGACGGTTGCGGGATATCCGGCAACCTTAAAATGCTGGTTGACATAGGATTCAATCCCACTATGCGACTTGTAGAAGTCTACGGCATCCTTACCGATTAGACCGGTGACGCCATAGAGCTCCTGAACCGCCTGATCGAAGAAAGCCTTTTCTTGGTCCACCCACTGCGGTTTCGGATCGGTTCCATAGTTCCATGCGAGGTTTTCGCTCGTATCAAACTGCATGGAATGCCCAAACTTGACATCGGAATAGTTCGCGTTGGCAATCGCTGCCGCAATGAGCTTGTACGTGACCTGGAGCTCAGAGAGACCGACGGACTTGCGGTACTCGTTGATGGACTTCATGTACGGGATTGCCGCGAGCATGTTGTCGAGACTGGTCGCGTCGAGGCTGTTCCCCACCTCGGTGTAGCCCTTGTGTGTGCAGTTCTGGATGATCTCGATGGCTGAATCGGCACCCATGGCACGGAAGAAGCCGATGGCTCCCTGCTTGAGCTGCGCGTCGGCGGAATCGAGTTTCGCCTGTGCCTCGTCGACCTTCTGCTGCGCGGCGGTCACGGCGGCGTCTGCGGTATCCTTTGCGGCCTTGGCGTTCGCAAGCTCTACGTCGGCGGCTGCCTTGGCGGACTCGGCGTCCTTGACAGCCTGCTTCGCGGCGTCCAGCTTGGCGACGGCGTCGGCATTCGCCTGCTTGGCCGCATCGAGGTCGGCGTTCGCGGCATCGAGAGCGGACTGGGCGGCGTTCACACCGGATTCGGCATCGGCCGCGGCCTGCTGCTTTACGGAGAGAGCCGTCTGGGCATCATTCAGGTCGGCTTGTGCCGTTGCCGCAGCGGACTGTGCCTGCTCGAGCTCGGACTCGCACTGGGACTGTGCCGCTCGTGCGACAGCGAGGGCTGCCTCTGCGTCCGCGACCTTCTGCTTCGCGGCATCGTACTCCGGACCGCTGGCGCCTGCCTCCGCTGCGGCGAGGTCTGCTTTCGCCTTCTCGTAGGCGGCGCTGGCGGCTGCGGCCTTCGCATCCGCCGTGTCCTTGTTCTGCTGGGCTGCGGCGAGGACGGAATCGGCGGAATCCTTTGCAGACTGGGCCGCAACCAGCTTGGACTGGGCATCGGCAAGCGTCGCGTTGGCGTTGTCGAGTTCGGCCTGTGCCCTGCTCACGGCATCCGTGGCGTCGCGCACGGCCTGCTCGGCGGCACGGATAGCCTCCGGGGTGGCGCCTACGGCATCGGCCTTGGCTTTATCGAGGGCGTCCTGAGCGTCCTGGGCCGCCTTGATGGCGGACTGGTACGCTTCGTCCTTCTCGGATGCATCCGCCTTGGCGTCTGCGAGACCTGCCTTCGCCTGCTCGAGGTCCTTGCCGGCAGCATCGGCGGCGTCCTTGCCCTCTGCGACCTGACGGGCGTACTCGTCCATTGCCGCTCGGTCGGCTGCCGTGCCGGCGCTGACTGCCGAATCGTAGGATGCCTTGGCCTGGTCGCGGGCGGAAGCCGCCTCGTTGTAGGGACCGGCGGCCTCATCGTAGGATGCCTTGGCGGCGTCCTCCTTCGCCTTCGCCTCGTCGACTGCCTTCTGCAGGTCCGCGATGGTCTGTGCGACGGATTTCGCGCCGGTACCGGATGCCGCGCCGGCGTGGGTGGCGATCGGCGACATCACGGCGGGGTGCTGCGTGCCCCCGTCACCGGTCTGGGCGAATGCCGCGAACGGTGAGATGAGGCTCGATCCGGTCATGGCAGCCATGGTCGCCGCGGTGACGGTCAGACGCGCGATCCCCTTCGGAGTGTGAATCTTTTTGCTTGGCAGTGCGTGCTTCTTCTCGTACATGAATCTTTCGTCCTTTCTGCGAAACGTGCTGTCAACTATAGCGGATGACAGCCAATTTCGTTTAGTAACGCCCTGTTTTCTTGACGTGTATCAGTATACCACGATACTAGAGTACTACCTCTGAGAATCTTCTGAAATTTCGTCTGCCCAGTACCAATGATGCCCTTTCGCCTTGCGTCCGGTGGTAATCGCCCGTTTGATCCCACTCCCCGCATATCCGTAGGCAGACATACTCGCCGCGGCAATACTGTCGAAGATCTTCCCGTCATCGCGACGGACCCGCTTCTTACCGCCTCCAAGCCCTGCGTAGATGTCGATATCGCTCACGGCCGTCCCTTCCAATAGCTACATGAATTGCCATGTCCGGTTTCAAAGGCATGTTCCTCTCCGCGCCTGACGCACAGATATTGAATCTGGGTGTCCTCCGGTCTATGACGTTTGTCGCGAACACGGGGGTTCTGTATGCAGTGTGCACACAGGCTGCAGACCTTTTTCTTCCGTGCCTGTTCTTTTTGAAATCCACTGACTGAAGCGTGAAGATCATCATCGGAAACCATAGCTCATCCTTTCATCGGCAAGTCGAGTTCGGATCGTACATAGCAAAACGATTGGGGCGGCCGTTTCAGTTCAGGATTCAAGGTTTGCAGCTCAAGCGAATCCTTGAACGGAACAACTGAATAGATACGGATGGCAACGGCCTTATCGCACCCCTCGTAATATCCAAAGAACCTGTCAGCCGTCAAGCCGCTGTGGGTCTTCGAATACGTCCACACGGCCTCCGGAGATGCCTGTAGTATCGACCAATCGGCGATAATACCTGTCACTTTCTGAACCGGCGCCGTCTCATATAGGAGGATCGGTAAGTCAACCAGCTTTGGAGCCCTCTTGCGGTATTCGAAGCGCTTCCTTTCGGTATATATCAGGTCGGCATAATGCGGCTTGATTGACATCAGGATATATTCTTTCGAAAGCCCATTTAAGCCCATTCGTTCCTCCTTTTTTGCATTTGCTGATACGATGATACCACAATACAACGGTGCTACTTACTAGGGCGGAAAAATGACCCGGCTCCTTATCGGACACCGGGTCATTTTTCCGCCCTAAATATCTTTAGAAAGCCATGCACGTCTTTCCTCTTCACGCTCTTTCATCATTCTCGATGTCTGATATTCAATCTCTTCGATGACGCGTTTTCTTCCCTCATCATCAAGTCGAAGGTACGCACAGATCATGCTCCAATCGGCAGCATCCCTTGTCGTCAGCGGAATCATCAGTTGAACTCCTTTCCTATTCGAACTCGCCGTCCGCAAGCCGCATCCTTTAATGCCATGCTCTAAACCGAACACCACATGGCTTCCGTAGTTGAGACGAAGCCTGTCAGCATATTCCAGCCGGATTGCAACCTAGAAGTGGTGACGTGACTCAGCAATCGAACTCATTGCCGACTACTTCCGCAGAGCAATGCGGGCAGAAGGAATCGGTCAGGGAAATCGGTTCGCCGCAATTGGAACATACGGGAACGATTTCGCCTTCATCGGTCTCAAGTGTCCTGACAACACAAACCGGACGGTTTATCAGCTCAAACAACCTACCGATAATCGGTCTATTACCACTAATCTTGATTCCGGGTCCAAACAGTACAGCGGCCAGGAAATCATGAAGATCCGCCTCGCCGATCTCATTCGAGTAGCCATAGACTTCCAGCAAACGGTTTGCCGCGGACCGCCTCGCCCTGTCCGACGTAAGCAGGGTTCTCGGGTCGATGTCATATGTATCGACAGCCCCGTGTCGATCTTTGGAATCAATCTGCATTCCATCCAGCATATTCATCTACAGCTTTCGCCCGCAGAACGGACAGTAGGTGATCGGTTTGGGTTCCTTTCTCCCGATTGCCATATATATCTCGATGAGATGTTCAAAGCAGGGGCCGCTATACTCGCCGACACGGTCGATGATAATGATCTCGTCGGCAATCGCGCCAGCGTACGATGATGTAGCTTCGAGTTTGCTCCGATCGGCTTCGCGATATTCACAAGCCATCTAGAACTTCCCTTCTGTACCAAATCCTTTGCCAGCAAAACCATATGTGTGGACAGATCTCGTCTTGATCAACCCAGCGCGCTTCCCTATTTGATATCCAGATAGGTACACGGAACACTTACGTATACGCCTCGATGGTCCAAAACCTTGATATGGCCGTAGGAGGAATCGATGACGTCAGCATGGGTGTAATCGGGATGTAGGCGAAATAAATCCTCGCAGTCGATATAGGCCACGCACCTCTCATACCCGCCGCTACGGATAACAACGAGTTCGCGTACCTCGGTCTTTTCGCGACAATACTCAATAACGGTCATTTATCTATCCTTTCGAAAATTTCGCCCGCAAATCGGGCAATAGTTGATGGGAATATAAGCGCAGTCGATGCCGTTGTCGTGGGACATGCTCAAATGCACCCCTTGCGGGTCATTGACCTCGAGTGCGAGCTCTATCCCCTCAATCAGGTCCATATCCCCGCAGACATCATCGATATCGTTGAGGAGCTTGGCGCGGTACGGGCTGCACCACGGGCAATAGCCGTTCGAAATGACCCCGCGCGATGTACGGTAGGAGTATGCGCTGTGGTTCACCATTCGGAACAGGAGCTCGGAGACGGATGCAATCCGGCTGCTCCCCGAGCCGATCCCGAGGTCGAATTTTTTCTGCAGACGCCCGCGGCCGTCCGGGCAGAAGACCGCCGCGTCCTTGGGGAGCTGTCGGGTCTCATAGAGCGTCTGGGCGAGATCAGGCGGGCAGACGAGCCAGTTTGCATCGCCCCGGAACGTCAGGCCGTGTCCGCTCTTGAAGTCATTCATACACGATTTGACCTCGACGAAGACGAATTCACCCCGCTCGATGGATGATGGGAACGGTGAGTTCCGCGCGGGCCTGAAACCGACGAAATCGACGCGATGGACATCGTCCACCCACACCTCAGACGAGACCAGGGAATACTCGCGGCGCAACCGAGCCAAAACGCGCTCGGACAGCTCCTCTGTCGTCTCTTCACGCTCTCCCAATTTATGCCTCCTTATCTAAACCGTCGTAAAACCCCTGGTTTCAACTACGGGGATATAAGACGGTAGATATTATGCAGCTCAATACTGTATAATATCTATACCATGAAGTACAAGAGTAACCGCAACATAGTTTTCTCCTGCAGCTACCACGTGGTCTTCTGCCCGAAGTACCGTCGGCCCGTCCTCGTGGACGGAGTCGACGAGCGCTTCAAGGAGATCGCATGGGAAGTCGCCGACGAGCTCGGGTTCGAGATTGCCGAGATGGAGGTCATGCCCGACCACGTCCACCTGCTCCTGTCAATCGATCCCCAGCTGAGCATCCACCGGGCGATCAAGCGCATCAAGGGGAGAGCAAGCCACGACCTGCGCGAGGAGTTCCCGTGGCTCAAGAGCCGTATACCGACGCTCTGGACGAACAGCTACTTCGTGTCGACCGTGGGAGGTGCACCGCTCGCGCAGGTGAGGAAATACATAGAGAGACAGAAGGAGGTCTAGCCGATGGAACGCGGATTCAAATACCGAATTTACCCGAATGAGTCACAGCGCGACCAGATCGCGCGGATGTTCGGTTGCTGCCGCTTCGTGTACAACCGCGCCCTCGATGTCAAGAAGACCGCCTACAGCGAGACCGGGAAGAGTATCGCCACCAATGATCTGATCAAGATGATCCCTGCGTGGAAGCGCGACCCCGAGACCTCCTGGCTCGCGCAAGTGGACTCCATGGCGCTCCAGCAGTCCATCCGCGACCTCGACCGCGCCTACAAGAACTTCTTCCGACGCGTGCGCGAGGGCGGGAAGCCGGGCTTCCCCAAGTTCAAGTCGCGCCGGCACGCCCGGCAGTCCTACCGCACCAACGGCGGCAAGGTCCTCGACCGCAACCATATCGCGCTGCCGAAGCTCGGGACTGTCCGGGCTAAGGTATCCCGACCGCTCCAGGGGCGTTTCATGTCGGTCACGGTCTCCCTGGACGCGGCCGGCCGTTACTTCGCCACCTTCCTCTGCACCGACGTGCCGGCTAAGAACACGACCGCGACCGACCGGGAGGTCGGAATCGATCTCGGCGTCGAGACGCTTGCGACTCTCTCGGACGGCACGAAAATCGAGAATCCGCGTCATCTCAAGAAATACGAGCGCAAGCTCGCGCGGGAGCAGCGCAGGCTCTCCCGCAGGAAGGGCGCACGCAGGGGCGAGAAGCCGAGCGGCAGGTACATGAAGCAGCGGAAGAGGGTCTCCAGGATCCACGCCAATATCGCCGATGCCAGAACCGATGCTCTTCACAAGGTCACGACCATGCTCGCGGACGAGAACCAAGTCCTGTGCATGGAGGACCTGAATGCCAAGGGCATGGTGCGAAACCATCATCTGGCGAAAGCCGTGTCGGATGCCTCGTTCGGTGAGTTCGCACGGCTGCTTGAGTACAAGTGCGCCGAGCGTGGGCGCTCCCTTGTCAAGATTGGCCGCTTCTACCCGTCGAGCAAGACCTGCTCGGCCTGCGGGCACAGGCTCGACGCCCTGCCGCTGTCGGTGCGGTCGTGGGACTGCCCCGTGTGCGGTGCGCACCACGACCGCGACGTCAACGCGGCGAGAAACATACTGACGGAAGGGAAACGCATCCTCTCCAACACGCAAGGTACCGCGGGGCACGCGGGAACCGTGGCGGCTATAACCGCCTAAACGCTCGGGGAGAGGACGTAAGACCCTAGAGGACTATATCGGTCCCCGACGGCAGACCTCGCAGAACTGAGAATCCCCTGGTTTCAACTACGGGGAGTGTCAATTGGCAAAGTATATCCGTGGGCTGGACAAATCAGAACTGTTGAAATACACAAAGTTGGAGATCCAGACAATTCTAATTTTGCGCCTTCGGCCCTAATCGAACCAGCTTTCTATAATTCAATGCAAGAACTTGGTGAAGACCATAATCTCCAAGGTTTAAATCAATTATCGTTTGCCGATCGTCTTGCATACCATTTTTCAAATGTGAACTATATTCATCCTTTTAGAGAAGGTAACGGGAGGACTCAAAGAGTGTTTTGGTCACTATGCGCAATGGAAGCAGGATATGACTTAGATTGGACTTCTGTTAGCAGTCGAGACATGGACAGTGCGTCTAAAATTGCCAGGCTCAATGACGACTTGACTGCCTTAAAAGCAATTTTCAAGGAAATTGCCATACCGTTTAATAAAAACAGCAGTCTACCTATAGACGCTGTTTACAAAAGACTTCTTCGAGTAAGAAACCATTTGTCCATGCAAGCAGACAGAACATATGATTTAACTGAAAAGTATATTAGATAACTCCAAAAATAGCGTTAAAAACAGCGCTATTGTGGTATAAGAACTGTAGATATAGGTACGGGTTCAGTTTTAGAAGGCGATACAATGGACAGCGATATTCCACCGATGCTTGGAATCTCACAAGTCAAACGGGATTTCTCCCGCATCGCAAAAGACGTGGCGACGACTGGAAAGCCGATCGTCGTCCTGAAGGGAAGCAAGCCGATCGTCCAGATCGCACCGCTCCCGAATTCATCCATCCAGGATGAAGCACCAAAGACAGCATAAGGAGGATATGCAAATGGATGATATGAACATGAACAACGAGCCGCCCGTTTACGACAGCGGCGATATGAAACCGACAGACCCCATCCCCACCGAGGGCGAGAACGATGCCGGTCTCACCGAGGAACTTCCGGTGTATGGGGATACGTCGACCGGTGACCGAGGCGGGCGCAAGAAGATCATCGCGATCGCCGCAGGCGTCGTGCTCATCGCCGGTCTCGGTATCGGCGCATTCGCGTTGAGTTCCCATAAGACAGCGAACACTCAGCCGGCCGAGCAGGAGCAAACCGTCGCACCGGTCAAGGACAACTCTGAGGAAAAGACGGACAATCTGTCGACTTCCGATATCGCCAAGCTATGCTCGACGCTCAAGCTGGACGATGCCGATCTGTCGATCGCTTCTGGCCAGGTACGGGTCGATGCCAAAAGCGGCCGCGTCCTCGTGACCCAGGTTTCCGAGGACGATGCAGCCAAGATGGTCGATTCGACCGCACGCCGATCCGCCGCCCTCGCTGCCGTACTCAACGGAAAGAAAATCAAGGGCGTCAGTGCCGTCGATGTGACGTGGGTTACCACTGACAAGGACGGCAACATCAAGGTCGCCGTCGCATACGATGTCACAAAGGCACCGACCGGAGGATCAACAGTCGACATCATCAACGGATCCGGCGGACATGTGATCGCCGATGACATCTGGTCCACCGATGGCGTGCATGACCAGGGTTATGACCAGAATGCCGGTACCGTGAAGAAACCGGACGGAACCCCTATCTCGACTGGAACCAAGACCGAGGAGAAGAAAGAATCCGACGACAAGGACCAGAAGTCCGATGACTCCAAGAAGGAGGATAACAAGTCTTCCGATTCCTCGAAGTCGGACAACAAGGGCGATTCCTCCCAGTCCAAGCAGAATTCCGGCAATTCGCAGAGTTCCGGCAGCAACAATTCCTCTTCCAACGGCGGCAGCCAGAAGAAGTGGGTTGCCGAGCAGGGCCACTGGGAGACAGATTACAGCCAGGTCTGGGTGCCGAATGTGGTTTATACGCGCCATGAACGTTGGATCTGCAGTGCATGCCACGCAGCATTTGGATCTGCAGCCGAAATGGACGCTCACGCTCACGCTACTTTTGGCGATGCGCAGCATCCTAACGGCGGTTCTGCAATCAATGATTCGTATACCACCTCTGAGGACCAAGGACATTATGAACAGCAGGCTACGGGACAGCATTGGGTTGTCGACGTCGCCGGTCACTGGGAGTAATGTACATCGTTCCTCTCCTCTTACATTCGGTAAATATATTATACCATAGTACTATGGCATTAGCCGTGAGAATTTACCGGTAAAAAGAAAGACCTCGGAGTTTAATCCGGGGTCTTTTTTGCAGGACGAAATGATACCTGATACAATCAGCAAAGGCGCTGGGTGCGCTGAAGCCCTACCCGAGTTTTCGGGGAGGTGGTCATATGGACATGCTACGTCTTTTAGTCGTTGCTCTCTTGCTTACGACCGTGCAGATCATTCTGGGTCGTTAAATTCGACCTATTAAATGACTGAAGCCGCCCCTGCAAGGACGACTTCAGTGACGAGGTGAAAGCCTCAAAACCTGTTTCTATCCACGTAGGGCGCCGGTTCTGCAAAACCGTTAAGCGCACCCTCGCGTCATCTTTAGTATAGCTGCTACCAATATTTCTACCGGTTAGTTTTGAAAATTCCCAAAACTTTCCTGCAAAACCAATCATTGTCTTCCGTGATAACCCAGAAACGGTATCTGCAGTCTCAATTCCTATGCCAATCCTTTTCTACGGCGTTGAGTCATTCGGCACGCTTGCGAGCAGATATCATTCAAGGATCCGATTCCACTTTGAAGGAACGGTGCCCCGCAACTCCGACAAACGCCGATCCTTAGAGAGTCCCTGTAGACAATCCGATATAGCAATTCTGCGAACAGGGAATTGCGTTTCAATCTCGGCACCGGACGATCGGAAAACCGTGCTGACGTGTCGGTTTCCCATCCCAGGCTTATCTGACCGTCTGAAACAGCAAGGTTCGAGACGGAGCCGATCAACGCATTTATGATATTTTCCGCATCACCTCGCTCAGAACAGCCAACTTGCGTACAAAGCAAATAGTTCCTTTCTGCTTTGTCGTTCCACCCATCGAATAGACCTCTATATTTCTCGGAAGAAACAGACGATGTAAGGATAAAGGCCGATTCGCTCTCGTCATAAGAGGCGGATCCGAATACCTCGGCATAGATATCTTCGGTTCCAAAATCACCGATCTTTTCCCGATGAGTCAAAATTCCGACTAGCTGCTGATAGGAACGATAATCCGTCAACTTATCCGCTAACAGCCTGCAGCCTCTTTTCTCCGATGAAAAAAAAGGGATTAAATGCAAATGGAATGCACCAAAGCGTTTTATCAAGACGCTCAACATAGCAACGAGCGAATCCCGTGTCTTCCATCGGCGCATCGGAACCGGCAGCAAGAAAACTGAGCAGCTTTGCAACCAAGAAGATGACAGAACGCGCCATGCTCCAATCGGCAAGGGTCTCCACCGCGACCATAGTAGAATCTGGATCCGCGTTACCGAGTACGTCCGTGAGCCATTGACCTTTGCAGGGGATTTGCTTGGCTGCGCTTCGTGCTGAAGCTATGCTCGATTCTAAGACTGTGTTCGCGCTCAACTCGGTCTCATATCTGAGCAATTCAGGGACAGGCGGTCCAAAGTGTATACCACATGAACCGGACATTATTTCATCGACGCTGTATAACCGCCTGCCAGTTATCTAAACCGTCGTAAAACCCCTGGTTTCAACTACGGGGATATAAGACGGTAGATATTATGCAGCTCAATACTGTATAATATCTATACCATGAAGTACAAGAGTAACCGCAACATAGTTTTCTCCTGCAGCTACCACGTGGTCTTCTGCCCGAAGTACCGTCGGCCCGTCCTCGTGGACGGAGTCGACGAGCGCTTCAAGGAGATCGCATGGGAAGTCGCCGACGAGCTCGGGTTCGAGATTGCCGAGATGGAGGTCATGCCCGACCACGTCCACCTGCTCCTGTCAATCGATCCCCAGCTGAGCATCCACCGGGCGATCAAGCGCATCAAGGGGAGAGCAAGCCACGACCTGCGCGAGGAGTTCCCGTGGCTCAAGAGCCGTATACCGACGCTCTGGACGAACAGCTACTTCGTGTCGACCGTGGGAGGTGCACCGCTCGCGCAGGTGAGGAAATACATAGAGAGACAGAAGGAGGTCTAGCCGATGGAACGCGGATTCAAATACCGAATTTACCCGAATGAGTCACAGCGCGACCAGATCGCGCGGATGTTCGGTTGCTGCCGCTTCGTGTACAACCGCGCCCTCGATGTCAAGAAGACCGCCTACAGCGAGACCGGGAAGAGTATCGCCACCAATGATCTGATCAAGATGATCCCTGCGTGGAAGCGCGACCCCGAGACCTCCTGGCTCGCGCAAGTGGACTCCATGGCGCTCCAGCAGTCCATCCGCGACCTCGACCGCGCCTACAAGAACTTCTTCCGACGCGTGCGCGAGGGCGGGAAGCCGGGCTTCCCCAAGTTCAAGTCGCGCCGGCACGCCCGGCAGTCCTACCGCACCAACGGCGGCAAGGTCCTCGACCGCAACCATATCGCGCTGCCGAAGCTCGGGACTGTCCGGGCTAAGGTATCCCGACCGCTCCAGGGGCGTTTCATGTCGGTCACGGTCTCCCTGGACGCGGCCGGCCGTTACTTCGCCACCTTCCTCTGCACCGACGTGCCGGCTAAGAACACGACCGCGACCGACCGGGAGGTCGGAATCGATCTCGGCGTCGAGACGCTTGCGACTCTCTCGGACGGCACGAAAATCGAGAATCCGCGTCATCTCAAGAAATACGAGCGCAAGCTCGCGCGGGAGCAGCGCAGGCTCTCCCGCAGGAAGGGCGCACGCAGGGGCGAGAAGCCGAGCGGCAGGTACATGAAGCAGCGGAAGAGGGTCTCCAGGATCCACGCCAATATCGCCGATGCCAGAACCGATGCTCTTCACAAGGTCACGACCATGCTCGCGGACGAGAACCAAGTCCTGTGCATGGAGGACCTGAATGCCAAGGGCATGGTGCGAAACCATCATCTGGCGAAAGCCGTGTCGGATGCCTCGTTCGGTGAGTTCGCACGGCTGCTTGAGTACAAGTGCGCCGAGCGTGGGCGCTCCCTTGTCAAGATTGGCCGCTTCTACCCGTCGAGCAAGACCTGCTCGGCCTGCGGGCACAGGCTCGACGCCCTGCCGCTGTCGGTGCGGTCGTGGGACTGCCCCGTGTGCGGTGCGCACCACGACCGCGACGTCAACGCGGCGAGAAACATACTGACGGAAGGGAAACGCATCCTCTCCAACACGCAAGGTACCGCGGGGCACGCGGGAACCGTGGCGGCTATAACCGCCTAAACGCTCGGGGAGAGGACGTAAGACCCTAGAGGACTATATCGGTCCCCGACGGCAGACCTCGCAGAACTGAGAATCCCCTGGTTTCAACTACGGGGAGTGTCAAGGAATCAGCCGATGAAGGCAGCAACGGAGGGAGCGCGGTTATAGCATCAACGAAAGTTATCGGCCTCCGCGCCGTCAAGAGGGAGTTGATCTTTCCGGTTTCCATTCCAACGATTTCGTCTTTCGAGAGAAGATCTTTTGAAATAGGCCTGATGACAATATGCATCCCGAGATCATTGGTACCGATCGCCGCTTTTTCCATTTTGCACTACCTTTCCTTTTTGCCATGGCAATAGGGACATCCTTTCCCTGCCGTCCTTGAATATATGGCAGCCTCCCACTCATGCCCGCACTTTCCCAGCCACCACGCCTTCTTGTTGGATTTTCCGGCAATCTGCATCGGGCGAAGCCTACCGTTCTTCGTGGGATGCCATTCGGCGGCCAGGCTTGGATTCACCGTGCCGAGATCGTTAACGCCTTCGGTGACGTGCCTCTTTGAGCAGTGGGGACAACCGCTCCCCCTACTCCTATTCCCGATTACCGCCTCCCACTCATGGCCGCATGTCCCTTTCCACCAGACTTTTCTGTTGGATCCGGCAGTCACCTGCGTCGGCTGAAGGCAGATATTTTTCGTCGGGTGCCACTCTGACGCCAAATCCGGATTGACTGTCGCTAGGTCATTTTGACCGACGATTAGCTTTGCCATTTAGTTGACCTTTCCCTTTAACCAGTCTACAGCTCACCGGTTGTCTGACTCAAAAAAGAGTCGCCCGGAAAAAGACGACTCTTTAGACCTATCAGTTTGAGATCGCACTACTTCTCTTCTGCCTTACAAGGTGTACGAGTCAACCATCTCGTCATGACAAGTTGTTTGACCGGTTCGCCATCGACATTCATCCCGCTGACAAATAGCCAACGTTTGCTACTCGGTCCGAGAACAGTCCATGCACGCCCATCCTCACCATACAGAATGTCGCCGAACAAGATGGGCTCCCCGTCCGCATCGACAATCTCCTTACGTGCCATCGCGTGGCAGAGCTTACGGAACTTACTGAAGCGATGGGAAACCTTTTTATATTCGCCTTTAAGCGTATTGAACTCGTGGCGCAGAGAGTTCAAATCGTTTTGGAGCCTCACAGCTTCTTCCGCCTGTTCAACCAAAGAATGGAAAGCTTGCTTTGCAGCCTTTTCCGATGAACCGATAAATGTACTATCAATTGCGAATTCAATCGAACGGATGTCTTTATCGGTAACTTTCTTTTTGCCCATAGCCACTCCTATCAGCCAAATTTTTATTTATCGTTAAAATCCATTGTACCACAATACTACGACACTATAATTAGGCACTTGAAATTAGCGCGAACGTTCCAACATGTATTCAGTCAGCCAACGTCGAAAAGCATTGAGGAACGGTTGGCTGTTCTGCGTATCGGCCCATCCACAGAAACCGATGAAACCATCAGAGTTGAAGCTTATCGCCTCGCGACCGTTCCACTGGTCAAGACAGTCGATCTTGATATATGCCTTCTCAAGACCACCTTCCGGCTTCATTTTGCAGCACAGACTGTCAGACTTTCGACGTGGTGTCATGAAGTGCGGGGTCATCCCGGCACGGTGAGACCTGGCGCACTCGATGGCGATATAGCCCTGAAGGGCATCGAGATCGCAGTGGCGTATATCGTCGTAAGCGAAGCCGAGTGACGTGAAAAGCTCGCGGCAGAACGCGGAAGTCAGAACTTGCATGATGGAATCTTTCTATTTGAGGTGGTTGGATGATACTATGATAGCATAATAGGTAATGCGATATCGCATAATTGCGTTGTCACACTTACAACGTTAGTCTTTTAATGAGGTTTGTGATGAAAGGAAGTCCGCATTGAGTCGAGACAAGATCGCCGTAATCATACCGTGCTACAACGAGGCTCTTACCATAGGCAAGGTAATCGATGACTTCCGCCGCGAGCTACCCGAGGCGTCTGTCTACGTTTACGACAACAACTCGACCGACGGCACCGCCGCCATCGCCCGCTCGCGAGGCGCTGTCGTCAGACTCGAACCCCGCCAAGGCAAGGGAAACGTCTGTCGCCAGATGTTCCGAGACATCGAAGCCGACTGCTACCTCATGGTCGACGGCGACGATACCTATCCGGCCGAGGCGGCTAAAGCCCTATGCGAGCCGATTCTTGCTAAACAGGCCGATATGGTCGTGGGCGACCGTCTATCCAACGGCGCCTATGCGCAGCAGAACGCCCGCGCGTTTCATGGCTTCGGAAACGATTTGGTTCGCTTCATGATTAAGTGGATCTACGGCTATGCCTATTCCGATGTCATGACGGGGTATCGAGCCATGTCCAAGCCATTTATCAAGACGTTTCCCGTCCTTTCCGAGGGCTTCCAAATCGAGACCGAGCTCTCGATACACGCCGTCGATCATCGTTGGCGCATCCTGAACATTCCGATTGACTACCGCGACCGCCCCGAAGGCTCGGTCTCTAAATTGAATACGGTGAGTGACGGTCTGAAGGTGATCGCCATGATCGGCACGCTGTTCAAGGACTACCGCCCGTTAAAGTTCTTCTCGCTGATCGCTTTGGCGTTCTGCATCGGGGGTCTATGTGCCGGCATGCCTGTAGTGAGTGAGTACCTTGCCACCGGCCTCGTGCCCAGACTCCCGACAGCCATCTTAGCCGTGGCGTTCATGTTTATTGCCGCCCTTTCGCTGGCTACTGGATTCATTCTGGATGCCGTGGCGAAAGTCGAGCGCAAGCAATGGGAGCTGCACGTATACCGTCAGGCTGAGAACAAGTAATACGATCAGACCGTGACGGTCTTTCAACTGATGAATACTAGTTTCGTTAACTAAAAAAGGGAGCCATATGCATACTGATCAAATCTATATCGCAAGGGACGGGAAGTCGGGTATGCATGTTCTCGTCAGAATCTTGGCAGTCGATGACATAAGGGCAGATTATCCTCCGATTGATCCCGACAATTTCAATAAACTCATGATGGCAAGGGATGTAAAATCGCTTGTCTTGGCTGCCCGCGATCTCGGATCCATGTATATGTCAGTAGACAGCCGCCCAGGCCGCACTTTTATACCCAGCCATCTCCAGCAAGACATTGAGTGCGGGTTTAATCTCGTTCCATCTGATTTAGAGAGCCTGCTTTCGGAATGCTATTTCGATCCATACGCACTCCCCATCGAAACAGATGACATGGGCTATAGAGCGATCGGCCGAACGGGAAAGAAATCGACACGAGAGCTTATCGACGAGCACGACTTCACCAAAGCCGGAGATCTGTCCTATCTGGATTCGCGATTTAGTGCAATCGTCGAGCCGCTGCACGACTGGATCTTTGCCAGAAACCTGCTTTCGATTCTCATGCGCATCGGCGGGCTATACAGATCCGGCGCCGATCCCGACACTATTCTGGAAGCCGCACGGTTCCGCCGAATGGATCCCACGGTTTTGAAAAAACGATTCAATATAGATACAGGCACCTGCTATGCAATCCCCGTCACTTTCAGTCCGTTCTATCGAATTCCGCGTCAGCCATCCGAAAGCCATCGAGGACGTGCGGAAATATGCCACCGTGGATTTCCCGGTCATGGAAATATCCATCACAGATGACATCGCAAATGCGGGGGATATCAGAAAGAGCCTGGTGGAACGAATTACAGGAACCGGCCATGCGGCACGTTTCACCGGTCGCGAATGGCTCTACTCTCCTGCAGCTAAAAAGATCCTCAAGCGCAGCTGGCATATCGAGGCAGAACCATCCGATAAACCGCTCCGCCATAAAGGAACAGATCTTGTAAGGCTGGAGACGACGCTTCCGGCAATCACGGTCTACGCCGTGAAGGGCGCACCGACAGGTGAGACCTCATGGGACAACATCGACCTCACACTCCGGGAGATCTCTGAAGCGACCGTCGAGAAACAAAAAGAGACACTGAGGAAGAAAAGGTCACTCAGTTCCAGATGCCCTTCCTATAAAAATAGCGAACCTGGCGTCCGACAAATAAAGCAGACCGAAGATGCCGGTTTTAAAACGCCGACGAAACCGCATGGAATTCTCGGAAGGATAAAAGGCCTCTTCGACAAATTTCGGAAGTGAAATTCGCAAACGTTTGCGAATTTAAAAAGTTCACACGAAAACGGCCTGAAAGATTGCTATTATCATTAGGAGCACGAGTCAAATCCCCTTTCTCGCGCTAGGGACATCTCCTTCCCACCATCTGATGCGCCCGGCCCCCGATTCCGGGCGCATCCACTCCCATCTGCTTTGCAAATATACCAATGGCCCCGTAATCGTCATATACCATCGAAAGCCTCGGTTTCTTCTTATGGACGGGGTCATTTTTTTTCAATGCGAAGTGGTAGAATCTTACAAAAGGTATTCAAAGAAAGGACTCATACAATGATTCCGAAAGTAGACCCATCGAAATTTCCAGAAATGCTGAACGCTATTACGGAGAACGTCCGAGACAGCTATGCGGGAATGGTCTTTATCGACGATCCTGAAGATTTGGCCTCATGGGGGTTCACTAAAGAACAACTTGATGAACTGGACTCTTTTGCACAAAAATATGGATTGACTGACGTTCTCGAAATCAATGAATGGAATCCCGATTCCAAGCCGAACTATATCCTTTCGGCATTTTCCGGCCTCGTGGATAAGATCGACGATCTGCAGGGACGAATCCGACCAAAAGCCGATGATGTCTCGATTGAGAAATTTATCTACCTGAATCAGATCAAGGCCGATGTCCCAGAACCGGACCAGCTTGCCCATGCTGAAGAGAATGACCATATCTTCGGTTTGATCTCTAAATTTGCCGAGGGACAGGACACCGCATTCGTCGTGCAAAAAGTCAACTTCTCCGGAACAAAACAAATCGGTGAACCCGAATATGAGCTTCTTCCTCTCGGTCCCACTTCCGGTGAGAATCTTGCCGATTTCACCGAGTGGTTTATGGACGATTTCAAGAGCGGCGTCGACTTTGGCTGCGATGAGAATCGCGAGCACCTTACCATGCTTGCCCATACCGGATTCTATCGTGAAGGCGAGTATGTTGATCAGCTGCTCACCTTCCACCAACTTGATTTTTCCAATGCCCATGCCGTGACGGAAAAGTTCTCCTTTGAAGGCCGTCCGGAAAGCAATGAGTTCATAGGCGATCTCGACCAGCTGTTCCATGATCCAAATTCTCTCGTCAGCTCATCAGACATCATCGATGTTATCGAAAACGGACCGGTCGGAGGTGTTTCCAAAGGTGGAGCGCACTGCCGTGAACACATGAAGCTTTCCGATAAAGCTGAACTCGCCAAATCTGCCTGCAGCAAGATCGCCGAATCTGAACAACGTGAACCGGGAATCGAAAAGCCGACCCAAATCGAGGCAAAATGATCAGTGAACGTGACCTCAGGCTTGCAAAGGCAATCGTCGACCCATATATCGGGCAGGACATTATCGCTACCGCCGTACTCGGAACGAAGCTCGGGAGTATGCTGAACGAGAACGCATACCGTGAAGTCGTCAACAATGCCCAAAGGCTTATCGATGGAACCGAGTGCATTCCGCAGGGCAAGACGCTCGAGTTCATTTTGAGAAAGCGATACGTCGAGACGATCAAGGCCGATCGGAAGAGCGATCTATCCCTTTCCAAGATGTGTGGGCTGTTGAAGGACAATCGTGCCGTCGTGCGAGGCGACTGCGAGACGACTAACGAGAAGACTTACGATGAGCGTTAAATGCGGCGCCTTCGGCACCTATGATCCGCTCGCAACGCTCGCTGACGGATTACTTTCTTAGGAGGGAACATGTGGCAGGAAAAGCTTCAGGACGCGGTGACATCCCATCCCTGGCTTGAGCCGCATCAAGACATCAAGCGAAAGCCCCAAGCACCGGGGATGCAATCGGTAGATTGGTACGGCTTCACCGTGCCGAAAACAGAAAAAAAGATGTTTCTCAAGCAGTCCGCCCGCCGTGAAGATCTCCTTGTTGTCGGCGAGGTTGACAACATCCACTCTTTTTTCGACGACTACGAGACGGAATGGAAATCGAATATTCTATTCGATGATCTCGACGAGGCGCTTTGTTACTGTGAGGACGTCCGTTCCGGTTTCATTTCCGACATCCAGCTGCACTCGAGTTTCATCATGTATAAAGTGCCGGGATTTAAAGCCATGCTGGGTGGCGGCTTCGCCGGATGGAGCGATCTATTCAATGCGGCTCACGGCAACCTGGAATATGCCAACAAGCTTCTTTTCGATTGCCAAGCCGGTGACCGCGATGGCATGGACCCGCGCCAATGCGCAAGGGAAGATTTGATCAACGGAGTCATTGCCGAATTCGGCAGCGAGTACATCATGACCGGAGATGCCGGTCAGAAAAACCGTCTGAACAGCGTGGAAATCTTGCGCTTCGAACTCAATAGCGTCCCGACTGACGGAAATGGGCATATCACTGGGTATTTCCACGGTTTCCCTCTCGGTACGAGCCTGGAAGATATCAGTGCGGCGATCGACGACGTAGGTAAAGTCGAAAATTGCCATCTGGACAGGATTGATGCTCCCGAAGAACCAGAGCGTATCGAGATAGAACAAAATGTAGACGTTTCCAAGGAAAAGCCTACCGTCACCGAGATGGAAGTCTCTTCCATTCGAGAGCCCAAAAGCCATCTCACACAACCGGAGAAGTCGGTCTGGACGAACCTTGAAGTTCCTCCCGACAACGTAAGGCTCCTCACAGGTATCTCAAGGAAAACCGACAGGCCATGGTATCGTGCCGATTGCGCTCTCGGAGAAGAATCTTCAATCAAGCCAGGTGGCAAATTTAAAATCCTGCTGAGTGAGAGGCAGTACGCACGCGCCGTTGCTCAAAAAAAGACCGGTAAACCGGTCAGTCTCGGTCTGAAAACCGCCAGGTACCCAGATGGGGTCGAAATCGACGGCGAGATGGTCGCACTTGATGACCTCATTGCCGATATCAATGCCCAAAAAACCGATAGCAGTAAAACCGACCCACCATCCAAAAGTCCCGAGGAGTATCGCGGTGCCACGGAACAATCCTTTAACGGGAACGAATGGGTGAATTTTCACTTCTTCCCGAACCTGGTCGACCTTTCAAAATCCATCGACCCAGACACGGCGAGAACGGACTATCGTGCCGATGTGACATCCGAAATCGCCGGGCGAAACTGCTCATTTACCCTGCATCTCGCAAAATGGCAGTACGATAAGGCCGTCAAGGCCCAAAACCAGAACTCCCCTATCCATATCGGGATGAAGCTTAAATATATAAAGGGCGGCGTAATTCCAGTCCAGTTCGAAGGTGAGCAGTTTACCCATAATTATTCTCCAAAGAAACTCGAAGAAAGCCTGCCGAAGGTGCAGAAAGCACGTTCCGTCAGCGGGTGTAGGCAGGGAAAAGGAAACCGGGTATCCTCCTATCAAGACCGATCCTATCGTTTCAAAACGGAGGAAGCATGTGAACGAGGACTTCCAGGAGCACACGAAAGCAGGAACTGAACATGAACGAAAACTCAACCATATCGAACGCTTATGATGGCAAGCATGATGAATACGGTCATGAGCTACCCAGATGGATGAATTTCAAGCATGTCATCGATACTGGTGAGACAGATCCGAATCAAACGGCAACCGACTATTACGGCTTTGAACTTCCCAATGGCGTCGCAATGGTCATCCAGAGCCAACCAAGCCATAGGGATCATCCTTTCATCGTCTACAGTTACGGCGATGGAGCCTGTTTCCATGACGATGTCGAATTCGATTCGCTCCGCACGGCGATTGACTATGCATCCCAGCTCCACAGCGGAGCAATCAATCCAGATTACCTGCGCGTCGAATATACGCATGATGAATATGAAACACTTTGCTGGCGCGATTTCTACCAGGCGGCACACGGTAATATCGAATACGCCTCACGTCTCGTCGACCAGTGCAACGGCGGATTTCGAGAAGGGTTCGGCCCGTATGCCTGCGCAGCCGAAGACCTCGCTGAAGGCGAAATCGTCAGTTTCAACAACTGCTACGTCATCACGGATGCGAACGGACCGGATACAAAGGAAATCGCCGCAAAAAGGATTTGGAATGAACTCGGCGATGCCTGCATAGACGATAATGAATGTATCGATTCGGAATTCTACGGCTACCCTATCGGGACATTTCGGGAAGACATCTGGCATGACATCGAGGACCAGCTTGGAGTCCCGATCCATGAACTGATGTTTCCCGATGATGTAAACAAGGACATGACTAATGAAAGGAGTCTTACTATGTCCAACGAGAATAAGAACACCAATGTCAAGGAAGAGACGACCTGGACGAACTTCAAGTTCTTCAATAATCAGGTCAAACTCAAGGTCATCGAGAAGGACGACCGTCAGATGTATCTGGCAGATTGCCGCTTCATGCCGGGTTCTGTCGCAAACGGCATCGATCTCGGCGATCAGAACGGCATCTCCGGCCATATGACCGTGTTCCTCACCGAGAAGCAGTATTTCAAGGCTGCTGAGCAGAAAGCTAACGGTGAGCAGATCAATGTCGGGCTTCCGAGCACTCAGCTCAAGGACGGCAAGCTCGAGGTCAATTTCTACAACCACGAATCTAAGGAAGCCCATACCATTCAAGTAAACCCCTTCGCCGCGTCCAAGGCGAACAAGGCCGCCCGCGAGGCTTTCTTCGAGCGCAAGGATGCCGAGCGCGAACAGGGCAAGGGTCTCGGTGCAAAAGCCGCATCTGCCCGCGATGCGTCCGAGAAGCTGGACGGTCAAAGCCAGGTCGCGCCCGCCAAGGACAATCTTGAGCATTAGGGTGTCATCGATTTAGTGCAATCAGACATGCGGTCTGCCGTTCCATTCGGATGGCAGACCGCTTTTTGTGCGGCGTGCAAGCACGCCTATGATCAACTTACTGATTTATAATGATTTACGCTATCGAAGAAAGGAAAGTGACCTATGAAACTTATAACCTATTATCAGACCGGCAAGATCGATGTATTCGACACCGCCACCTTCACGGCGACCGATCCCTTCAAGAGGGACGGTATGAACCTGATCACGGAATTCGCAATCCGCTTCGACCTGCTTGAAGACAAGAACTCGAATGAGGGCCTTGTCGTCGACGTCTATTGGTACGATGCGAAGATCCATGACAAGGACAATGCCGTGACATCGCTCGACGAGAAGAAGAACGCCACGCTCAACAACGCACTCCTCAAGGCGAGCACCCGCATCCGTCTGATTTCCAAGAGGGAACTCGAGGACGTGGCAAAAATCACCCTTGACGGCGAGCTTGTCGAATGGCGCCAGGGCGGCGAGCTCGTCAACGGCGTCAAGTTCTTCAGCCAAGAGCTGCTGTATTTCAGCAACGGACGCAGCGCGTCAATCACGGAGCGTGCCTGCAAGATCAGCCAATTCATCAAGAATGCCAATCCGGAGCTGCCCGATGAGATCATTGCCGGCTGGATGGGTCTGCCCCCGACCGTCCTTGAGACCATGAAACGCGACCAATTGCGCAACGATCAGGTCAGTGAGCAAGACGACTAGGAACGTTTCTCTTGTAGAATAGTGCTACAATGTATTCTACGTTCCTTCCCTATCCAGAACGTTTTGCAGCACAGGGAATAGGCGGCTTGCGCGGTTTCGCGTAGGCCGCCTATTCCTTTCTGTATGATCTTTGAATTTCTGGTTGACTTTCTTTTCTAATACCAAAGTGCTATAATATAAGTGTATAGAACTAGACTTAATTGTATTGGAGGAATTCAAATGGAATGGCTTTTACTTTTTATACTCGGTCCGCCGATTCTCACTCTGATCTTAAGGATCTTGATCTTCATCGTTCGGTACGGTCCGGGCTTCGTCGGTGCGATCTTCGATTTGATCTGCTGTGTGCTCGGGCTCGTCGGCTGCATCATCATGCTCATCATCCGTGGGATCATGGCAGTCTTCCACGGCCTCAAGGTGCTTTTCTTCGGGCACTCCTCACCGCCGCGGAACGCTCATGTCGATTCGTCTTTCTCACCTGATGACATCGAAAAGTTCATCAAGGCGTTCGAAAACAAGATGTAATCAGAAGACCAGGATTAAAGGAATGGTGTCTAATGGTTGAATTCGAAACCGTTTTCAGAAACTACAGGCCGCATGCATCGGCGGAGTGAAAGTTCCACATCTGATGTCGCTGCCTGTTGTTTCGCATCTGAACGGTAAATACGATCTGTCAATCACCTGTATCAAGAACAAACTTGATCCGACTCTTGCTGAAAAACTTTAAGGCTTGTTTTCGTGTACCTATTGGGTTGTGCGGCTGACAAAAAGTCCATCCGGGTAACGCATGTCATATGTATCCCGAACCTGTTTCATCAACTCGTCTCTCGTGCAGCAATTCGCCTGACAGCTTTCAACGATTTGGTAGCGCAACCACCGGCGTTCTGTGCTCGCATCAGAGCCGCGGTGTTCAATGATCTTAATCTTGACCATCAAATTTAGCAGTCGGTCAAGATCACTTTCCTTTATCGTCGCCACTACTCTCTCTTTCCTCTAAATTCGCAAGCGCTTGCGAATCACCCTGCCGATACCCCTAAAAGTACACAATTTAAAAAAGAGCCACGGCAATTCTTTGCATATCTCTTATCCAGATCGTGTTTGTCTGTGAGATCGGTAAATTTCTTCTCTTTTTCATTCCGATCTGTAATGGGTCTGGCATTCTGTACAGACATTTTTTCACCGCTGCGGAATTTGGTTTATCGCAAATACCCCCTCACATTACATGGTGTAACCCGCGCAGCGGAATCCTTTGACAAAGCCCCGGTTGTCTACCGGGGCTTCTTTCTGTCTATTACGATTGCTCTTTCCGCTTGTACGCCGCCAGCTCGCGCTCGACCTGCCTGTCGCCGGTCTCGTTGACCCACCAGGGCCATTTCACCCGGTCGCACGGCTCGTCGACTCCGGCGAACCATTCCCTCAGCTCGTCGAGGCTCACCGGGGAGTGCCCGTTGGCATCGCAACCGACGTCGTAGCGCAGAAGGCCCTGCTTGCGGTTGAACTCGTTGTACGCGCCGCCGCCGCTGTGGATGTGTCCGTGGAGGTGCCACGATCCATGGCCCATACCCTGCCAATCGGCCATGGGGTAATGGCTCAGGACGATCTTCTGCCCGTCGATCTTGAGCACGCAGATCGGCGGCTCCACGGTGAAGGCGCCAGCGACCGCCGGCTGGGTCCAGTCCTTGTCGTGGTTTCCCGGGATGAGGTGGATGCGCCTGCAGGCGATCCGCTTGCGCAGGGCATAGGCGTCCTGGGCGGTCATCTTGAATGAGAAATCCCCCAGGATGTAGAGCTCGTCGTCCACGGCAACCCTGCCGTTGATGCTGTCGACGATGGCGTCGTTCATCTGCCAAATCGTCTCCCACGGGCGGTCGGTGAACTTCAGCACGTTCTCATGCCCGAAATGGGTATCGCTAGTAAACCAGATCATATTTCCCTACCTCCCTTTTGCATTATGTATGATTTACAAAATCAATCATACCACGGTACTACCATATAATGCAATCAAACTCAGACCTCATTTCAGCCTGTATAGGCAATACCGGGAATTACTTACAATCTTCTCGCTTCCCATAACTTCTTTTTCAAATAGTCGCTGCTCATCCTTTCGAATGATAGCCACATCCCAATATCCGTCATTAAGTGTCTTGAAGCTTTTTGCATTCACGACATCGACATAGCGCTTGTAATCATCATGGGTACGCTCGCCGGCAATTGCCTTAGCCCAGATTTCAGGTCGCATGTCGTAGCTTACCTTTATGTCTTCCCACTCGAAATAATTCATCAATGTGTCGTCGCTGGAGAAAATCCGTGTATCCGTATCCCTCAGCGCATCGACAATCGGTGCCGTCTCCTGATCGAATGCCGACCACCCAGACGCCGTCGTGCCATCCGAAGAACAGGCCGCATTCGAGGCGTTTAAAACCGAGGTCGCCAACAGCACTCCTATAAATAGGACGGGCATCAGCCGTATCACAATACCCTCTTCCTCGCGGTGAATACCGGTTCTTCCGATGCCGCACAGATAGGCACAAACAACAAAAGTAACCGTCCAGGCAATCCAAAAACACCGGATTTTCAGAATGCCCATCACCACCGCCGCAATCCAAAATGCGAGCACGCCGGTACTCGGAACTTTTCTTTTAATAATTGCGATAATGACGGGAATGACGATACACACAAGCGTACAGACGATGGCATAGGAATCATCCGGACCAGAGATAAATGGTCGCATCTCGCTAATGACATTGCCGTAGGACGCGGCTCCCATAGAGAGCACTGTGTAGATTGCCCCGCCGAATCCGTAGGGATTGAAAAGTGAGGCGGTGCACATCAAGAGACACGCCCTCAATAGAGGAATTCGATAGGTGTACCAGGCGACCATGTCGGTCTTAAACGTCTTGATATGCAGTTCCCCTATTTCCGGTAAAAGGAAAGACAGGCACGCCGCCAAGCATAGGGGCCACAGCGCCGCCTGAAGATTCACCTGAAGCAAGGTGACTGCCGGAAGAAGCCAAAGTGCCCGAACGTTACCGTCCTCGTGCCATGCAAAGAGGATATTCAACGTCACGAACAGGCAACCGGCAGACCACAAGGTAGGCCGTATCGAGATGTAGGTAAACATATGAAAGAAACCGACCGCATACAGCAACCAGGTAATCCCTTGGTGTCGGCAACCTCTCGTCAGCCTTTCAATTAAAAAATAATAGGCGATGGCCGCTATCGCCAGCGGAACCACCACCGATGTGGCGACGCCGGTATAGCCCGCAAGGGAATACCAGCCATAAAGCCATACATCGTGCAGCCATTGCTGGACAATAATGCCCTGCCCGGAATCCAGCGACCACGGGTTCTCGAAGGGAATCCCGTGGTGCACAATCTCACGCCCCGTTGCCAACAGAAACCAGCCGTCCGTGTCCAACGTCCCGTCTACACGGATATATCCCGTAAACCACGCAATGAAAATCGAGACCATTGCCGCAGTGATGTATGAAAGCATGCGCAACGGGCGTGTGCTATCCCCACTGCCCGATTTCTCGGTATGCACTCGGTCCAACACCATATACCTAATCCACCTCTCGCCAAGCAAAACGGGCTCCTTGAAAGAAGCCCGTCATTTCAACCATCTGCCTACTGGGCACCCGTACTGCCGAACCCGCCTGTCCCGCGATCGCTTTCAGGAAGTTCATCAACTTGGATAAACGTTGCATGGACGCATGGGATAATGAGCAATTGAGCGATACGGTCCCCGGGGTTGATCGTGTAGGGGCGCCTTCCGATGTTCACCAACTTCGCCTTTACGGGACCCCGATAGCACGAATCGATAATTCCAAGCGAGTTCGCAAGCATCAGACCGTGCTTGCAGGCAAGGCTGGAACGGATCGCCAACGCACCGAAATAGCCCTCAGGAATGGCGACCTCGATTCCGGTATTGAAATAGGTCGATTCGCGCGGCTGGAGCGTCACCGGCTCCGGAATATCGGCGCGTAGATCGGCGCCAGCGTCCGTCGGGTGAACACGGACGGGCAGGAACCCCTCTTTTGCGACAGTCTCGATTTGCATTGAAATACCTTTCCCTAAAACTGATTCCACGTGGATTGATAGTCCCTGCCGGGTGCGTCTTCGCGCTCCCATGGAAGAGCATCCCCGGCAGCTGAGCTGACGGATGCGGCCTGCTTCTCGGCAGCCTTCTCCTTCTCCAGAAGGTCGGCGATGTAGGCCTTGACCTGCTCGCTGAACCGCTGTGGGCACTCCAGTTGGACTGTGCCCTCACTCGCCTTCTTCTCCATACGCGCATAGAAGTCAATGACTTCGCGACTCGCATGGAGTCGGTTCTTCTCCATCTTCGGGAAGATGGTAAGCCCCTCGATGTTGGAGCAACGGGACAGACCAACGTAGAGCTGCCCGGCGGCGAAGGTTTTCGTGTGGACGGTGCAGCGATCGAAGGTAAGACCCTGGGACTTATGGATGGTGATGGCGTAAGCAAGCTTGAGGGGGATCTGCGTGAACTCGCCTACCGTGTCGGAAGTCACCTTGTTTTTCGTTTTGCCCTTCGGGTCGACGAACTCCTCGACAACCGATTTGAGGATCTTCCACGTGTGAGCCTCAATCTTCACCGGCTCGTCAGGATTGGCATCAAAGGCGACCGTCACGCTCGTCTTGGTGCATTTCACGACCGTGCCCTGCGAGCCGTTGACATATTTACCCTCGGGGTCGTTGACGAGCGACATGACGCGGGCACCGGCGCATAGGGTGATCTTATCGTCGGCCGCGCGATCTCCCTTGTTCACCTTTCCCGTCGCGCTGGCCTGATAGGTGTATTTCTTCCCGCTCAGCTCCGACACGCTCTCCGTATTGATATTCGATGCAAGCCTGTTGTTCGAGCATAGGAACAGGGCATCCTTGGGCGCGTATTTGCGATCCGATACGGAATGCTCGTTGAAATACGGGATGCATGACTCATCGCCGTTACGCGCGAGATTTAGGTTCCCGATGTACTCCGGATCGTCCTGGCGCACGACCTTCTTCAGGATGTGCGGCTCGAAGTCGAATCCGTCCCAGTAATCGGATTCAAACGCCCAACCCTCGAAATTGCCGGGGTACAGCTTCATGAGGATCGCACGGTCATCTTCCGTGATGACCGGGGGAAGCTGGAAGAAATCACCGACGAGCACGACCTGCTTTCGACCGGACGAGACCTGGGCATCAGAGATCATGCGCATGACGTAATCGAAAAGGTCGATGCGGCACATCGAGATCTCATCGATGATGATGACCTCCGCGACCGTCAGGACCTTGCGGGGACGAATCTTCTCGGACGGGTTGCATACGCCGGCGCTCACCTGCAGAGTACGGTGGATGGTCGAGCCATTGTGCATGTTGAGCGCCGCGATACCCGTCGGCGCCATCGCCGTGTAGGGAACGCTACGGGCCTCAAGGTCATCGATGAACCGGTTGAGCACATAGCTCTTGCCCGTGCCGGCGTTACCGGAAAGGAAGACGTTACGCCCCTCCTTCAGGGCAATGTAGGCGTCCCGCTGGTCTTCGGTCAGACCCTCCAGCTCAGTCTCATCGATTACCATTTCACTTCCCCACTGGCGATCTGCGCATACGTCACGGTGATGCGATGCTGCTTGTTCCTACGCGTCGGCAACGTCGAACAGACCAGAAAATTACTGCTCGCCGACTCGAAGCAGACATCAACCTCAACCTTATCGAGACCTTCAGCCTTCTGGCGGCGCGTCGGAGGAAAAAGGATTCTTGATCTGCTGGTTTTGGAAGCCAGATTCCGAAAGGTAA
>OGZW01000586.1_pt1 | contig 28964 bp, 33 predicted proteins | sample 1577001 | NCBI WGS metagenome assembly OGZW01 (sample SAMEA3541519, study PRJEB24748) | human gut metagenome | biome: human gut; feature: human-associated habitat; material: faeces | place: China | collected 2012 | reverse complement strand
CAAGGTTCTGTCTGTCACGTAAAACAATATTTCCTACGTCACCTACTCCAAGTCTGCTTCAGCGGCTTGTTCTGCCTGCACAAAACAAATATCTTTCCCACGGGTAAGCTGCGATAAGGCATCCTCCGTAATGATACCCAGATAATCGTTTTTGTTTAAAAACCTTCTATACATAATTAATATTCAAAAGTGTTATAGACTGGTGCTGTATATGTTTCAATTGTTGTCTTTTGATTTTGGAACCGTCTCCATGAGTCACAGAGAAACAATACCAATACATAATCCAAGATGTCCGATAAGTGCCCATATTTTTCTTCTTTTCCACCGGTTTTGGGGTTTAATACTTTTTTCTTGGATTTGGTGCCGTCAGAGTTCTTCTGCTGGTATATCATATCTTCAGTAAATTTACGACACCGTAGGTCTGCCATGAATTTCCAACCGTCAAACCCGTTTAATATAGCGTTGACAAACTCCAACCGGGTACTTTGTGGCGGCTGCTTCTGAAGCAATTTTATACGTGGCCTTAGTACATTGTTTTTCATATTGTCCACTATAATAGTATAGTTGTTGACACCTTCTTCTGTTTGCGTGCTACGTGCTAATCCTGCTGGGTCTCCTGTTATAATTATTCCGCCTATATGCTGATTCTGGAGGTGTTTGTCTCTTATTTTTTGAGATAATTTGGGGGTATTGTTTTCTTTGTTCTCTGGTTTACCTAAGTTTTCTTCCAGCAGATATATTTCTTTCTTCTCATAATTAATCTGCAACTCCATCTCACTCATATATGGAGCGACATTAAAGTCCCATCCTGATATGATTGGTTTCATCGGATCATAAACTTTTTCTCGTAACCGTTCAATAAGATGTTTTTCGCCATCAAAATTCCAATATGCAGCCATAAGATTTGAGTCAACAAAATCCCAGTTTCCATATAAAAGCCTTTCTCGTGTTGCTCGATCCGTAATTTTGTTTAAGGCAGCGACATAAGTCTGTACAAACTGAATATCCGGATTATCAAAAACAGAGAATGGTACGTATGCCTCGCCTTCTTTGCATAATACAGGATTTCCTTCATCGTCTTGTACAAAACGCGAACGTACCCAATTAATACAAGGGTTGGTTGACATCATCATTCTGGCAGTCTTAAATGTTTCTGCTGTGCGCCAACGAAGACGAGAAAATAATACTTCAATAGCTCTTTCTGAAATTTCTGATACCTCATCTATGAATGCAATAGTATATTCTGAAGACCCGAAACGTTCAAAGTTAGGGTCTGAAGGTAAGTCAACCATTTCTTGCATGATGATGACTGAATCATTCCAAAATGTCAATATCCCATCAAGGTTGTTTATTTTGTAATTCACCCCTTCTTTTAGCCCCCATTCCTTACATACTTTCTTTATGGTATTCCAAGTAGAACCTTTCAAGCTCTTTAAGGTTTTACGAGCTACAACGGCACGTATATCTGGAAATCTCATACAGCTACTAACAAGCCAGCAGCTTCCTAAATAAGATTTTCCACCTCCGGCTGCACCGCCTCCTAAAATAAGTTGTGGTAGATTCTCAGAGCCGCATGATGTGCAATATGGTTTATATTGTGGGTTTCCTTTAATATCATGTCCGACCATTTTTTGTGATATATGCCCTCCACAATGAGGGCAATAGTCGGGTTGAAGTAATTTCCATAATTCATATTGTTTGGGAGATGGCTTGAAATCAATTTTTATGTTTGGTGCTTTTAATCCTACAGCCATATTGTTAATTTAAAACAATAAATGGGAATCCGTACAGTAAGACAGATTCCCATTCGTATGGAAGATATGATTGTGAGTAAAGAAGTAAGAAATCAATTTTGTGCTTCGTTATAGATGCGTTCAACTACAGCCCACATTTCATCTGGCATTTGTTGTTCTGCAATAGCTTCACAAGACCTACGCATATAATCCAGTTCTTCTTTAGAAAATTCTACCACTAATGGGGTTTCTGCGTCTTTTTGAACGTTCCATTCAATTCGCTTTTCTTCCTTTTTTTCGACTATTTCATAGTCCTTTCTGTCTTGCCCTGAAATAGCAATTTTTCGGGCGATAGACTTTTTCAAATTAAAATCCATAAAATTTCCCCGTTCTGGAAAAATAGAAGGAATAAGCAATCTATCTTTAATATGTAAATCCATAACTTCTTAATGTTTTATCAAGAATAGTCTTTTGCTATAGAGGTGGTTGTTATAAATGATATGATTTTTTGATTTTAACAAGAAATATTGTTATTAGCATTGTAATTATTGCCGATAGATAAATTTTATCTTTATGTAAATCCCACCAACTTAATTCTATAGTCTTTCCTGATGATTTGCAAAGTTCATTAACCCTTTGGTATAGAGAGTCTAGCTTGGATGATATTTGTGAAATGGATATTGATAATGTTTCAGCTGATTCTGTATGCTCGGTATCTTGTTTGTTTATATTAGTTGTACTTTGCTTTATTGGATATTGTTTTCCAGTAGAGTCTGGCATCGACAGATACACTGTTTTATTTTCTAACTTTAAATTACTCAATTTATCTGCTGTTACTTTAGATTGTTTGTCAATATCTATGTGAAGAGAGTCCAGTGAATTACGAAGTTGTTGCAATTCACTGGAGTAATCTATCTGTTGTTGCTTCTCCATATTTTTAGAAGCAGCGCATGAATCAAGCAACAGAATACAAAGAATACAACTTATGATAGTAATTGGTTTCATACAATGCTGATAGTAATGGGTTCCCCTCTTTTTTGTGCCTCTTCAATCTTTTTGTTAAGGCAATCGGAAGTATATCTTGATTCAGATAATCGGCCTACAGTTGAATTTTTCCCTACTAAAATGCAACCGGCACTGTCTGCGGCGGTGTTGCCACTATGTATGAGAATACCTTCAAAATGGGGAACATTTAATAATCTTGGAAGATTACGACCGAATTTGGGAGACCAGTTATAGATTATATTATAGGTACCATACGGAATTGCTGACTCTCCATAAACCTTTTTCTCTCCATTATCGAATATTCCGTTTTTATTTTTATCAACTATCCTGTCTTCTAGGGTATTACAGAAGAATTCATTATTGATATATAGTCTGCCAATAGTATAAGTCTCTTTTGGCCATAGACGTTCTAATCTTAATTCCATAGTCTTAATCTTTTATTTGTGATAGTAATGTGGCTACTTTTATGCCACTGCTTCTGATATGTTTTCCAACCAGTTGTTTGTCCATCTTTTTACCGTTACAAAACGATAGGCCAATAATCCCGGCGGGCTTTTCTCCATCATACAATGTTAATAAGGCTATTTCGCTAATGTCGTTGGCTTGAAATTTGTAATACAAGCGTTGGTCTATTTTTTGAATGTCGTCCAACCCACCATAAAAATACCCATCGTCCAATACTTTTGCCACAAGTTTGTATTTTGATAAGCTAAAATCCGCATAGTCTTCGTCAACATTCGATATACTATCCCTAACTTCTTCAATTCGCATAGAACCGAAAAGGAATGGTAATCCTGTTGTCAGATTTTTACTTCCATTATGAAATTCTATTAACCATGCCCGGTCAGCATTAGTGGTAAATATCATTTTAGATAAAATATGGCGAATATTGGAATCTGCCGATAACCTTGTATTTACTAGATGGTCGTGTTGGGCAGTTGTTATTTCGGACATGCGATCCAAAAGATACTTTGGATTTAATGCGAAAAATATGATGTAACCGCTTAAAAACAACAGAAATAGTCCTTTTATAATGCTGAAAAAGCCATATCTCTTTTGTAGGTTAAGCAATTTTTGAAGCCATCCGATGCCTTTATCCAACTGTTCCATATTAATGTGAAGTAATTTGTACTGATTGGATTGGGATAAACCATTCTAGTTCATTTGCAAATGGTTCATTTAAGCGTACCCATACACCTTTTGTTTTTTGAGTTTGATTCTCTTTAATAATAACCCCGTCCCTTCCAATTAACTTTTTCAATTTCCATTCTTTCAATAAAGGGGAGGCAATGATTGTAATTTTTCGTCCTACCATTTGTTCTTTTATTCAACATTATTATCATTATTAGATTGAGGAACAATGACATTGAAAACAATACCAGAGTCACCGTTACCTTTCAATTCAACTTTACTTTCTTGTGCTACCTTTACTGGATACATTTCCATTAAAGCTTTTGATGCTTGCACAGCTACAGAACGTAATGGAGCTGGTGATAGTTCTGTGCCTCTTCGATCTGTATATTTTGCTGTAGAAGTTTCGTCTATAATATGCAATAGTTTTTCTGTTAGACGAGCTTTTAGATCGGCTGTTTCATAATTTGCGATAGCTCGCAACTGATTGATATACTCTTGTACATCATCCCGCGCCATTAATTGTTTTGCCTTTCTTAAAGAGGTATGACTGGAATCATAGAATATATCTTCGTAGCATTTGCGAGCATTTCCAGCATAAGGGTCACAGCCGAAAATGAACAGCTCACAAAAATCAATTTCTTGTTTATTCAACGATTCTGGTTTCTTTAGTTCCATTCTTTAATTGTATTAAAGCCCAGCCGATATGTTCAACTGGGCTTGGTTTACTAAGAATAGCTAGGAAAGGCTTTATGAGTTTGTTTTTTCAACATTACTTTCTAATAAATCTTGCATAACAACCCGTCTGAATAGGTCTTTGAGTCCATCTAGCATACTTTCTATATCTGCAATATTCTGTAACTTATCCCGATTAAAATTTATTTGTAAATCATATCCGGAAATTTCCATAATAGTTTCATGGGTATCTTCGGTTTGTACAGCCAGGATTCTTCGGTCTGAAAGAGTGTTGAACACTACTTCTGGCTCCAGTCCAATTGATTGCGCTTGTTGCTTTTCTTCTTCTGTTACCATATTTTATATTTTGAAATGAACACGTGATTTTTCTGTTTTGGTCATAACCATACTACCATCATCTATGCCGGAAGCATTACGCATCCTTTGGGAACATACCATAGCCACATTGGTCGTTGCTGTTACATCAGCATCTGCATCATGGGCATCATCTAGTTCGATACCAAATTTTTCTGCCATGATTTCCAATTTATAACTACTCATGCCATCTAAATGAGATAAAGCCAATTGTCCTAAAACGATTGTGTCTATATATAAAGGCTGTAACTAGAGTGCTGGAGAGGTAAGCGGAATACGTTCACCTTCCTCATCAATTTTTACAATCACAAACTGTCCCGGTTCGCAATACTGCGCAACACGGGGAGCCTTGACATCCATAAGATAGATCTTGTCTGCCAGTTTTTCTCTTCTAACGATTGGATACATGTTTTTCCTCCTTGTATATACTCACTGCCTTTTTCATCTCTGTAATCGTTTTTCTTAATCACGAATCTCCTATGAAAATATACATTTTTTTAGCATTACTTTATATAATAAAGGAAAAGCCGTTAGATTTCAACGGCTTTTCCTCGGTTTTACAGTATTTTACTATAATGATTATTTATGGAACCCATTCTTTTTTGTTTCCATCTATACAATATTATTATGCCTCCACTTTGGAAAACAGAATTCTGTCATTATCCAATGCCTTTCCGGCACGGACTGCAAACTGCTCTAACAGATCATCCACTGACATCTTTTCCCGTTCTTCCCCGGAAACATCCAGCACAATATTTCCCGAATCCATCATGAGGGTACGGTTTCCAAGTTCAAGCGCCTGATGCATGTTGTGCGTGACCATAAGGCAGGTGATGTTCTGCTCTGACACTATCTTTTTTGTGAGGTTCAGTACTTTCTCTGCGGTGGCAGGGTCTAAAGCTGCGGTATGCTCATCCAGCAGCAAAATCTTAGGAGTCACCATCGTTGCCATCAAAAGTGTGAGTGCCTGACGCTGTCCACCGGACAAAAGTCCGACCGGCTGCTTCATACGGTCTTCTAACCCCATGTCAAGCAGTGCGAGCTGCTCTCTGAATTTTTTCTTGTCCGCTGCCTTGATCCGGCTGAAATAGGCATTCTTTGAAGTAGTCGTGCGCAGGTAGGCAAGCGCCATATTCTCCTCGATCGTCATATGTGGTGCGGTTCCCTTCAATGGATCCTGAAACAAATGACCGATCACTTTACTGCGGACATGCTCTTTCTGATAGGTAATGTCCTCACCATCCAACATGATCAGTCCTTTGTCTGCAAAAAAGGCTCCTGTTATCGCATTAAACAGCGTTGATTTTCCGGCTCCGTTGCTTCCTACGATCGTTGCAAAATCCCCCTGCTTTAAGGTGAGATTCAGATTTTTTAATGCACATTTTTCATTGACAGTTCCCGGATTAAAAGTTTTGCTGACATCGCGCATCACAAGCATTGCGTTCTTCTCTGCCATTATCTTTCTCCTCCTTCGCTGTCATTTTTCATAATCTCCTGAACGTATATCTGGTTCTGAGCCTTTGCGGCACGTTTCTGCCGGTAAAAATTCATCTGCTTTTTCAGATATGGGAATGCGATCGCCACGGCTACAATGATTGCAGAAACAAGTTTTAAACACTCTGCCGGTACATTTAATCTCAGGGCAACTGCCACGATAAAACGATACAGGCAGCTTCCTAAAATAACGCCGGTCACACGCTGTAACATACCGCCTTTTCCAATGATAGATTCCCCAATGATCAGGCTGGCGAGTGCGATTGTTACCATTCCGGTTCCAAGATTGATATCACAGGATTTCTGATACTGCGCAAGCAGTCCGCCGGAGAGACCGGTCAGGGCATTGGCAACACAAAGTCCGATCGTGATCATGGCACTTGTATTAATGCTGGAAGCTCTTACCATATCCGGATTATCTCCGGTTGCGCGGATGGAAAGTCCAAGCCTTGTATTTAAAAAGAAAGAGATCAGCACTCCTACAATGATAACGATCAGTGCAGCCACGATCAGTTTATACCACGTTCCACCGATTGCTGTTTTTGCCCAGGTAAAAACGGATTCACAGTTGAATAAGTTCATGTTGGAAGCGAATCCCATTACTGCAATATTAATTGTATACAATCCGGTATTTACGATGATTCCCGCCAAAATGGACTGAATCCCCATTTTTGTCTGTAAGAAAGCGGTCACAAAACCGGAGCAGACACCAGCTGCCATCGCTGCAAATAATCCTAATATCGGATGACCTGCAAGTGTCACCGATGCACAGACGGCACATCCCAATGTAAAACATCCATCGGTCGAAAGATCCGCAATGTTTAAAATACTGAAGGATATAAATAATGCCAGTGCGACCAGTGCATAGATAAAACCAAGTTCTAATGCACTCTGTACAATTGATAATGTAATAATGGAACCCATACCTTAATTAAACTCCTCTGCTGTTACTGTCTCGATCAATTCGGAACACATATCTTTAAAGATAGAATAATCGATTCCGACTTTTTCTGCAATCTCTGTATTTACGGTTACGATACCGCTGTCTAATGTTTCTACCGGTGTTGTGGCCGGATCTGCTCCGTTTGCAAGAATGTCTGCAACCATGTCTGCTGTCTTTGTTCCAAGTGTCTCATAGTTGACGCCGTATCCTAAGAATGCTCCGTTTAAAGCAAAGGAATCTGCACTTGTGTAGTGAGGGATACCTGCGTCTGCAAATTTTTCAAAAATCGCAAGTTCTGCTGTCATAACAGTGTTGTCCTGTGGTGTAAAAATAGCGTCTACTTTTTCTGCCACCAGGGAATCTGCTGCTGCCTGGATCTCACCGGTTGTTGTACCTGTTTTTTCTACATAGGAGATCCCATGTTCATCGCAGTAATCTTTTGCCGCCTGAATAGCACTTGTGGAAGAATCCTGGCTCTTATCATACAGAAATCCGATTTTTGCAGCATCCGGATCCGCTGCCAAAATGAAATCCATGATCTGTGCCACATCAATTGCATCGGATGTTCCTGTAATATTGGCACCCGGAGCCTCTGCACTTGCTACAAGTCCTGCTCCGACCGGATCTGACACTGCGGAAAATACAACCGGGATCTGATTATCTTCCGTTGCATTCTGCATGATCATTGCTGCCGGCGTTGCGATTGGAATGATCACATCGACGCCCTCTGCCACAAGATCTGCTGCGATCTGATTTAAGGTAGAGGAATCTGCCTGACCATTATAGGTGTAATCTGCATAATCAAATGTCACACCAAGTTCTGCTCCTTTTGCATCCAGCTCTGCCTCAATTGCTTTCTCGATCTGGTTTAAGGATGCATCATCTACATACTGTACGATCCCAACTTTGTACACGGTTTTGTCCGCAGTATCCCGTGCAGTGTCCTTTGCGGTATCGGCTGCGTCTGCACTGCTCTCTGTTGTGTTCGTGCTGTTTCCTGCATTGGATGTATCTGTGCTGTTTCCGCATCCACCGATCATTGCTGCTGCCATTGCCATTGTCAATACTGCTGCCATCATTTTTCTCTTCATCATTTTTTCCTCCAAATTTTAAGAATGTTTTTTTGAAAGAAATCCGTTTTGAAAGTTATAAGAATCATGTATTGCGGTTTTGTTTGCAAGTATAAAAAGAATCTCGCCTGCGAGATTCTCCGCCTGCGGCGGGTCGCAATATGCGACATGTTTCTTATCCGCCGCAGTGCGATCCTCACGGAGTGTTTTTTATGTAATGGAAACGAAGTTTCCTATTACATAAAAAACCGTCTCAAGCTGTTGCTTGAGACGGTAATAAAATCTTATTATCGCGGTACCACTCATCTTGACCATCCGGTCCACTCTCTCATGTACTATCATACACGCCTGATTGATAACGGGTTCGGTTCCCGGTGACTCCTACTGCTGATACATGGCTCTGTATGCTTCATGTATGTTGTTCAGGTCACCCTCGAAAGTCCATTCAGTAAAATGATCCATACTGCAATCCCACCACCTGCAGCTCTCTGTAATATCAACAGATTACTTACTACTCTTTCTCAACGGTTTTTCTTTATGTTGTTACTTTAATACATTAACGTATCTTTGTCAACACCTTTTTTATGTTTATGAAAAGTATACAAGTTCATCTTCCGGTTTTTCTGCCGGTGTCACTGAGATTGGATAAAGAACAGGTCCTTTTCCCTTGTACTCCTTTGCAAATTCCACATGCACTTCTGCTGTGATATTGATCCAGGATTTGTGAGGTATTTCATCTTCCCTGTCGTATTTTGTTTTGAAACCGATAAAGGTAACATCCTCCACGCAGCAGGTCATTGCGAAACGTCCCGGAACCATAATTCCTTTTTTCAGTTTGTCCGGATTGTATACAAGTGCTAAGAAAGAAACTTTCTTGCCCTCATATTTTTTCGGATTCTCCTGACAATCCATATACCAGATGGCGTAATCTGCATCGGAAATTTCAATCTCATCCGCAGTAATGTCAAATGGCAGTTCCTCCGGTCTCTCATCAAGTGTTCCGTCCGCACGCTCATAGACAAGCTGTGCTTTCCGGTTTAATGCCTTGACATTTCTGCGGTATTTTCCCTTGTCTGTGCTGTCATCACAGCGATTGAAGATCACAACATCTGCTGAAAAAAGCTGTTCCATGATCATCGTGCGCATATTTGCAAGATACATATCGAATGTCGTTGCGTCTACCGTGGCAAGCTGCTGCACGATCATCCAATGCTTCGGAAGTTCCATATCCATGAGCGTTCCCATCTGCCACGTTCCGTTGTACTCTAAGAATACCTGCTCCGGTTGGTACTCGGTATTTACTTTTTTCAAAAAGTCCTCTGTAAAATCTGCCTCACTGTCTACCATGACAAGTTTTACATTATTTTTTTCAAGTTCTTCATCCGTAAACTCTGCATCGCCGTCTTCACAACAGATGACAAGGCTTTTTCCCTCTTTTGCAAAGCCCTGCTCAAATAAGGTGTCTTTGATGAGGGAGGTCTTTCCACTGTCCATAAAACCGGTAAATAAATATACTGGTATTTCGTTCATATATATTCTCCCTTATTAAATTCCGAATAACTCTTCTAATCTGTGTTCGTCAATGTTGCAGCCGATCACACAAAGTCTTCCTGTATAGTCAGGCTCACCGTCACGGAGTTCATACTCGCCCGGAACCATGTCAAAGTAAATCCAGGAACCATTCTCATCCTCTACCATTCCTTTGGCACGGAGGATTGTTCCGTAATCATCTGTCTCGCAGAGTGTCTTTAATACATCCTCGATCTTTTCCTTCGTGAACTTATGAGGAGTCTCTTTGCCCCAGCTTGTAAACACTTCATCTGCATGATGGTGATGATGATCGTGGTCATGGCATCCGCAGGTGCAGTTTTCGTCATGTTCATGATGGTGCTCATGGTCTTCATGATCGTGATGGTGTTCATGGTCATGTTCGTGGTCATGATCATGGTCGTGGCATCCGCAGGTGCAGTTCTCATCATGTTCATGATGATGTTCGTGCTCATGCTCATGATCGTGGTCTTCATGGTCGTGGTCATGATGGTGATGCTCGTGCTCATGCTCCGCTGCCTCTTCTTTGGCATGCTGCTCAGCCATCAGTTTCATCTCAAGAGAATCTGCTCCCTCGATCACTTTTAAGATCTGTTCGCCTTTGATCGCATCCCATGCTGTTGTGATGATCGCAGCCTTCGGATTCAGTGACTGGATCTGTTTTACGCAAAGCTCTAACTGCTCAGGTGTTGCATTCTGGCTTCTGCTCAGCACAACAACTGTAGCATATTCAATCTGGTTATTGAAAAATTCACCGAATGCTTTCATCTGTTTGCTTGCTTTTAAAGCATTTACAACTGTTACGAGTCCGTTTAATTTCACATCTTCCTCTTTCTCGATATCGATCACAGACTTCATGACATCGGATAACTTACCGACACCGGATGGCTCGATCAGAATGCGGTCCGGATGATATTTATCAATCACTTCGTGAAGATTCTTTCCGAAATCACCTACTAATGAGCAGCAGATACAGCCGGAATTCATCTCTGTGATCTCAATTCCTGCATCTTTTAAGAAACCGCCATCGATTCCGACTTCACCGAACTCATTCTCGATCAGAACGATCTTCTCGCCCTTAAATACCTCATCGATCATTTTTTTAATAAATGTGGTTTTTCCTGCTCCTAAGAAACCGGAAATAATATCAATTTTTGTCATAATAAATCCACTCCTTTTTATGTCTTGATAATATGCAAAATGCAGATTATCATGGTTACATTGTATTATCTTTGTCTGCCCGGATCACACTTTCTGCCCGAACATTCCTATTTTACTCGATTATTTTACAAAATGCAAATTTTGTGCAATTTTTAATAATTATTTTATCCCCTGTTTATTTTTATCCATTATATCCGAAAACACTTCTGCATATCCTTGTATGTACCGAGAACCAAAAGGGTATCTTCACTGCTTAGTTCCATATCCGGGCCAATCGCCATATTCATCTTTCCGTCTGTTTTGATCGCCAGAATACTGATGCTGTACTTTTTACGGATATCCAGTTCACCGATCGTTTTTCCGATCCAGCCTCCCGGCACCTCCACCTCAAAAATAGCATGTGAATCATCCACTTCGATATAATCATGAATATGATCTGCCGTATAGCGGATTGCTGCCCAGTTGGCGATCTGTTTTTCCGGATAAATGACCTCGTCTGCTCCGTTGCGAAGCAGGAACTTTGCCTGTACATCCCGCTCTGCACGCGATATGACCATTTTAGCGCCAAGTTCTTTCAAAAGAGAAGTTGTCTCCAGGGAATTCTGGAAATTGCCTCCGATCGTCACAAAACAAATATCATAATTTTTGATTCCAAGCGACTCCAGGAAATTCTCATTGGTACTGTCACCGATCTGTGCGTCTGTAACATACGGAAGAATTTCATTGACAAGATTTTCATTCGCATCCACAGCCATCACTTCATGTCCAAGCTCATTTAACTGGTATGCAACATGCTTTCCAAATCTTCCAAGTCCGATAAGCAAAATATTTTTCATTATAATTTTCTCCTTTATCCAACAGTAATTTTATCAAGCGGTCTTTTTGCCCCACTCTGGATTTTTACTGAAATTGCAGCATATATAAGTGTCAGTCCGCCAACTCTTCCAAGATACATCAAAACAACCAATATCAGATGTGATACCAGTCCAAGCTCCGTTGTGATCCCTAATGTAAGTCCTGCCGTGCCCACTGCCGATGCTGTTTCAAAAAGGCAATCCGACAATGCAATATGTTCTATCTGACTGATTGCAATTCCACCTGTGAAAAACAAAAAGAAATACAAAATAGCGATCGTTGCCGCATTTTTCACTACTGTATTATCGAATCTTCTTCCAAAAACCTCTGTTTCCGGCTCTCTTCCGAATGTTGCAAACGCATTCAGTATAAGCACTGCGATCGTTGTTGTCTTCATACCTCCTGCCGTTGATCCCGGAGATCCACCGATCAGCATCATCAAAATCATGATCGCTTTGGAAGAATCGTTCATTGCACCAAGATCTGCCGTATTAAATCCTGCTGTTCGAAGAGTTACCGACTGAAAAAAAGAAGCCAGTATTCTTTTTCCCATAGAAAATCCGGCGAAATCACTCAGAAAGAAAAAAATAGCCGGCAGTAAAATCAAAACAGCGGTGGTAACGAGGATAATCTTACTCTGCAGACGGTAACGTTTCAAGTTCCATTTGTTTGTACAAAAATCATCCCAGGTCAGAAATCCGATGCCACCGATCACGATCAAAAGCATGATCACAATATTGATCAGTGGATTGGCAATATATCCTGTCAGAGATGGAAATGTCTGATCGACCGTTCCAAGTATATCAAAACCTGCATTGCAAAAAGCCGATACCGAATGGAAGACTGACATCCAGATTCCTTTCCATCCATAATCCCTGCAAAATACAGGAAGCATGAGAATGGCACCGACCAATTCGATCAGAAATGTTCCCTGTAGAATAAATTTCGTAAGCCGGACAATTCCACCTACCTTCGGTGCTGAAATTGCATCCTGCATCGTGCTCCGCTGCATTAACGAGATCTTTCTCCCCGATACCATTGAAAAAGATGCAACCACAGTGATGACTCCCAATCCACCGGTCTGGATCAGAAGTAAGATCACTGCCTGACCAAACGCTGACCAGTAGCTTCCTGTATCCACGACCACAAGTCCTGTCACGCAGACAGCTGATGTCGCAGTAAATAAAGTTTTATCAAACGGTGTCACAACTCCGGCAGAAGATGAGATCGGAAGCATTAAAATAATTGCTCCAAGTAATATCACACCTGCAAATCCAAATGCGATCATCTCAAACGATGACATTTTCTTTTTTTTACGGATAAGTTCCGGCATATCAGTTCTCCTCTTTTTCTGCTGCTTTCATTTTATTTGTGGAACTGCATATTATAAAGCTTTTCGTAAGTTCCCTTCCTGGCCATCAGTTCTTCATGTGTTCCTGATTCTTCGATACCATCCTCAGATAAAACAATGATCTTCTCTGCGTTTTTGATGGTGGAAAGCCTGTGTGCAATTACAAATGTGGTACGGTTCTTTGCAAGTTTTTCCAATGAATCTTGTACCACTTTCTCACTCTCATTGTCAAGTGCGGAGGTTGCCTCATCAAAAATAAGGATCGGTGGATTTTTAAGGAAAACCCTTGCAATGGACAATCGCTGCTTCTGTCCGCCGGAAAGCTTGATCCCGCGCTGTCCGATGTCCGTCTCATAACCGTTTGGAAGTGACATGATAAACTCATGCGCATTGGCGTTTTTTGCTGCCTCGATGACTTCCTCTCTTGTCGCATCCGGTTTTCCGTAACGGATATTGTCAAAAACAGTTCCAACAAAAAGATACACATCCTGCTGCACAATGCCGATGTGGTCGCGCAGACTCTTTAAGGTGAGATCACGCACATCTTTTCCATCGATTTTTACTGCGCCGCCCGTCACATCATAGAAACGTGGAATGAGGGAACAGAGCGTACTTTTTCCTGCGCCGGAGGAACCGACTAATGCCATGTAAGCCCCCGCCGGAACATTTAAACTGATATGGTTCAACACTTTTTCCGTGTTTTCCTCATACTGGAATGAAACATTTTCAAAAGTAATATCTCCTTTTACATCCTTAAGTTCCACTGCATCTTTTTTGTCCTCGATATCCGGATAAATGGCGAGGATCTCCTGAAAACGTTCAAACCCAGTATAGCCGTTCTGAAACTGCTCTGTGAAATCAATGAGGGTGCGGACCGGATCCGTAAACACACTGATATAGAGCATAAATGTGACAAGGTCGCTGACATCCACACTGCCTTTTGCGATCAGCACCGTACCTGTCAGGATCACGCTAACCTGAATGAGTGTCGTAAACGCTCCAAGCCCTGCCTGATAACTTCCCATGTAAAAATAGCTGTTTTTCTTGGCTGCAAGGAAACCGTCATTGCCTTGTTTAAACTTGCGGTTTTCAATCTCTTCGTTGGCAAAAGATTTTACCACCCGGATACCGGATAAGTTATCCTCGATCTGCGCATTGATGTCTGCGATTTTTACACGGTTCTGTTTGAATGCGAGACGCATTTTTTTATTCAGGACAAATGCATAGATCAGCATGAACGGCAATATTGCAAAGGCTGCAACTGCGAGCATTGGGCTGATGTTCACAAGGATGATCAGTGCTCCGACGATTTTGATCACGGACAGAATGATGTTCTCAGGTCCATGATGCATCAGTTCGCTGATATCAAAAAGATCGGTTGTGATACGGCTCATCAGCTGTCCGACTTTCTGGTCATCATAAAAGGAAAAGGACAGTTTCTGGTAATGTGCAAAAATTTCCGCACGCATGTCATACTCGATTTTCGCTCCCATCACATGTCCATAATTACAAATGTAGAATTTACTGTAACAGTCAACCGCCACCAGCGCAAACAGTCCAATGGCAATGTATGCTGCCTGATGCAAAATCTCTGCCGGCTCACGGTACACAAGATTGTAGGTCACATACCGCACAACCAGCGGAATGATCAGGGCAACCGCCGCAGAGAGCGTTGCAAAAAACATGTCTGTCCAGAACACACGCATATATGGTCTATAATAGGTGAGCATTTTTTTCATGGTTCCACTTTTTTTCATAAATTCCGGTTCTCCTCTGCATAAGATAAGACTGATACATTCTTTTATGCATCAGTCTCATTCAAATTCATATGATATATTTTAGACGTAAAGCTGAAATTGTCAAGCTTTTCCCATACGCCGGATATGCTCCTTATTTTCTCTTTTCAAACCCATACACCCATTTTCCACACAAAAATAAAGCAAGGAAAATGACCGAACTAATACTCCAGGTCAATGGATACGCCCAGAAGATCACGCGGATGTCCGGGATAAAATGAACCGTAACCGTGATGTAGCTTACACGGAACAGACACCATACACACAGCATGACGATCATCGGAACCGATGCATTTCCCGAACCACGAAGCACCGCAGCGATGCAGTGGGAAAAAGCCAGCAGAAAATAGAACAATGCAATCGTTCTCGACTGCATAACTCCATAATGTACTACGTCCGGTTCACTGTTAAAGGCTGCAATAAGCACCGGTGCGGCTGTATAAATCACAACTCCAATCAATTCTGCAATGATAATCGAACAGAGAACGCCAAACCTCGCTCCTTTTTTTGCACGATCATACTGCTTTGCACCAAGGTTCTGGCTGACAAAAGTGGTCAGCGCCATCGTAAAACAGGTCACCGGCAGAAACGCAAATCCTTCGATTTTGGAATAAGATCCACATCCTGCCATCGCCATTTTCCCAAATGCATTGATATTTGTCTGCACAAAAACATTCGCAATGGCGATCACAGAATTCTGAAAACCGGACGGCACACCGTTTTGTATGATCTGCCACAGCATCTGGCTGTCAAAACGGATTTTATTTAACTGAAGCCTATATTCTTCTTTTGCTCTTAATAGATGGATCAGACATAAGAATGCACTTATAAATTGGGAAATCGCTGTTGCCAAAGCGGCTGCACCGACTCCCATCCCCAATCCTGAAATAAAGAAAATATCCAGCACCACATTGATACAGGAAGAAATGATCAGATAAATCAGCGGATGTCTGCTATCGCCAACCGACTGCAAAATCCCTACAAAAATATTGTACATGATCACTCCGATAGAGCCTGCAAAATAAGTGCGGAAATAGGTGATAGACTCCGGAAGCACCTCTGCGGGTGTTCCCATCAACACCAGGATCTTCGGTGCTAAAAGCATGCCGATCACTGTCAATGCAATTCCTGCTGCAATTCCAAACGCAACCGTTGTGTGGATTGCTTTCTCCAGATTTTCCCTGTCTTTCGCTCCATAATATCTGGCAATTACAACACCTGCACCCATTGCGATGCCATTGATAAATCCAACCATCAGAAAAATCAGATTCCCGGATGAAAAATAGAAAGGCTTATGAAAATACATTAAGTATTATTTTAGATGAACCGGATATTAAGATGGAGGAGGTTAAGGTAGAGCAGGTTATTTTAAATCGTTACGGAAAAAGGGTGATACGTTTGGATGTGTGGGGGAAAACCGTTGATAATAGGCAGATCAATATGGAAATGGAAAATAATATGCATGATGATGTGAAGAAATAACAGGATTACATCTTGAGGATGGTACAACAAAAATTTTCTTAAATATGGCAAGTAAAAATGGTTCCAAAGAGTTGATAAGTTTGTTACAATATATGAAAGATACACGATTAGATAATCCTGAAATTAAGGTAAAGGATGAACGGCTTATAGAGCTTGACAGGATTGTATCAGAGGTAAAAGAATCAGAAGAATGGGAGGCAGTGGAGATGAACATTCTTGAGGTTGGAATCAGTAATGGCGAAATGAAAAAGCTGGTTAGTATCTGAAAATACGTAATAATTAAATGAAACAAAAATCTGTCCCGGACTACAATATGGACACAATCTGTAAGAGCCTGGCTTAGACAAATTCTCCATGCAAAAATAATATAGTTTTTCTAGTACCCAGCACGAAAAATCTGATGTATATTAAAAGTATCATCAGATTTTTTTCGTAATAGTCAGTGTTTTGATAAAGACAGATCTCACACTGGCCGGAGGAATTGCACTTTTTATCTGCACCTATATCCAGGGGAATTTTATGATCGACAGACTGCCGCCATTGGACGGAACTTCAATCTGGTGGGGCAAATACGATATTCTCCGGAAAGATACATTGCTTCTTTGGGTAGTAGTGCTGATCGTTGTAATTGCGGCAATGATCGCGCTGCGAAAGCAGAAATTTGTCCATGTGGTAATGTTCATCAGCGGATGCATGACCCTGATGCTTCTGGTTACCGCATGCAGCACCGTGATTACTAGCGGGGCACTGCATTCCAAACTGCATCTGCATGTCAGCGTGGAAGAAGAATTCGAGATGTCTGCGGACAACAATTTTGTGATCCTTGTGTTGGATACGGCAGATTCCAGGGAGTTTACCTCACTGTTAGAGGAACATCCGGAGTACCGGGAGATCTTTGGAGATTTTACTTATTTTGAGAATACCATGGGAACTTACACTAGCACATTGAATGCTATTCCTTTTATTTTATCCGGTGAATGGTATGAGAATGAGGGATCTTTTCAGGACTATCTGGACAGAGTCTACAGAGAGGCACCGTTGTGGAAGGAACTGAAGAGCAGAAATTATCAGATCGACCTCTATGAGGATGATATCCGTGCACAGGATGCTTCCATCGTGGACAATTTTGACAATGTCTATTTTACTAAGGTCACCCCCGTTTCTTATCTGGAACTGGCAAAGCAGGAGCTGAAGCTCGTTGGATTCCGGTATGCACCGTATGATCTGAAAAGATACTGCGTGATCAAAGAAGTCTATTTTAATGAATTACGGGAATCTCATCCGGAAGGTTCGGATTCCAAGGCATTTACTGCGGATAATACGGCTTTCAAGGAGGGGCTGGCAGCCCAGGGTGTGGTGATGGATGAGACGGGAAACCGTTTCAAGTTCATCCATCTGAACGGAGCCCACGCACCTTTTATCTATGACAAGGACGCCAATGTTATCGGTGTGGAACAGGGATCTTACCGTCAGAGCATGGAAGCTTCCATTACATTGGCAGCAAATTATATTCAGGCATTGAAAGACAGTGGTGCCTATGACAACACCGCTCTGATCGTAATGGCGGATCACGGATACAACGGCATGGGAGAAAAGGAAGAGGACTTTCTGCGGCAGGCAGCGCTGCTTCTGATCAAAGGAAGAAATGAACAGCACGATACCATGCAGATTTCAGAAGCACCCATCAGCTACGAAGACCTGCAGGAGGCGTATGTCCGACTGCTGGATGGCGCGCAGAGCGACGCAGTGTTTGACTGGAAAGAGGGAGATACCAGAGAGAGACGTTTTCTGGAATACGCTCCCGGCAACGAGAAACACATGGTAGAATATCTCCAGAAAGGCCATGCACAGGATCTGACAACTATGGTGCCTACCGGAAGGGTGTTCGACCGGTAATAACTTTTCCTGCGATAGAAGCGGCGGGGATGATCCCGACTTCCGCAAAGCGGCTGTCAATGCTGTGGTTGCGGTTGTCGCCCAGAACGAAATATTCTCCGGGCTGAAGAGTTATGGGAACTGCGGCATTGCCGGCGTCTTCCATAAGAGAGAAGCCATCGGGGGTCGGTTGAGGAACATCATTGACATAGAGGATTCCCTCTGTGATCTGTACCGTATCTCCCGGCAGGGCCACAATCCGTTTGACGATATCGCGTCCCAGCGTCTCGTGGCGGATGACAACGACATCGTTATAGTCCAGACAGTCTGGCAGACCGAATTTCTGAAGGAAGACCGGCTGCCCGGAGGTGTAGGTCGGTTCCATGGAAGAACCGTTTACAAAATACAGCTGTACCACGAAATGGGACACCAGATAACAGATACAGCCGATAAGCAATACAAAAAGCAGATAAGAACGGGTGCGATGATTCATAAGGGATCCTTTCCGGTTTGTTAAAATGCTGATAAAAATATCAAAATCTATCAGATAGCATACCACATTTCGGGTGGTAATAACAGAGAAGAGAAACAATAAGAGAAAAAGAGGTAAAAGCAATGAAAGTATTACTGGTAAACGGAAGCGGACATGCGAAGGGCTGTACCTACACAGCTCTGGAGGAAGTAGCGGGAGCACTGGAGAAAAACGGTATTGAGACGGAGATCATCCAGGTGGGTACACAGCCCATCGCCGGATGTATCGGCTGCAATGCCTGTCTGAAGAACGGAAAGTGTTTCCGGGAGGATGGCGTGAATGAATTTGTGGAAAAAGCGAAGACTGCAGACGGATTTGTCTTCGGATCTCCGGTGCATTATGCATCTGCTTCCGGTATGATCACTTCCTTCCTGGACAGGGCATTTTACGGCAAGAGCGCCCTGTTCCAGGGCAAGCCCGGTGCCTGCATCGTCAGCTGCAGACGCGGTGGGGCTTCCGCAGCCTTTGACCAGTTGAACAAATATTTTACCATCAACTGTATGCCGGTGGTATCCAGCCAGTATTGGAATCAGGTACACGGCAATACTCCCGAAGAGGTAAAACAGGATCTGGAAGGCATGCAGACCATGCGTACCCTGGGTAACAATATGGCATGGCTGCTCAAATGCATTGCCGCAGGAAAAGCTGCGGGCGTGGATTTCCCGGAGAGAGAACCGGCGCAGAAGACCAACTTTATTCGATAAGGAGACAGATGAATTATGGCAGAGTGGAATGGATTGGGAAGATATCCGGAGGATGCGGATGTGAATGATCGTCCGGAAGAGGGTACCTTGCTGGCCTATGTGGACGGAAGCTATCAGGATGCACTGAAAAAATACGGTTTCGGCTGTATTTTTATTCTTCCCGATGGACGCATCTATACAGAATACGGTAATGGTGACAATCCGGACTCTCTGAAACAGCGGAATGTCTCCGGAGAGATGCTGGGAGCCATGTATGCGGTACGGTTTGCCTTAAACAGCGGCTTTACAGTCATCGAGATCCGCTACGACTATGAAGGAATCGAGAAATGGGTCACCGGTGCCTGGAAAAGTAAGAATGATCTGACGAAAAAATATGCACAGACCATGCTGGGCTGGGGACAGAAGATTCAGATCCGCTTTACCAAAGTACCGGCTCATTCGAAGGTAAAATACAACGAGCTGGCAGATGAGACCGCAAAGCTGGGTGTGGCAAACGGAAACGGTATTCCCAAAGTCAAAAGTCTCAGTGACTTCGAAGCGGCAGATGGTGTGGAAGCGTGAAAACATATACTTGCGGCCGTGTGTCTGTAGCCCGGAAGTTAAGGGCTTCGGAAAGGAATGAGGAATAGAATGCGTCTGAATAAATATCTGGCACAGTGCGGTGTATGTTCCAGAAGAGATGCGGATAAGCTGATTGAACAGGGAAAAGTACTGGTCAACGGTCAGGTGGCCGGAATGGGACAGCAGGTGGAAGAAACGGACACCGTGCAGGTGGGTAAGAAGATTCTGCAGGGAAAACAGACACAGAAGGTACTGGCATTTTACAAGCCGGTGGGAGTGACCTGCACGGAGAGAGATCCTCATGCAGAGAAAAAGATCATGGATATGATCCGCTATCCGGAACGGCTGACCTATGCGGGACGTCTGGACAAAGATTCCGAAGGCCTGATCCTGCTCACCAATGATGGAGATCTGATCAATGCCATGATGCGGGGCGCCAACCGTCATGAAAAAGAATATATCGTAAAGACAGATAGGGAAATAACACCCGATTTTTTGGAGAAAATGGCGAAAGGTATTTATCTGAAAGATCTGGACATCACTACCAGAGAATGTGAGATTGAACAGATCGGAAAATTTACCTTCCGTATCGTTTTGACTCAGGGAGTCAACAGACAGATCCGGCGGATGTGTGAAGCCTGTGGATACCGGGTAAAAGCGCTGAAAAGAATCCGGATCATGAACGTTCTGCTGGGGGATCTGAAGCCGGGAAAGTGGCGCGAGGTCACCGGAGAAGAGCTGGAACAGCTTCAAAGAGACACCGGAATGTTAAATCGCAATTAAATATATAAAGGCAGGAATACAAGATGCAGTCTTCCAAAATAGACCGGATCAAAGATCTGGTAGAACAACTGAATGCAGCTTCCGAAAGCTATTACGCCAAGGATCAGGAGATCATGAGCAACTACGAATACGACAAGCTCTATGATGAACTGGTGGAACTGGAAAAAGAGACAGGCGTTACCCTGGCCAACAGTCCTACGGTAAACGTAGGCTACGAAGCGGTGGATGAGCTTCCCAAGGAGCGCCATGAGAGTCCTATGCTGTCTCTGGGCAAGACGAAAAGCCGGGAAGAACTGCGGGACTGGCTGCAAGGCAATCCTGCAATTCTCAGCTGGAAACTGGACGGGCTGACCATTGTATTGACGTATCGTGAAGGAAAACTTGCAAAAGCGGTTACCCGTGGCAACGGCGAGATCGGTGAGGTCATTACAAATAACGCCCGTACTTTTAAGAATCTTCCGCTGAATATTTCCTATACCGGAGAACTGATCCTGCGGGGAGAAGCGGTGATCACCTACAGTGATTTTGAGAAGATCAACGGGGAGATCGCAGATGCAGAGGCAAAATACAAGAATCCCCGAAATCTGTGCAGCGGCTCTGTGAGGCAGCTCAACAATGAGATCACGGCCAGACGGAATGTCCGCTTTTTTGCTTTTACGCTGGTAAAGGCGGATGGCGTGGATTTTCATGATTCCAAGGAATCCCAGTTTGCTTTTTTGCAGGAGCAGGGCTTTGCAGTGGTGGAACATGTGGCAGTAACGGAAGAGAACATTTTATCTGCCATTGAAGATTTTGAACACAAGATCGAGCACTACGATATTCCTTCCGACGGTCTGGTACTTACTTATGAAAGTATCAGCTACGGACAGTCCCTGGGCAGAACCGCGAAGTTCCCCAGAGATTCCATTGCTTTCAAATGGGCGGATGAACTGCGGGAGACTACATTAAAAGAGGTCGAGTGGAGCGCCAGCCGTACCGGTCTGATCAATCCGGTAGCTATTTTTGAGCCGGTGGAACTGGAAGGCACAACGGTGAGCCGCGCTTCCGTGCATAATATCAGTATCATGAGATCCCTCAGACTGGGAATCGGAGACCATATCACGGTCTATAAGGCCAACATGATCATTCCCCAGATCGCTGAGAATCTGACAGGCAGTGATAATGTGGAGATTCCAAAGGTGTGTCCGGTGTGCGGACAGCCCACGGAGATCCGACAGATGAATGAGGTACAGTCTCTGTACTGCACCAATGAGAAATGCCCGGCCAAGGAGATCAAATCCTACACTCTGTTCGTCAGCAGAGATGCGCTGAATATTGACGGACTCTCCGAGGCAACATTGGAGAAGCTGATCGATCAGGGCTTTATCCATGAATATGCGGATCTGTTCCGGCTGGACCGTTACAAGGAGGTCATTACCGGAATGGAAGGATTCGGAGAAAAATCCTATCAGAATATGATGGACAGTATCGAGACTGCAAGACATACCACACTGCCCCGGTTGATCTACGGACTGGGGATCGCAGGAATCGGCGTGGCCAATGCCAAGGTGCTGTGCCGGTATTTTGATTACGATCTGGAACGAATGCAGGCAGCGGACGAAGAAACATTGAGTGCCATTCCCGGTGTGGGAGAGGTGCTGGCATCTACATTTACGGATTATATGCGGGATGCGGAAAATCTGGAGAAAATAGCTCATCTGAAGGAAATCCTGACGATAGAGACACCACAGATCGATGAGAGTGCACAGACACTGGCAGGAATGTCCTTCGTGGTGACGGGAAGCCTGAACCATTATGCCAGCCGGAATGATCTGAAAGAGGTCATTGAGGAAAAAGGCGGCAAGGTGACCGGAAGTGTCACCGGCAAGACCACCTGCCTGATCAACAATGATATTACATCTACATCATCGAAAAATAAAAAAGCAAAAGAATTACAGGTTCCCATTCTGACAGAAGAGGAATTTCTGAGAACCTATAATATTCCTTACGAGGAATAAGCAAGAAAGACCCGGAGGAAAATAAAATGCCTATCAAAACACAAAATGATCTGCCTGCCAAAGAGATACTGGAAAATGAAAATATATTCGTCATGGACGAATTTCGTGCGGTACATCAGGACATGCGTCCCCTGCAGGTACTGATCCTGAACAATATGCCGGTAAAGCAGGATACGGAGCTGCAGCTGCTGCGGGCGTTGTCCAATACACCGCTGCAGGTGGATGTCACTTTCATGAACACCAAGACCCATGTGTCACTGAATACCCCGGCCAGCCATCTGAACAAATTTTACACTACCTTTGATGAGATCAGGGATCGTAAATTCGATGGACTGATCGTTACCGGAGCACCGGTGGAGGATATTACCTTCGAGGAAGTGGATTACTGGGAGGAGACCTGTCAGATCCTGGACTGGGCGGAGACCCATGTGACCTCCACCTTACATATCTGCTGGGCGGCACAGGCCGGATTTTATCATTATTACGGAATCAACAAGAGACAATTGTCCCAGAAGCTGTTCGGCGTCTATGCGCATAAGGTATCCAACCGGAAAGTTCCGTTGGTCCGGGGATTTGATGATATTTTCATGGCTCCGCACAGCCGTCATACCGAGACTCCGTCGGAGGCCATTCATGCCTGTAAGGATCTGACGATCCTGGCGGAATCGGAGAAGGCCGGCGTATTCCTGGCAATGGCGGAAGAGGGCAAAAAGATTTTTGTAGCGGGCCATCCGGAATATGACCGTTATACACTGAACAACGAATATCATAGAGATCTGGACAAGGGACTGCCCATTCAGATCCCCTATAATTATTACCCGGACGATGACCCGGAGCAGAGACCTCTGTTACAGTGGAGATCTCATTGTAACAACCTTTACAGCAACTGGCTCAATTATTATGTATACCAGACAACACCATATGACTTAACGGAAATTCGATAATTTCGATAGAAACAGGACGATGGTCATGGAGAATGGAAAAAAGAAAGGAAGCAGAAGATGAATCAGACACTGACAAGAAAACAATTTGATATTTTATCGATACTGGCAGAGGAAAAAGGTACTTTATCCCAGAGACAGCTGGGAGAAAAGAGCGGACACTCTCTGGGAACGGTCAACCGTGTCATGCAGGAACTGACCGAATTACAGTATGTGACAGAGGGAGAGATCACAGGTGCCGGAATCTCCGCACTGGAGCCTTACCGTGCAAAACGCGCCATCTTCATTGCAGCCGGATTCGGCAGCCGGCTGGTGCCCATTACCTTTAACACCCCGAAACCACTGGTACGTGTGCATGGACAGCGTATTATTGACGGACTGATCGATGCCTGTCTGGATGCCGGGATTAATGAAATCTATATTGTCCGGGGGTATCTGGCAGAGCAGTTTGATCAGCTGCTGTACAAATATCCCATGATCAGATTCCTGGAAAATCCGGTTTACAATGAAGCTAACAATATTTCCTCCGCCATGGTGGCCAGATACATGCTTTCCAATGCCTATGTCTTCGAGGCGGATCTGTTGATCTCCAATCCGAAGATCATTACCAAGTATCATTACACCTCTGATTTCCTGGCTATTAAAAAGGACAGAACCGATGACTGGTGCTTCATAGTGAAGGACGGCGTCATCGTAGAGGAGAAGGTCGGCGGACTGGATTGCTGGCAGATGGTGGGAATCTCTTACTGGAACGAAGAGGATGGACACAAGCTGTCAGACGATATCAAGATGACCTATGAGCAACCCGGCGGAAAAGAGCGCTACTGGGAGCAGGTGCCTCTGGTATTCTGCAAGAAGCATTATAAGGTAGAAGTACGTGAATGCCAGGAAAATGACATTATCGAGATCGATACTTTCCGGGAACTGAAAGCCATCGACAAGACGTATGATGTTTAAGGAAAAATAAGTATTGCTATTTTGTGCGAATGGTATTATGATATGTTCATATTTAACACAAAGTGTCTGCAAATGGAACGCAGACATTTTGTGTACTTATTTTAGCCGAAAACCTATGAAAACCGTTCAAAGAATTAAAACATATCATACATTAATGAACGATTGGGAAAAGAACGTGAACAAAAAAAGGAGGAATCCCATAATGGAGCAGTTGATACAAAAACCCGTCAAAAGAAATATTTTATTGAATCCCGGACCGTCTACCACCACTGATACCGTAAAATACGCACAGGTCGTGCCGGACATCTGTCCCAGAGAGAAAGAATTCGGCGGATTGATGAAGGGGCTCAGAGAAGACCTTGTAAAAATTGTGCATGGAGACTTGGAAAAGTATACCAGCGTCCTGTTCTGTGGATCCGGCACCATCAATATTGATGCCTGCATCAGCTCCCTGCTGCCGGAGGGCGGCAAAGTACTGGTGGTGGATAACGGAGCCTACAGCACCAGAGCTGTGGAAGTATGCCAGTATTACGGACTTCCCTATATTGACCTGAAATTCCCGGTGGACGAACTGCCAGACTTAGAAAAAGTGGAGCAGACTCTGAGAGAGAATCCGGACATTGCCCTGGTACATACCACCCATAATGAGACCGGCACCGGCATTCTCAATCCGATCCGTGAGATCGGTGCACTGGCCCACAAATATCATGCCACCTTTACCGTGGATACCACCTCGACTTATGCCATGCGGCCGATCAATATAGAAGAGGACAATATCGACTTCTGTATGGCCTCCGCACAGAAAGGTCTGATGGCCATGACGGGACTTTCTTTTGTCGTGGGAAGCCGGGCAGTCTTAGAGGCATCGAAGGACTATCCGAAGCGCTCTTATTACTGTAACCTGTATCAGCAGTATGACTTTTTCCAGAGAACCGGGGAGATGCATTTTACCCCGCCGGTACAGACAATCTACGCTACGATCCAGGCATTGAAGGAATACTGGGCAGAGGGAGAGGAAGCCAAGTGGGCGAGACACACCAGAGTCTTCGAAGCTATCCATGAGGGACTGGATGCACTGGGATTCCACGATGTGATCCGCAGAGAATGGCAGTCGGGACTGGTTGTGTCTGTGAAGTATCCCGATGATCCAAACTGGAATTTTGAAAAAGTACATGATTATTGCTATGAGCGGGGATTTACCATTTACCCCGGCAAAATCTCTACTACCAATACCTTCCGCCTGTGTGCGCTGGGTGCGATTGACAGACCGGATATCGAAGCCTTTTTCAAAGTGTTCAGAGAAGCACTGGAAGTCAATAAAATTCAGATTCCGGCAAAATATAAGGAGGCATAGGATCAAATGAAGCGAGTATATACCTGTTTCTGTACAGATGTCATTCATGAGGGGCACCGCAATATCATCAGAGAAGCCGGAAAATACGGCGAGCTGACCATCGGCGTCTTAAGTGATGCGGCAATGATCCGTTTTAACCGTTTTCCCACCATCAGCTTCGAGGAGCGTATGCAGCTGGTAAAAGATATCCCGGAAGTCAGCAATGTGGTCGTGCAGGATGATGTAATGTATGATAAGGTCATTGAAGAATTGCGCCCTGACTACGTGATCCATGGGGATAACTGGCAGGAGGGAGCTTTGAAGGCTATCCGTGACAACGTGGAAGGACTGCTGAAGACATACGGCGGTGAGATCATAGATGTCCCTTATACATATAATGAAGAAGTAAAAAGAATTGATACGAGGATCAAGGAAAAGCTGGCCATGCCGGAATACCGCAGAAAGCGCCTGCGCCAGCTCATTGAGATCCGTCCCATTGTCAAGGCGCTGGAAGTACACAGCGGACTGACGGGGCTGATCGCAGAGAAGACCATCGTGGAGCATGACGGCGAGCTGGACCAGTTCGACGCCATGTGGATCAGCTCTCTGTGCGATTCCACGGCGAAGGGCAAGCCGGATATCGAGCTGGTGGACATGACTTCCCGTTTCCGTACCATTGATGACGTGACGGAAGTGACCACGAAGCCCATTATTTTTGACGGAGATACCGGCGGACTGACGGAGCATTTCGTATACACAGTGAGAACACTGGAAAAAATGGGTGTTTCCGCCATCATTATTGAGGACAAGACCGGACTTAAGAAAAATTCCCTCTTCGGCAACGAAGTGGAGCAGACTCAGGACAGCATCGAGAACTTCAGTGCCAAGATCGCAGCCGGCAAAAAGGCACAGCTGACAGATGATTTCATGATCATTGCCAGAATCGAAAGCCTGATCCTGGAGCGAGGCATGGAAGATGCACTGAACCGTGCCAGAGCTTTCGTAGCAGCGGGAGCGGATGGTATTATGATCCACAGCCGTAAGAAATCCCCGGATGAGATTCTGGAATTCTGTGATAAATTCCGGGCAGAGGATTCGAAGACACCTATCGTGGTGGTGCCGTCTTCCTTTAACAGCATTACGGAAAACGAACTGGCCGCCCACGGCGTCAATATCGTGATCTATGCGAACCAGCTGACCAGAAGTGCCTTCCCCGCCATGCAGCAGACCGCCGAGGACATCCTGCGGTATCACAGGGCACAGGAAGTGGACAGCAGACTGATGCCGATCAAAGATATTATAACTTTAATAGACGAAATTTAACTGACAGGGGCAGGAAAGGAATACTTACATGAAAGCAGAAAACTTTGCGAAAATTTTAAATGCGGACTTTTATACCGGGGTACCGGATTCCCAGCTGAAAGCCCTCTGCAATTACCTGATGCACACCTATGGGATCGATCCGAAGCATCATGTGATCGCGGCGAACGAAGGCAACTGCACGGCACTGGCCGCCGGCTATCATCTGGCTACCGGCAAAGTCCCGGTAGTCTATATGCAGAACAGCGGAGAAGGCAATATCATCAACCCCGTGGCATCCCTGCTGAACGATAAAGTCTATGCCATCCCCATGATCTTCGTCATCGGCTGGCGCGGTGAGCCGGGGATCCACGACGAACCCCAGCATATCTACCAGGGTGAAGTGACCCTGAAATTGCTGGAGGATATGGGAATCCGCTATTTTGTCATCGGAAAAGACACAACGGAAGAGGAAGTAAGTGCTGCCATGCAGGAGTTCCGCAAGGAGCTGGATCGTGGTGAGGATGTAGCGTTCGTGATCCGGAAGGGTGCCCTCAGTTATGAGGAAAAGGTGGAGTATCGCAACGACAATCCCATGATCCGGGAAGAGATCATCCGCCACATCGTGCAGGCTTCCGGCGAGGATCCCATTGTCAGCACCACGGGCAAAGCCAGCAGAGAACTGTTCGAGATCAGAGAACACAACGGACAGAGCCATAAGTATGATTTCCTGACCGTAGGTTCCATGGGACACAGCAGCAGTATCGCCCTGGGTGTGGCAGTACAGAAGCCCGGGACGAAGGTATGGTGCGTGGACGGTGACGGCGCAGTGCTGATGCACATGGGTTCCATGGCAGTACTGGGTAGCACGGCCCCGGAAAATATGGTACACATCGTCATCAATAACGGTGCCCATGAGACCGTGGGCGGTATGCCTACCGTGGCAGCCGATATTGATCTTGTCTCCATTGCAAAGGCCTGCGGCTATCCCCATGCAGTATCCGTTACCACCTATGAGGAACTGGACCGGGAACTGACCGCTGCAAAAGAGAGAGAGACCCTGACCTTTATCGAAGTAAAATGTGGTATCGGCGCAAGGGAAGATCTCGGAAGACCCACCACCACGGCACTGGAGAACAAGCAGAACTTCATGGAATACCTGAAGGAATGCCGATGACCGGTAACACACGTGGAATATCGTGCACATTTTGCTACAATAAAATGAGAAAAAAATAATAGATATCACTGTTCGTCAAGCTGCCTGTATGGTAAAATACATACCATACAAGCAGCTTTTCATATATTACAAAAGCAGAAAGAATGAGGGAGTACATATGGAAATTAACATTGGTATTATCGCAAT
>OGZW01000584.1_pt1 | contig 28987 bp, 25 predicted proteins | sample 1577001 | NCBI WGS metagenome assembly OGZW01 (sample SAMEA3541519, study PRJEB24748) | human gut metagenome | biome: human gut; feature: human-associated habitat; material: faeces | place: China | collected 2012 | reverse complement strand
GCTGACGGTCGGAGGAATCGCGTTGCTGTTCCTCGTGTTCGGCGGCGCGCTGATGTCGTTTTCCGGTCAGGGCGAAGATCAGCTTCCGCAGGAGGTGGCTTCGGCGATGCGTTCCGAGCGCGCCTCGATGATGCGGGCCGATGCGTTCCGTTCGTTGCTGTTCGTGCTGTTGGCGGCCGGCGTAGTCTGGGCGTTCGCGGCGGAAAAGATCAAGAAGACGGCTTTCGTGCTGCTGCTCGGCGTGTTGGTGACGGCCGATATGGTGCCCGTCAACCTGCGCTATCTGAACGGCGACACATTCGTTTTGCCGAACCGGGCCGAAATCCGTCCGACGGAGGCCGACCGGCAGATCCTGGCCGACTCGACCGGCGAGCCCGGATACCGGTTGCTGAATCTTTCGGTCAGCATGTTCAACGACGCTTCGACTTCCTATTTCCACCGTTCGGTCGGCGGCTACCACGGAGCCAAGCTGCACCGCTACCAGGATCTGATCGACCGCCATCTGTCGAAGATGAATATGAACGTGTACAATATGCTCAATACGCGCTACGTCATCGTGCCGGATCAACAGACGGGCCGGTTATCCGTGCAGCATAATCCGGAAGCCAACGGCGCCGCCTGGTTCGTCGATTCGGTAGCTTTCGTCGAAACCCCCGATCTGGAGATCGATGCGCTGACGACGACCGATACCAAACGGGTGGCCGTAGTCGACGAGCGCTTCGCCGATGCGTTGCAGGGAGTCGTGCCGGCGGCCGACTCGACTGCGTCGATCCGGATGACCGAATACAGGGTCAATCTGCAACGTTACGAATATACGGCCCCGGCGGAAGGGGTCGCCGTATTCTCCGAAATTTATTATCCGCACGGATGGACGGCCTATGTCGACGGCGAAGAGGCGCCCTATTTTCGTGCCGATTACGTGCTGCGGGCGATGGCGTTGCCGGCGGGAAACCATACGGTCGAGTTCCGTTTCCGCGCTCCGCACTATGCGGCGCTGACGGCCGTTACGCGCGCCTGTTCGCTGTTGCTTTTGGCCGGGCTGGTCGCAGCCGTCTCCGTCGCGGCGGTACGCAAACGCAAACAAACGGAAAATAGCTGATTAGGTTATGGCTGTAAACAATAACAGGAAAATCAAACGCAAGGTTCGGAATGCCTACATCATTTCGACGGTCAGCATCGCGCTGGTGCTCTTTCTGCTCGGCGCGGTGGGATACCTGATCCTCGGCGCGCTGAACGCTTCGAACCGGCTGAAAGAGAACGTGTCGGTGTTCGTGATGCTGAAAGACGGCATTCCGGAGGAGACTTCCGCTGCGGTAAAGTGGCAGTTGGAGACGAACCCCGCGATCCGGGAAGTGAAATTCATTCCGAAAGACCAGGCGGCGGCCGATTTCCAGGCCTATCTGGGAAGCGATTTCGTCGAATTTCTGCAGACGAATCCGCTGCCGGATTCCTACGAGGTGAAACTGGACGGACGTTCGGCCGAAACAGGGGCGCTGTCGGCCCTCGAGAAGCAGGTCATGTCGTGGGACGGGGTCGACGAGGTGGTCTACCAGCGGAACGTGATCGAGCAGGTTACGTCCAACATCAATAAATTCAACCTGGTGCTGTTGCTGTTCGGCGGCGCGCTGCTGATTATTTCGCTGATCCTGCTGAACAATACGATCCGCGTTACGATTTTCTCGAAACGTTACCTGATCCATACGATGAAGCTGGTCGGGGCCACGCGCTGGTTTATTACGAAGCCGTTCCTGGGCGGCAGTATCCTGCAGGGGATCTATGCCGGGCTGATCTCGTGGGCGATGCTGGCCGTGATGATCGCCGGGCTGCACGAAGGGCTGCCGGAGGTGAAGTTCGTTTCGGATCAGTTGCAACTGCTGTTCATTTTCGGGGCGATGATGGTGGGGGGTATCCTCATTTCGCTGGTGTTCACCGCTTTCGCCGTTCGTAAATTCCTGCGGATGCGGACCGATAAGTTGTATTTGTATTGATTTTTTCGGAATCCGGCCCGGTTTTACAATGATTGCCGGCCGGTTGCGTTATATTTTAGAGCATAACAGGCGGCGGGCCTGCCGTCATAAACACGGAGAACGGATGAAAAAAAATGAGAAAAACACGACGGACGCCGGAAAATCGAACCGGATGCCGCTGACTTTTACCAATTATAAGTTGATGCTGATCGGCTTTGCCGTGATCGTCCTCGGATTTATCCTGATGAGCGGCGGCGGCAGCGACGATCCGAACGTGTTCAACGAGGATATGTTCAGTTTCCGGCGCATTACGCTCGCTCCGCTGTTGGTGCTGGGCGGTTTCGCCTTCGAGATTTACGCTATTATGAAGAAACCGAAAAAGGAGGAGTAACCGATGGAGGTGTGGGAAGCGGTCGTCTTGGGGCTGGTACAGGGACTTACGGAGTTTTTGCCGGTGAGCAGTTCCGGCCATTTACAGATTTTCAATACGTTGTTCGGCCTTCAGGGCGAAGAGAACCTGACTTTCGCCGTCGCGGTGCACGCCGCTACGGTATGCAGCACGATTGTGGTTTTCCGCAACGAACTGGCCCGGTTGATCGCCGGATTTTTTCGTTTCCAGTGGAACGACGAAACGATCTATATTTGCAAGATATTGCTTTCGATGGTACCGGTGGCGATCGTCGGATTTTTCTTTAAGGATTATGTGGAGGAACTTTTCGCATCCGGATTGTTGGTCGTGGGGATTTCGTTGCTGATTACGGCTGCGCTGTTGTCTTTCGCCTATTACGCCCGTCCCCGGCAGAAAGCGGAAATTTCGTTCAAGGATGCTTTCGTAATCGGGCTCGCGCAGGCTTTCGCGGCGATCCTGCCCGGTCTTTCGCGTTCCGGATCGACTATTTCGACCGGACTGATGCTCGGCGACCGCAAGGAAGAAGTAGCCCGGTTTTCGTTCCTGACAAAATCCGCCGATATGCCCACTTTTTCATTGATTTTCACCCTTTTCACCGACAAAAACCCCTCTATAAGTTGAATAAACCAAAAATAAGGCTTAATTTTGCAGCTGATTATCGGCCGTAATTTTTACCGCCCCCAATCCATAGCTGGGAGTGGTAACGGCGAAGCACGCCCTATGCGCAGGGAAATTCCTTTAGAATGATCATAACAAAACCATAAGAAAAGATGAAGATACGCAAAGTAGTCTGTATGCTGACGTTGTCCACCCTGCTGGTGAGCGGGTGTACGTCTTACCAGAAATCGCTCTACCTTCAGAACGAACAAGTGCTCAATGAATCCCTTGAAGGACAACTCTATGACTTCCGCATCATGCCCAAGGACGAGCTTACTATTTTGGTAAGCACCACCGACCCCGAGGCATCGGCTCCTTTTTACCGAAAAATCGGAACTACTAAAGAAAATTCAGCAACAAGTTCAACAGGCATGCAAGATGCAAAATTATTGGCCTACCTGGTAGACAATCAAGGCTACATTGATTTTCCCGTATTGGGTAACCTCAAGGTTATGGGCCTGACCAACCGCGAATGCGAAGCACTCATTCGTGAAAAGCTCCAGCCTTACTTGAAGGAAATACCCAATGTCACGGTGCGTACTTCCAACTACAAGTTCAGCGTATTGGGTGAAGTAGGCCATCCAGGCACCTATAGCACTGATGCCGAGAAAGTCACCATCTTCGAAGCCTTAGCACAGGCAGGCGACATGACCCTCTTCTCGGTACGCGACGACGTGCAGTTGCTCCGCGAAGACTCCACAGGCGTACGCCGGGTATATCACCTTAACCTGAACGAAGCCAATGTAGCCCAGTCACCCTACTTCTATCTGCAGCAGAATGACGTAGTTTATGTCAAGCCCACCAAGGCAAAGGTACGTACCAACACCTTTAACAGCAATTCTTCCATGTGGATTACCCTGCTTAGCATCGTGACTTCCATCACTTCACTTGTACTTGCAATTTCCAAATAATAACGACATTTACCTATGGCAGAAGAAACCAAGAACTACCTGCTGGAAGAAGAAGGAACTTCCGGCTTCGACTATAAAGCGTTTTTAATCAAGCTTCTGATGTACTGGCCCTGGATTCTGGGCAGCGTAGCTGTATTCCTGATTGGCGCCTTTTTCTACCTCAAAACCCTGACCCCTCTCTATACCGTCAGTTCTTCCGTCTTGATTAAAAACGAAAGCAAGGGAGGAGCCAACGGAGCTAACCTGGAAGATTTGGGCTTTGTATCCTCTTCCACCCAGAGCTTTGACAACGAGCTGGAAATCCTGTGTTCACGCACCCTGATTAAGAAAGTGGTAACCGCCCTCGACCTCTATGTCAGCTACTCCGTACCCGGTCAGTTCCGCGACACCGAACTTTACAAGCAGTCGCCCGTCAAGGTATGGGTCACTCCCGAAGAAGCCGAACGCATGGGTTATGCCCAGGTCAAGATGTCTTTCCGTAACCAGCAGCTTCACGAAGTCCTGGTAGAACACGAAGGTCAGGAATGGAAAAAGACAGTAGAAAGCCTGCCAGCTGTATTCTCTACCCCTGCGGGTGTCTTCACGTTCTCGGCAGCCGATTCTACGCTGCAAACTATCCAGCCTGTACCCGAAGTGATTCAGGCCGCAGTCGTATCACCCAATGCAGCAGCGGCTTCCTACCGTAACCGCTTGGCGGTAAGTCCCAGCAGCAAGTCTACCACCATTGCCCAGCTTACCTTCACCGGTAGTCAGGTAGCCCGCGGAGTAGACTTTCTAAACAAGTTAGTAGAACTCTATAACGAGGAAGGAAATAACGACAAGAACGAGGTAGCGGCCAAGACCGCCGAATTTATTGACGAGCGTATCCGCATTATCAATAAAGAACTGGGTACTACTGAAAGCCAGCTGGCCAGCTTCAAGCAGCGGGCAGGTGTAGTGGACATCGCTGCCGACGCCACCCAGGCTGCCGGCGAGCAAGCCAGCTACGAACGTGCTTACGCAGAAAACGAGGTACAAATCAGCTTGGTTAATCACCTGAAGAATCACATTTTAAGCGAAAACAGTCAATATGAGGTAATTCCTGCCAACATCGGGCTGAATAACAGCGACTTAAATACCGTGGTACAAAACTACAACCAGATGCTGATTGAGCGAAAGCGCCTGCTGCGCACCTCACACGAAGACAACCCTGCCGTACAGAGCCTGAACGCCAGCATCGACGTGATGCGTAACAGCGTGATGGGGGCCATCCAGACTGCCGAAAAAGGCTTGCTTATTAACCGTCAGGCCCTGCAGGCTCAGACCCGCAAGTATGCCGGTAAGGTAAGCGACGCCCCCGTACAGGAAAAAGAATACCTCAGCATGTCGCGCCAGCAGGAAATCCAGGCCAATCTTTACCTGATGTTGCTGCAGAAACGCGAGGAAAACAACATCACGCTGGCTTCTACCGCCAACAATGCCCGCGTCATCGACGAGCCTCTGGCAGGCGGCCAGATCTTCCCTACCCCTTCACAGACTTACATGATTGCCCTTGTATTGGGCTTAGGACTTCCTGTAGGACTGATTTTCATTTGGGGATTGCTTCAGTTTAAAATCCAGACCCGCGGTGATGTAGAAAAGATTACCCACCTGCCTATCGTAGGCGATATTCCACTCACTCCGGAAACCGCTGAAAGTGCCATTGTGGTACGCGAAAACCGCAACGAGTTGATGGAAGAAGTATTCCGCTCGGTACGTACCAATATCCAGTACATGCTGCAGGATGGACAAAAAGTAATTCTTTTCACCTCCACCACTTCCGGTGAGGGCAAGAGTTTCAATGCCGGCAACCTGGCCTGCAGCTTTGCCTTTATGGGCAAAAAGGTAGTAATTGTGGGGCTTGACATTCGCAAACCCGGACTAAACAAGGTGTTCCATCTCTCCCATAAGGAAGCCGGAATTTCACAATACCTGTCCGCCCCCGAACATACAGACTTGCTTAGCTTATGTCAGGCATCTACGGTATCACCCAACCTTTACATCTTACCTGGTGGCACCATCCCTCCCAACCCAACTGAACTGGTGGCACGCCAGGCACTCGATGACGCTATCCAACAATTAAAGCAACACTTTGATTACGTGATATTGGATACTGCTCCCATCGGCATGGTAACCGACACCCAGCTTATCGCCCGCGTAGCCGATTTAAGCGTTTATGTATGTCGCTCCAACTACACGGCCAAGAGCGAATTTAAACTAATCAATGAATTGCAGCAGGACGGCAAACTTCCCCACCTCTGTGTATTGATTAACGGCATTGATATGAATAAACGTGAAACCGGCTCCTACTATGGTTACGGCAAGTATGGTAAGTACGGACACTACGGTTACGGAAAGAAATACGGCTATGGCTACGGTTATGGCTATGGACAAAAGAAATAACTAAGGTAGAGTCTTTCCCACGGGATGGGAGAGAAATTTTTCATATTTAAAATTATTCCAGCCGATGTGAATCGCCTGGAATTTACCAGGCAACACAAAAATTTATTTTTTAATTGATATAAGTCCCATGCGAGAGTCACGTACAAAAAAAAGTCTCAAAAACGCACAAGTCAATTTAATATTTTACTTTATAACATTAGCTCTTTCATTTTTCTCAAGAAAAATCTTCTTGGATTATCTTGGTGCAGAATTTATAGGATTGACAGGAACATTACAAAATCTTTTAGGTTTCCTGAACTTGGCAGATTTAGGAATAGGTGCTTCAATCGGATATGTACTGTACAAACCAATATTTGAGAAAGATGAGAAAAAAATCAATGAAATAATTTCCGTTTTTGGCTTTTTATACAGAAGAATAGGACTTATCATTTTATCAGCCGGTATCATATTATCCTTTTTTCTCCCACTAATATTCAAAGATATTAACATAAACTTAGGTGTAGTCTACGCCGTATATTATGGTTTTTTAGCATCCTCACTAATCGGCTATTTTATCAATTATAAGCAAACATTATTAGGAGCAGATCAACGAAACTATGTAGTAGTAGGATACTTTCAAACAGCTACGCTAATCAAGACCTTAATACAAATGGCAGTAGCTTATTATTCTACGAATTATTATATTTGGATAGCAATAGAATTAGCTTTCTCCATATTATTCTCCATTATTCTTAATATAAAAATTAAGCAAACATATCCATGGCTCAAATCATCCATAACTGAAGGGAAAGTTCTTTATAAAGATTATGACGTAATTTTGAAAAAGGCCAAACAAATGTTTGTACACGTATTATCTGGCATGGGAAGAACACAAGTTTTACCTTTTCTGATATATGCTTACGAATCACTAACAATAGTGGCCTATTATGGAAATTACACAATCATCACCTCAAAATTAAGTTCCTTAGTTGAAAATTTCCTGAATAGCACAGGTGCAGGAGTTGGAAATCTAATTGCAGAAGGTAATAAAGAGAAAATTCTCGAGGTATATTGGGAGTTATTCACAATCCGTATTATCACGGCATCCACCACTGCTTTTATGGTGCTTACCATGGTTAATCCATTTATCAAGCTTTGGTTAGGAGAAGAATATATATTACCTACAATCATTCCGATACTTATGGTTATAAATCTTTTTATGAATCAGACACGAGGAGCACATGAGCAATTTCTATATGGATACGGCCTATTTCAAGACACATGGGCACCCTTGGTTACTTTAACATTAACCATATCTGTCGGTTTACTTGGAGGATATATTTGGGGGTTGCCCGGCGTTTTACTTGGAGATTGTATAAGTGCCATGTTTCTATTTGTTTTATGGAAACCGTCTTTCCTTTTTAAATCTGGATTCAAGTTACCTTTAAAATTTTTTTGGATTAACTACTTACAAAAAGTAATAAGTGTAATTATATGCATGTTTATAAGTTGGTGGCTTCTGTCATTTATCCCAATAAACATGGATAGTTTTACAAGCTGGATTGTATATTCCATAATATCATTGATATTATTTGAATTACTACTTCTTTCTGCATTTTATCTACAGTTTAAAGAAATGAAACAGATTTTCTCAAGATTTTCCAATATCATATTGAAAAAAGTATGCTAAAACAAATAAGAACTATAAAATGGCTATTTTTACTGAAAGGAAAAAACTACATAAAAAGTTTAAATAGACAATTCCCCCATATAGAACCTTCTTCAAAACTTAACTCATGCCATTTCTATCTGAATAAGACCACAGAATTAACTATAGATAGTGAATGCTACCTCAGAAACGTAAAAATATTTGCTTTCTCCGGAGCCAACAAGATCTATATAGGCAAAAACACTAAAATATCAGACTGTATAATAATAGCCAACAATGGAAATATTACAATAGGGAAAAACAATATTATACAAAAACCTGAAGATAGTTTTCAAACTAAATTTCAAGTAGACAATGGAAGCCTAAGAATTGGAGACTACAACAGAATTTCGTGCGTTATCTGGATTCGATTTGGAGGACTAGTTGAAATTGGTTCCAGAAATGCCATCAATCAAAGAACTGAAATACGGGCTGATGAAAAGATAACGATTGGAGATTACAATCAAATCTCATATGATTGTGTAATATGGGATACTAATACCCATAACATTTATACCGCAGGAAAAAGACGTGAAATTACAGACAAGCAATACCCTGCATTTGGTCTGGAATATGAAAAGCCCAAAACCTCACCAGTTGTAATTGGAAATGATTGCTGGATTGGTAGAAGAGTATCTATTCTTAAAGGAACTTCTATAGGTGATAAGTGCGTTATCGCTTTCAATACAACACTTTCCAAACAACAATTAAGGCCCAATTCCACTGTCATGAATTCTTACAATCTCATTATTAAAGAAAATGAATTATAAGGATATTACACGCAAAGATTGGATAGAAATCTTGCTGAAAATTACATTGCCTATTCTCGAAAGAAGTGCGAATGGCAATCTTAAAAAAGAAATGCCTAAAGGTGCATTCTTTAAAGAAGACCAGTACTTAGAAGCTATAGGAAGAATTATATGTGGTATTGCCCCATGGATAGAATGCGAAGAGAATGGTTCAGATTTTGAGCATTCACAAAAAAAATATGTAACTAGTCTAATAGTTAAAACAATTGACAATATAACCCAAACAAATAGTTCCGACTATATCAATTTTGCACAAAGTGCTCAAGCCTTAGTTGATACTGCTTATCTGGCACAAGGTTTCTTACGCTCCCCTATTTTATGGAACTCACTGAGTAAAAAAATTCAAGAAAGACTTATCTTGGAAATTCTTAAAACGAGAAAATTCAATCCAGGAGACAATAATTGGTTGCTATTTGCTTCTATCATTGAAGCATTCTTTTTAAAATATAGCTCAGTACCCATTATAAAGAAACGACTCAATAAGGGTTTGAAATATTTTTCTACATTCTTTTATATGGGTGATGGAATGTATGGGGATGGAATCACATTCTCCATGGATTACTACAATAGCTATGTAATACATCCTATGATGCTTGATGTATTACAAGTATGCATCAATAAAACTCCATCTGCAAAATACAACAAATTATACCAAACTGCAATTGTACGTTTTAAAAGATTTGTAGAAATACAAGAAAGAACCGTTTCCTCCAGCGGTACTTACCCGATATATGGTAGAACACAAATATGTAGATTAGGAGCATTTCAAGCATTATCATATTCTATATACAAAAATCAAATCCCAGAAAGTCTTTCTAAATCCCAAATTAAAGGATGTTTGAACTCTTTATTATGCAATTTTATAGATAACAACAAAAACTTCGACGAGCATTCATTCCTTACCATAGGAATCAATGGTAGTCAACCTGGCATTGCAGAAAGTTACGTATCTTATGGAAGTGCTTACCATATATGCAACTTTTTTCTATGCCTGGCTCTTCCTTCCACTGATAGTTTTTGGCCTTGCCAAGCTACAGAATGGACTTCATTAAAATTAGCCAATGGCACCGATATTCCTCAAGATCACGCATTGCATGATGTCCCATACAGACACATCGTTGTAAATACGATAAAAAAACTAATCTATTTATTAAAGTTAAGGTTACACAGATATGCATAATCCATTAGTATCTATCTTAATTCCACTTTATAATGCCGAACAATACATCGAAGAAACTATCACCAAGGCATTAGAACAAACATACTCTAACATAGAGTTAATTATAGTAGATGACCATTCTACCGATAATTCTTTAAAAATAGCCCAAAAATACGCTTCTGAAAAAGTTCATATCTATTGCAATCCTAAAAAAGGAGGTAATTCAGCAAGAAACTACGCATTTGAAAAGTGTAATGGTGAATATATAAAATTCATGGATGCAGATGACTACATGGACAATAACATGATAGAGGCTCAATTAAAACATCTACTTGCAGAAAAAAGTCCAGAGAACTGTGTAGCATTTTCACCTGTCATTATGCGTTATACTGACGGACATGATCAATTCCAATTACACCGTAATATCGATCATGATTATACACCAGGTATCGAATTATTAATAGACATTTGGCGCGGTAAAGGTTGGCACTGCCCCCATTGTCATCTGATGCACCGAGCAGTAATGGAAAAAGCCGGCCCATGGGATGAAGCAGTATTAAAGAACCAAGATGGTGAGTTTTTTTCTCGCATATATGCCGCAGCCCAAAAAGCTGTAAGTGTCAAAACAGTTAACGCCATTTGGCGACAAACAAACAATGGAGTAAGCCGCCAAACAAGTGACAAAGCTTGGAGAAGTTTTTTTGAAACACATCGTAGGATAGCAGAATTGATTCTATCTTACCAAGATAATGAAGAATCAAAATATATCTGTTCTCGATATATCTGTAGTTCTTTATTTGAGCACTATCCGATACCCAAAGATTGTATCACTGATCAAAAACTTTTTTTGAAAAAGCACCACATAAAGTTAGTCGTTCCTAATAGACGGCGATATAAATTACTCTCTTCTATATTTGGATGGGAATTTACATTAAAATATTTTGCGTGATATGATACCTAAAGTTATTCACTATTGCTGGTTTAGTGGTGAAGAATTCACCCCATTTATAAAACAGTGCATCAACACATGGCACAAAGTCTTACCAGATTATAAACTACGTTTATGGGATGCTAATAGCTTTGATTTTGAAAGTGTACCATTTGTACACGAAGCATATAAAGCTAAAAAATGGGCTTTTGTAACAGACTATATCCGCTTATATGCCCTTTATACAGAAGGAGGAATATATATGGATACGGATGTTAAAGTGTTGAGGTCATTCAATGAATTTCTTGGCTATAATTTCTTCTCCGCCCATGAAAAGCATCCATTTTTCTTTACAAAAGAAAACGAACTTCTACTAAACGATGACAAAACATTAAAAGACGAAAATTCTATGGTAGAAGGATGGGCTATACAAGCTGCTATTATGGGTAGTGTTGCAGGATTACCGTATCTCAAAGAGTGTTTAGAACATTATAATAATTTGGAATTTAATCTTCAATCAAACCATATTAATGATTATGTAATTGGAAAGCACATTACTAAATTAATATTGAAATATGGATACAGATTCTCCGATGATAAACAAATTCTACAAAATAACATGTTAATACTTCCTTCAACCCTGATAGTTGGTAATACAATGTATATGGACAAACACCCCTATGCAATTCACCTATGTAATGGAAGTTGGCATGAAGAGACCTTTGACAGTAAGTTGCGCAATTCCTATCCAGGTTTATATAAATTTTGGAGTTGTATAAAACGAATATATAATGGAATAAAACGTAGAATATAATGAATACATTTTTATTTATCGCTATACTATTACTTATCTTCTACAAGATATCTATTTTTCTGTTGTTATGTATACCTTTAAGAATTTTCAATAAAAAAAATATCCACCCAAACAACATAAGTACGAAAGTAAAAAAAACGTCTACACTCCCAAATGAAGAGTATACTACAGCCAATAAGCCCTCAAAAAGCTTCTTCAAAAAACTAAAAACTTTTATTTGGCTCATCTTTGATGGCTACAATCGCTATTTAGGTTACTGGATAGGATATTTTCCTTCTCAGTTTATTAGGAATGCTGTATATAAACATGTATTTTTTATGAATATACAAGAAGGAGTTACTATAAGATATGGTCTAAAACTACTAGGGATGTCAGGTATCAGCATAGATAAAGGAAGTGCATTGGGAGACGAATGCTGGCTTGATGGCAGGTTTGGGATTAAAATTGGTAAAAATGTAAATATCGCATCACAAGTTCATATGTGGTCAGCATCCCATGATATGAATGATCCATACTTTAGGAGTAACCCCAAAACAGTAGGACCAATCATCATCGATGACAACGCATGGATTGGCCCCCACACTACAATATTAGATAATGTCCATATAGGAGAAGGAGCTGTAATATGTGCAGGTGCTGTAGTAACTAAAGATGTCGAACCATTTACAGTAGTAGCAGGAATTCCAGCAAAAAAAATAAAAGAACGAAATAGAGATATTAGATATAAACTAGAGGGTTCATCATTTTTTTACTAAAAAAACAACATTATGGATATTGCTCTTTGTTTTGATAATAACTTTATAATGCAAGCGGGTGTAACTATTAAATCCGTCTGCTTAAGTAACTCTCAAGAAAATATTGTCTTTCATCTTTTCACCAATAATATTAGCGATGAAAACAAAGACATATTACGAGGATTATTAACAAACGACAAACAATTAATAAGGTTCTACAAAATTAACGAGTCATTATTAATAGGATGGCCCGAGGTCTCCAGGTACCCCAAAAGTATTTATTATAGATTTTTTATCGCTCAAGAAGTTCCAAAGTCAGTAAATTATATCTTATATATAGATTGTGATATTATTGTCAAAGACTCTTTAAAGGAACTTTACGAAACTGATTTAAATAACAAGATTATAGCTGCAGTGTATGATAAAAGACCATTTGAAATAGAAACAATAAACCGCTTATGTTTACCAATTGAAAATGGATACTTTAATTCTGGAGTTTTACTCATAGATGTGCAGCAATGGAATTTAAATAATATTACCTCAAGACTTTGTAAGTTAATTTTAGACTACTCAGAAAGATTAGTATTTCCTGACCAAGATGCATTAAATATTCTTTTTACAGGTAATTGGAAGAAATTACACTTAAGATACAATCTTCAGCAAGGATTTGTATATGAACATACCAAACTTTTTTGGCAAGATTTTGATGAATTACATGAGGCCCAATCAAATCCCGCAATTATACATTTCTCCGGATTAAAACCTTGGACTCGTGAATGCTATAATCCATATAAACAGTTGTGGTCAGATGTTGCATCTAAAACTCCATGGAGAAACTACACCCCACCAAAATTAAGTTTGATAAGGAAACTGATAACCGAATTTAAAATATTTCTTACTAATCATATACATGTAATAAATGAAAGACAACCTTTTTCTAAATATTGTAATATACCCCCAAAATAAACACCCCTATAAGCTACCCAATAATACACAAATACTCATTAAACTCTTAATTTATATTCACACATATAGCTTAAATAAATGAAGATTCTTTTTATAACGAACAACTTTCCCCCTATAGTAGATGGTGTAGGTGATTATACATATAATATTGCTAAGCAATTTGCAGAACATAATCATAAGGTATATATTATATGTAAAAATGATTCACAAATTAATACGAACATATTAGGAATAACTATACATCCCATTATTAATCAATGGAATTACAATTGTTATAAGCCAGTTATAAAATTTATAAAAGAAAAAGAAATAGATGTAGTATCACTTCAATATGTTCCCCATGGATTCCACCCCAAAGGTCTCCCCTTCTCCATTATAAAACTTACAAAAGAAATAAAAAGAAGTAATGCAAAATTATTCACGTTTTTTCATGAAGTTAGTGTAGAGAAAGAAAAAGGTAATATAAAAAGAACACTCCTAAGTATACTGATGCAGCACATCGGTAAAAGAATTATTGAAAATAGTGACTATATAGCTACTAGTATAGAATATTATAGAAACATGATAGTAAGGTTAGTTCCTGACAAGGAGGAGATTCCTCTTATTCCAATTGCCAGCAATATACCCGAAACGAAACTATCCAAAGAAGAACTATTCGACTTAAAAAAGACTTTAGCACCAAACAATGAAACAATCATCTCTTTTTTTGGAATAAGAAATATCCAAACCAGTATCGATGCAATATATGAACTAAAAAAGAATGGGCAAAAATTGAAAGTCCTACTAATCGGAAAGACTTCTAAACACTTACCTAATAACTTACCAGCTGATACAATTAAAACAGGTACATTGGATATAGAAGAAATAGATCAATACTTAAAAATCTCTGATATTTTTATTTTACCAGAAAACAATGATTCTGGATGCTCTTTTAAAAGCGGATCTTTAGCCGCAGGCTTAAGAAGCAATTTACCGATAATCACGACAAAAGGAAAACTTACTTCAGAAAAACTTTGTAACCAGGATAATATTTTCTTTTGTGATTTTACAACTTCAAATGAAGTAAAAGAAAAAATACTATACTTGATAGATTGCTTACACAGGGAAAAAATATTAAGAAATATTATCCATCATATTGACTGGAAAGAGACCTATAATATTTATATGGATATACTCAACAATAATTCTTTTAGATAGTGTTGCATAATTTAGTTTATTTACCTATAAATGAAAAAAGTAACAATATATCATCCATTCGGTAATGCCAATACACGTGCAGCGGTAGATGGTATTTACAAACAAGGAATTCTTGAAAGTTTTCATACTTGCATAGCTTGTTTTAAAGGAAGTTTTTTATACAAATTATCTTCTTTTAGTCCACTAAAAGAGTTTCGAAGAAGGTGGTTTAGTTCTTTCCTTCAAAACAAGACCATAACACATCCATTCAAAGAACTTGGCAGACAAATTGCTCCCAAAATCAAGTTAAACAGTCTTACTGCACATGAAAAAGGTATATTCTGTGTAGATAACATTTGCCATGATTTAGATAATAAGGTAGCAAAATATATACAGAAAAATAAAGAAAAAATAGGCGGGGTATATGCGTATGAAGATTGCGCATTGAAAACCTTCAGTTCCGCAAAAAGTAATAACATAAAATGTATTTATGATTTACCCATAGGATATTGGAGAGCCATGCGAAACCTTTTAAATGAAGAGCAAACTAAAAATCCAGAATGGGCCATGACACTTGGAGGATTTAATGACTCAGACAAGAAATTACAAAGAAAAGATACAGAACTACAATTGGCGGACAAAATATATGTGGCTAGTTCGTTTACTAAAAAAACTTTGGAAATGTATCCAGGTAAATTAGCCGATATTGAAGTAATTCCTTACGGATTTCCTCCAGTGAATACTCAAAGAAAATATGATGATATCCAAAACAGGAAAATTAAAGTCTTATTTGTGGGAGGATTATCGCAACGAAAAGGACTTTCCTACTTCTTCGAAGCTATCAAAGGTTTAGAAGACAAAATAGAAGCAACAGTTGTAGGTAGAGGCAACTTGGATAACTGTCCCGCTTTGAAAGAGGCTCTCTCAAAAGTAAATTATATCCCTTCCTTACCTCATGATGAAATCCTCAAACTAATGGCAAATCAAGATTTGTTCATTTTCCCCTCTTTGTTTGAAGGTTTTGGACTGGTAATTACAGAAGCCATGTCTCAAGGCACTCCTGTCATTACTACAGACAGAACATGTGGTCCAGATATTATGAATAACGGAATAGACGGATGGGTAGTTAAAGCCGGTGAAACAAGACCTATTAGAGAACTATTACTAACGTTTATATCCAATCCCACTATATTAATCAAAGCAGGGCAAGCAGCAATGCACACAGCTTTCCAAAGACCTTGGAGCGTATATGAAAAAAAATTAGCCGAATCAGTAAACAATTTTTTAAATGACTAATTATTTCAACTTAAATAAACTAACAGCAGGAGAACCATACGCTTTATACAGAAAGGCAATATGGATATATATTTTTCTACTTATATTTGAAGGCGCTTTAAGAAAATGGGTTTTACCCTCATTAGCAACCCCACTTTTATTAGTAAGAGATCCTATCGCCATTTGGCTAACAATTGTAGGGTTACAAAAAGGATGGATAAAAAGTGGGTATGCAAAAACAATGATGGTAGTAGCAAGTATTTCTTTTTTTTTAGCCATAGTTGTTGGACATCATAATCTTTTTGTGGCATTATTTGGATGGCGTATTTATTTCTTTCATTTTCCTATGATATTTGTAATGGGTAAAGTATTGACCAGAACGGATTTGTTAAAAATTGGGCAGTTTATGTTATGGATATCTATCCCTATGACAATATTAATCTTCATGCAATTTCATTCCCCGCAAACTGCATGGGTCAATATGGGAGTAGGCGGTGAAGGAACAGCCGGATTTGCAGGAGCAATGGGATACATGAGACCTCCTGGAACCTTCTCTTTCACATCAGGCTACGTCATGTTTCAAGCTGTAGTAGGATGCTATTTGTTATATTATTTATTAATGAATAATTCTTTTCCAAAACAATTTCAATTTCCGAAGATTGTCATCATAATACTTGCAGTTTGTTATCTATTATCTATACCTACTTCGATTTCAAGAACACATTTCTTTCAAACTGGTGTATTCTTGATTTTTTTGTTTATTGCCGCAATGAAGAAAAATAAATTAAAAAGTAAATTCCTGAAATTTGCAATAATGACAATTGTAGCAGGAATCATTCTTTACCTTTCAGGAGTAGGAGGTACGAGCCTTGAAGCCTTTACGGCTAGATTTAACAATGCGAGCGAAATAGAAGGAGGTGTAAGTAGCACAATAGGAGACAGATATGTCGGAGGTTTATTAGGTTCATTAATTAACTTCAACATCCCTCTATTTGGATATGGAATCGGACTAGGAACTAACGTTGGAGCAAAAATCATGGGGGGGGATATGTATTCATTTGGTTTTAATGGAGAAAATGAATGGAGTCGTATTATAGGAGAATGTGGTATGTTATTAGGACTCATAATAATCGGTATAAGATTGTTTTTCTCACTTGATATATGGAAAAGAGCCTACAATCTTCTTATAAAGAAATACGATTTATTATCTTGGATGCTTTCTGCAGGTATGATGCTAACAATCCCTCAAGGCCAATGGTCTATTCCTACCAACTTAGGATTTTGTATTTTGTTTGGAGGCTTAACTTTAGCAGCAGTAAATTCATCAAAAAAGAATAGAATATGATAACCTTCTTTCATCGTAATCACAAGTGTGGATACTCTATATATAAAGTATTTAAAACAATAGAGAATGAGCTAAAATTTCAAAATATAGAGTTTGAAGAATACTTTATGCCCAGTCAGTATTCTATGCCTTGGGACATAATTAAAAATAGTATATTCACGTTTAAACATAGAAATACAAAAGGTATTAATCATATTAGTGGACACATTCATGATGCAATCCTAGGCTTAATAGGTTGTAAAACTATACTAACAATACATGATTTAGTTTTTATAGATAATGTAAAAAACCCTATCAAAAGATTCTATAAGTGGCTATTTTGGCTATATATACCTATTAAGACAGCCAGTAGGGTAACTTGTATTTCTAATGAAACAAAGAGGAAAATTCTTAAACACATAAAAACCAATAAAATCACTGTTATCTATAATCCTATAGATCCAGCTTTCAAATATAGTCCTAAGGTATTCAATGAAGAATGTCCTATAATTTTACATATCGGAACATTCTGGAATAAAAATATAAAACGTTCAATCATGGCCTTAGAAGGAATAAAATGTCATTTAAGAATAATAGGTGAAATAGATAACCACATTTTACAACTCCTAAAGGAAAAAAAGATTAATTTCAGTAATGCAAAGAATTTATCTGATGAAGAAATCAGGCAAGAATATATCAATTGTGACATTGTAAACTTTCCCTCCATTTATGAAGGATTCGGAATGCCTGTAATTGAAGGGCAACAAACTGGAAGAATTGTAATTACTTCAGCAATAGAACCTATTAAAGAAATTGCTGGAGAGGCTGCTATTTTTGTAAATCCAACTAACATACAGTCTATTCACAATGCTTATATCACAGCAATTGAAAATGACAAGCTAAGAAATGAAATAATTCAAAAAGGACTTGAAAACGCCCACCGTTTTCAAGTAAAAAATATTGCAAAACAATATATAGAACTCTACCAATCTCTATAAACATTCTTATTTATCATACAATGAAAATTATTCACTATATCCCTACCATTGACCGAAACTGGGGTGGTACTACCGCTTACATGCAACTATTGTCCAATGAATTGGGTAAACTAACAGAACTGCATATTTTTACACATTCTTCAGATAATCCAGTGGAAATACAAAACTGCCAGATTCATAATTTAGCAACCATAAGGCACCTAACTGAATTCAAAAGACAATTCAAATTCCTAATAAAAGATATACAGCCGAATGTATTTCATGTGAATGGTTGCTGGACGCCTGGTTGTGCTCTGACACAGAAATGGGCTCAGGAAATGGATATCAAAGTAGTGCTTACGCCACACGGTATGTTAGAACCTTGGATTTTGGCACGGCATTACTGGACACGCAAGGTACCTGCCCTCCTACTCTATCAGAAAGCCGCAGTGAAAAAAGCAGACTGCCTACATGCCACTGCAGTAAGCGAAAAAGAAAACTTGCAGAAATTAGGCTATAACAATCGAATTGAAATTATTCCCAATGGGATTGAGGTCGATAAAATTTCTCTGAAGAACAATTGGGAACGAAAGAAAAAAATTCTATTCCTTTCAAGAATCCACATAAAGAAAGGCATTGAATATCTATTGGAAGCCGCAACAGTTTTGAAAGATAAATTAGAAGGTTATGTAATAGAAATTGCAGGAGAAGGTGAAAAAGAATACATAGCCCAACTAAAACAAAAAACAAAAGAATTACAGATTGAATCTCTGGTACGATTCTATGGTGGAGTATATGGAGACCAGAAATGGAAACTATTTCAAGAAGCAGATGTATTTGTATTGCCCACTTTCTCAGAAAACTTTGGAATTGTAGTGGCAGAAGCATTAGCTTCTGGTACACCTGTAATTACAACCAAAGGTACTCCTTGGGAAGAATTGGAAACAGCACATTGTGGTTGGTGGACAGAAATAGGAACACAGCCCACTGCAGATGCGTTAAACAAGTTTCTACAACTTCCCATTCAAGAACTGGAAACGATGGGACGAAACGGACGTAAACTGGTTGAACAGAAATATTCGTCGCGAAAAATGGCGGAAGATATGGCAGAATTGTATCACAAAGTATGCAAACAAAAATGAAAGAAGTAAGACTGGATACTTTCAAAACAGGAAACTTTGACAAAGGAGCAGGATTCCTTAAACAAACACTCTGGTATTTCGTAAATGCCCTGCTTGTACGTGCCTCATGGAATCCTTTCATGAGGATAAAGATAGCTTTACTAAAAGCTTTCGGAGCAAAAATCGGGAAAGGATTGGTCATCAAGAATAATGTATGCATCAAATTTCCCTGGAAACTGACAATTGGTGACCATGTATGGTTAGGGGAATACTGCTGGATAGATAACTTAGATGAAGTAATTATTGGGAACCATGTATGCATCTCACAAGGGGCTTTATTGCTTACAGGAAATCATGACTATACCTTGACCAGCTTTGACTATCGAAATGCATCTATCGTAATTGAAAATGGTGCCTGGATTGGTGCTAAAGCCATAGTTTGTCCAGGTGTAACAGTACACAGTCATGCTATTTTAACAGTTGGATCTATTGCTACTAAAAATATGGAAATGTACGGAATTTATCAAGGGAATCCAGCCCAATTAATGAGAAAGAGAATAATCAAATAAATAGTAAGACATGAAAAGAAATTCATCAGTTGAATTATTACGAATCATTTCGATGCTTTTAATCATAATATTTCATTTTTGTGGAAGAGCATATGATTTGTTTAGTCCAGAACTATTGACCAACAATAATACAGAATTAAGTAAGTTATTATTTCATTCACTCGGACAAACTGGAGTTCCAATTTTTATGTTTATTTCAGGTTTCTATGGTATAAAATTCAAATATAACAGACTTATTAATATGTTCATACAATGTGTATTATACACTATAGTCCTCTATTCTCTGTCATGTCTTATCAGGCCAGGTTTATGGAATACTAGAATATTTATCCTGAATATATTTGGTCCATCCACACTTTGGTTCTTTTATTGTTATGTTGTGATTTATATCTTTGCAGACCCTATCAATGATTATTTAAATGGTCTATCATTCAAAAAATTCACAGCAATAATTCTATTACTATTATATTTTAGCGTTGGACTATGGTTTATGAAAAGTTCAGCTTTAAATATATTTTCTTTATTTGAATTTTATATCATAGCTAGATATACAAAATTACATCTTTATACTAGAATAAGTCAATATGCAGTATGGACGGTTATTCCTTCAATAGTCCTATTTCTATTACCTGTATTCATTGGATGGCATTTTAATTGCATAGATAAAATACAGCCATACGTAAATAAATACTACAACCCTTTTATTCTTCCTATTTGCATAACATTGATTATTTCCGCAGATAAACATGCCTTTTACAATAAATATGTAAATAAATTTGCTTCTACTGCATTAGCTTGTTATTTAATCCACGAGAGTTCTTACTTCTCTTATTTTATCAAACCCTTTTTCCATTTCGAAGAATACTCTATTTTAAGAATATTACTCACTTCAATTGGGATATATTTATTTTGTTATATTATTGATAAAATTAGAATAACGATAGGCAATTTATACAAATACAATGAGAAATAAAACAATAGATATAGCTAGGGGGTTAGCTATCATTTTAATGTGCATAGGACATGCATATTGCCCTAGAATTCTACAAGACTTTATTTATATGTTTCACATGGCATTTTTCTTTATTACTAGTGGATACTTCTTTAACAAAGAAAAATCTATCACCCAACCATGGGAATTTATTGTAAAAAGGATAAAAGGATTATATATACCTTTTGTGACATGGGGAATTTCATTTACATTTCTACATAATATATTTTTAGATTTAAAGTTGCTAACTCCAGAAAGTCACTATTATGATATAAAAGAAACTTTATGGAAAGCTTTTACCACTAATACCAGATTTATTACTACAGAAGAAATGATGGGGCCATATTGGTTTTTCTCATGTTTATTTTATGTTTCAACATTCTCATTGTCATTATTCTTTGTATCTAACAAATTCTTTAAAAAAAGATGGATAGAAGGCCTATCATTTATTATCTTTTACATAATAGGTTTTGTAATACTTTACACAAAAGATGAAAACAACTACGATATTATAATAAGAACTCTTATAATATCTTTCCTATTCTATATAGGATATCTATGGAATAAGTACAATAATAGAATAAAGTATAATAGGATAGGGTTTGCACTATCTACTTCCATATTGATAATAGGAGTGCTTTCTCCTTATAATTTTATAAATATTGCAATACTAGAATTTGAAAATCCTCTACTTTTCCTAATTTATAGCTTAAGTGGCACTTATATGCTTATGTGCAGTTCAAAATACATCGAAAAATACATTGAATTTTTAAAAAGGCCCTTGTCATATATAGGAAGTAATACTCTGATAATTCTTCTTACTAATTATTTATGCCTAAGATTTTTTAATCTAATAAGAGCATATATAGTAAACTATAAAGGACATCCAAACACAACTTCTACGAATAATTTAGATTGGTATTGGTGGATATTGTGTACTATCTTTATGATTATATTACCACTATGTCTCAATTATATTATAACTATGGGAAAAGAAATAATATTCAAAAAAAGGAAGCATTATAAGCCATAAATTTGAGGAGCAAAGCTATAACCTTATCTACATTAATATGAATTCACCTATCTAGTTAAAAAATGAATTAAACAAATATCTACAATGAAAAATTATACCATCGCTGTAGCTGGCACAGGCTACGTAGGTTTATCCATTGCCACTTTGCTGGCACAGCATCATCAAGTGACGGCAGTAGATGTCATCCCTGAAAAGGTAGAGAAAATCAACCATCGCATCAGTCCGATTCAGGATGAATACATCGAAAAGTATTTAGCAGAGAAGAAACTGAATCTAACCGCTACGCTGGACGGGGCTTCAGCTTACCGGAATGCGGACTTCGTGGTGATAGCCGCTCCTACCAACTACAACCCGGTGAAGAATTATTTCGACACGTCGCACGTGGAGGAAGTGATTGACCTGGTGCTGGAGGTAAACCCGGATGCGGTAATGGTAATTAAGAGTACCATCCCAGTGGGATACTGCCGCAGCCTGTATGTGAAGTATGCAGAGAAATTCCGCTCCACTCCTTCCCTTGCGGGAAAGAAGTTCAACCTGCTGTTCTCGCCGGAGTTCTTACGCGAGAGCAAGGCGCTGTACGACAACCTCTACCCCAGCCGTATCATCGTGGGTTTCCCGAAACTGATTGACGGATGTGATGAAGAGAATGCGGCTATCCGCACCATTGCCGGAGAGCACTTAGAAGAAAAAGCGCACGAGTTTGCGGCGCTGTTACAGGAAGGTGCCTTGAAACCGGACATCGATACACTGTTCATGGGACTGAAAGAGGCAGAAGCCGTGAAGCTGTTTGCCAATACCTACCTGGCACTGCGCGTAAGCTACTTTAATGAACTGGATACGTATGCGGAAGTGAAAGGCCTGAACACACAGGCCATCATTCAGGGTATCTGCCTGGACCCGCGCATCGGTTCGCATTATAACAATCCTTCTTTTGGTTACGGGGGCTACTGTCTGCCGAAGGATACCAAGCAGCTGTTGGCCAACTATCAGGATGTGCCGGAGAACCTGATTCAGGCCATTGTGGAGAGTAACCGCACGCGCAAGGATTTCATTGCCGACCAGGTGCTGAAGAAAGCGGGATACTACGACTATTACAACCGCGGGGATTTCAGTCCGGAAGCGGAAAAGGAATGTGTCATCGGGGTATATCGCCTGACCATGAAGTCAAACAGCGACAATTTCCGCCAAAGCAGTATCCAAGGGGTAATGAAGCGTATCAAGGCGAAGGGAGCTACGGTCATCATCTATGAACCGACATTGGAAGATGGCAGCACATTCTTTGGCTCAAAGGTGGTGAACAACTTAGAGGATTTCAAGAAGCAAAGTAATGCCATCATTGCCAACCGCTACGATACGTGCCTAGACGATGTAAAGGAAAAGGTATATACACGCGATATCTTCAGAAGAGATTAATCATAATAATTTAGAAATACAATACAATGCAGACACATGTAGTCATTATGGCAGGCGGAATCGGCAGCCGGTTCTGGCCTATGAGCACCCCCGAATATCCCAAACAGTTTATTGACGTGATGGGATGTGGTAAATCACTTATACAGCTTACCGTAGAGCGTTTTCTTCCGCTCTGTCCGATAGAGAATTTTTGGGTAGTAACCAGCGAAAAGTATACAGACATCGTGAAGGCGCAGTTGCCGGAATTAACGGAAAGCCATATTCTGGCTGAACCGGAAGCGCGTAACACAGCGCCTTGTATCGCGTATGCCTGCTGGAAAATCAAAAAGGAGTTTCCGGAGGCAAACATCGTGGTCACACCTTCGGACGCCCTGGTGATAAATACCGCTGAATTCGCACGGTGTATCGCTGCCGCACTCGAAAAGACAGCGGAATCAGCTGCCATCGTCACCCTTGGAATCAAGCCCAGTCGACCGGAAACGGGTTACGGGTATATTGCTGCCAAAGGTGAGGCTGACAGCAGAGGTATTTACGAAGTGGAGGCTTTCAAGGAAAAGCCTGATAAGGAAACAGCTCTGAAGTATGTAGCTGCCGGAAACTTTTTCTGGAATGCGGGCATATTCGTATGGAACGTGGAAACCATTACCAGGGCCATCCGTATGTATGCGCCACAGATAGCCGGAGTGATGGACGAACTGGAACCTGCCTTATTTACGGATAAGGAGCAAGAGGAGCTGAAACGTCTCTTCCCTACCTGCGAGAAAATTTCAATTGACTATGCCGTCATGGAAAAGGCGAAAGAAATTGACGTACTGCCGGCTGAATTCGGCTGGAGCGACTTAGGCAGCTGGGGTTCGCTACACACATTGTTGCCGCAGGATGAAAACGGAAATGCACACGTGGGAGACAACGTGAAGCTATTTGGATGCCGGAATTGTGTGGTACATGTGGCAGACGAGCAAAAGGTGGTGTTAGAAGGACTGGACGGTTACATCGTGGCGGAAAAGAACGGAAGGCTGTTGGTTTGCCGCCTGAATGAAGAACAACGTATCAAGGAATTCTCACAGGCATAAAAGTTCAATCAAGAAAATTTATTTTTAACCGAATTGCTATCGAAAAAATTAGAAGAAACTAAATGAACAATAACAATATTGCATAAATCAATAATTATAATTATTTTTGTTCTCTAAGGGAAAATAACTATAAAATATGGATACTAATATAATTCTTGAAAAATATCGTGAATATCTGAAGGATTTAGCAGAGAAAAAATCAAATGAAACCTTTACTAATGCGGGTAAAGAACATGCTTCGATATTAATGTCAATATTGTTCCAATACACAAATAATGAAGTACGTATTTTTAGTGAAGGATTCAAGCCCGAATTAATTATGACTCAACCTTATTGGAATACTCTAAATGATTTTCTTAAAAGAGATAATAACAAATTATCTATAATGGTAGAAACCAACCAGTATATCAATGATGCTCCTCTTAGTCTTATACGAAAGACTAAAGACAGAAGAAAAAACAACACTATCGAAGTTCGCTTAATTCAAGAAAAAGACAAAAAAAATATATTTAATCAACTCAATACAGAACATTGCAACTTTGCTATCTTTGATAATGATAAATTCAGACTAGAATATATACCAGAGCAATATCTAGCAATAGGTTCTTTTAATCAACCAGAAAATTGTCAAAAATTAATGATTTTATTTGATGTAGCTTTCGCAAATGCTAAAAAACTTATTTAATTACTATGGATGAAATAGCATTGATAAATTTTGCTCCACTTATCCAATTGTGGGCGGGAATCTGTTTGCTTTTTTTCTATGAACCCTTATTGACAAAATTTCCTCTTACAAAATTGCAAGAAGAAAAACAAACTTTAATAACGGATTTCCTTGGCAAGTATCAAGCATACCTTACAAATGAACAATTGGCTGAAGGGTACAAAATGCTGAAGAGCACATGGGACATATTTTATAAGACTATAAAGAATTTAGCTGCTTTAGGGTTCTATTATGCAATCATAATATTAGCCTATATTGGAATCGAGAACCATCCTATGTATAGGGATTATTATCAAGCTTTACAAATACTGAATTCTTGTATTATTCTGTATACACTTCTAACATGGATATGCTATAAAACGAAATTTTTTGTAAAATACATGAATGCTTTGGTAGTCATAATTATACTAATGATAATATTTCATTTTTACCATCCTATTAATGATTTCTTCACAAGTAAAATAGGCACATTGGGTTGTTTTCTTTCAAAATCGGAAACTAGTATATTCACATTGTTCACATGTATATTAGGATTGGCAGTAACTCTTATTCACATATTAATTCTTTCTGTCCAAATTTATTATACCAAAAGTAAGATAAAGAAAATTGATATTAATGCAGAAAGTCTGAATGCTGTTTTAATTGGAAGCAAAAATATGGACGAAATCAAAAACGGACTAAAAACAAAATCTTTAAATTACTTAGCGATGAATGGTTTTCCACAAACTGCAATGGAATATCAAACTAAGCTGTCGAATTTTGTCCGAAATGAAATTCAAGAAGAATTTAATAGTTTTATTTTTCACTGGTACACACCATCTCTAAAAATGATAAGAAGTTTTTTATCATTGATCAAGAGCCTAATATAAAAGCATTCTAAAGAAGTTCAAAGAACAAAAACAGAATGTACAAAGCTAATAAAATCTCTATAAAAAAGAATTCTGAAATAATAGATTAGCACATGTATTAAAATAGCACAAGAAAGAGAATTTAGTTTATACAAATTATTATTCTCTTTTTTGCTTGACACTATTACCTAAAAACATGAACAACTTCAATATCGCAGTAGCTGGCACAGGCTACGTAGGTTTATCCATAGCCACGCTGCTGGCCCAGCATCACCAGGTAACGGCTGTAGACGTAATACCGGAAAAGGTAGAGAAAATCAACCACCGTATCAGCCCGATTCAGGATGAGTACATCGAAAAGTATTTAGCAGAGAAGGAACTGAACCTGACCGCTACGCTGGATGGAGCATCAGCTTACCGGAATGCGGACTTCGTAGTGATTGCCGCTCCCACCAACTACGACCCGGTGAAGAATTATTTTGATACGTCGCATGTAGAAGAGGTGATTGACCTGGTACTGGAAGTGAACCCGGATGCGGTGATGGTAATCAAGAGTACCATCCCGGTGGGCTACTGCCGCAGCTTGTACGTGAAGTATGCGGAAAAATTCCGCTCCACTCCTGCCCTTGCGGGAAAGAAATTCAACCTGCTATTCTCACCGGAGTTCTTGCGTGAGAGCAAGGCGCTGTACGATAACCTCTACCCCAGCCGTATCATCGTGGGCTTCCCGAAACTGATTAACGGACGTGACGAGGAGAACGCGGCGATTCAGGCAATTGCCGGGGAACACCTGGAGGAAAAGGCGCATGAGTTTGCGGCGCTGTTACAGAAGGGTGCCTTGAAACCGGACATCGACACGCTGTTTATGGGACTGAAGGAGGCAGAAGCGGTGAAACTGTTTGCCAATACCTATCTGGCACTACGCGTGAGCTACTTTAACGAGCTGGATACGTATGCAGAAGTGAAGGGACTGGACACACAGGCCATCATTCAGGGTATCTGTCTGGATCCGCGCATCGGTTCGCATTATAACAATCCTTCTTTTGGCTACGGGGGCTACTGCCTGCCGAAGGATACCAAGCAGTTGTTGGCCAACTACCAGGATGTGCCGGAGAACCTGATTCAGGCCATTGTGGAGAGTAACCGCACGCGTAAGGATTTCATTGCCGACCAGGTGCTGAAAAAAGCGGGGTACTACGATTATTACAACCGCGGAGATTACAGTCCGGAAACAGAGAAGGAATGTGTCATCGGGGTATATCGCCTGACCATGAAGTCGAACAGCGACAATTTCCGCCAGAGCAGCATCCAGGGGGTAATGAAGCGTATCAAGGCGAAGGGTGCCACGGTCATCATCTATGAACCGACTCTGGAAGACGGTACTACGTTCTTCGGCTCAAAGGTGGTGAACAACCTGGAGGATTTCAAGAAGCAGAGCAACGCCATCATTGCCAACCGCTACGATGCGTGCCTGGATGACGTAAAGGAAAAAGTTTATACACGTGATATTTTCAGAAGAGACTAGTTACAGTTAATAATTAACAATGAATAATGAAAAACGGGTACGTGCACCGTTCTTCATTCTTCATTATTCATTATTCATTTTTTTCATTTTTCATTATGGAGACTTTCAAACGTAACATACTGATTACCGGCGGTGCCGGATTTATTGGCAGCCACGTGGTGCGCCTGTTCGTAAACAAGTATCCGGAATACCGTATCATCAACCTGGACAAGCTGACGTATGCGGGTAACCTGGCGAACCTGAAGGACATTGAGAACCAGCCGAACTATGTGTTCATAAAAGCGGACATCTGCGACTACGAGAAGATGCAGGAGCTGATGGAGCTGTATCACGTGGACGGTATCATTCACCTGGCTGCGGAGAGCCACGTGGACCGAAGCATCAAGGATCCGTTTACCTTTGCACGCACCAACGTGATGGGTACGCTGTCTCTGCTGCAGGCGGCTAAGGTGTACTGGGAAAGTCTGCCGGAGAAGTATGAGGGCAAGCGTTTCTATCATATCTCTACCGACGAGGTGTACGGGGCACTGGAGATGACACATCCGGAAGGTATCGAGCCGCCGTTCACTACCACGGCTTCGTCGTCGGAACATCACCTGGCGTACGGGAAGGATTTCTTCTACGAGGATACGAAGTATAATCCGCACAGCCCCTACTCTGCCAGCAAGGCGAGCAGTGACCACTTTGTGCGGGCATTCCACGACACGTACGGCATGCCGACCATCGTGACGAACTGTTCGAACAACTACGGGCCGTATCAGTTCCCGGAGAAACTGATTCCGCTGTTCATCAACAACATCCGTCACCGCAAGCCGCTGCCGGTATACGGTAAGGGGGAAAACGTGCGCGACTGGCTGTATGTGGAGGATCATGCGCGGGCTATCGACGTGATTTTCCACAACGGTAAGACGGCAGAAACCTATAACATCGGCGGTTTCAATGAGTGGAAGAACATTGACATCATCAAGGTAGTAATCAACACGGTAGACCGTCTGCTGGGTCGCAAGGAGGGTGAAGACATGGACCTAATTACCTACGTGACCGACCGTCTGGGCCACGACATGCGCTATGCCATCGATTCTACGAAGTTGCAGAAGGAACTGGGTTGGGAACCGAGCCTGCAGTTTGAAGAGGGCATAGAAAAGACAGTGCGCTGGTATCTGGACAACCAGGAATGGATGGACAACGTGACGAGCGGTGACTATCAGAAGTATTATGACTCAATGTATAAGGGACGATAACCAAGAACTAAAAATAAAGGAAGAAAGTATCTGCATTTCAAATCCACTGAAATACAGATACTTTTTTCATCATAAGGTCACTTGACAAATATACAAAAGCTGCATACAAAAAAATTATACATCTTATCTGAAATAACGGGAAAGAACAATCAATCTAATCATTTATTTTGTATCTTTGTGTCACTACTGTCCCGTAAAAGTGGATAAATAGTTCTTTGAAATTATTGAAATATAG
>OGZW01000579.1_pt1 | contig 29184 bp, 26 predicted proteins | sample 1577001 | NCBI WGS metagenome assembly OGZW01 (sample SAMEA3541519, study PRJEB24748) | human gut metagenome | biome: human gut; feature: human-associated habitat; material: faeces | place: China | collected 2012 | reverse complement strand
CAAGGGTGTAGACGGCGTTACCCCGCTGATTGCAGGGGTCACAACCCCGGAGCAGACCCAGCGGCTACTTGCACACCTGACAAGTCAGCAAGAGCTGTTTACCCCGGTAGGTATATCTACTGTGGACCAGAGTGCTGGATATTACTATGACAATGGATACTGGAACGGAAGTGTGTGGCTTCCGTATCAGTATTTCCTTTGGAAATCCATGCTTGATTTGGGATGTGGGGAATTTGCAGAGAAAATTGCCAAAACAGCCTTGCACGCCTGGAGCCAGGAGACGGATTTCAGCTATAACACCTTTGAACTGATCCAAATTGAAAGTGAGCGAGGAGGATGGTTCCATCAGTTCAGTGGCTTATCCTCTCCACTTGTGGTGTGGTATCATTCATACTATAAGCCGGGTAACGTAACGGTTGGGTTTGACACCTGGTTAGAGGAATGGCACTTTTCTGACGATTATTCCAGCGCTAGAATTCGGTATAAAACCAGTCGAGTGGGAGGCTTACTTCTAGCCGTGATGAATGAGGAATATTCGGACTACTCCGTTACTATTGATGGAGAGCCAGCGCAATTTGCGCAGCGAATCCCAGGCACACTAGAGATTCAGTTGCTTCATTGTCAGGGAGAAGTGATAGTTCAAGCTCAATAAACATAGTATGCTGGATATTCTGAAATATAGGTAATGACAAACTTGGTCACAATCTATAAAACAGTCATTGATATTAGCCTCTCAAGAAACCCGGCTATACGTCAAGTATGAGCCGGGTTTCTTGCGTAGTGTGCCAGGCATGGGCAACAACTAAGTGGTGAGAGACCACTACGCGCTTGGCAGTAGGAAGTGATATTGACAATATCATGTGGCGGTTACATGGGAGGAAAGTTCTTGTTCCTACTCGGGGAGGTTTTGCAGACGGAGAGTAGGGAGATCCGAAGGCTGCAGCAACAACGAGCTGCAAGAAGCCAGCCGAGGCCATAGTCAACGTCACTTAGTTAAATAGGCAATCCCTCTACACCAACGCAGAAATTGGTATAGAGGGATTTTTTTCTTATAAATACTTGACAATAAGCTCAGAATGTGCAGCCTCTTTGCTTACCGAAGTAAGCAAAGAGGCCCTTGTAGTTAGGAAACGTCCACTGTGACAGCTAACAGCAAGGAGTGAATGACTGTAGAAAATGTCAAGCAAGCGTTTACGAGGGTGATGAATTCACTTGTTTTGGATGGGCTTAATTTAATGGATGATGATATAAGATTGTTCGCGGTGAACAAAAGCAGAAAATCTGGTCATACAAGATTGATTAGAAGATTTGAGTAAAATATCTTGAGTAAAAGTTAGCATATAAGATTTGCGTATAGAATAGACTTATTTGCGTCGAGATGCTATAATATCATTAAAATACCCCCGAAAGGATATCGATTATATGGCTAAGAAGAATACGAAGCGCGGGTTCACACTTGTCGAACTTATTGTTGTACTGGTGATTCTGGCAATTCTTGCGGCACTGCTGATTCCGGCACTGACCGGGTACATTGACAAAGCCAGAAAAAGTCAGGTTGTAGCAGAGACCCGGATGCTGACGCAGGCTGTGCAGACGGAGATGTCTACGCTGTATGCATCAAACGAGTACTCGACTCTATTAAAGGTAGGCAAGAATGCATTTACGGCTGCAGCAAAGGGGGGGCAACCAGTATTTGACTACGAACGATAACTGACAAGTCTTGCAGAACGGTACAATGCCATTGTAAAACTCTCGGAGGTTCCTAGTCTCTCAGATGGTTCAGGCTCCTTCTTTGCGGTTGCAAACTACAAATGCCAACTTAAGTGGGTAGTTTACAGTGACGGAAAAGGATATTATGGCGTTTATTGCCAAGCAGACGGAACAGTTACCGGCTATTCAAATAAAGAAGTAACGGGCTATGAAACCTATTATGTTACAAACATCGGGAAGGTTATCTGTGACGTTACAGCCGATGTGACAGACCCTGATGAACCGGTGCCGTGGACAAAAACTGCAGTATATTTTGGTCTTGGTCTATAGAATTAAAAGTAAATCCCTCAGAGCTAGTTGCTCTGGGGGATTTTTCTTCGCAAAATATTAGAATACCAACCGCATCTGATGCCACGCTACATTCCCATACGTGGACTTGTCGGTCATGCCCTCGTCCACAAATCCGAACCTGGCATAGTAGGGAACAAGCCGGTTCTTGCAGGTCAGGACAAGACCTTTGCGGCCCTGTTCCTTTGTGTCAGCAATCGCCTTTTGAATCAATTCACCTGCATACCCATGCTGGCGATATGCAGGCAGCGTATTGACGACGAAAATCATCTGCCACGCACCGTTCTCGTTGTGCATGGCGGCGTTCTCGTACATCTCATCGGTCAAGTCCGCTTTATCGGTCACGAACCCGTCCACGAAAGAAATGAGTTTGTCGCCATCGTACATCAGCCAGAAATGATTGCCATAATAGGCAACTCTCTCGGCAAACTCAGCAGTAGTAGCAGCCTCGGCGGGCGGAAAACACTCGGTCTCAACGGCAGAAAGTGCGGAAACATCATCAGGAACAGCGTATCGAATCGTCATGGTTGTCGCTGTACCTCACAAGGATTTGCCGAGATTATAAGCATCCAGCAAAGTCTCAGTATGGTTGGTGCTGGTGGAAGCTATTAAGGGCTGTGACCGTATCGTGAAAAAAATTATGCAGATGGTATCTCCAGTTTCTCATTTTGGCCATCGCCAATACGCAGTACATGTGCTGCCGTTGCCAGCAATTCCGTTTGAGCCTGCCGTCTGGTCTGTGGCTAAGGCGTTGCCGAGCCAGGAGATGCTAAGAACCGGTTGGACGCCAGTTGCTCTGCTTGCTTTTCAGAATGCTGCTAATATTGCGAATAGAAGATCCTATTATGCGCTTACAAAAGCACGAACTTCTTGTACCGAAAGAGGTATGAAGGGCTCGTGCTTTTCTTCGTTTTTGCAAGAGCTATCCGGCATGTTCTGTTCGGCTTTCCCATTGTGGCTTGTTCACATTATCCATCAAGTATAATTGATTGCGTCGATAAAATGAGTGCGGGAATAAAATCCTGAAAAAAATACTGGAATATAATTCTATTGGAATTTCAACAAAATTCGACAGAAAAAGAGTGAGAACACGTTGAAATGGTTTATTTGAATGTTGTATTATAACTAATACAGACAAATGCAGTATGATACGAATCATTCAACTGGATGCGGATAGTAAATTAAATACAGTCAGTATGAGGCCACCTAAGAAGTCTTTTTTTGCTTCTCTGGTGGCCTTCTTTATAAACCACATGTGGGAATTGTGAAATTTATATTTACGATTCCCAAATCACCTAAGCGACGCAATCCATTGTAACTGAGGGGATAGGTGATTTTGTGGTGAAACTGCTTAGTTATGCTCGGAACAGGGGACCTCCTAGATGTGATTTGACCGAAAAAACTCAAATCGCTATAGGAGGTCAAAATGACTGAATTAGAAATGTATGAACTTTGGCTCACTCTTCGTGAATGGGCCAATTATAATCAGCTTAACCAGACGATAGAAAAGAACTGGCTTAGTAATTCGTTCAACAGCCATATCCTTGATTTGTTAGACAAAGAGGAAATCAAATACAGGTCGGAGAAACGTCTCCTTGGATATAGGAACAAGGGGAAAAGGCGACTTGCTGGTAATGCAAATCAGCCGATTATTATCAGTATTGATGATGTGGCTGATATCATTGATGTTCGTGCGGAAGATGAATTCGCTCGGGTAGAGCTTCTGGTATCATTGAAGCAGGAATTGGAAAGGCTCTCACCCAGGGAGTTAATGATTATTCGTACTTATTTGGATTATCCTATAGAGGTTGTGGCGAGGAAGCTTAAGGTTAGACCCAACACGATTTCTAAGGCGCGAAGAAAAATTGCAAGAGAATTGAGAAAGAAGCTGGTTTGAGATGAAAGAGAAAGAACTGTGGACGCCATCTGCAAGGCGGTTTGAATGCTTGCTCAAGGCTGCGCAGAATGGCGACTATGAAGCATACATGAGTTTGATGGCGAGGTTTTTTAAAGTAATGGATGATAAGGCAAGGAATAACTACTTGCGCGATTACGAGATGTTTACGGCACTGGCTGAACGGGTCTCAGAAGGAATCTTTGGTTTCAGTTCTGAAGAGGCATATCAGCGTGAATTGAACAAGGAAAAACACCCGTCAAAGAAGCGGAAGAAGTTCGGACGCAGGTGATGATCTGAGCGTTAGTAGTTAATATTGATTCAAATAAAAACGGATTGCTGCAAGCGTAGCAATCTGTTTTTGTTTGAATCAGTTGCGGTTTAAGCAAAACTTGAATCATGTACCAATTGACTGTTACATATAACAATCTATCGAATTTTAGCCTCATTCACCTTATGAACAAGGGTGTATTTGTAAAATGTGCTGAATTTGTGTACTTGTATAATTAAAGTGAATCCGATTTGTTGATAAATGTCGAATTGTGTGCTATTATATCAATACATATATTGGCAAAATATTGCGTTGGTAGACTGCTGAATTGTGCTAAGGATTTTCCATGACTAATTTGTGGGAATGCCTTTTGCTGCTCAAAACTGCTTTCCCTGATTTCAATTGCAGTATTGAAAATAATATGTGTGCAAAGAAGAACGAGGAGTAAGAACATGACAAGGTTTAGGCATGACTTGATTTTGCGGATGATAAAGCTGTTAGATGCTGTGCTTGTGACGATACCATTTGCAATGTGCTGGTATCTATACTATGCTAAGCGTGTTGCATCGCCGTATTATGCAAAGGGCGATTACCTGGTCGTGGCACTGTTCTTTGTACTGTTCATCATCTTTGGACGCGTATACGACGCCTTTCTGATGTCAATGCAGCGTATCTCCGAAATTATCTACGAGCAATTTTTAGCGGCTGCGGTCAGCGACTTTATCATGTACATTGTGATTTGGCTACTGTCCAAGCACCTGCCCAACATTCTTCCTGGCGTGGCAGCTCTTGTGGGGCAGGTTATTATGGCCTCAATTTGGGCTTATAACGCTCACCACGCCTACTTTAAAACCTTCCCGCCGCAGGCCACAGCTGTTATTTATGATACCAGACGCGGTATGGAGCAGCTGATTGGTAAGTACGGTCTTGATGCCAAGTACAAAGTGGTCTCCACAGCTACGGCGGGGGAGTGCATCGACAATCTTTCCATGCTGGACGGCATCAACACAGTGTTTTTGAGCGGCATCCACAGCCATGATCGGAATATTATTCTGAAATACTGTGTAGAAAATAACATTACCGTATTTGTTGTCCCGCGCATCGGTGACACCATCATGTCCGGTGCACATCACATGCACATGTTCCACCTGCCGATGCTTCGTGTTGGCCGGTATAATCCTCAGCCAGAGTATCTGCTTGTAAAACGACTGCTGGATATTGTAATTTCTGCTATTGCGCTTGTAATTCTGAGTCCAATCTTCCTTGTGACGGCTATTGCCATCAAAGCAACGGATCACGGCCCAGTCTTTTACAAGCAAATTCGTTTAACGAAGGATGGCAAAGAATTCGGTATTCTCAAATTCAGAAGCATGCGGGTCGATGCTGAAAAGGACGGCGTCGCCCGTCTTTCCAGCGGCGAAAACGATGATCGCATCACGCCCGTTGGCAAAATCATTCGTGCCTGTCGCGTTGATGAATTGCCGCAGCTTATAAATATCTTGAAGGGTGACTTGAGCATCGTCGGCCCCCGTCCGGAGCGCCCTGAGATTGCAGCTCAGTACTGTGAGGAAATGCCGGAATTTTCACTGCGCCTGCAGGCCAAGGCTGGATTGACTGGGTATGCACAGGTTTATGGCAAGTACAATACTACTCCTTACGACAAACTGACTATGGATTTGATGTACATAGCTCATCCGAGCATTGTCGAAGATTTGAAAATCATGTTTGCCACTGTAAAAATCCTGTTTATGCCTGAAAGCACCGAGGGGATTTCTGAGGGTCAAACCACCGCAATGAGTGGAGAAAATCACTAAATATCGACGCTTTTATACATTTTAAGCTGCTAAAAATTGGAAGAAATTCCAGAGTGGAGTCAGGTATAAATGCAGCTCATACAGTAGCATCAAGCTGAAAAATCGGTAAAATGCCCTGCATAAGGGCGATATAGCACACCCAATAGTGCAAAATGCTGAGAATCCAGGCGTGAGAGAGGGCAAAACGAGGTCATTTCGAGGTTTTTGCGCCCCCAAAAAGCACTTTTATGGATGCGACGGTAGCTCGTGGGTTTATGTCTGATTGCACCGTGAGGGGATGTACCGAGATTGCGGTGCCTTTCACATAGCGGTTTCGGGACGGAGCAATGATAACCTCATCTGCGATTTCATCCCGGTCTTGGAGATAACAAGGCGGATGTGAGAGTGATGATGATAACTACATGGTCGCAGAGATGCTCATTCGTGTGGGGTAATCGGGAGCTACCGTAGCATGAATGAGTGGAACCTGGAATAAAGGCAGGGGCTACCGTAGCGAGTGATAGTGTCATCAGGACTAAAGACAGGAACTGCCGTAACATGGACGTAGCGACGTTCATTGAAGCGGTACAAGACATAGCGGCAGTGTGATTCACACTACTGAGGACGATTAGTAGAGCTTTATAAGGAATAAACGGCTCAGACTCTTGGAGAATGAGTCTGGGCTGTAATCTTTGATATGCGGAGAGAGGAACGATTGAATGCTAGTTAGTGTGATTATGCCGACTTACAACTGCGGCAAGTTCATTTTGCAATCGCTTGATTCTGTGATTGCCCAGACGGTTACAGACTGGGAGGTTCAGATTGTGGACGACTGCAGCACGGATAACACTGCCGAAGTGTTGAAGCCGTACTTGGAGAAGTATCCCAATATCCACTACTATGTTCTTCCGCAGAATGGGGGACCAGCGGTTGCCCGGACGGAGGCCATGAAGCGGGCGACTGGCAAGTATATCGCATTTCTGGATAGCGATGACTTGTGGATGCCGGATAAGCTGGAAAAGCAGATCGCCTTTATGGAGCGGACTGGCGCAAAGTTTAGTGCGACAGGTTACGGTTGGATGGACGAGAACGGTAATGATTTGCACACGGTGTTCATCCCACCGAAGAAAACCGACTATAAGAAGATGATCCGGCTTTCCAATCCAATCGGTAATCTATCGGTGATGTATGATCAGGAGGCGCTTGGAAAATTTGAGGTTCCGCCAATCAAGAAGCGGAACGATTTCGCTTTGTGGCTTAAGGTTCTGAAAAAGACGGATTACTGCTACGGTATGGAAGATGTTCTCGGTACATATCGTATGGGGCGCGCGGGCTCTGTGTCAAGTAATAAGCTGAAGCAGGCGAAGTACCACTGGCAGCTCTACCATGAAATCGAGGGGCATAATGTGGTGCGCAGTCTGTATGAACTCGGATGCTGGGCTTGGGTCAAGGGCACCGGCATCGGGATTGATAAGAGGAAAGTATAAGGACTAAAGCAAATATTCTACTTAGTGGGTAACTAGGTGTTCGGGGAAATGTACTATGAATAATGCCATTTTGCAGGATAAGCTATTCAAGATTTACACGAAACTTCCACATTGCATGGTATACCGGAAGCGGCATATCTCAGATGTGCGTTCACGCTTTAATTATGATGAGTTGAGCGATATTTCGATTTTTTCGGCAAATTGCATAGGGGGAGAACTTTACTATCTTCTTGGGCTGAAATTCACTTCCCCGCTGATTAATATTTCTATTAGCAGAAACCAGTTCATTACATTATGCTCAAACCTTAAAGAATACTTGAATCAACCTATTTCGGTTTCATTTCGTAATGGGATGTGCGTAGGAAAAATCGGGGGGGGGTCTGGATTGGAGGAAGTGGAAATCAGGTTCCCTCACGATACCGATTGCGAGAGTGTCAAAAAGAAGTGGGCTGAGCGCTGTAGGCGAGTGAATTACGATAAGATTGTTCTGATAAATGACGACAAAGGACTTACATCATCAGATTATGAGGCTTATAAGGCAATCCCGGCGTTTAGAAAGATTCTTTTCACTGCAAAAGATGTAAGTAGAGAATATGAGTTCTGTCATCAGTTGACGGAGTATGAAGGGCAACCCTATACGGGTAGCTATAACGGAAAGTCGCTGGATGGACTTTGGAAATTCACTAAAATGTGGGATTATGTGTCGTTTTTGAATGGGGACAATCATTAGGATGGGAGAATCAGGATGAAAAAGGTGGGAATTGTCGGGCATTTTGGCTTCGGTCACGACTTGCTAAATGGTCAGACAATTAAGGTCAAAATTCTATTTCAAGAGTTTCAAAAACAACTTGGAGCTGAAAATACCATGGCTGTAGACACTCATGGTGGAGCCAAGAAAGTTCCGTCGATGATTGCAGGTACAATAAAAATGTTCCGGCAGTGTGAAAATTGCATGGTTCTGCCGGCGTATAAGGGCGTGTTGTTTTTTACGCCGCTGTTTTCGGTACTTAATAAAATCTATCACCGTAGAACATATTATATTGTTGTTGGCGGTTGGCTTGACAGTTATCTGGATAAGTATAAGTGGCTTGAAAAACAGCTCAAGAATTATACAGCAATCTGTGTAGAGACAACAACAATGAAGAAGGCTCTTGAAAAACGTGGCTTTCAGAATATCGAACTGATGAAAAATTGTAAGGAACTGCAAAAGCTTTCTTTTGAAGAACTACCACACAGTTTTACAGAGCCTTATGCGCTCTGTACGTTTTCACGCGTTATGAAAGGGAAAGGAATTGAGAATCTCATTCATGCCATACAGGAGGTGAATGAAAAAGCAGGAAGTACTGTATATACGCTTGATATTTATGGTGAAGTCTGGAAGGACTATGTCGATGAATTTGAAGCGATGAAAAAAGAGTTTCCGGATTATATCAAGTATAAGGGTAGCGTGAACTACGATCAAAGTGTCGATACGCTAAAGAACTATTTTGCACTTGCATTTCCAACACTCTTTTATACCGAGGGAATACCAGGTACGATTATAGATGCGTATGCTGCCGGCCTACCTGTAATATCATCAAAATGGGAAAGCTATGATGATGTGATTGAAGATAATATTACGGGTATTGGCTATGAATTTGGTAGTGATGATGCACTGGTTGAAGTACTTGAAATGATAAAGAGCAATCCTCAAAAAATGATTGATATGAAAGAGGCTTGCTTACGGAAAGCAAAAGAGTTTTCACCGAAGGCTATCGTAGGCGGATTCATACAGAAGTTTTTCTAAGGAGTAGGCTATGATTTCTAATGCAATGATTCAAAAATGGTTGAGAATGCTTCGACATGATAGTGTTCTTCATGTGGAACAGGCTGAAGGACAGTATTATTCGGTATCTGAAATCGCTGGATATTATAACAATTTTTGTGGGAAGATTCAAAACACAAAGAACTTCGATACAGCTGGTATTCCGCAGAACATTGCATCGCATGGAAATGATAGAGAACAGGTTTATTTTCCAATTGCAATCTTTCAATATGGTCTGGGCGCATATGACCTGTGGCTTGAAACAAAAAATCGGGACTACTACAATACTTTTTTGGCAATGGCGGATTGGGCTGTCTGTAATCAAGAAGAATCTGGCGCATGGAATACATTTGGCGTATTGCACTATAATAACCCCTATTCCTCTATGGCTCAGGGTGAGGGAGCTTCTTTATTGGCTCGTGCCTATAAAGAAACTAAAAGTCAAAAGTATTATGTGACGTGCACAAAAGCAATTGACTTCATGCTTTTACCAATAACAGAAGGTGGCACGAGTGAATACACCTCTACGGGAGTGATTCTAAAGGAATACCCAGATAAAGCACCTGTGCTGAATGGATGGATTTTTTCTGCCTTTGGTCTGTTTGATGCGTGGAAATTAACAGGGAAGCAGAAATACTCAGATGCGTGGAAAAAAACCTCTGATGAAATAAAGAATAGTTTATGTAAGTTTGATGCGGGTCATTGGAGCTATTATGATATGGGTGGAAAGCTGACGAGTCCATTTTATCATTCTTTACACATCGAACTTTTGAAAGCGTTGAATCATTTATCGCCTGCGACAGAGTATGAAAGGTATATCAATAAATGGAATGCCGAAAAAAACAGTTGGATTTGGAATAGAGTTGCTTTTGTGCGGAAGGCTGTGCAAAAGATTACAGAGAAGCAAACGCAAGAATGGGTCATGGTCAGCTAATAAGGCTGTAGTTAGTGATTGTATGGAGTGAAGTATGAAAATAGTTCAGGTTATGCCAGATTTTGGATTGGCTGGCGCAGAAACTATGGTGGAAAATTTGTCATGCGGTCTTGCTGCAGAAGGTCATGATGTTTTGGTTATCAGCTTTTTTGATCTACATACAGCTATTACAGAACGCATTGAAAACAGAGGTATTAAAATAGAGTATTTAGGCAAAAAAAGGGGATTTGATCCGTCTATTATTTCAAAGATGCGGAAAATTATAAAAGCATATCAACCAGATGTTATACATACGCATCGGTACGTTTTACCGTATGCTTTCTTGGCTTCAATGGGATTAAAAGCCAAACGGGTGCATACGGTGCATAATGTTGCTCAGAAAGAACAGACAAAAGCAGGAATAATCATTAATAAGGCAATGTTCAAACATTTCAATGTGGTTCCTGTGGCATTAAGCGAAGAAGTTCAGAAGACAATTCAGGAAGTATATGGGTTATCTGAAAAGAAAATTCCCGTAATATTTAATGGGATTGACCTTTCGAGATGTATCGTGAAGGAAAGCTATGTGAGAAATAATGCATTCAATGTTCTTCACGTAGGTCGTTTCATGGACGTGAAGAACCATGAACTTCTGTTGAGAAGTTTTGCACGGTTTGTGAAGAAGCATCCGGACACCAGACTTCAATTGCTCGGCGATGGAGAGCTTCGGGAAAAGATGGAGCATCTTGCGGCAGAACTGGGCATCGCAGAGTTTGTACAGTTTGCAGGGCTGCAGAGTAACGTCTACCCTTGGTTGCACAAGGCGGATGTTTTTATTCTTCCGTCTAAATTTGAAGGAATGCCGATGACATTGATTGAGGCAATGGGTACAGGTTTACCTATTATTGCAAGCAATGTTGGAGGAATCCCGGATATGCTCACAGATAAAGAAGATGCTCTGCTGATCAAACCCAAAGAGGAGGATATCCTGGAAGCTCTTGAGATGATTTATTCTGACGGAGAAAAGAGAAAGCAGTTGGGGCGCAATGCGCTGGATAAGTCCATCGTTTTTTCGGCAAAAACGATGGCGAGAAAGTATTTGCAGTTATATTCAAGTTGAAGATGATTGATTAATTGAAAACCTGCGGTTTTGAAAACTGTTGAATTGCAAATGAATGCGGAGGTACTGTATTGTTTGTTTCATTGGCGGTAATATTTCTATTAATGATACCAATAGTTGGGTATTCTCTTTCTGAGAGGAATCAAGTCAGTCTGCGCCAATATCTGATGCTGATGCGCATTATCTGGCTTATGATTCTGGTTTGGCTGTTGTTCTTTGAACCAAAAAGTTTTATTCGCTGGGATTTGCTAGAACATTATGATGAGCTAAACAGTTTAAGAAGTAATAATTTTCAATATGCATTAAACTATGGGGAATATAAGGGACTGCCAATTGCTAATATTTACTTCTTTCTAATCAGCCGTATGGAAAATAATCGCCTGTTCTCTGTTATTCCTCTTTTTATAGACGGATGCGCATTTATTTATATACTTAAGAATTCATTTCAAAGAGAGCAAGTTGTCAATTTTTCCCATATAACATTTGCTGCAATATTATGGTGGTGTACTTTTGGATTCAAATTGTCAATATCAGGTGTTCGATGCGTTACTGCAGTAGCAATTGTAACCGTTGCCATATATAAAGATGTTGTTAAAAGAGAAAGAAGCTTACAAGTACTTCTTCTTTACATTATTCCTTTAATGATTCACCAGTTTGCGGTAGTACCTATTGTGATACGTTTATTTGCATTGGCGAAACACAAATCCATTGGAATCTTGGCAATTCCAGCAGTAATACAGTTTGGATCACCTGTTGCAAGATTTTTAGGTTCATTGGCACCAAACTACTATCTTCAGGAATCTGTACGTCTTCTAACAAAATACTGGGATCGATTTAATATCATAAATTGGATGGCAAGGGCTGATACAGCGTCGAAAACAGTATATTTTGCCTTTGTTGGTATCGTTCTCTATTTGTGTTATATGGTGTTAGAAATCAAAAGGAATGCAGATATTATCGATATTAGCACGGAAACAGTTGCACTTTTGGAAGCACTTACTATTGTAGCGTTTGGGGCTCTTTTTAATTACCTGATAATTGAACGTTTGATGTATTTTATTGCATACGGATTGATTATTTGCTTTTCTTGGTATATCCGACTACATAAGGGAAAATCGATTATCGATTATATTGTTCTAGTGGTCTGCCTATGGCTTTTCTTTTTTAACGATATTTATATTTTCCTAGTAAATTACATTGGCGCATATTTTCTTGCGTTTTAGGAGAACGTTATGGACGAAATACTAGTTACGGTTATCTGCACTGCCTTTAATCAGGAAGGATACATAAGAAAAGCATTAGATGGACTTCTGATGCAAAAAACAAATTTTTTGTATGAGGTTATTGTTCATGATGATGCCTCAACGGATCGAACACCTAGCATTATTAGAGAGTATGCAGAGAAGTACCCACACATTATAGTTCCAATTCTACAAAAGGAAAACCAGTTTTCTAAGGGAGTATGGATTACTAATGATTTACTGCTACCGATGGCAAGAGGAAAATACATTGCTATGTGCGAAGGAGATGATTTCTGGACAGATCCAAATAAGTTACAGATGCAGGCAGATATAATGGAAACATACCCGGAATGCAGCGTATGCGTACATAGTGTACAGGGAATTTCGGAAGATGAGAGGAAGATTATCAGAACATTTCCGAAACAGGAAATGGAATCAGGAGTGATTCCGGCAGCATCTGTGATGAATCGAATGCTTGCAAAAGGTGAATGGCTTTTTCACACAACAAGCTATTTCTTTAGAAAAATTGATGCCCTAGAGATGCGTGAAAGAGAGTATGGATTCTGGATAAAATCACCGTACGGCGATTTTGCGTATATGCTAATGGCGGCCTTAAGGGGTGATTTTTATTACATAAATAAGGGAATGTCTGCATATCGAATGGGAGCCGTCGGAAGTACGGTTAGAAGAGATATGAATTTAGAAAGGCGTAAACAAAGAAATCTTTGTTTTATTGAGACGGTTGAAGATTTTGATGAATTAACAAATCGGCGCTTTCATGAAGATGTATTAGAAGCCGTTAGGCGCTATCGGTTTGAAATTGCAGATGTTGACAAGAACTATAAAATCCTGCTTGCGCCTGAGATGAAAAATAATTGGAAAAAATTCCCCCTGTATGTAAGGATGAGAATTAGAGTTTCAATCGTTTTCCCGGGTTTTGATAAGTTTTACTATCGTTTAAGAAAACTAGTTAAGGGCGTTTAAAACATGAAGTCAACATCAATAGTAAATAATTTCCTCTGGCGTTTTGCTGAACGCTGCGGTGCCCAACTTGTAACCTTTATCGTTTCTATTGTCCTTGCTCGTATTCTTGCACCAGAAGATTATGGTCAAATTGCGCTGATTACTGTCTTTACCACCATCATGCAGGTGTTTGTAGACAGTGGCTTAGGTACCGCACTAATTCAGAAAAAGGATGCTGATGATCTAGATTTCTCGTCAGTGTTCTATTTTAATTTTGTGGTTTGCTTGGTTTTGTATGTCATCATGTTTATGGCGGCACCGGTGATTGCCAACTTCTACAATGACTCCACTCTGACCCCCATTATCCGAGTCATCAGTTTGACTATTGTGATTTCTGGTGTGAAGGGTATTCAGCAATCCTATGTGTCGAGGAATATGCTGTTTAAGCGATTCTTCTATGCGACATTAGGCGGAACGATTTTTTCTGCATTTTTGGGCATTGCTTTGGCCTATGCAGGTTTTGGCGTGTGGGCTATCGTGGCGCAGCAGCTATCCAATACAGCGATTGATACCTTGATATTGTGGTTGACGGTTAAATGGCGCCCAAAGAAGATGTTCTCTTGGGATAGATTAAAAGGGCTGCTTTCATTTGGATGGAAAATGTTGGCCTCTGCACTTTTAGATACGGGCTATGGCAATATTCGCAGTCTGATTATCGGTAAAATGTATTCTTCGGCGGATCTAGCTTACTACAACCAAGGCGATAAATTCCCTTATGTGATTGCTAATAATATCAATACATCCATTGATAGTGTTCTTCTCCCAACGATGGCGGGTGTGCAAGATGACTCCAGTCGTGTAAAAGCAATGACTCGCCGGGCTATTAAAACCAGTACCTATATTATGGCTCCGCTGATGATGGGGTTGGCATTCTGTGCAGAGCCGATTGTTCGGTTGATTTTGACAGATAAGTGGTTACCCTGTGTGCCGTTTTTACGCATTTTCTGCATTACTTATATGTTCTATCCCATCCACACAGCAAACCTGAATGCAATCAAAGCAATGGGGCGCAGCGATTTGTTTTTGAAGCTCGAAATTGCGAAGAAGATTGTTGGTATGACGTTGCTGCTTTCTACCATGTGGTTTGGCGTTATGGCAATGACATACAGCTTATTAATTGGCACTGTAACAGGAATGATTATTAATTCATGGCCAAATCGTAAACTGTTGAATTATGCGTATTTAGAGCAAATGAAGGATATTCTGCCGGGCATTGCTTTAGCAATCTTTATGGGATGCTGCGTGAACCTTGTTGGCCTGCTTCACCTGTCAAATGCTGTAACTCTACTGATTCAGATTCCGATGGGTGCGGTAATTTACATTGGAGCATCGGCTGCCTTGCATCTGGAATCCTATGAATATCTGATGGGCATGATTCGCCCTGTCTTGAAAAAAATGCAAGAAAGTAAAGGCGATAAAAAATGAAAAAGATCCTTTTATTGGGTGGTTCGGCACAGCAGGTGATAGCCATTGAAACTGCAAAAAAGCTTGGTTACTACACTGTTCTGTGTGACTTTCTGACGGACAACCCCGGTCAATATGTTGCAGATAAGTTCTATCTTGTAAGTACCACGGACAAGAATGCCGTCCTCGAGGTTGCGCAGAAGGAAAACGTTGACGGTGTTTTGGCCTATGCTTCTGACCCCGCTGCACCAACTGCAGCGTATGTGGCTGAGGAGATGGGATTACCCGGTAGTCCTTATAAATCAGTGGAGATTCTTTGCAATAAGGATGAGTTCCGTGCATTCTTGAAAGAAAACGGTTTTTGTACGCCAGAAGCAAAAGGTTATACGGATATTCAAGAAGCTCTGACGGATATTAAAAATGGAACTTTTAAGTATCCAATAATCGTGAAACCTGTAGATTCCTCCGGCAGTAAGGGTGTAAGCCGAATTGACTGTGCAGAGCAGGCTGGGGGACTCCTTGAATATGCAATGTCGTATTCTCGTGGTCATCGGATTATCGTAGAGGAATTTGTGGAAAAATATGGCTACCAGATTGCAGGTGATGGCTTGTCTGTAGATGGCAAACTGGTATTCCGCTACTTTGCGAATGACCACTTTGACAGCCGATGCAAAAATCCGTTTGTTCCGGTAGCAGCGAGTTTCCCCTACAATATGCCGGATGATGTACAGAATAAGATTCATGCAACCATTCAGCGATTGCTGACGCTGCTGGGGATGCGTACCTCAACCTATAACTTCGATATGCGCATCGACAAGGATTACAACGTTTATCTGATGGAAGTTGCGCCTCGAGATGGCGGCAATTATATCCCACAGGCGATTCGCTATGCGACCGGTGTGGATTTGGTTGAATGCTCTGTCAAGGCTGCAATGGGTGAAAAAATCGAGATTCCGGCACAGATTCAGCCAAAAGGATGCTGGGCATATTATGCAGTTCACAGCCTAAAAGATGGTGTTCTAAAGCAGGTTGTTATTGATCCTGAGGTTGAGAGAAACCATTTGGTAGAAAATCACCTGATTGTAAAGCCGGGTGATGAGATTCATTCGTTTATTGGTGCCAATTCAACGCTCGGTATTCTGGTAATGAAATTTGATTCGTTGGAGCAGATGTTGGATATGATTGAAAATGCTGATGAATGGATTCAGATTGAATATCAGGGGGATATAGTATGATGCTGAAAAAAGCTGTGGCGAAAATACATGATTTGATTTTGCAAAAGAAATGGAATATGAGTGCTGGAGGCGCGAATTTTCTGGGGGGGGATTATCGTCAGGACTATAAGCAACATGGAAAAGAATTCAGAAAGGTTTATTTAATTCATAGAGAGGGTTTTTCGTGGGATGACTGGCACGTGAACGAGTTGACAAAGGAAAATTGCTCCGAATATCTCCGGACAGCACAGTACTACGCAATGCACCCATTGAACGGACAGTACAGCCATTGGGTTGATGATAAGCTGACCTTAAAGTATTTATGTGCAGGCACAGTGCTGGACAAGTATATGCCAAAATACTATTACCAGGTTAATGATTCTGGCAATGTTCTGGCACTTTCCGATGCTCCGAATGAGCAAAAAGGACAGTGTACAGCAGAGAATATTATAGAATGTCTCAAAACGACTGGTGAGTTGGCGGTGAAGCGCATATCGGGTTCACTTGGCGAGGGATTTTATAAAGCAAGCTATAAAGATGGAAAATACTACCTGAATGACAAGGTCTACTCTGAACATGAGCTAGAAAAAGCATTTGGTGAATTAAAGGATTATTTAATTACAGAATATCTACATCCGCATAAGGATTTGGTGCCTTTCTGTGCAGATACAGCTAACTGCATTCGTTATTTGATAGGTCGTGACAACAATGGGAAGATGAACTTTATAAAATCTTTTATTCGGCTTGGAACAAAAGCTTCTGGGTTTGTGGAAAACTACAATGCAGGAGGAGTTTTATGCTATATAGAAGAAAATGGCGAGTTTAAAAATGGAAACGTCTTTGATATTAAATCAGGAACGAACAAGATAATTGAGGAGCATCCAGATAGTAAGCAAAAACTAATAGGTACCATTCCTCTTTGGAATGAAATTCAAAAAGCTGCTGACGAATTTGGAAAATACTTCCCGCAGATGAATTATATGGGTTTGGACTTTGTTGTTACAAGTAAGAACGAGGTGAAAATCCTTGAAATTAATTCTTTGACCTCGCTGGATGCAATTCAGTTGCAGGGAACGATTTTGAAGACGCCTCAAGGAGAGTTTTTCAAGCAACACTTAAAAACGATATAAGAAAGAGCAACGAGATATGAAAGAGTACGGCGGTTATATAGAACTAGAAACGTTCCACGGAAAGGTGTTCCACGAAAAAGCGATTGCCCTGAATTGCGGAAGAGGAGCACTGGAATATCTTTGCGAAGCAAAGATGATTCGGAAGTTATATCTGCCGTATTTTCTTTGCGATTCTGTGCCAAATCTCTGCAAAAAAACAAATATCGAATATGAATTTTATCATATTAACGAGGAGTTTGAGCCGGTTTTTACAAAGGAAATCGGTGCAAACGAATGGCTCTATATTGTGAACTTCTATGGTCAGCTTAGTAACGAGCATTTGAAAAACTGGAAGCAGCGGTATGATCGTGTCATAGTTGACAATGCACAAAGTTATTTCCAAATGCCCGTAGAAGGGCTGGACACGCTTTACACCTGCCGCAAATACTTCGGTGTCGCAGATGGTGCTTTTCTGTATAGCGATACAAGGCTGAGTAAAGAAATCCCGCAGGATGAATCGTTTGAACGGATGCACTTTTTGCTGGGACGATACGAACGCAGCGCAAATGAGTTTTACGGTGAATATGTAGCGAACAATAAACTGTTTGCAACAGAACCGGTAAAGCGAATGTCCCGCCTGACAGAAAATCTTCTGCATGGAATCGACTATGATATCGTGGCAAAGAGACGGCAGGAAAACTTTGATTTCTTGGATGCAGAATTTCGGGATATAAATGAGCTGAATTTGAAAAGTGTTTATGGTGCATTTATGTACCCGCTTTTGATTCAAAATGGCTCTGAAATCCGAAAGGTCTTGCAAAAAGAAAAAATCTACATACCGACTTTATGGCCGAATGTGCTGAAAGAATGTCCGGTGGATAGTTTGGAATACCATTATGCGGCTGATATTCTTCCGATTCCAATTGACCAACGATACGGAAAAGAAGATATGAAAAGAATTGCTGAAATGGTTAAGAAAACCATGAGTATAAAAGAGGAGTGAAAGTTTATGTCTGATAATATCTTAGTGACGCGTTCATCTATGCCAAGTCTGGATGAGTACATAGAAGAAATTCGCCCTATTTGGGAAAGCCACTGGCTGACCAATATGGGGGTAAAGCATAAGCAATTGCAGGCAGAATTGGAGGACTATTTGGGCGTGCCCCATGTGGCGCTTTATACAAATGGTCACCTAGCTCTGGAAAATGCCATTGCCGCCCTGAACCTGCCGGAGGGCGGTGAGGTGATCACTACGCCGTTTACCTTTGCTTCTACCACTCACGCGATTGTTCGCAATAGGCTTATTCCGGTGTTCTGTGATGTGAACGATAAAGACTATACCATGGATGTGACGAAAATCGAGGGGCTTATCACAGACCGCACGGTAGGCATCGTTCCGGTACATGTGTATGGAAACATTTGTGATGTTGAGGTAATTGATCGAATTGCAAAGAAATACGGCTTGAAGGTAATCTACGATGCGGCTCATGCCTTTGCTGTAAAGTATAAGGGCGTGTCTACCGCCTGCTTTGGCGATGCTTCCATGTTCAGCTTCCATGCTACCAAGGTGTTCAATACCATCGAGGGCGGTGCAGTCTGCTTTAAGGATGATGGCTGGGTGCAGCTGTTGAACGACCAGAAGAATTTTGGAATCCATGGACCTGAGTCGGTTTGCTTTGTAGGTGGCAATGCCAAAATGAACGAGTTTCAGGCGGCGATGGGCATCTGCAACCTGCGGCATCTGGACAAGGAAATCGCCAAACGCAAGAAGGTTGTGGAGCGCTACCGTGAGCGCCTTTCCGGTGTGGAAGGTATTAAGCTTAGTGCGATTCAGGAAAATGTAGAGAGCAACTATGCATATTTCCCAGTCGTGTTTGATGGATATAAGTACACCCGGAACGAGATTTTCGAGATGCTGTCTGAGCAGGGCATCACGGCCAGAAAATACTTCTACCCCTTGACCAACAGCTTTGAGTGCTATCGGAACTATCCGACCGCAGGAACGGAGAAGACCCCTGTGGCACAGCACCTGGCATTGCGTGTGCTGACGCTGCCTTTGTACGCGGATCTGTCTCTGGAAGATGTGGATAGAATCTGTGATGTTATTCTGGGACAGAAAGACTGACAAGAAAGACTTTTGTTGAGAGGGTTAGAAATGGACGCAGTTGCGGTAAAGACAAATAAATTCGGGGGGGGGGTAAGAAGTTCTAACATTGAACTTTTCAGAATCCTCTCGATGCTGATGATTGTGGCGCATCACTATGTTGTCAATTCGGGTTTGATGAACTGCATTGATGCGCAAAGTACGTTGCGTTTTCGAGATTATTTTCTCTTGTTATTTGGCTGGGGCGGCAAAACCGGAATCGATTGTTTTGTATTGATTACGGGATACTTCATGTGTACTTCAAATATTACAAAAGAAAAATTTTTCAAGCTACTTGGTGAACTTTACTTTTACAAGATAGCAATATGGTGCCTGTTCTTTTTTACCGGCTATGAGCCATTTTCAATTGGTGATTTTTTAGAAATGCTGTTTCCTTTTTTTACGGTGGCAGATAATTTTACAGCATGCTTTCTTTGTTTTTATTTATTAATTCCATTCTTGAATAAACTGATTCACACCCTTACAGAAAAAGAGCATTTCTGGCTAATGGTCTGGTGTATTGTTGTTTATGTGATATTACCATCCTTTGCAAAGGCACATGTGGTATTTAATTATGTTACATGGTTCAGCATCCTCTATGTGATTGCATCGTACATTCGGCTGTATCCAAAAGAGTGGTTCAATAGCACAAAAATTACCGGGTTTCTGGCAGGAGCGTCCTTGTTGCTTTCTTGGATGAGTATTATCGTTCTAGCTGCTTTTAGCAGAATGATGGGAAAACACGTTGGTCTTTGTTATTTCTTTGTGTCAGATTCCAATAAAATACTGGCACTGACGACTGGAATTAGCGGGTTCCTATTCTTCAAGAACTTAAAAATCGGATATAGCAGGAGGATCAATACTATTGCGGCGGCAACATTTGGAGTGCTTTGTATCCATGCTAATAGCGATGCCATGCGTCGCTGGTTGTGGGCAGACGTCTGCAACAACGTTGATGCCTACAATGATGGTGTGATTGTAGTTCATGCAATTGCTGTTACGCTAGTGGTGTTTGGGTTATGCACTGCTATTGAGGTGTTTCGAACAAAACTAAAAGAATATTCGAGGTTAATACGTAAGGTATAAAAGGAGTGTGTTTTATATGAAACTGTTGATGCTTGGAACGACTGGACGTGGTACAAAAGAACTTCTGCTAGAGGCAAAAAGACGTGGGATTTACACGATAGTTACAGATAATCTTAGCGTGGAAAAAGCACCGCTGAAGCTTCTGGCAGATGAGTATTGGATGATCAGTACAGCAGACATTGATATTCTGGAAGAAAAATGCAGAGAAGAAGGGGTTGCTGCCATTATGAATGGCATAAGCACCTTTAATATTTCTGTCTGCATGGAACTGTGCAAACGGTTGAATCTTCCTTGCTACTGCACGCCTGAGTCGTGGCATTATACGATCGATAAGCGGCAGTTTAAAGACCTTTGCATCAGCTGTGGTGTGCCGGTAGCGAAGGACTATTATCTCAGTAAAACTCCGTCTGAAAAGGAATTGGGCGAGATTCAGTATCCGGTTGTAGTCAAGGCGATTGACCAAAGCGCAAATAGAGGTATGAGCTACTGTAATTCGAAGGAAGAAGTGCTTGCAGCGTGCGAGTATGCAAGGTCTTATTCGGCAAGCGATACGGTGATAGTCGAAAGAATGCTGAAGGGACATGAGTACACTGCTTGGTATGCGCTGGCAGATGGAAAAGCTTCTTTGGTGAACTTCGGAATTATGTTTGAACAGGAGGGATATCCAAGCAACTGTTATTCGGTCACAACAACAGAAACAAATAAACTGGATTTGTATTTAAAAGAAATCGATCCATATATTACAACTGCCTTCAACAAAGCAGGATGCAAGGAAGGCTTAGCGTGGATTGAAATGATGTTAGACGATGATGGGCATTTTTATGTGCTGGAAACGGGGTACCGGATGTCTGGCGATATGATGGCCTTAAATCATAAGAATGTCTGTGGATTCAATACATATGCGTGGCTGGTTGACATTGCTACAGGAGTTAAACACAGTTATTCCGATCTGCCTGATCCGGAAAGAAAGCTGCCAGAGAGATGCGGGTGTACCTATATTCTTTGGAGCAAGGATGGAGGAAAGATTTCCGAAATTACTGGATTAGACGAAATTAAAAAGTTAGAAGGCATCAATTTAAACATTGATGGAATGCTAAAAATTGGTGACGTAGTAAAAAAACATCAGTATCTTTTGGTAATTACGTTTGATACTGCAACTGAAGATGAAATGATAGATGTGATTAAGAAAATCAATGCGTCCGTTGCAGTAAAAAATGATACTGGAGCAGACATCGTTATCCGATTTGACGGATTTGAACGGCTGCAAGCGATTGCAAAAGAAGCGAATAAATTGGGAGAAGAATGAGCAAACAAATCAAAGAGAACGAAAGGCAATTACTTAACACCGGCGATGTTTTAGTCTTTGCATTTGGTGCAATGATAGGCTGGGGATGGGTTGTTCTTTCTGGACAGTGGATCATAACCGGAGGAATAATCGGGACTGCAATCGGCTTTCTCATTGGTGGTCTCATGATATATTTTGTAGGGCTCTGTTATGCCGAACTGACAACATCAATTCCTCAAAATGGCGGAATAAAGGTGTTCAGCTACTTAGCTCTTGGAGAAAAGGCGTCGTTTGTGTGCACATGGGCTATCATCTTGAGCTATATTTCGGTTGTGTGTTTTGAGGTGGTTTCATTCCCTACAGTTCTTCAGTATATTTTTCCGAATTTCTCCATAGGAAAAATGTATACGATTTTAGGAGCAGACATTTACATCAGCTGGACAGTGGTATCAGTTGTTATGGCTCTAGCGGTTACGGTTATGAATCTTGTTGGCACAAAGACTGCCGCTAGATTTCAAAAAATAATGACACTGGCAATAGCAGGCGTTGGCATACTATTAATCATTGGCGCTGCTTTTTCAGGATATGTACAGAATCTGGACAATCAGCTTTTTCTAGGCACAACTGAAAGAGAAGCCATTGAAGGCATTGCGAAAATTTCTATTTTGACGCCATTCTTTCTGTTTGGATTTGATGTCATTCCGCAGATTGCAGAAGAAATAAAAATCCCGATGAAGAAAATAGGAAAGTTAATGATGATGTCAATCGTACTCGCAGTAGCTTTCTATATACTTGTGGTTTTTAGTGTCGGATTCATTTTGAGCAAGACGGAAATCCTATATTCCATGGAGCATACAGGATTGGTGACAGCGGATGCCATGGCAAAAGCGTTCAATAGCGTAAATATGGCAAAGATTGTTATTGTTGGAGGAATGTGCGGAATTCTCACAAGCTGGAATTCGTTCCTGATAGGTGGAAGCCGCGCGTTGTGTTCTTTGTCTGCATCAAATATGCTGCCCTCCTTTTTTGGAGTGACAAGTAAAAAGACTGGTGTGCCGATTTATTCGATTTCATTTATTGGATTGATTTCTATTATATCGGCATTTTTTGGCAAAGCGATTCTAACATGGTTTGTGGATGCCGGCAATTTTTCTTGTTGTTTAGCATACTGTATTGTCTCAGTTTCTTTCTTAATGATGCGAAAAAAATACAAGGCACTGAAAAGACCATATGAAGTAAAACATTATAAAATTGTCGGTGGCCTTGCTGTGTTTTTGTCAGGGCTAATGGCTAGTCTTTATATAGTACCTGGAACAAATTGCACGCTTTCTTTTCCAGAAGTCATAATAATGATTATTTGGAGTAGCCTTGGCCTTTGTTTTTATTTGTATTGCAAAAAGAGATATGCTACTAAAATATTCTCTGATATAGATGACGGCATTCTGATAGAAAAGAAATAATGGCGTGCCACTGGGAGGAGCATTATGAAAGACTATAAAATTGCAGTTGCAGGAACCGGTTATGTCGGGTTGTCTATTGCCACGCTGCTGTCGCAGCACCATGAGGTCATGGCAGTGGATATCATTCCTGCGAAAGTTGACCTTATTAACCATAAGAAGTCCCCGATTCAGGACGAGTACATTGAAAAGTACCTGGCAGAGAAGGATTTGAATCTGACAGCGACTCTGGATGCAGAAGCGGCGTATAAAGACGCTGATTTCGTTGTTATCGCAGCTCCTACCAACTATGACAGCAAGAAGAATTTCTTCGATACCTCTGCTGTCGAAGCAGTCATCAAACTGGTTATCCAGTACAATCCTGATGCCATCATGGTTATCAAGTCCACGATTCCGGTTGGCTTTACAGCTTCTGTGCGGGAAAAGTATCACTGTGATAACATCATTTTCAGCCCGGAGTTCCTTCGTGAGAGCAAGGCGCTGTACGACAATCTATACCCGAGCCGTATCATTGTAGGTACCGATGTAAACAACGCACGGCTGGTGAAAGCTGCTAACACCTTTGCAGGGCTGTTGCAGGAAGGTGCCATCAAGGAGAACATCGCCACCCTGATTATGGGCTTCACTGAGGCGGAGGCCGTCAAGCTGTTTGCCAACACCTATCTGGCATTGCGTGTCAGCTATTTCAACGAACTTGACACCTATGCCGAAATGAAGGACCTAAACACTCAGCAGATTATCGAAGGTGTTTGCCTTGATCCTCGCATTGGCAGCCATTACAATAATCCCAGCTTCGGCTATGGCGGCTACTGCCTGCCAAAAGATACCAAGCAGTTGCTTGCTAACTATGCTGATGTCCCGGAGAATCTGATTGAAGCCATTGTCGAATCCAACCGCACCCGCAAAGACTTTATTGCAGACCGTGTGCTTCAGATGGCAGGATACTATGGGTATGCCGAGGATAACGAGTATGATAAGGCACAGGAGAAACCTCGTGTAATTGGCGTATACCGTCTGACCATGAAGTCTAACTCTGACAACTTCCGCCAAAGCTCTATTCAGGGTGTTATGAAGCGCATCAAGGCCAAGGGCGCAACTGTGATCATCTATGAGCCTACTTTGGAGAACGGTACCACCTTTTTCGGTAGCGAGGTTGTGAACGATCTTGAAGAATTCAAGAAGCGCAGCCAAGCCATCATTGCAAACCGCTATGACAGCTGCTTGGATGATGTGCAGGACAAGGTCTACACCCGCGACCTGTTCCGCAGAGACTAATACTTATTGCAGCCATGCGTCGGCATGGCTGTGCTGCTCAAGTGTGCTACCTCTCCGTGGTGAGCAGCAGGCAACGGATAATTATCCGGCTAACGGCACATTTTATTCGTTAATTCACTCATTGGATGAGGAAAAAACTATAATGGGAAAGTATTTTGGAACTGACGGTTTCCGTGGCGAAGCTGGAATCACTCTGACCGCAGATCATGCCTACAAGGTTGGTCGTTTTCTGGGCTGGTACTACAACGCATTGCGTGAGCGCAACGGCAACAACGAGCCTGCCCGCATCGTCATTGGCAAGGATACCCGCCGTAGCTCTTATATGTTCGAGTACAGCCTAGTCGCAGGTCTGACCGCTTCTGGTGCAGATGCCTACCTGCTCCATGTCACTACTACCCCTTCTGTGGCTTACATCGCCCGCGTGGATGACTTTGACTGTGGCATTATGATCTCTGCCAGCCATAATCCCTACTACGATAACGGCATCAAGCTGATCGACTGCTATGGTGAGAAGATGCCGGAGGAAATCTTGCTGTTAGTCGAGGATTACATCGACGGAAAACTCCATGTGTTCGATAAGGACTGGCCGGAGCTGCCCTTTGCCCACCGGGAACACATCGGCTGCACTGTGGACTATGTGTCCGGTCGTAACCGCTACATGGGATACCTGATCAGCCTCGGAATCTATTCCTTCAAGGGGGTCAAGGTTGGTTTGGACTGCGCCAACGGCAGTTCCTGGAACATCGCTAAATCTGTGTTCGATGCTCTGGGAGCTGATACCTATGTCATCAATGCACAGCCCAACGGTACGAATATCAACAACAATGCAGGTTCCACCCACATTGAGGGTCTGCAAAAGTTTGTAGTGGAGAAGGGTCTGGATGTTGGTTTTGCCTATGACGGCGATGCTGACCGTTGCCTGTGTGTGGATGAAAAGGGCAATGTGATCACCGGCGACCACATCCTGTACATCTACGGCTGCTACATGAAGGAGCGTGGCAAGCTGCTGACCAACACTGTGGTCACTACGGTCATGTCCAACTTTGGCCTGTATAAGGCCTTTGATGAGAAGGGCATCGGCTACGCCAAGACCGCAGTGGGTGACAAGTACGTCTATGAGTACATGGCCAAGAATGGCTGCCGTATTGGTGGCGAGCAGAGTGGTCATATCATCTTCTCCAAGTACGCCAGCACCGGTGATGGTATCCTGACCAGCCTGAAGATGATGGAGGTCATGCTGGCAAAGAAGGTCCCCATGAGCAAGCTGGCTGAGCCGCTGAAGATCTACCCGCAGGTTCTGGAAAATGTCCGTGTGACCGACAAGAAGGCCGCACAGGCTGATGAGGCTGTGCAGGTGGATGTGAATAAAGTGGCAGAGGCACTGGGCGACACTGGTCGTATTCTCGTGCGTGAGTCCGGCACGGAGCCGGTTGTCCGCGTTATGGTGGAAGCTCCTGACCACGACACCTGCCAGAAATATGTAGATGAAGTTGTGGAGACCATCAAGAGCCGGGGTTACGGAGTTTGAGAGAACTACTGAGCCAGATTCACTACGCCATATCTGCAAACTTGTCGCTCTCGGAAATCATCCTCTTGGCACTGTTGGGTACGATTGCATGGCACAACCGCAAAGAGCATCCCAGCCTCCCGCCGGTATACTGTGTCTATCTGATCCTCAATATCACGCTGTTGCGCCGTGCGCTGGGGTACAACGAGAGTGTCTGCCTTCATTTGAAGCTGTGGCCGAATGCGGGCGTATGGGCGGGCAACTTGCTAAACCTGATCCTCTATATGCCATATGGAACAACAAGCTGGCAGTGGAAGCGGAAAGGCAAGAAGATAGTCGCTATTGGCTTCGCATTGTCCGTGTTCTGCGAAGCACTACAGTACTTGACCGGACGTGGAATGGCAGATGTCAACGATGTGTTGTTCAACACGCTGGGAACTTTAGCTGGCTTGTGTATTGCAAAACGACTTGCAAAAGAGTAATATAAAATCGGAAATTTTCAGAAATATTGGGCTGTGAGGATTTGCACCTCACAGCTTTGCTGCTCGAAACTTTGCACACCTCTACGCGGTGAGCGGCAGGCAACACAAGTGATTGTGGCTAAGATGCAGAGCCGGTATTGTTTAATTTTGAGAGGGTAGCATCATGACTAATAATTATTATTCGATTCTCTTGATGGTTTCTGCTGGAGGTGGATCGGCAAGTCGGTCATTTTTGATGTCAAAGAACTTTTCAGAAGAATTGATTGATAAATGCATCGAAAATAAGTATATTTTTGAAGTCAGGAAAAATGATCTTGGGGAGCCTGTTTATAAAATTACGGATTTAGGGCGTGCCAAGAGGGATGAACGCTAACCGCTACGATAGCTGCATGGACGATGTTTAGGAGAATTTCTACATGAGAGACCTGTTCTGGAGAGATTGAAATTTATTTTTAACATTTCGGGGGTGGCGGCTGTGGGAGCATGGCTGGCCAGGGGGATAGCTTAGTAGTCCACTATAGCTGTCATCCCCCTCATCTTCATCGTCCTCTGGCTCTATGCCATTCCATTCGATGAATTTTTCCTCGGCATTGTCGAATTTTGACCACACGAGATGTTGCTCACAACGGTCGAAGTAAAGCTGGTATATTATATTGAATCTTGTCGTGTTATTTTTCAGAATACAATAGAAAGGCGAGGAATAAACTTAAAATGGCTGGATATACTGATAATGAACAGAACGTTATTCTAGCAGAAGCATCTAAATTGGATTTTGATGATATTATGGCTTTTGGCCCACATTATTTTGGCTGTGGGTGGATGAAATACAAATACTACAATTTAAATTATGCTGTAGCATTATCTCTTATTGGTAGGCTGTATGGAGACAAAGAATCAAAAAACAGCGATTACCATAAAGGAGTGGTGTATATATCTGATGCATTGGGAATTTCTAAACGACAAGTGAAAATCCTACGGAAAAAGGTAAAACATGGGAACGGGTATTGGTTTAAAATTCCGTACACAACTGCTGCGATTATAAAAAAGATAATCAACAAGTTACGTGAGACGGAGCAGGAGGAATACGTAAGTTCTTTTTTGAAAAAGTGTAACAGCACTGTATATAGAGAGATATTGATCCCAGACCAGTTTGAGGCAATCAAAGCGGCACGCAAAGGTGAAAGACAAAAAGTGCTTGACTTAGCTGATGAATTGAAAGATATTACCATTAAAGTGGGAGATAATTCATGAGTAATGATTTTGATCCAAACAGTCATAAAAATCTAGAGCTGTTTAGGTACTACTTGAACAGAGATTTACAGAAGATAGAAAGTAGCATTCAAGATAACCATGGAGAGTTATTGGGCTACTTTACCGCAAGTCTAGTAGATATATTTATTGTGTCTTTGTTTGGTGATAACCTAAAATGCACAGAGAACATACTTAAGATTATGTATATTGCTGGACTGATTATACTATTTTTCATTATTTCATGTGTAGTCAATAAAATAGCTCGTTTCCGAAGAATTCGAAGAAAGGAATCCGGCAGAGAAGAGTATATTGTTGACGAAGCAAAACAGAAAATGATTGATAGTTTTGATAATATAGCCTGTGACGGTCTTTTGATTTGCGAGAGTTATATGGGGAAGTATTCTTTAGCAGATAAGCCGTATGTTAGGGATTTTTATTTTTTTGAAGTTATCCATCATCTGACAAAATCCACAGACTTATTTGGGGAAATATACTCACATCGTGATTTGTATGTGTCATCAAAGAAAGCGGAGCTGATTGACACCTACAGAGTAAACAATTATATTGATTTTGCGAGGAAAATCAATGAGTTTCTAAACAAAGAAATGAGCAAATATATGGCCGATACTGAAGTTAAGAAAGATATTGAAAATTTAAACATTGAGATCGCAAAATGGCATTATGTCAATGAATCTGGGCGTGAAATTGATGACGATAAGTTGAACAGAGCCAGGCTGAAGTAAGCATACTAGCCGTGTGGACACGGAACTCTAGAAGTTCACACGGCTATTTTTAGAATTCGTTATATAGTTTGTGACGAAAATAGAAAGGAGGAATATCCCGTGGCTAAGACACAAAGCTCCGTTCGTAAGCTAGTTAAGCCGGAGTACAGTGCGGAGAAGAATCTGACTGACCTGATGGATGCTACCGTGGCTCTCTACAAGAACAACATGAGCTTGCAAGCCATAGCCGAAGATCTCTCCTTGAACCCCATTAAGGTACGCAAGCTCCTCATCACGGCGGGAGTCTACCAGTCAGACATCGCCGATGCCGTGCAGCAGACGTTCCAGTCCTTCCGCACCACGCAGGACTATAAGACCGCCGTGTCCTCTACCATGATTGCTCTGCATCTGTCCCGTCCCTCTGTGACCTCTTATCTGCCATATGAGAAAGGCGTGTACTTCCCGGAAGACGCTGAAGCAGAGAATATCAGTGCCGGGGCAGAGCGGCAACGCCACTACCGAGCCGTCACTGCCTTGAAGAAAAATCCATGCGAAGAGAACCTCTGGAAGTGTGTGGTGGCTTTTCGGGGATACAAGTTCAAGACGATGTCCGGCTTGTCCTTTACATATACGCTGAAAAAGGGC
>OGZW01000575.1_pt1 | contig 29249 bp, 24 predicted proteins | sample 1577001 | NCBI WGS metagenome assembly OGZW01 (sample SAMEA3541519, study PRJEB24748) | human gut metagenome | biome: human gut; feature: human-associated habitat; material: faeces | place: China | collected 2012 | reverse complement strand
ACTAAGCGCCGTGCGTGGATGACTATCCGTGATACACTGGTGCTTTTGTGTATCGCAGTTGGTATTACCCCGGCATTTAAAATGCGTTTCTGGAACATTGGTGCAGAAGGCCAGGTGCTGATCGGCGGTGTTACTTCCGCAGCTATGATGATCTATCTGGGAAATTCCCTTCCTCCAGTGGTATTATTCCTTCTTATGTTCCTTGGCAGTGCAGCAGCAGCCATGATCTGGGGCGTGATCCCGGCCTTTTTCAAGGCTTACTGGAATACCAATGAAACACTGTTTACTCTGATGATGAACTATGTTGCCACCCAGGTCATTACCTATTGTATTATCTTCTGGGAAAATCCAAAGGGTTCCAACTCAGTAGGAACCATTAATTCCTCTACAAAGGGCGGCTGGATCCCGCAGCTTTTCGGTCTGGACTATGGCTGGAACCTGGTGATCGTCCTGGCGTTGACTGTTGCCATGTTCATTTATTTAAAATACAGCAAGCAGGGATATGAGATCGCTGTTGTTGGCGAAAGTGAAAATACAGCCCGCTATGCAGGCATCAATGTAAAACGTGTTATCCTTCGCACCATGGCTCTGTCCGGTGCTATCTGCGGTATTGCAGGCTTTATCATTGTAGGCGGCGCAAGCCATACGATTTCTACCAGTACAGCAGGAGGCAGAGGCTTTACAGCCATTATCGTTTCCTGGCTGAGTAAATTCAACACCTTTGTAATGATCCTGGTATCCTTCTTCCTGGTGTTCATGCAAAAGGGCGCAGGACAGATCGCGTCCCAGTTTAACTTAAATGAAAATGCATCGGATATCATTACTGGTATCATCCTGTTCTTTATCCTTGGTTGTGAGTTCTTTATCAACTACAAAGTAGGATTTAGAAGCGGGAAAAAGAGTGGAAGATAGGAGGCGGACATATCGGATACTTTCACCCTGCAACATATATTGGCAAGGGTAAGATTGAAGAATTAAGACTTATGATTGATGAGCTTGATGCTACGGGAATTATATGTGATGACGAATTAAGCCCTGCCCAGTTTAAGAATCTTGAGGATGAACTTGGTGTTAAAGTTATGGACAGAACAATGGTTATTCTTGACATATTTGCGGCAAGAGCTACATCAAGTGAAGGTAAGATTCAGGTTGAGATGGCACAGTTAAAGTACCGTTCAATAAGACTTGCGGGTTTTGGAACATCAATGTCAAGACTTGGTGGCGGAATAGGAACAAGAGGTCCCGGAGAGAAAAAGATTGAGACAGACAGACGACTTATAAGAGACAGAATATCAAAGCTCTCAGCAGACCTTAAGGATATGAAGGAGCACAGAGATGTCCAGAGAAGCAAAAGAGCTAAGACCTCAACACCTGTTGCGGCTATAGTTGGATATACCAATGCCGGCAAATCAACGCTTCTTAACAAGCTTACTGATGCAGGTGTGTTGTCGGAGGACAAGCTTTTTGCAACACTTGACCCTACAACAAGAAGTATGGAACTTCCTAATGGTGAAAAAGTTCTGCTTACAGATACCGTCGGATTTATAAGAAAGCTTCCACATAATCTTATTGAAGCATTCAAAAGTACTCTTGAAGAGGCAAAGTATGCAGACATTATAGTGCATGTTGTTGATGTATCCAACCCGGACTATGAACAGCAGATGTCAACAGTATATGCAACACTAAAGCAGTTAGGTGTTGAAGGAAAGCCTGTTATTACATTATTTAATAAATGTGATGTTTTACCGGAGAAACCGGCAGCTAAAGATTTACACGCAGACTACACATACAATATATCTGCCATAAGAGGCAATGGTCTTGAAGCATTTAAAGAGTGCATACAGGAAATTATTCTTAAGAGCAGAATAAGAATTGAAAGGGTATTTCCTTACGGCGAAGCAGGCAAGATACAGCTTATAAGACAGTTTGGACAGCTTGAAAGTGAAGAGTATACAGAAGATGGAATTAAGGTGCTTGCCTATGTTCCTAAGGAGATAGAAGGGAAGTTGTAATTATGAATCTGATAGCAACAGTAGATAAGAACTGGGCAATAGGAAAACAGGGACATCTTCTTGTTAATATTCCGGAAGATATTAAGCTTTTCCGAATGGAAACAGCTGGAAAAGCTGCAATAATGGGAAGAAAGACATATGAGCAGATTACGGACAGAACAGCTCTTATAGACAGATATAATGTAGTGCTTACTAGTGATTTGTCATATAAGAAGGATGGAGTTGTTGTAGTACATTCAGTAGAAGAGGCACTTGAAAAGGTTGCATCATATAAGTCAGAGGATGTATATGTAATTGGTGGAGAATCTGTATTTGAACAGTTTCTTCCATATTGCGATGTGGCACACATAACGAGTGTTGATTATAAGTATGATGCAGATGCACATTTTCCTAATCTGGATAAGATGCCAGAATGGAAAGTTACACAGATGAGTGAGGAACACACATACTTTGATTTGTGCTACGAATTTAAAAAGTACTGTAAAATGTAAATTATGCTTTGAATCGTGCAGAAACGGATATGATAGAAAAGTTTCTGACATATTTTCTTCATTGAAAATATACATTTTATTTGATACTATAATTAAAAAACAAGAGAGGGGAGAAATGTTATGTTTTGCACAAAATGCGGATATAATGCAGGGACAGCTAAGTTTTGTCCAAAGTGTGGAAATCCTTTAAATCCACAGCCAGTACAGGAAACACCTGTACAGAACGAACCAGTTGCACAGACGGTACAGAGTGAGCCGGTTGAACAGCAGCAGTTTGGAACACAGTCACAGTTTAATGAGACAGTACAGCAGCAGTTCGGAACACAGCCACAGTCAGGCACAGTTCCACCAGTGAATGCAGATGTACCAAGATATCAGCAAGCACCTCCTATGCAGCCACAGCCTAAGAAGAAAAAGAAGAAGTGGCCAATAGTAGTTGCTATAATAGCAGTTATTGTGGCAGCGGCAGCAGTACTCGGATTTGTAGTACTTCCTAATGTGTTATCACCAGATAAACATGCAATAGCAGCTATCAAGAAGCTTGGAACAGGTCTTGAGGATACAGCAAGCAGTGCATTGGATAATATGTCACTTACATCTGTATCAGACAAGAATCAGATAACAGGTACATTAAAGCTTGATACTGCAACAATTGATGGCGAGAAGTATTCAGATTATATCAAGGCTGATACAGTTACATATGATATTCAGATGGATGCTTCAACAGAGAAGATGGCAGGAGAGATTAAGCTACAGAATGGATCAGCTACAGCACTTACAGTTACATTTTATTCAGATGGCAATAATATGTATTTCAAAGTGCCTGAGTTATTCTCAGAGTCATTCGTAATCTCACTGGCACAGTTTGAGGATGAAATTGATTCGGGATTTTCTTATGGAAGTTTGGGTAGTATTTCAAAGTATTTCTCAGCAATAGATACAAGCAATATTGAATTATACAGAGAACCTGTTAATGCAGCAGTTAAATGTGTAGTTAAGGGGATTAACACATTTGCAGAAGAATGTGAATACAAGAAGGGTGATAAATTTACATATAATTCGGATAACGGAGATATCAAGGTTTCTGAGTATAGCATTACAATAACTAAGGAGACTGTTATTAAGGCATGCGAAACAGTTATTGATGAATTATATGCAAGTAAAGATCTTTCTTCTTATATGACAATTCTTACAATGGCAGGCGTTTCACAGACAACTATCAAGAGCAGTATTGAGAGTTCATTAAGTGATATGCAGCCAGTTACATTGTCAATGTATATTAATAAGAATGATGAGATTGTAAGACTTGCAATTGATGCAGCAGATTATAATACAAGCGAAAAAGGATTTGTTGCAATCTCATTTCTTGGTAATGACAATCCATTTGAATATGTTGTTATCGAAGCTGATGTTGATGATATTAATATGAAGTATACAGTAAAGACACAGGATGATAAGGCTGCACTGGCATTAGAGATGACTCAGAATAAAGAGTATATCAAAGCAGGAGCAGAACTTAGTTCATCAGGAACAACAGTTAAGATTGATAATCTTTATGTGAACAGCAATATTGATGACAGCAATATAGATATGAAACTTTCAGGTGAAGCAACACAGAAAGAATTCAGCAAGTTAAAATATTCTGCATCAGATTATTCAGGTGCTTACAATCTTGCTAATCTTACAGAGACCCAGAGCACAACACTGGCATATGAGCTTATGAAGAATTTAAATGTTTTATCTAATGTTTTCAGTGATAAGTTATATAATGAATTGTTTAATGGAAAGAGTTCTTCTGGTAGTGCAAGACTTGGGTTTTAATGGCAGTTATTAACTAATGAGTAATTAGAAAGATGAGGGTATATAATATGGAATTGGCAATTATTATTGGGGTAGTTGTGATTTTATTTGTTGTGTTTATTCTTGCAAGTTATATTAAAGCACCAACAGACAGGGCATTGATTGTTTCTGGTTTAAGAAAGAATCCTAAGTTTGTTATTGGTAAGTCAGCGTTAAGAATTCCATTCTTACAGAGAGTTGATAAACTTGAACTTAAGATGATTTCTGTTGATGTTAAGACTAAGGAATCAGTTCCGACTAACGAATATATCAATGTCAACATTGATTCTGCTGTAAAGATTAAGGTTGGTTCTTCTAAGGAAATGCTTGAGAAAGCAGCAAGCAACTTCCTTAACAAGAACGAAGATTATATCAGAAACTCAGTAGGAGATGTATTAGAGGGTAATGTTCGTGAGATTATAGGACAGATGAGGCTGGAAGATATTGTTCAGGACAGAAAGATGTTTGCTGAGAAGGTACAGGAAAATGCTGCTCCGGATATGGCAAGAATGGGTCTTGAAATTGTAAGCTTTAATGTCCAGAATGTTACTGATGAAGGTAATGTTATTGAGAATCTTGGTATTGACAGGGTTGTAAGTATCAGTAAATCAGCACAGATATCAAGAGCAGAATCAGAAAGGGATATTGCAGTTGCCAAAGCTAATGCAACAAAGCAGGCAAATGATGCAAGAATCGAAGCTGAGACTGCTATTGCAGAAAGAAATAATGAACTTGAGATTAAGAAACAGGAATTAAAGAGAGCAGCAGATGTTAAGAAAGCTGAGGCTGATGCTGCATACGAAATACAACAGCAGGAACAGAGAAAAACAATCGAAATTACAACTGCTGATGCTAATATAGCAAAGCAGGAGAAAGAGATTGAGTTAAGAGAGAAAGAGATTGCTGTTAAGGAAAAAACACTTGATGCAGATATCCGTAAACAGGCAGAAGCAGAGAAATACGCAACACAGCAGAAGGCTGATGCACAGCTTTACCAGAGACAGAAGGAAGCAGAAGCAAAGCAGTTTGAAATTCAGAAACAGGCAGAGGCTAAGAAAGCACAGGCAGAAGCAGATAGATTTGCAAAAGAGCAGGAAGCTGAAGCTGTTAAGGCACAGGGAATTGCTGAAGCAGAAAGCATTAAGGCAAAAGGTCTTGCAGATGCAGAAAGTATTAAAGCCAGAGGCCTTGCTGAGGCTGAGGCTATGGAAAAGAAAGCGGAGGCAATGGCTAAGTATGGTAAGGCTGCCATGACAGAGATGATTATTAAAGTTCTTCCACAGATGGCAGAAGCAATTGCAAAGCCGCTTGAAAGCATTGATAAGGTTACTATTATTGATGGAGGTTCAGGAGAGAACGGAGTAGGAACTTTCAGTGGTAATGTACCGTCAGTTCTTGCTAAGACAATTGAAAGTATCAAGGAAACTACAGGCTTTGATCTTACAGAAGTCATGAAGGCTAATACATATGATGCCAAGACTACTAAGAACGTTAATTTCACAGGTCTTCCAGAAGAGATGAGTGCAGCAGCTAAAGAGCCTGAAACTTACGGTAAAACAGAATAATACTGATTAATTAAGAATCTAAACGTAAAATGTATATGCTGGTATCAGATATTGGAAACTATATCTGGTATCAGCATTTTTATAGTTTATAGTAAGAGCCGGTTTTACAGGTTGACTATATAAATTGATGTGAGTTATAATTATATGATTAAAATTTAAGGAGAATAGCATTTGAATAATACAAGTGCATGTGAACAATGATTAAACACAGATATTTTGCAGGAAGAGTTCTTGTATATGGATTGATAAGTGTTGCAGTTATGTTATCTGCAGCAGTGACAGGATGTAACAACAAGAATAATATTTCCGAAGGAAGTATTAAGACAGAAGCTGTCCAGTCAGAAGGGAATAATCAGTCAGAAGAGGGCAGTGAGTCAGATGTTAATGACCAGCCGTCAGATATTCATGTTGAGCCACCGGTAATTCATGGTATATCAGATAAGACATATTATATAGGCAGTAAAGTTTCATATATGACAGATGTGTATGCAACAGATTTCTCAGGGCAGGAGATTGATGTTGAGGTTGATAAATCACAGGTTAATACTTCACAGCCGGGAAGTTATATTGTTTATTATAAAGCAGTAGATTCAGATGGTAATGAGACTATAGAAGAAGCGACATTTACTTTTATTGAAGAGGAGACACAGGAAGTTAAAGTAAACAGCAGTTATTCAACTCTTGATGAAGTTGTAGCTGCAGTTCTTCAGGATATTACAGATAATTCAATGTCTAAAGGACAGAAAGCAAGGGCAATATATAAGTATGCACATACTAAGATTGGATATGCAGGAAACAGTTATACACAGAGTTCAGAATGGCAGGATGAAGCATTTGAGGCATTAAAAGTGATTAAGAAGAATGGATATGTGTCGGGTGACTGTTTCACATATGCTTCTGTTGACAGAGCGCTCCTTGAAGGGATAGGAGCTGAGTGTATATGGGTTGATAATCAGGGCGCAAGGTCTGGAGATCATAGCTGGGTTTTATGTAATCTTGGAACAGGCTGGTATCATTTTGATTCAACAAGAATGTATGATGGATTTGAATGTTTTATGCTGACAGATTCACAGGTGCAGGATTATATTAACAGAGGAAATTCAATATATAGAAGAGATATGTCCGCGTATCCGGCAACTCCTTCAGAAGAGTTTTCATATTAGGGAGGAGTAAGATAAATGTTATTTACATCTTATCAGTTTATTTTATTTGTTCTGGTTGCACTTATTTTATATTATGTTGTTCCTAAACGTATTCAGTGGATAGTACTGTTATGTATGAATATGTTATTCTATGTGTATGCCGGATTAAGCGGAATAATATTCATAGTGACAACTATCGTAACGACGTATGCAGGTGCAAGGCTTATATACAGGGAGAAAGACAGGTCTGTACGCTTCATAGAGGAACATAAAGGTGATATATCCAGAGATGAAAAGAAAAAGCTAAAGAACATTTCATTAAGAAAACAGAAAATGTTTCTTACTATTGTTCTGCTTATTAATTTTGGAATACTTGCTGTACTTAAATACACCAATATGTTTATAGTCACATTTACAACATTTAATACGGTTGATTTTATACTTCCGATGGGAATATCATTTTATACATTCCAGTCTACCGGATATATGATTGATGTGTATCGCGGTGTTGCAGATGCAGAGAAGAATCTGTTCAGATATGCACTGTTTGTGTCCTTTTTCCCACAGCTTGTACAGGGACCTATAAGCAGATGGAATGATCTGAAGAAAAGCCTGTTTGAAAGTCATGCTTTCTCGTGGGTTAATATACAGTATGGTTTTGAGAGAATTCTGTGGGGATATTTTAAGAAGATGGTAATCGCAGACAGGGCAGCAATCGGACTTGCAACAATACAGTCAGATGTTTCAGTGTATTATGGTGCATATGCATTTGTAGGAATGCTGCTGTATGCAATTGATCTGTATGCAGATTTCACAGGTGGCATAGATATTACAATTGGTGTTGCACAGATGTTTGGAATTACTCTTCCAGAGAATTTCAGAAGACCATTCTTTTCAAAGAGCATTGCGGAGTATTGGAGAAGATGGCATATTACGTTGTGTGCATGGTTTAAGGATTATCTTTTCTATCCGTTATCAATGTCTAAATGGATGAATAAGGTATCAAGGTGGCTTAAGAAGCATGTAGGAAAGCCGGTAGGTTCAAGATTTCCAGTGTATTTTTCAAGTCTTACTGTGTGGTTTGTGACAGGTATATGGCATGGTGCAAGCTGGAACTTCGTAGTGTGGGGACTTTTGAACAGCATAATTATGCTTGTTTCTCAGGAACTTAAGCCGTTATATGAGAAGGCAGATAACAGGTTAGGTTACAGAAAGTTAAAATACTACAAAGTATTTGAGATAATAAGAACTACTGCTATAGTATGCTGTCTGCAGATGCTTGATTACTACAGAAATATTGCAGAGGCATTCTGTATGTTTTTCTCAATGTTTAGAGGTGGTAATTATGCAGCTGTATTCACTAAGGGAATGTGGAGTATTGGTTTATCAGTAGCTGATTATATAGTACTTTTTGCAGGTGTGGTTATAATGTTTGTGGTAAGCCTGCTTGAGAGAAGATGTCCGGTCAGAGAGCAGCTTGCACAGAAAAATTATATTATAAGATATACAGTATTTCTTGTGATTTTTCTGCTTATAGCTGTGTTGGGAATCTATGGAACCGGATACGAGTCAAGTCAGTTTATATATAATCAGTTTTAGAAAGCATTTTCTAAGGAATGGAGACAGTTTTGAGAAAGAAAATATGTACAGGTACTGCAGTTATCATAATACCGATAGTATGTCTGTATCTTTTACAGTGTCTGTTAGTTCCTAAATATGCATCAGATATTAAAGAAGGTGCAATGATTGAGGAATATTACAACAGTGAAAAGAATCACGATGTGCTTATTCTTGGTGACTGTGAAGTATATGAGAATATATCCCCGGTTACAATGTGGGAGAATTACGGGATATCAAGTTATATCCGTGGAAGTGCGGAACAGCTTATATGGCAGTCGTATTATCTGCTCGAAGATACGCTTAAGTATGAGAAACCGCAGGTTGTTATTGTAAATGTACTTGCAATGACACAAAGAGATGCCAAAAGCGAGGCTTATAACAGAATGACACTGGATGGCATGAAGCTTTCAAAGTATAAGATAGCTTCTATAAGGGAGTCAATGACAGAAGATGAGAATATGGCTAGCTATATATTTCCACTGTTGAGATATCACTCAAGATGGAGTGAATTGTCATCAGAGGATTTCAGATATATGTGGAAAACACCATCCGTCACAACTAACGGTTATCTTATGCAGAAGGGAGTAAGACCAGTTACGACTATACCAAAAGCTGCTCCACTTGCTAATTATACATTCAGTGACAGGAACATGGAGTATCTTGATAAGATATATTCACTTTGTAAAGATAATGGTATTAATCTTGTGCTTATGAAGGCACCAAGTGTATTTCCTCACTGGTATGATGAATGGGATAAGCAGGTGAATGATTATGCGGATGAGCATGGAATATTGTATCTTAATACAATTAATGAGGCTGAAAATATAGGTATAGACTATACTACTGATACATTTGATTATGGACAGCATCTTAATGTGGAAGGAGCTGAGAAGCTGTCGTTATATCTTGGGGAACAGCTTGTGAAGAAATTCGGGCTTACAGATCACAGACAGGATGAATCATATAAGAATGTATGGCAGACAATAGTTAATAAATATTACGAAGAGAAACAGGGAGATTGATTATGAGAAAGAAGAGTTTAATGTTAGCGGCAGTACTTGCAGCAGGAGTTATGATGGCAGCATGTGGAAGAACATCAACACTGCCAGATAATAGTCAGGACAAGCCGGTTGCATCACAGCAGACGGAAAGTAAGTATTCATTTGAATTAAAAGGCATAGAGTTAAAGACAGATGGCGATCTTACAAAATATACATCTAAGCTTGGAGAACCTTCTGGTGGTTACTATGAGGCTAAAAGCTGTGCATTTGAAGGAATGGACAAATTTTATTACTATGATAGCGTAACTCTACAGGGATATCAGAAGGACGGAAATGATAAGCTTTATTCTATAACACTTATGGATGATGCTGTTAAGACTAAAGAAGGTGTCCGTATTGGCGATAAGAAAGATAAGGTTTTATCAGCATATGGAAGAGATTATACAGAAGCTGACGGACAGCTTCTGTATGAATCAGGTAACACCAGACTTTCGTTCGTTATGAAGGATGATGAAGTACAGAGCATAATATACAGTGTTAAATAATTCAATGGAGCAGCGTATATTTATGAGTATACAATATATGTGTTGTATCGGAATTTACGCAGCTTCTGCTCCATTTTAATGGCGTTGGAAAGCTGTCTGAAAGCACCAACCTGAACTTTATAATAGTCATTTTCATATATAATAAAAGCCGGGAAGCCTTCAATAAGCAGAGAATTAAGCATGCGGTCTGCATTATTTTTATTGCGGTAGGCACCAACCTGAACACGATAAAGTGGCTCAGGAGAGAGGTCGTCATCACAGTTACATGCTGGTTTAGCAGGAGATGCAGACTTTTTTTCGCATGCAGCAGGCATGATTTCAGCGGATTTGGCAGAATCTGATTTCACTGATGAGACTTCACCTGAAGCAGCCTGTGCAGTAGTATTATTTGTATTTGGTTTAATTCCAAGGGTCTTAAGAATACCATCTGCGATTCCATTTGCAATCTGGTTAAAGTTCTTATCAAATGTTTCATTATCATTATCGTTGTTAATAAAGCCGGCTTCTACAAGTACGGCAGGCATTTTTGTCCGTTTGAGTACAACAAGGTTAGGACGTTCGGTAATTCCAAGATTTTTAAAGCCAGCCTTTTCCAGCTCAGAATTGATGTTGGCAGCCATCTGTGATTTAATACCGGAATTATTGTAAACAAGAGTTTCCACGCCTGTGTACTGGTTAGGCGTAGGGGATGAATTTCTGTGGATTGAAACAAAATAATCAGCCTTAGCATCGTTGGCATCAGTCGCTTTTTTAAAAGGTGTCTCATATTCATCAGTAGTACGGGTGTACACAACGTCAATACCATTTTTTTCTAATATATCACCTACGGCAAGAGCGAGCTTTAAGTTGTCATCTTTCTCAGCCCTGCCATTATATGTTGCACCATAGTCGCTACCGCCGTGTCCGGCATCTACAGCAATCTTATATTGAGCCATAATATCTCCAATAACATTAATCATATTATTGTATGCAAAAGACATAATAAGCGTACCTGTCACATATATTTATCTTAAGATGAGAAAGAGGACAGATTATGAACGTTGGATATGTACATACATTTGAAGTGCCAGAAAATAATATTGATAAAGGCCGATTGAAGGTAAGTGTTGTCAATGAAGAAAATGTGCCAATTAAAGGAGCGGCTGTAAGACTGTCGTATACAGGAAATCCTGATAATATAATAGGAGAAAGTGGTACAGACGGAGACGGGATAAGTATATTTAACGACTTAAGAACGCCTCCAATTGAATATAGCATGGAACCGGGGAACAGGCAGCCATTTTCAGAGTATGACATAGCTGTAAGTGCGCCAGGATTTGATAATGTAAATATATCAGGCAGTGATATGTTTTCGGGGGAGCTAAGCATTCAGAATGTAAAGATGTCTGCAAGGGATAATTCACAGAATAATATAGTCATACCTGTTAACACATTATATGGAGATTACCCACCTAAGATTGATGAAGAAGAGATTAAGCCTATGGGTCAGTCGGGTGAAATTGTGCTTGACAGAGTTGTTGTTCCTGAAATTGTAGTTGTACATGACGGACCGCCTAAAGATACTGAGGCAGATAATTATTATGTTACTTATAAAGATTATATTAAGAATGTAGCAAGCTCTGAGATATATTCAACATGGCCGAGGCAGACAATTGAGGCAAATGTGCTTGCTATTATGTCATTTACATTAAACCGGGTATATACAGAATGGTACAGAAACAAATTTTATGATTTTACAATAACATCATCAACTGCATATGACCAGAAATGGGTTAATGGAAGAAATGTGTTCGAAAGTATATCACAGGTAGTAGATGATATATTTGACAATTACATATCAAGACCTAATGTAAAGCAGCCAATACTTACACAGTATTGTGATGGAAAGAGAGTGACATGTCCTAACAGGCTTTCACAGTGGGGAAGCAAGTATCTGGGAGATCAGAATTATTCATCGATTGATATATTAAGATATTATTATGGTCAGGATGTGTATATTAATGCGGCAGAACAGATAAGCGGAATTCCTTATTCATGGCCGGGAACTAATCTTGATATAGGTTCATCAGGACAGAAGGTAAGACAGCTTCAGGAACAGCTTAACCTTATAGGAGAGTATTATAGTTCTATTCCGCTCCTAAGTACTGATGGAATATATGGTGAGCAGACAGCAGCAGCGGTTAAGGAGTTCCAGCGGATATTCAATCTGCCACAGTCAGGAATAACAGATTTCCCTACATGGTTTACAGTATCAGAAAAATATGTTGCACTTGCCGGACTGGCAGAATTATAAGAATGTTAATGAGGTATGTAAGGCTGTCACTTTGTGGCAGCCTTTTTAGGAGGAACATTTAAACAGCCTGTCCAAGACATGTCTTAATGTCATCTTCCGGATTGCTTATAAGTCTTAACTGGAAAGTGTCTACAAGGTACTGCAATACATTAGGGCTTAAGAATGCTGGGAGTGTCGGACCGAGATAAATATTCTTAATGCCAAGGCTTAACAGGGCGAGAAGGTCTGCAACAGCCTTCTGTTCATACCATGAAACAATAAGAGATAAAGGAAGACCATTGACATCTGTATCAAATGCATCTGCAAGGGCATTGGCAATAAGAATAGCAGAATATACATCATTACACTGTCCGATATCAAGAAGTCTTGGAAGTCCGGCAACTGTGCCGAAATCAAGCTTATTGAAACGATATTTGCCGCATGCAAGGGTGAGAATCATGCAGTCATCAGGAACCATAGTGGCAAAATCAGTAAAATAACTTCTGCCAGGTCTTGCACCATCACAGCCACCAATCAGGAAAAAATGTCGTATCTGTTTTGATTTTACTGCTTCAACAAGTTCGCCTGCATGAGACAGAGCAGCTTCATGTCCGAATCCTACTATAATTTCTTTTACTTCCTGTTCTTCGGTAAAGCCTCCAAGTTCAAGAGACTGTTTTATGATTTCAGAAAAATCCTTTTCACCGTCAGGCTTCTTTTCTATATATTTTATGCCATCCCAGCCTACAACATTAGTAGAATATATACGGTCTTTATATGTGTCTCTTGGACGCATGAGACAATTGGTTGTCATAAGGATACAGCCGGGAAGATTATCAAACTGTTTCTGCTGGTCCTGCCATGCGCCGCCAAAATTACCCACAAGATGCTTATATTTTTTAAGACCTTCATAACCATGGGAAGGGAGCATTTCCCCGTGGGTATATATATTAATGCCAAGTCCTTCGGTCTGTTTAAGAAGCATTTCAAGGTCTTTAAGGTCATGACCGGAAACAATGATGAAGGGACCTTTCTTAATGTGAACGTTGACCGAGTGTGGTGATGGATTACCATATATGGTTGTGTTCGCTTCATCAAGTTTTTTCATTATCTCAATAGCCATATCACCTGTTTTAAGAGTCAGACGGATAAGTTCTTCGACAGTCAGGGTGTTATCTGTTATTGCTTCGAGTGCAATGATATAGAAATTGTCAACATTATCACTATAGTATGAAAGTTCCCTTGCCTGATGACCGTATGCGCTTATTCCTTTAAGACCATAAAGAATAGTCTGTCTTAATGAGCGGATATCAGGATCCAGAGTTTTGTCGTACATAATACCTGCCATTGGCGCGTCACGCAGCATATCAGCTTTAGTTTCTGGCAGTTCGTATGCAGCAGATGGGGTAATATAATCAGTTGTTCCTACTATATTTTTCAGATTATTCTTGATGTCCTGGGATTGTTTAAGAAGATGGACATGATCATCTACATTGAAATTAACATTGGTAAGAGTGGTAAAAAGACAATTCTCAATAAAGCTGACAACAGATTTGTCAACATTAAGTCCTGAATCCAGAATATGTCTGGCATAGAAGCTGATACCTTTCAGCTGATAGATAAGCAAATCCTGAAGATTGGCTATTTCTGGTGTCTTTCCGCATACGCCGAGTTTAGTGCAGCCTTTTCCGCCGGCTGTCTGTTCACATTGATAGCAGAACATATCGTATCCAAGATCCATATTATTACTCATATAATACTCCTTTTTGATTCATAATTATTAATTAATATTATGAATCCTGAATATCTGATTTATTCATAAATTTGTATGACATGACAATCGCATACAACACAATGTCAGAGGTAAGTTGAAAGATTTTATAAAGAAATTTTAATGATATAAAATGTATGGTACAATAATATATAGAAAGAATATGTGACGGATTCCGTCACATCCTTATCAAAGAGGAGGTACGTGTTATGCATATATCAAAGAATTCTGCAACTCAGATTGTTGAAGAAATTTCAAAACTTGTTAAACAGAATATTAATCTTATGGATGAGACAGGACATATAATTGCAAGTCGTGATAAATCCAGAATAGGGGATTTTCATTATGGTGCGTATAAGATTATATCTGAAAATCTTGAGGAATATTATATTGATGAAGATGATTTATCAAAAGGCATAAAAAAAGGAATCAATCTTCCACTTGAACTTGATGGCGGAATAGTAGGAGTGATAGGAATGACAGGTGGATATGAAGAGGTTATAACGTCTGGAAAACTGTTAAAAAAGATGACGGAAATTCTTTTGATGGAGAGTCGTGCAAACTATAGACAGCTTATGAATAAGCGTGTAAGGAATGCTTTTTATGAAGAATGGCTTATAAATGGAGGATATAAGAATGCTGATTTAGAAGACCGTGGAATGGCTTTGGGAATAGATATTAATAAGCCAAGAAGAGTGTTTATTGCCAGCATAGATGAGCTGGACAACCTTAAAGATTCACAGCAGGGACAGTCTCAGATTGCAAAATTTGAGACTGATGTTGATGCATTTTTAAAGAGAAATAATTATAAAATGCATTTCAGGAATGCTTCAAGACAGATAATAATCATAGATAATATGGATACGGAAAATGTGGTTAAATTTGCAGGAGAGCTGGCAGGATATGTGTGGGAAAAAGATAAGTTTGAATTAAATATTGGTATAGATTCAGCCCAAAGCTATGATATGCATGAAGCTTATGTTGAAGCACATAGGGCATGGACGGCTGCAGCTGAAAAACATGAACAGATTATATGCTATGAGGATATTAGTCTTGAACTTTTAATAAGCAATGTACCGACAGAGATTAAGCTTGAATATTTAAAGAAGGTATTCAAAGATATGGATTATAATGATGTATGTGAGAATATTGCGTTGCTGAAAGCGTATTTTAATGCACAGGGATCAATACAGAAAGCAGCAGACAATCTTTATATTCATAAGAATACATTACAATACAGAATATCAAAACTGAAAGAAATAACAGGACTTGATGTCAGGAAACCAACAGAAAGTCCAGCGTTGTATCTGGCATACATAATTACTGATGAATTAATTAATGAAAAATATGATTTACCATTATTGTTACATAATACAAAATAAAAATGATATTATGTGCTGTGTAACATTTTGCTATTAAACTTTACATGTTATTATTGTGTCATACAAAGCACAAAGGTTTGTGCAAACCGTACAACAATAAAATAGAAATGAGGTGTTTTTATGACAGGAGTAGCATTGATAATTGCATTTGTGTTGGCTATCATTGTGATGATAGTTGCAATCTCTAAGTTTAAGGTTCATCCTTTCTTAGCAATTATGGCGGTATCACTTATTCTTGCAATGATGGCAGGAATTCCATTTGTTGATACTGTAAAACCAGACGGAACAAAGGTGTCTGGAATTCCAACAGTTATAGGAGCTGGATTCTCAGGTACATTCAGTAGCATCGGTATTGTTATTATATTAGGTGCATTGATTGGCTCGGTACTTGAAAAAACAGGAGCAGCATTGAAGCTGGCAGATATGGTAATTAAGGTAGTAGGAAAGAAAAGACCAGAACTTGCAATAGAGCTTATGGGCTGGGTTGTTTCAATTCCTGTGTTTTGTGACAGTGGTTTTGTAATTCTTAATCCAATAAGAAAAGCACTTGTAAAAAGAACAGCAGTTTCAAGTGTAGCAATGACAGTAGCACTTTCAGCAGGACTTTATATTTCTCATGTTTTTATTCCGCCAACACCTGGTCCGATAGCAGCTGCTAATACACTTGGAGTGGGAGATAATCTTTTACTTGTAATGGGACTTGGTGTTGTATGTTCAATATTTCCTCTTATAGCAGGTCTTGTATATGCTAAGTTTATTGGAAAGAGAGTAAAGAGTGCTGATGAAGTAACAGACAATGGAGAGGTTACCAAGACATATGAAGAATTAGTTGCAGAGTATGGAAAGCTTCCTAATGGATTTAATGCATTAGCTCCAATTCTTGTACCAATCATTCTTATGGCACTTGGTTCAATTTCATCAATGGCTGGCTGGACCGGCGCACTTGACATAGCATGCCAGTTCCTTGGAAAACCAATTATAGCACTTGCTGTTGGTACAATATTTGCAGTAATCCAGCTTGCAACGGCACATAAGATGTCCGATTTTTACAATATTACCAATGAGACATTAAAGACAGTTGGTCCTATACTTTTTGTAACAGCAGCTGGTGGCGTATTAGGAAAGGTTATTTCATCAAGCTCAATGGTTGCATTTATTACACAGCATGCAGAAGTGCTTTCAGCAGTTGGAATATTCTTCCCATTCCTTCTTGCAGCAATATTAAAGACAGCACAGGGTTCTTCGACGGTTGCAATTACAACTACAGCAGGTATCATTGCTCCACTGCTTGGAGCACTTGGACTTGCTTCACCTGTTAAGACCGTGCTTTGTGTAATGGCTATAGGCGCTGGTGCCATGACAGTATCACACGCTAACGACTCATACTTCTGGGTAGTTACTAATTTTGGTGACATGGATCCTGAACAGGGATATAAGACACAGACAGTGTGCACATTAATAATGGGTATTGCAGCAATGGTTGAAATATTTATTCTTTCATTAATTTTATAATATAAATGTTACATAATGCGGCTATACTTATGAGAACTATATGGACTTATCAGTATGGCCGCATTATTATATAAAAGAAAGGTTATAATAACAATACATTTAGAACAATATCAGGAGGATTATATATGGTTATAGGCTTTGTTGGATTGGGAATAATGGGAAAACCGATGGCAAAGAATCTTTGCAGAGCTGGATACACATTGATTGTTAATGACCATCATAAGGAAAATGTCGATGAACTTGTACAGGCAGGTGCGAGAAGTGGTGATTTAAAACAGATTGGCATGGAGAGTGATGTGGTTATAACAATGCTTCCAAACAGTCCTCAGGTAAAGGATGTAATGCTTGGGGAAAATGGTATTGCGGGTTATATGAAAAAAGGAACATGTTTTATAGATATGAGTTCAATTAATCCTGTCGACAGCAGATATATTGGTGATGTATTAAAAGAAAAAGGAATTGATATGCTTGATGCACCTGTGTCAGGAGGAGAACCTAAAGCAATAGATGGAACAGTTGCATTTATGGTTGGTGGAGATGAGAAAACATTTGATAAGTATAAACAGATTCTTACACATATGGGTTCATCAGTTACAAGATGTGGTGAACTTGGAGCTGGAAATACAACAAAACTTGCCAATCAGATAATTGTTGCATGTAATATCCAGGCAGTTTCTGAAAGTTTCATTCTGGCAAAAAAAGCCGGAGTAGACCCTGAGCGTGTATTTGAGGCAATAAAAGGCGGACTAGCAGGGTCTACTGTTATGAATGCCAAAGTTCCAATGATGATAGAGGACAATGTTGAACCAGGATTCAGAGTAGATTTGCATATTAAAGATTTGAATAATGCACTTGAGTGTGCTCATAGTGTTGGAGCTCCAGTACCGATGACGGCACAGGTTCAGGAAATAATGCAGTATCTGCATAATAATGGAGATGGAAGCAGCGACCACAGTGCAATTATACATTATTATGAAAAACTGGCAGACACAAAATTATAAATGTTGTTGACAGGTTATTATAATGTCAGGAAGGAGAATCTTATGAATAAAGAATTAAGAGCGGTTGCAGACAATATAATTAATGCGGCAATTAAAGCAGTTCTTCCGGATGAAGCAGTTAAGAAAACACTTAAAGACAGGAAATTTGATGGAAAAGTTATTCTTGTAGCAGTAGGAAAAGCCGCATGGCAGATGGCAAAGGCGGCAAGTGACTGTCTGGGAGACAGAATAAATGAAGGAATTGTAATAACGAAGTATGGACATGTAAAAGAGCCGATTGAAAGAATAGAATGTTTTGAGGCAGGCCACCCTGTTCCAGATGAGAATTCATTTAAAGCAACACAGGCAGCTATTGAGATGGTAAGCGGACTCAATAAGAATGATACAGTGCTTTTTCTTCTTTCAGGTGGAGGAAGTGCTTTATTTGAGAAGCCGAAGATTACAGGAGAAGAATTGCAGGATATAACTAATCAGTTACTTGCATGCGGCGCAGATATTGTTGAGATTAATACGATAAGAAAACGCTTATCAGAAGTAAAGGGCGGACGGTTTGCAAAATTATGTGAACCGGCGCATGTATTATCAATAGTATTATCAGATATACTTGGTGACCCACTGGATATGATTGCTTCAGGTCCGGCGTGTGCAGATACAACAACATGTGAAGAAGCATGGCACATTGTAGAAAAATATAATCTTAATATAAGTGAAGATATAAAAAAGCTGATGGATATTGAGACACCGAAGAAACTGGATAATGTAACAACTTTTATTAATGGAAGTGTGCGTGAATTATGCAGTGCAGTATCAAGGGAATGTTCAAAGTATGGATATGAACCAGTAATGCTTACGGACCAGTTATGCTGTCAGGCAAAAGAAGCCGGAAGTTTTCTTGCATCTATAGCAAAGACACATTGTAAGTCAGGAAAGAAGCTGGCATACATAGCAGGCGGAGAAACTGTTGTTAATATTACCGGACATGGTAAAGGCGGAAGAAATCAGGAGATTGCATTATCAGCAGCAGAAGGTATTAAGGGAATGTCAAATGCGGCAGTATTCAGTATAGGCAGCGATGGAACAGACGGACCTACGGATGCGGCAGGTGGATATAGCGATGGTGATACAGCAGGAGTCTTAAAGAATAAAGGAATAGATATATTTGAAGTGCTTAAGAATAATGATGCTTATAATGCTTTGAATCTAACAGAGGGGCTTATTATAACAGGACCTACGGGAACAAATGTTAATGATGTTTCTGTGCTTCTTATATCAGATTGATAAGGTACATAAAGCGATAAAAATATATAATTTAATTATTTATTATAGTGTAAAGCCAGTATTTTGCTGGCTTTATATTTTTTTAATAAATTCATTAGCACTCACCTCTTGATAATGGAAGTCGATTTTTGTCCTGCTTTGTGTATCGCAGAAATGCCTATTTTACGGGCTTTCTGAGCAATCAGTCATTTTGTCTGGTATCGTAGAATATCGTCAAATGAATTGCAAATGGTGTAAATTTGGTGTAAAAAATCAGAGAAAAAAGGAGAGTGCTAATAAAATGGAACTGACTTATACGAATGTAAATGGATATCTGATTCCGAACCTTACCTACAAATCTGGTGATCAGATGGAGCAGCTTGGTAAATATGGATTCTTACGCAGAGATTATCTGAAGAATCACCGTAATTCCTTGTATCAGGTGATGCTGTTGCAGGATACAATCGGTGAGCATCTGCTGGAAGTGGACAAGGCTGCCAGAGAACGGGAAGAAGTTATTCTGAAGCAGTTGGAGGAAAAAGAGCCTTTGCCGGATAAGGAGAAAGACCAGATGGCATGGGTAAGAGCAGCTAATCAGCACAGAGCAGTTGCAGAAGAAATTATTTTGAAGGAATTGATCTACGTGTAAGATTGAGGAATACAGTAAGTAACAGATAAATTGATAGTAAACAGAATATTGTGAGCAGATAAGGCGTGAGTCATAGAAATGTGGCCCACGTCTTTTCTTTTGCTCTGAGGGGAAGTGATGAATATGAACAAGAAGTTCCTAAAGCATTATATGGAGACAGAACCGGAAGGGACTGCACAGAAATATATTTTTCTGGTGGATAATCAGGAGATTGCGTTAAATATCATAATTTCCGGTTATCAGTCCCTTTATTTAGTGCAGGAAGAAGAGGACGGTTATTACAGTATAGATGGATTTGTCGATGAAATGCGTTCGATGCAGTTTCAGGGAAGCTGTCAAAGCTCCTATCACTATGTGGCAGCCTGTACAGTCAAATGGATGAATGACCGGATACTGGAATTCTGCAAGGATGCCGGACTGGACGGAAAATCCGGGTGGCAGTTGTTCAAAGAAAAAGAGTATCTTGGAAATTTTGACAATAAGCAGGAGCTTGGTAAAGTTCTTGAGCAGTTTATCCTGCGGTTTGAATGGGAACCGAAGAACGATCCGGAATTAAGCCGGTTCCACAAGTTTGATTCCAAAGGGAAAGTCACCGGTGTACGGGATATGGAGATTGTGGATTATATTGTGGAAAATGTGAGCTTCTTCGTAAGGGGAGAGATTCCCTATTATTATGAGCATGGTGTTTTTATCGAGGATGCCAGAGGTGTGAAGCTGAAATACCGGATTCAAAAGCTGATTTACCGGGATCAGGTCAACAGCAGCACCATCCAGAGAGTTTATAATCTCTTGATTACGCAGCCACAGATTTACCGGAATTCGTATGAGCTGAATAAGCAGCCAGCCCACTGGATCAATTTCAAAAATGCTTATTATGATGTACTGACAGATGAGCTGGTAGAGCATGATCCGAAGTATCTGACTATCAATCAGATCCCCTTCCCATATTATCCGGAGGACAGGGAAAAAGTCCTGGGAGGTGGAGAAAATATCAGAAAGTATCTGGATTCTTCCATACCGGATAAGGTGGAACAGCAGATGTTCTGGGAGTATTTCGGATATTGCATGACAACAGACACCCAGTTCCAGAAATTCCTGATGCTGAAAGGAAATGGAGGTACCGGAAAGTCCGTTGCAGTTGCACTGATCCAGCACGTGATCGGAAATGAGAATACGTCCAGTATCTCATTGCAGGACTTGAACAAACGGTTTTATGCTACCGGGATGTATGGAAAGCTGTTAAATGCCTGTGCAGATATCCCATGCAAGGCAATGGATACAACCGATGTGCTGAAAAAGGCAGTTGGTGAAGATACACTTTTGTATGAGAAAAAAGGAAAAGATGCGGTCTTTTATAAGGCATATGCAAAGCTACTTTTTTCAACCAACGAAATGCCGCAGAATCTGGAAGACAAATCCGATGCTTTCTACCGGAGACTCCTTGTTTTGGATATGAACCAGATGATTCCAAGAGAGGAAAAAGATATCCGGCTGAAAGAAAAGATCAAGGCAGAAGCGGACTATGCGATTCATATGGCAGTGACAGCATTGAAAGATGTTTATGATCGTGGGGAACTTATCGAAAGCGAACACAGCAAAGAATGCGTCTGGGAACTGCGGCGGTTATCAGACAGTGTATGTGCTTTCCTGGAGGAGAAACTGGTGAAGGAAAAAGGAAAGCGGCTGAAACGCAGCGACGTGTTCCGGATGTACGAGGAATACTGCGAGGACAATGGCCGTCAGGGACATGCAAAATCAGGATTTTTTAAAAATATGGAGGGCAAAGGGTTTCAGGCAAGGAAATATAACGGCGATTACTGTTATCAGGATATTGCTGTACGGGAAGAAGATTTCCAGCCTCTGGAAGCAGGGGACATACAATCTCCGGGATGATACTCTGATAAATTGCCGTATTCTTCTGCACCAGGTCAAGCCGCGTCTCCCCCGGCTTCTGGTTCGCCCCCGCTGTGATAATGATGATCGCCGCGTCCGCCGCGTCGTCATACGTGCCCGCGTAGATCTTCATCTGCCCTGCAAACGGAATCCCGTGCGCGATATCCTTCGCCTCGCCGTCCGCCTTTTCCATATTCACATCTAACAGAACCAGCTCGGAAAATAACCGGCTCTGCATCAGTGTAAATGCCGTTGCTGAACCCACAAATCCGCACCCGATGACTGCCGCTTTTCTTGGATTTACCTCTCTGCTCATACGCTCATTTCTCCTTTTTTCTCCGGCTTATACTACATGTCCATGTTTCTAGCATCCGCTCTCTGCATATGGACAAGCATGCCTCTAGTCTCTCCTGCCATTCATATGTATTGTGCCGCTTACAAGAAGGAGTATACATGCTTTGGGACATTTTTTCAGTTGTTTAAACAACGAAAATAGAAACTACCACACTTTCTGTTTATTTAGAGAGCGCCTTCTCCGCCGCATCCAGCCCCTCATATCCATATGCCTTCACTTCCTCCTCCATCGTCAGAAGTGCCAGACTCTTTCCTTCCTTTTTCAGTTCATTGATAAACTGCCAGTACGTATGCAGAGTGCTGTCCGAGTAAGTCCGCAGTTCTCCAAGCAGGTACGTCTGGAAGGAAGTATCATACGGCGTATCTTCAGAACTGTAGAGAAGCCGGTTTCCAGACGCCAGCACCGGATATTTCGCCTGGTACTCTTCCATCCAGGCAAGCTGCTGTTTCACGATCGCATCACTCCACTGTTCGCCCGCCAGCGTCGGATCAATCAGAAAATGATGCAGTTTCTTAAACTGCTCCGGTGCGGTGCTCGCCATCATCCACGCATATTTCTCCATTACCAGATTGCGCCCCTGCTCATGGGCGCGGTCCATATCCGCCTGCACGCAGTCTATGAGTTCCTCTGTCCACGGTGCAAAATGGCTTCGTCGCATGATAAAAAATGTCTCCGGATCGTCCTGACAAGAAGCACGTCCGCCCTCGTTATTAACTTTCTGAAAATCTTCCCACTCCATCTGAATCAGTTTCTCTATTTTCTCCTGTTTCGTCATACGCTGTCCTCCCTTTCGCTTGCCAGATCCCTTCCAAATCAATTTCCTGCATCTTTTCTTTCATTTACAGTCCATGCGCGTTCCCATTTTGATGTGTCTATCCGCGGCTTATCCTTCCATCACATGACATTTTTTCAGCTCCGGATCCTGAATCCGTTTCATGATCTCCCACGTGTGCGCTTCCAGAAATGCATCCCGGCTGTCAGTCAGTCCCTGTTTTCGCAGTTCCCCAACTACCGCCTGACAGATTTTCTCAATCCGACCCACACGCGGATCCAACTGGTTTACATAAGGATTCCATCCCGGGGGAAACGGCGGCTTCCACATCTCGCTCGTATCTCCCATCACCGAAAGCTCCCGGATTTTTTCCGCCACCTCCGGCAATATCTGAAATTTTTCCATTCCCCGGAACATCCACTTATAGTAAGGCATATACGTCCGGTTTAGTAAATAGACCATCGAAATCGCCTGCCGCACAAATTCATCGAGCGCCAGCATCGCCGCAACCGTATCCCCCCGCCGCATACAGCGGCCATAATTATACTGTCCCGACTGCGCCATTTTCGCTGCCCGCGCCGCGATCTTCTTGATCCGGACATCCTCTGGATAATACTTCCGAAGCTCCTCGCGGACCGCGGAAAATTCTCCCAGTCCGTCCTCAAAAACTGCCCCGCCTGTAACTGCCGCCAGCTTATCCTCCGGCAGATGCAGCCAGCGCATCAAGCTCCTTGGCGGCTGTTCCATCCCGATAAAACGGCTGTAAAATGCCCCTATCTCAAACACACCGACACGTCCGCCGCCCCGCGCACTTGTAAGCCGTGCCGGAATGCCCGCAAACTCCCCCGGCAAACGGTCGTAAGCATCCTGAAGCGCCTTCCCGTACTGGTTATAATCTTCCGCCGAAAGCCAGAGGTCAAAACCTGCCCCGAAATCGTGATCCTGCGATATCGCATCGTCAAATCCCAGGCATTCCGAACCTTCGCCCACCAGCCCCGCCGCCAGCCGCGGCAGAAGCTCTGGAAAATCCCGCTCCAGCATCGGACGCCCAACTTCTTCATAGTATCGTTTTGCCAGTTCTAGTCCCTGCATCTGATCCCCCTACCTGATTTTATGGTTTTTTCTATTTCTACGTTTTCTCTATTTTCAGTATCTTTTTTTCATGCGCGTTTCTTGCACGCTTTTTATCAAATCTTCCATCTGAAAACTTTTCAAAAAACGCTTTTTTCTTGTCCTGTCTCAGAATTTCGCATCCTTGAACTGACAGCTCGCACAGTGGCTCGGGTTTCCGCCCTTGTCTTCCTTCTTGTCTGCAACTCCGGTAATACCTTTTTCTTCCTTTTCTTTTTTGATCATCTCCAGATTCTGGCGGATCACCGCGCACGCATCGCTCTCGCCAAACCGGGACTGCGTTACCATCAGTGCTTTTTCCAGCAGCCCGATCGCCTGATCATAATTGCCGCGCCGCCATGCCAGCTCCCCGGCTGCTGCCAGCGCCGAACCAAAGTGTCCCGACTGCACGCCCTCCGGGGACGCATAAAAGGTCAGGCTTTCCTTTAACTCCTCGTCTGCCTCATCCAGCCGTCCCAGCGCCATCAAGGATAGCGTCCGGTTGACATGGGTCGTTGCCACCTCCGCCTCGCTGTTCTCCATCTTTTTAATCAGTTCCAGCGCCTTATCCAGCGATTCCAGCGCCTTTTCATGTTCCTCCTGTTCCTGATAAATCTGGCTGATATTATTGTAGAGACTTGCCATCTCATAGCCATCCGTTTTTCCAAGATTCTTAAAAATCGCTTCCGCCTCCCGGTACTGGGAAAGCGCTTTCTCCACATCTCCTGCCATCCGGCGCGCAGTTGCCGCATTTAAAAGTGTCGTTCCATGGTGGATCGAACCATCCAGTCCCATCCCCGCAATCAGGGACAGTGCCATATCCGCCATATCGACTGCCTGTGCAACTCGTCCGGTATTCCGGTAGAGTCCTTCCATCTCATTGCACATCATCAGGCAGAGGCTTTTGTTCCCTGAATCCAGCCCTTCCTTCATCCAGCCCATCATTTTCTCTTCCGCTTCGTCCAGTTTTCCCTGTGCATAAAGGCGATCCAGTTCCTGAAACATCTGCTGTGTATCCATTTTTATCCCTCTTTCTTTCCCTTCTTTATTCTTGTTTCTGTTATTTTTTTCATTAATGCGCCTTGGCACCTTTGACACAAAAAGAGATACCGCAAAACCTCACATCCCTCTGCTCCCCATCTTCTTATTTCTGACAGGTCAGTGCACGGATTCTGTGGTTTTGCGGTATCCACTATCTGTTCTCAAACCTTGTAAAATCTATCTCTTTCTCAACAATGCTTTCTATGCTGCCATGCAGCACCCGCATTCGGATCGCGTTTCATTTCAACGATCCGGCTTTTACAAATCCTGTATTCATCAAACGAAGCAGCTTCCGATCGCCGCATCACCCCATCGGCGAATATCCAAACGTATTTACCAGCGCATCAATCTTCTTTCCTGCCTTGCAGAGCGGGCAGTCACGGTAATCTGAATACGTATAATCCGGTAAATCCTTCTTGCCAAAGACTGATTTGATCGGCACACCATCCAGCGAATCCATCGCACTGAAAATCGCCGATGCGCCCTGTAAGATACCACCGTAATACTGGATGCTCTCAACTGCCTTATTTAAGGTGCGTCCTGTCGTCACGGATGCCATCAGGATCATCACGTGTTTATCGCGGATCATCGGAATCAGGTTGTCACGGAAAATGATCTGGCTGTTGTTGTTGAACTCCGGGCTGATTACATAGATAGATTTGTGCGCGTTCGTCGAGAGAAAACCGCCCTTTGCCAGCTCCTCCGCCAGAAAAGCACCGATAACTTCCGTGCCCTCCATGCAGACAATCGTGTCGATCACGGTGTCATACAGATACATGCCAACCAGCGCCTGTGCAACTTCCTCCGCCTCTTTCGTTCTCGCTTTCAGGGTCGTCACATCAATGTAATAATTGATATGTGCATGGTTTGTTGCGAAATGTCCTGGACGAATCTTTAACGGTACTGTCGCTCCAGTTGTGTAGATCTTTGTATAACTTTTCTCCATAAAAACGCCCCCTTCTCCATCTAAATAGGTGTTCATAAATGTTTGTAACTGCACCAAAAAGTTCCATGTTCACAGTCACATCCGTCCATGGATTGATACCCTTATTATACTAGAAAATGTGGCGTTTAACAAGCTAAAATCTGTCATCATATGTATATTTTTTTATTTTTCTGTCTTTTCTCCAGGCATTTTTTACTCACAAACAGAACACACACCCGATACTAAGACTCTAAGAACTTCCGCACGCATTCCAGAAACCGTTCTCCATATTTTTCAAACTTATACGCACCCACGCCGGACACCTCCAGCATCTCCGCTTCCGTGACCGGTTTTAAAATACACATATGCGTCAGCGTCTTATCAGAAAATACGATATACGGCGGCACCCTTTCCTCGGATGCGATCTCGCGGCGCAGCGCGCGGAGTGCCTCGAAGAGCGTCTCTTCCTTCTCCGTAAATTCGGCTGCCCCGGCTGGAAGCTTCGCGCCCCGGCGGCTCTTCTTGCTGCTTCCTGCTGCCTGTTTCTCCCGCTCCTTCGCCATCTTCATCTCGATTGGCTCCGGTGCTTTCAGGAAAGCAGCACCTTTTTCCGTCAATTTGACAATCGAATACTCATCCGTCGTGACAAACAGATACTCCTCCACCTGGAGGAAGTTAAACATCTGGCGCAGATGCACGACGCTCTCCTTCGCCAGCTCCCCATAATGCGGATTCTCATCCATCCGGTAATTGCGGATCTTAACCGTATTCGCCCCGTGCACCGTGTCGAGAATCACCGTTGTTCCATAGCGCTGTCCGCACGACTGCACACAGCCTAAGAGACTCTCTGCCGCCGCCTGAATGTCGATCGTGTCAAATTGCGTCATACAATTCGAACAGTTTCCGCAGTAATTACTTCCATATTCGCCGAAATACCGCAGGATATAATCACGCAGGCACTCATTCGTAAAACAATAAAATGTCATCTTTTTCAGGCGTTCCCGGTCACGTTCCAGCACCACCTGCCGCGTATAGTTGTCAAGCTCCTGATTGTCCTGGTTCCGCTCAATAAAGAGCTGGTTCGTCACCACATCCCGCCCGCTATAATACAGGATACACTCCGCCGGTTCGCCGTCACGCCCGGCACGTCCTGCCTCCTGATAGTAGGCTTCCAGGTTCTTCGGCATCCCGCAGTGCAGGACAAACCGTACATCCGACCGGTCGATTCCCATGCCGAACGCATTGGTCGCCACCATCACCGGAACCCGGTCATAGATAAAATCATCCTGATTCTTCTGCCGCTCCGCATCAGAAAGTCCCGCATGGTAACGCGTCACTGAAAATCCATCCCGGATTAACTTCTCACAGATTTCCTCGACATTCCTGCGGGTCAGACAGTAAATAATCCCTCCCTGTCCCGGGTGCGCCTCCAGATATGCCCGGATTGCCGCATAGCGGTCCTTCGGCGTCTCCACTGCAAAATACAAGTTTTTCCGATCAAATCCCGTCGTCAGCATCACCGGGTTCTGTAACTGCAAAATGTCGATGATATCATCCCGGACCTCCTTGGTCGCGGTCGCCGTAAAAGCACTGACCACCGGACGCCTCGGCAGCTTCTCGATAAAATCAACAATCTTCAAATAACTCGGTCTGAAATCCTGTCCCCACTGGGAAATGCAATGCGCCTCGTCGATCGCGAGCATCGCAATATCCACGTGCATCGCAAAATCAAGAAATGTCTCCGTCATCAGACGCTCCGGCGCCACATAAATGATTGGATAACGCCCCTCGCGCGCATACCCAAGCGCCTTATAATACTGTGCCGTCGTCAGCGAACTGTTCAGATACGCCGCGTGGACGCCCGCCTGATTGAGTGCCGTGACTTGATCCTTCATCAGAGAAATCAGCGGTGACACCACCAGCGTGATTCCCGGAAGAATCAATGCCGGAACCTGATAACACAGTGATTTTCCGCTGCCCGTCGGCATGATTCCCAGCACATCACGCCCATGAAGCTGCATGCACAGGAGATCGGGCTTCTCTTACAGAAAGCAAAACTGATGGTGAAAAAAGAGCATCCGGTGATCGCTCTGATTGCATTTGACAATATGCTCTGCGATGTGTCTTACATGGAAGAGCTTTTTGGCGTGACGCTGAAAGTTGCGGTGATGAAGCGAAGTGAAGAGACACCGGGGATTTTAGATAAGATGGAGGCGTATCATCCGGATCTTGTGATCGGAGGAGAGATTACCTGCAATGAAGCAGAGCGGAGAGGGTATCCGACACTCTTTTACCGGGCAACCGAGGAATCCATTAAAGAAGCACTGGAATCTGCCCGTGCCATGGCGTTCGCGACAGAGATCGAAAAACAGAATACCGCCCAGTTTGAGACGGTTCTGGACACATCCTTTAACGGAATCGTCAAGGTAAATATGGACGGTAACATTATCGTTGTTAATAAGCTTGTGGAAAAGCTGATCGGCAAAGAAAAAGAAGATGTGGTCGGATGTGCGCTTGCCGAAGTATTTCCACAGATTGATATGGATCTTGTGGGACGGATCCTGAAAGGAGAAAGTGAGAACCTTTCTACCTCGATTAGTCTTGGAAATAAAGCGTTTATGCTTCTGATGGCACCGATCGAATATGATGAAGTGATCAACGGAGCAATCATTACGCTGCATCAGATTGCGGACGGAGCAAGAGGCGCAAAGCGGGAAAGCAATAAAATGCTGCTGCATGGATTTTCGGCAAAAACGGATTTTGGCAGTATTTATACTGAAAATATTTCGATGAAGAAAGTACTGGAGGATGCGAAAACATTTGCACTTTCAGAGAGCCCGATCCTGATCTATGGACAGGCGGGGATTGAGGATTACCTGATCGCAGAAGCGGTTCACAATAACAGCAACCGTAAAGCGGGACCGTATGTGAGCATCAATATGCGCGGGATGGATAAGGAGCACCAGATGGAAGAGCTGTTCCGCAGGGAACCGGTGGAATCGCAGCGGGATATGGCAGGAAAAGGTGCCATGATCAAAGCAGACCACGGAACACTTTTCATCAAGGGAATGGAACACCTGACACTCCGGGTACA
>OGZW01000548.1_pt1 | contig 29649 bp, 26 predicted proteins | sample 1577001 | NCBI WGS metagenome assembly OGZW01 (sample SAMEA3541519, study PRJEB24748) | human gut metagenome | biome: human gut; feature: human-associated habitat; material: faeces | place: China | collected 2012 | reverse complement strand
TCGACTCCGCCGTGAACAATTCCCTGACATCCGTCGACCAGCACCGGCACGCCGCGGTCATGCGCCATAGCGATTACGGCAGACAGGTCGAGGCACGTTCCGAGTACGTTGGAAGCCTGCGTGACGCAGACGATCCGCGTGCGGTCGTCGATCAGTCCGGGCAGTTTCTCGATTTCGAGCCGGCCGTCGTCCGCGAACGGCACCACGCGCAGTTCCGCTCCTTTCCTCCCGCAGATCAACTGCCACGGAACGATGTTCGCATGATGCTCCATCTCGGTCGTGACGACATTGTCGCCGGGTCCGATATAACGCTCCCCGAAGCTATACGCCACCGTATTGATCGCCGCCGTAGCTCCAGCCGTAAACACGACCTCGCGCGTCGAACCGGCCCCGATAAACGCCGCGATGTCCCGCCGCGCGGCCTCGTATTCGTCCGTACAGGTTTCGCTCATAAAGTGCAGGCCCCTGTGTACGTTGGCGTTCATCTCGCGGTGCAGGTAATCGACCTTATCGATCACCGCATACGGCTTCTGGGCCGTAGCGCCGTTATCGAAATAGACCAGCGGCTTACCGTAAACCCGGCGGGAAAGCACCGGAAAATCGGCGCGTACTTTCTGAACATCGAATTCCATTACATCCGTTCGATTTTATCCGCGGCCAGCCGTTCGATCCGCTCGGTCAGACCTTCGACCGGCGTCCGCTCGACCACCTGATTAATGAACCCGGCCATTTGCAGCCGCCGCGCCGTCTGCTCGGGAATCCCGCGCTGGCGCATGTATCGTCGAAAAGAACCTGTTTTGCACACTAATTGAGTTGCTGAAATTGGCTATATTTCACAGCTATATGAACTGAAAATGCCAAAAATCTATACAGAACGCTGAACTTTTGATCCCTGTGGCACAAAATTGACACATCTTTTTCAGAAGAATCATAGAAATGGCGAAAAACAGGATAAAACAACAAAAATCTATGAGTTTATCATTAACGTCTGAAACTGCTGTTGAGTACACTATCTGACCTGCTAATGACACCTACATCATAACGGTTTGTTGAGTCATGAAAAATAGAGAAAAACAGATGATTTCTACCTCATAAAACAGCTGTTGAGTAGAGCCTGGATGGTGATGATAAATACATGTTTTGTGCAGTGAGAGTGAATGATTTGTTCATAACGAACAATGAATAGTGAGAATTTGGCCAGGTGATATATACAGTTTTAATAAAACACATGCACCGACAGGGTTCGACTCAACAATCCAACACTTAGAAAAAACGTCATTGCAGGGTATACGGGGTTCGACTGTATAAAGCATCAATTCGGTTATAGAGAAATAGGGACGAGTGTACTCAACGGATGTTTTATGAAGTAGAAACATGATTGCTGGGGTAGTTGGATACGACAGCATAAGAAAACACTTAGCCGAGTGTGGTTATCACACAGTGGAAATTAGAGGGAAATACCATCCATATGGATGTGTACATAGAAAATTAGAGGATATGCCCGATGAGGACCGGAGGAATAAATGAATTATGGATATTAAAAAAGAATACGAGCGATGGCTGATGAATGCAACTGCGGATGCAGATGTCGCCGCTGAACTGAAAACGCTGGATGATACAAAAATTGAGGATGCTTTTTATCGTGATCTTGCTTTTGGCACCGGTGGTCTGCGTGGCGTAATTGGTGCAGGCACGAACCGAATGAATGTCTACACCGTGGCGAAGGCTTCTCAGGGCCTGGCTGACTATCTGAAAAAGAACTTTGCAGAGCCGTCTGTGGCCATCGGCTATGACAGCCGCATCAAGAGCGATGTGTTTGCAAAGGTGGCTACGGGCGTGTTCGCGGCCAATGGCGTTAAGGTCAATATTTGGCCTGCTCTGATGCCGGTTCCGACCGTGTCTTTTGCAACCCGTTATCTGCACACCTCTGCCGGTGTCATGGTGACCGCATCTCACAATCCCAGCAAATACAACGGTTATAAAGTCTATGGTGCGGATGGTTGCCAGATCACCACTGAGGCCGCTGCTGAGATTCTGGCTGAGATCGAAAAGCTGGATATTTTTGCAGATGTCAAGAACAGTGACTTTGAAGCGGGAATGTCAAACGGCATCATCCGGTACATTCCGGACGAGGTCTACACGGCCTTCGTGGAGCAAGTCAAGAGCCAGTCTGTTCTCTTTGGCGAAGAAGTCAACAAGAACGTGGCCATCGTGTATAGTCCGCTGAACGGCACCGGCTTGAAACCTGTGACCCGTACCTTAAAAGAAATGGGTTACACCAATATCACTGTTGTCAAGGAGCAGGAGCAGCCGGATGGCAACTTCCCGACCTGCCCATATCCCAACCCGGAAATCAAGGAAGCTATGGCACTGGGCATGGAGTATGCCAAGAAGTGCAATGCCGACCTGCTGCTGGCAACCGACCCTGACTGCGACCGTGTGGGTATCGCTGTCAAGAACAAGGCAGGGGAATACGAGCTGCTGACCGGTAACCAGACCGGAATGTTACTGTTGGACTACATTTGCAGCCAGCGTGTGAAGCACGGCAAGATGCCCGCAGACCCAGTCATGGTCAAGACCATTGTCACGATGGATATGGGTGAACAGATTGCGACTCATTATGGTCTGCGCACCATCAACGTGCTGACCGGCTTCAAGTTCATCGGTGAGCAAATCGGCAAACTGGAACAGCAGGGCAAGGCGGACAGCTATGTGTTCGGTTTTGAAGAAAGCTATGGCTATCTGACCGGCTCCTACGTCCGCGATAAGGACGGCGTAGACGGTGCCTACATGATCTGTGAGATGTTCAGCTACTATGCTACTCAAGGCATCAGCTTGTTAGACAAGTTGGACGAACTGTACAAGACCTATGGCTACTGCTTGAACACGCTACATAGCTATGAGTTCGATGGCAGTGCTGGTTTTGCTAAGATGCAGAGCATCATGCAGGCATTCCGTGGCGATATCAAGGAGTTTGGCGGTAAGAAAGTTGTTAAACTGTTGGACTACGCACCAGGTCTGGATGAGCTGCCGAAGTCCGATGTACTCAAGTTTCTTCTGGAAGATAACTGCTCCATTGTGGTGCGTCCTTCCGGTACCGAGCCAAAGCTCAAGACCTATATCTCTGTCAGCGCAGAGAATAAGGAAACTGCTGAAAAGGTGGAAGCAGAAATTCGTAAAAGTGCCGAAGAGTACTTGAAGTAAAGAGTAGAGGAGAAAACAAATGAATATTATTTTACTTTCTGGTGGTTCAGGTAAGCGTCTCTGGCCTCTTTCTAATGACGTGCGCAGTAAACAGTTCATCAAGCTGTTCAAGAATGATGACGAGTATGAGTCTATGGTGCAGCGTGTCTATCGTCAGATTACTACGGTAGATGCTGACGCAAAAATCACCATTGCAACGAGTAAATCGCAGGCAAGTGCTATCAAAAACCAGCTGGGTGAGAAAGCATCCATATGCGTAGAACCTTGCCGCCGCGATACTTTCCCAGCCATTGCACTGGCTGCAGCATACCTGCACGATGAGATGGGCGTTGCCGAAAATGAAGCTGTTGTTGTTTGCCCGGTTGACCCTTATGTAGATAATACCTATTACGAAGCCGTTAAGACCCTACAAGAATTGGCAGAGCAGGGCGGTGCAAATCTGACTCTGATGGGTATTGAGCCGACCTATCCTAGTGAGAAGTACGGTTACATTATTCCTGAAAGCGGCGAAAACGTTAGCAAGGTTAAGGAATTCAAGGAAAAGCCGGATGTGGAAAACGCTAAGAAATATCTGGCTCAGAGTGCGCTGTGGAATGCAGGTATCTTTGCGTTCAAGCTGGGCTATTTGCTGGACAAAGCACACAGCATGATCGACTTTGAAGATTATCGTGATCTGTTCAATAAATATGATACCCTGACTAAGATTAGCTTTGACTATGCTGTGGTCGAGAAAGAGTCCAGCATTCAGGTTCTCCGTTACAGCGGTGATTGGAAGGATGTCGGCACTTGGAACATGATGGCAGAGGTCATGGCGGATAAGACCAAGGGTAAGGTCATTCTGGACGAAACTTGTGAGAATACTAATGTGGTGAATGAGCTGAATATCCCGATTCTCTGCATGGGTTGCAAGGATATGATTGTTGCCGCCAGTGGTGATGGTATCTTAATCGCTGATAAAGAACGCAGCGGTTATATGAAGCCTTATGTGGAAAAAATCGAAACAGAGGCAATGTATGCTGAGAAGTCTTGGGGTACTTATACAGTTATTGATATTCAGCCTGGCTCTATGACAGTCAAGGTTTCCATGAGAGCTGGCGAGCATATGACTTACCATATGCATAACTACCGTGAGGAAGTATGGACTGTAGTTTCTGGTAAAGGTAAGGCAATCGTTGACGGCATGGAGCAGGTACTTCGCACTGGTGATGTAATTACTATTGCGGCAGGTTGCAAGCATACAGTGGAGGCTATTACGGCACTGGATATGATTGAAGTACAGCTTGGAGAAGAAATCAGCGTTGCAGATAAGATTAAATTTCCGAAGGAATAAAAAACAGTGGGAGACAGAGTAATGGAAATCATGAAATTAATTCCGACGGGTAAAGATTATTTGTGGGGTGGTACTCGACTTCGGGAAGAATATGGTAAAAAAATTGATTTAACACCATTAGCAGAAACTTGGGAGTGTTCGGTTCATCCGGACGGTCCAAGTTATGTGGCAAATGGTACATATAAAGGAAACACACTTGCCGACGTGCTGAAAGCACATCCGGAGTACCTCGGTACAAAAGTTGAAAATGGTGAACTTCCAGTTTTGGTTAAGTTTATTGATGCAAAGAAAGACTTGTCCGTTCAGGTTCATCCTAGTGATGACTATGCAAGAGAGCATGAAGGCGACAACGGCAAGACGGAGATGTGGTATGTCATTGATGCTGACGAAGGAGCCAGCCTGATTTATGGTTTCCAGCATGAGGTAACGGAAGAAATTCTCCGGAAAGCGATTGAAACAGGAACACTGGATAAACACTTGCAAAAAGTTCCAGTCCACAAGGGAGACACCTATTTTGTTCCAGCTGGAACTGTACATGGTATTGGTAAGGGCATACTGGTGGCTGAGATTCAGGAAAGTTCTAATGTGACTTATCGAGTCTATGACTATGACCGCGTAGATAAGAATGGTAAAAAACGTGAGCTGCATTTTGACAAGGCTGTGCAGGTTATGAACATGAAAGTTGCACCAGATGTGAGCCAGAAACCGAGAATAGTGAAATACTATTCTGGCTGCTCTCGTGAACTACTTTGCCGTTGTAAATATTTTGAAACAGAAAGAATACAAGTAACGAAAGGTTTTGCATTCTCTGTTATGGATGCATCTTTTCAGGTGTTAATGTGCCTGGATGGATATGGTGAAGTGCAGACGATGGATGCGGAACAGAGACCGATGCGATTCAGCAAGGGTGAAACGCTGTTTTTACCAGCTGGGTTGGGCAGGTGTCTTGTTGTTGGAGATGCAGAGCTGATTAAGGTTCGGTGCTAAATCAGTCAGTGGTGAGGATGAATAAATGGCAAGAATGAAATTTATGAATACGGAGATTGATAACCTGACAATGCAGGAAACATTGCGGGCCATTGATCAGCTGATTCAGGAAAAAAAAAGCGCATATGTGGTGACACCTAATGTGGATCATATTGTGCAGCTTGAAACAAATAAGGAACTGCAGGCAGTATACAAGAATGCATCGTTAATTCTGACAGATGGTAAACCTCTGCTGTGGATTGCTAACTGGTACGGCACACCGATTAAGGAGAAGATATCTGGATCTGATTTGTTTCCTCTTCTTTGCGAGATGGCTGCTGAAAAAGGATATAAGATGTTCTTTTTGGGTGCGGCAGAGGGCGTGGCAGCAAAAGCGGCAGAAAATCTTATGAATAGATTTAAGGGCCTACAGGTCGTTGGTACATACTCTCCTCCATTCGGCTTTGAAAAAGACCCTGTGGAAATGGATAAAATTAAATCCATGATAAAAGAGGCAACCCCACATATTTTGATTGTTGGTTTGGGATGTCCGAAGCAAGAAAAGTTTATGTATCATCATTGTGCAGAGCTTGGAGTTCCCATTTCTTTTGGGCTAGGGGCTAGTTTCGATTTTGAGGCCGGAAATATTAAGAGGGCTCCACGCTGGATGGCAAATCATGGGTTGGAGTGGCTATTTAGGATTACTCAAGATCCCAAACGGATGGCAAAACGTTACTTGGTGGATGATCGAAAGATTCTTGGTCTAGCGATTAAGTATAGAAAATAATGTATTAGATTGGAGCGAGTCATGGAAACACTACAGAATCAAAATGTTTTATTGTTTACAAGAACAATGGGACTTGGTGGAACTGAAAATGTAGTATTACAGCTTTGTGAAATATTAAATCCAGTAGTGAATAAAGTTGTGGTTTGCTCATGTGGTGGAGTAAATGAAAAACGCTTACAAACTATGGGGATTAAACACTACACGATACCGGATATAGAGAAAAAAGATTTAAAAACAATTTTTTCAACACTGAGCCAAGTAAAAAAAATTGTAAAAAAAGAAGAAATTACAATTATTCATGTGCATCATAGAATGGCGGCATTTTACACTGCATTGTTGAAAAAGCAGAATAGTCGCTTGAAATTTTTTGCCACGGCTCATAATACATTTACCGATAAGAATGGACTTACAAGATTTGCATACAAAAATGCTAGTGTTATAGCATGTGGTGAAGAAGTAAAGACTAATTTGGTTGATTACTACCATCTGTCAAAAGATAAAGTGGCAGTAATACATAATGCTGTCAAACCTTATATGGAATCTATTAAACCGGATGCTTATTTGAAAAAGTTAAAAGAAGATGGCTATATTATAGTTGGAAATATAGGGCGACTTTCCGAACAAAAAGGTATGGAATATTTTATTGATTCATATAAAAAGGTGCACGAATCAATAGATAAGTTGAAGTATGTTGTTGTTGGACAGGGCGAAGATGAACAGTCTTTGAAGCGAAAAGTTGAAGAAGAATATAATCAAGACAATATTGTTTTTTTAGGATATCGCTCTGATATTCAAAACATCATTGCCCAAATGGATTATATTGTACTAAGTTCGCTGTGGGAAGGTCTTCCGTTAACACCGATTGAAGCTTTCTCAGTTCATAGACCTGTAATTGGAACGGCGGTAGACGGAACAAAAGAAATAATTGAAAATGGGAATAACGGTTTTTTGATTGCACCACGTAGCGCACAGGAAATTGCGGAAAAGGTAATAGAATTGGCGCAAAATGAAAAAGAGCGATTAGAAATGGGAGAGCATGCTTACATAACATACAAGGAAAAATTTGATTTTAGTGTATTTCAAGCTAATGTTTTGGATTTTTATAAGCAGAGAATATAATTAATTGAAATGAGCGAGGAACATGATGAGGGGATTTTATCTTATAAACTATATTAGAACCATTCCGGTATTGCTAATTTGTTTGGCCTTGAAAATAAATGAAATAATTGAAGAAGATTTGAAAAGAAATCTTTGGTACATAGGCTCTGCGGATATAAGTTTGAGCAGTTTAAATAAGAACTTACTGAGAAATAAGTGCTTTAGAAACATTGTGTATTATAGGATTCATGACAAAAATAAAGGTCTGTCTTTGATATTTCAGATTTTATATCCAATCAAGCAAGACTTGGAAATATACGGACAAATCGGGGGGGGGCTCACTATTTATCATGGACATGGAACAGTTGTGAATTTATATAAGGCAGGAAAAAATTTGTCGGTTTATCAAGGGGTTACTATTGGAAATAAAGGCAATGGTTCAAGAAGTGAGATTACGCCTACAATTGGAGATAATGTTTCAATTTGCGCAAATGCCACCGTTATTGGTGGAATTAAAATAGGAAACAATGTAGTGATTGGTGCTGGAAGTGTTGTTACTAAGGATGTCCCAGATAATTGTGTCGCTTATGGGAACCCAGCGGTGTTAAAGAAAAGATAGTAGTGGAGATTCAAATGAAAAAGGTACTGTGTGTAGCAAATTTTTTGTTTGGAAGTGCAAGTGGAGCACAAAGCTTGGCCAGAACGCATGTTAAGGCCTTGTACCAAGCGTTCGGTAAAGAAAATGTGATAGTTTTTGCACTGGTCGGAACAGAAGAGGTCGCAGATCAAAAAGATATTCAGGTAAAAAAAGTCGTAAATAAACTACCTATAAGACTTATAAATTTATTAAAAGGTAATACAGGAAAAATTAATTCGGAAATTATTTCTGAAATTATAGAAACGATTAATAGAGAAAATGTAGAGTTGTTCTTCTTAGATGACTCGATTTATGGAAATGCAATTAGGATCATAAAGAAATACTGTCCTAAAGTCAAAGTTGCATCATTCTATCATGATATAAAAAGATATCTTGCAGTTGAGTGGGCGAAAAAGAATCCTAAGTCCATACCGGTTCAGATATCGTTAGTTAGTAATGAAAGAAAAACTGCCCGATATGCAGATGTCAATATTGTATTAAACAAACGGGAAGAAAAGCTCTTTCAAAAATATTATCATAAATCTCCAGAAATGTTGTTGCCCATTATTTTGCCAACACCAAAACTGAGCAGTAGAATTGATTCAGATAAATGTAATATTTTGTTTGTAGGAGGATACTATTATCCAAATGTAAACGGGTTCAGATGGTTTATTAAAAATGTGACGCCTCTTATTAAAATTAATTATGAAGTTACATTGGTTGGTAACCGAATGGACTTATTGAAGGAGGAATTTAGTAACAATAGTAATGTGAAGGTTCTTGGTCGAGTAGAAGATTTGTCACCTTACTATGAAGATGCAGATGTTGTTGTTGGCCCTATTTTTGAGGGGGCAGGAATGAAAGTGAAAACAGCGGAAGCTCTATCCTATGGAAAGATATTTATAGGAACAGATGAAAGCTTGATTGGTTATAAAGAATTAGCCGGAAACTTACTTGGAAAAAGCATTATTGTTTGTAATAATGAAGAAGAATTTGCAAAAGCAATAAATAATCTTGATTTTGGAAATGGATTTTGCCCCGAAAATTATGACTTCTTTTTAAGAAATTATTCTATAGAGGCAGCCACGTGTAAACTAAAAACACTTTTAGAGTAGAGAGATAATGGAGGGCAATTAGATGAAAGAGATACATAAAGTCAGTGTTGTTATACCGATATATAATGTCCAAGAATATCTGAATGAGTGCGTAAGTAGTATAGTAAATCAGACATATCAAAACTTGGAAATTATTTTGGTAGATGATGGGTCTCCGGATTCGTGCCCGATAATGTGCGATGCGTGGAAGAATCAAGATGATAGAATAACTGTTATCCATAAAAAAAATGGTGGTTTGTCCGATGCAAGAAATGCGGGGCTATCTAAGGCATCAGGAGAATACATACTCTATGTAGACAGTGATGATTACTTAGAAGATGACACGATTGAATGGATGGTATCTTGTGCAGTAACTCACAATGCGGAAATTGTTGCATGTACATGTAAGCGGACCAACAATAAAAATGTTCCAGATCTCCTCACCAATAAAATAGTGGAGGGAACTGGCATTGAAATGTTGGAATTTGCCTTCGAAAGAGAGATATGGTTTGCATGGGGCAAGTTAATTAAAAGTGATATTGCAAAAAGCTGCCCATTTGCCAAAGGACTGATTTACGAGGATGTTGAGAACACACCGAGGTCTTTTTTGATGGCGAATAAGGTGGTTTTTTCTTTAGATGGAAGATATAATTACAGAATTCGCACAGATAGTATTATGGGAGAAAATAAGATTATTCCCAAAAAAGATATTGCTAAAGTAATAGATATGGATTGTAAGTTCATATCAGTCGCAAATATTTCAGAAAAAGATAAAGACAAAATGTATAAGCATCTATTTAAACAGCTTGCATATAATTATAATTTGGCTGTTAAGGCAAACTCTAAAATTGCAAATGAAGTATGCAAGCAGATAGAAGAGATTTTTTGTAAAAATAAAACATTGTGGAAAGGGGCCGAATCCATATCAATTCAGCGAAAATTTGGATATTGGTTGATAAGTGGATATGCGGAGGTTTATAAGAAAGCGTATAGGCTATACAATGCGGGGAGAAGAAAATAATGAATGAAAATCATGGAATGAAAATAACTATAAGTACACTCGCATTGATTTCCTTGTGGATTGTAATTGTTCCGATATACTCATTCGGATATCAAACAGCATTGCGAATGCGGTTCTTCTGTTCGATTTTATGTATGATTTATATTATAAGTCATTTTAATTCGGAACTTCTAAAAAAAACATGGTTTATTTGGATTTACGCGGGTATTACATTGATTTCCTCAGTTCATAACTATGGAATATGGGGGATTTCTGCGATAATGAACGACTTCTTGCATCCTTTTAGTGTGCTAGCTATTTTTATTATTCCGTTAATTGTGACGGAAGCTAGTGGGATAAACAAAGTAGCAAAAGTCTTTTTGAGATGTTCGTATGTATATTTCATTCCAACAATGGCTACTGTAATTTTAGCTGGAAGGGTAGATGCAGGTTGGTATGAACCGTATTTTGTAGGAAATAAATTTTTACTGACTTATTATTTTTTGGTAATGTTTTGCTCTTGGGGCATTATTCATATAGAGGAAATACAGAATACTGTAAAAGCAAAGGTTAAAGTAATTGCCTTTTGTGTTGTTGGTATGGCCTTTAGTGCATATTTATACTGTACAACAGGTGTAGTCTGCTATTTGACTGTTCTTATTTTAATGCTGGTGCTCCCAATCCGTAAGATATTAGAAAAACCACTGAGTATTGCAATAGCGACTGTTTTATCAGGCGCTTTGCCACTGAGTATGACAGCGATACTTAGTATTCCACGAGTTAATGCGCTACTGATTTCTATCAATGAAACTGCAACAATGAATGCACGCGTTAGAATTTATGAAATTCTGATGAACATTATAACCCAAAATTATTGGATTGGGTATGGATATAACACATTAATAGTAAAAGAACGTTTGTATAGTAATGCACAAAATGGAATGCTACATATTATAGTGCAGTTTGGCATGCTTGGTGCAGCGACATTGGTATTACTATGCTACATAGCTACACGAAATCGATATAAAAGAAATAAGGATGTAGTTGAATGGTGTGAATTTTGGCTCTTTGCCCTTATTGTGGCAGGCATCATAGAAATTACATTTGGTGTCTTCTTTTATGTGTTTTTGGCACTTATAAATTGTGCAACCAATGCCAAAGAAGAGAGGCGAGATGAAGATGCTATCTACTGACAGTATTTCGATTATTATGCCGGCCTTCAATGCCGAAAAAACAATCACAAGAGCAATTGAATCCATTCAGAAACAAACTTATAAAAATTGGCAGCTTATTATTGTAAATGATGGTTCAAAAGATGCTACACAAGAAATTATACAGCAGAAGTGTAGAGAAGATAGTAGAATAGAGGGCTACTTAATTGAAAATTCTGGCCCGGCACAAGCAAGAAATTATGCTTTGGAGCATGCAAAAGGGAAATGGGTTGCTTTTTGTGATGCGGATGATTGGCTTACGGAAAATGCACTAGAGATAATGGTAACGTTTATGAACGGCGTTTCATTTCAGTTATGTGCATGCTATTATACATCGAATTGTAATAATAATGAGGTTGTTTATCTGAATAAACAAAAAGCAATATTCCAGTTCTTGACAAATCCGGAGATTGGAGGATATCTGTGGAATAAACTGTTTTTGCGCAAGATAATTGAAACTGACAAAATTAGATTTAAAAAGGATATCTTTATTTGTGAAGACCTCTTGTTTGTGATCCAATATGCGAGTGGGATTCAAAATTGTGTTGTAGTTCCTAAGAAGTTGTACAATTATGATGTTCAGCCGAATGGATTGACAAGCGCTGCATTTTCAATGAAGAAGGTGACACAACTTGATGCGCTCGAAAAAATTGTTTGTGTATTACTGGATAATAACGATAAAGTGAATTTGGAGATTGCGAAGAAATTGCTGGTAGAAAAAGCAATTTTTATCCGTCGAGATGCAACCAAGGCCATAAGAAATGGCTCATTGAAAAGGGGAACATTAGAGGATAAGTATATAAAGGAAAAAACGAAAAAAATATGTCGACAATATGTGAAAGAATATGTATTGAAATCTGACTTTCCAACAAAATTTAAGGGAATGATGATCGCATATTGCCTTGTATAAAAATGAAAGGTGAAAGTGAGTGTGATTGTGTGAAAAAGATAGGAATACTGACATTTCATAAATCAATTAACTATGGATCAGTACTTCAGGCTTTTGCGCTGAGCGATTTGTTGAGCAAAAGAGGCTATGCTGTTGAAATTATAGATTATGAGCCGGCATCATATAGTATACAGTATCGGATCTTTGAAAAAAATACGAGTGTTCATAATGTTGCTGCTAATATTCGCAGATTGTCTGTTTTTGATATTCTGTGGAAGCAGAAAAAAGGATTCGAGAAATTTCGAGAGGAACATCTCCAATTGAGTGCCTGCAAGTTTACACGGGCTTCATCTCCACAAGAGTTTTCAAAATACTATGGTGCTGTGATATGTGGTAGTGATCAAATTTGGAATGTGACGGCCAAAGATTGCGACCCAATTTTCTTTTTGCCGGGAAAACAATCGTATAAGAAAATTGCATATGCTGCAAGCGTGAATACTGCGACATATAACGAAGATGTATGTGATGATCAACTCCGTAAAAACATACTGGATTTTGATTATATATCGATTCGGGAACACAGCGGAGCAAAAAAGATTTCACACTTTCTGAACACAGACAAGCAAGTTAAAGTGCAGCCGGATCCCAGTTTGCTCCAAACGAAAGAAGTATTTGCTGCGATTGCCTCTAAGCGTATTGTAGAAAAGCCATATATTTTTATGTACTGCGCAAATTATCAGGAGTCTACAATTCGAACAGCACAAAAGGTGTCGAAGTTGTTAGAGAAGCCGGTTTATACGGTTCTTGTGTGTAGATCAGCGACTCAGATTGCAAAATTAAAGGAATCGGGCATTAGAATTATCCGGGATAAGAATCGTCCGGAAGATTTTCTGAGTTTTGTCATGAATTCGGATCTTGTCCTTTCAGATTCTTTTCATGGTACAGCTTTTTCTATAATTTTCGAGAAAAAATTCTTTTCTGTTAATGACTATATTAACGGAGAATATGTAGATGATGAACGTATTCGTAACATATTAGGTGAGCTTGGAATTCCTGAAAGATATATTAAAGAGGAAGACATACAAAATCTTGATTTTCAGAAAGAGATTGATTATACGGTTGTAACTGGCAAAAGACTGGAACTTGCAGAAAATGCGATAAAGGACATAACGAAAGCGATTGAAGACTAATCGTTTGGGAGACTAGAGAGAATGGAAATGAACCGAAGCAGAAATGCTACACGCAACATAATATTTGGAGTTATCTTGAAAATATATCAACTTGTGCTGCCATTTGCCATGCGCACAATTATTATGTATGAATTAGGGGTAAAATATCTTGGACTAAATAGCTTGTTTACCTCAATTCTTCAGGTATTAAATTTGGCGGAGTTAGGTGTAGGAAGCGCAATGGTGTTTTCTATGTATAAGCCTATTGCACAAGAAGATTCAAAAACGATTTGTGCGTTAATGAGGCTGTATAAAGTTTATTATCGCGCAATCGGATTGGTTGTGTTTGCCGCAGGCATGGTGCTGCTTCCGTTTATTCCGAAACTGATTGCTGGCGATGTTCCGGATGGCATTAATATTTATGTACTGTATCTGTTGAACTTAATGGCAACAGTATTCACATACTGGCTCTTTGCGTACAAGAATAGTATCTTACAGGCTCATCAGCGTCAGGATGTTGTCAGCAAGGTGACGATTGTTACAGATACATGCAAGTATATTCTGCAGATTGGAACGCTTTTTGCATTTCATAATTATTATTACTATGTGTGTGTGCTGTTGCTGTCACAGATATTCAATAATATTTTGACTGCAATCGTGTCAAATAAGCTGTATCCACAATATCAGGCAGAAGGAAAACTTCCGAAAGAAAGCGTAAAAGAAATCAACCAGAAAATCAAAGATTTGTTTACTTCAAAATTGGGCTTCACGATTGTAAGTTCGGCAGATACAGTGGTTATTTCAGCTTTTCTGGGGTTGGAAGCACTTGCAATATATCAGAATTACTATTATATCATTAATGCGGTCATGGGTTTTGTTGCAATTATTTATTCGTCTATTACCGCAGGCGTTGGAAATAGTATGATCGTGTATGATACTGAAAAGAACTATCACGATTACCGAATTTTTACGTTTTTAGCATGTTGGATTACAGCATTTTGTGTCAGTTGTTTCTCTGGATTGTTTCAGCCTTTCATGAAACTTTGGATGGGAAAAGACTTACTACTGCCGTATCCATTAGTAATTCTTTTGTGTGTTTATTTTTGGGTATATGAGTATATTATGATGGCTAGTGTCTATAAGGATGCAGGCGGTATTTGGCATGAAGATAGATTCAGGCCGCTTCTTTCTGGAATAACAAATTTAGGCCTGAATCTATTGATAGTAAAATTTCTTGGACTTTATGGAATCGTTCTTTCAACAATTGTTAGTATGGTTATTATTAGTGCTCCGTGGATCACATCGAATATCTTTAAACTGATTTTTAAAAGAAGTGCTAAAGATTATATTGTAAGACTTGGTTATTATTTGTTGACGGCAGTAATAGCAACACTGATCACAAATCTGGTGATTGGCCTCATCCCGGGAGAAGGCTGGGTAGGTTTTATTGTAAAAGCAGCGGTGTGTGTATTGATATCAAATGCTGTAATTGTTTTAATGTTGTTTAAAATACCAGAATTCTCAGATGCAGTTTCTTTAATTGCAAGAATGTTCCATATTGAGAAACTTGTTCAAAGGATTCAGCAGAAATAAGGATATAAAAAATGATAGAATTATTTGCGGAAAAGAAGGATTGTTGTGGCTGTGGGGCGTGTATGAATATATGTCCGAAGACTGCAATCCACATGGAAAAAGATGAATACGGATTTGTATACCCTAAAATTGATACAGAAAAATGTGTCGAGTGCGGTGCCTGTAAAAAGGTATGTGCATTTCAAAATGAACCAACCAGAAAACAGCCACAGAGAGTATATGCGATTGCAAGTAAGAATAATGACCTTGTAAAAAAATCTGCTTCGGGTGGTTTGTTTGCAACAATGGCAGTGCAGGTGCTGGAACAAGGTGGATGTGTATATGGAGCGGTTATGCAGCATGAAGAACATGAACTGCATATTCGACATGTCTGCTGCGAGACAAAAAAGGAACTCTACCATTTGCAAGGTTCAAAGTATGTACAGAGTTCTTTAGGAAATATTTTTAAAGATGTCCAGAAGAAATTAAAGAATGATATTTTCGTTCTATTTTCAGGCACTCCTTGTCAGGTGGATGCTTTAAAATCGTATCTTAGGAAAGATTACCCGAATCTGCTGACGGTAGATATTATTTGTCATGGCGTTCCAAGTGAACAATTTTTTAATGATTACATCCACTACACACAGAAAAAAATTGGTGGAGAGATCAGTGAATTTAAATTTCGGGATAAATCTTCGGGTTGGGGATACAATTTAACCGCAAAGTACATTCAAGTGGATGGAAGTACTGAATATTATAGGACTGCTAGTTCAGATTCGTCTTATTTTGATATGTTTATTAATTCTATTGCGTTGAGAGAAAATTGTTATCATTGTAAATACACAAATGGAAAACGAACGGGCGACATTACGATTGGTGATTACTGGGGAATTGAAGAGGAACATCCAGAGACATTAGAACAGAATGGAGGCCGGCTGAGCGAAAAAAATGGTATTTCCGTTAGCTTAATTAATAGCGATAAGGGAATTGTTTTTTTTGATGAAATAAAAGAGCAATTTGATTATTACGAATCAACCTTTGAAAAAGCAGCAAAGCGAAATACGCAGCTGGTACATCCGGTGAAACTTACGAAAGCAAGAAAAAATGTACTGGATATGTATAGAAAATGGGGATATGGTGCGGTTGAATTTTACTTTTGGTGCCGTATTCCGAAACAGAAAGCGAAAAGTATTGTTAGAAGAGTTTTGCCAAAAGAAACCAGACAGAAAATCAAACAATTGCTGCATAAGTAAAGTGCTGGAGGAAGTAGATGTTAGAGAAAGGTGATTTGGTATCCATTGTAATACCAGCGTATAATACAGAAAAATATATAAAACCAATGATTGAATCATTAAAGGCACAAACGTATCGAAATCTGCAGGTTATCTTTGTTGATGATGGCTCATGCGACGGTACGGCAGAGATAATTAAAGAGTATCAGAGAGAAGATCATCGCGTAGAGTACTATTATCAAAAGAACCAAGGTGTTTCTATAGCCAGAAACAATGGCCTTAAAAGGGTTAAAGGAAAAAAACTATTTTTCTTTGACTCGGATGATACATTTGAAAATGATTTGATCGAGAGCTGTGTGAATTTTGCAATTGCTCAGAGCGTGGATGCTGTACTGTATGGATATGCAGATAAAGTGTTAGGAAAAAAGGAAAATGAACATGTCTTTGAGTTACATGGAAGTTTCCGGGACGATCAGATTGCAAAAGAGGTGATTCCTTCTTTTCTGGGACATTCATACGAGGATGTAAATGAGTGGTTAAAAGGAAAAAGAGGTTTGCGCGCTGGAAAAGAGCATACGGCACTTTGGAGAATCATGTTGGATGTTGAAACGATAAAAAAGAACAACCTTCAATTTGATGCTTCTCTCTCTTTGGGAGAAGATACTAAATTTATCAATACCTATTTGCTCTTTGCTGAATCAATTGGAGTTCAGGAACGTACCCTTTATTATCTGACGATTCGAGAAGGAAGTGCTAATGTTACGAGTAATGGAAATCCGATTTTAATGACAAGAAATAAAATCAAATTAATTGATGCTCGTAAACAAATTGATTCGATGGCAATAAAAGGCGGAGTCAATACAAATGAATTTTGGCAGGGAACTTTGATTTTCTCAGCGGTTCAGCTTGCCTTGAGGCTTTCCCATAATTCAAAAGCATCTTCAAAAGAAAATTATGCTGTTTATGTCGAGTATCTTAATAATCCTGATGTCCAGAAGGCGGTAAAAAACTATCCGCCGGTTGTAGCAGTGAAAGCACTCCCATTCTATATGCTGAAATGGCATATGGGGAAATTGTTATTTCATCTGTGTAAATTGTTGCCTGAAAGTGTAATGAATCGGTTTTAATAAAATGAAAGGAGAGAATGCCATAGTTAATGGCGTTAAATAATATGAAAACAGCAACTATAACATTTCATGCGCCTAATAATAACGGCTCATTTCTTCAAGCCTATGCACTACAAAAATATATAACAACTCATTTTGATAACGTTGAAAATGAGATTATTGATTTTCAACCAGAATCACAGCAACAGCAATATGCTATTTTTAGAAAAATTCATTCTAAAAAGGATATATTAAGAAATTTAATATCGTTCTGGCATTATAAAGCGTTATCTAAGAGATTTTTGGCTTTCTCAGAAATGCGTGAAAAATATTTAAAAATGACGAAGCGTTGTACTACAACAGAGGAAGCGATAAAAATTGCTGGTAACTATGATTTAGTTATAGCTGGAAGTGATCAGATTTGGAACACGACTGCAAGAGATTTTTCAGAGGCATTTTTTCTTCCGGGTATTTCCAAGAAGTCTACATATGCTGTAAGCTGTGGTTCACATTTAAATGAAGTTGATTGTGATAGAATTTGTAGTGCTATGGAGACATTTGAGAATGTTTCAGTAAGAGAAATTGATACAAGAGAATTTCTTGAAAAGCATACAAAAAGAAGCATTGAGACCGTTTTGGATCCTGCATTTTTACTTACAAAAGAAGATTATTCGGGACTATACGATAAAGAGCGTATCTTAAAAGAAAAGTATATATTCCTTTATACGATCAACTATGATGAAGATGCATTAAAACAGACAGTAAGAGTAGCTGAGAGGTTGGGAGGGTGCAAAATTGTAACTCCCTTTACGGGATATAGTGCAATAAAGGCTAAAAAATATGGAATAAAAGTCATGTGGGATGTGGCACCAGACGCTTTTTTAAATCTGATTGAAAATGCAGAATGTGTATGTTCCAATTCTTTTCATGGGATTGCGTTTTCCATTATTTTTAAAAAAGAGTTTTATCGAGTAGGAGCAATGGATCAAACTGGTAAAATAAAAAAAGACGATAGAATTGATAATATTTTAAATTGGTGTGGTTTGAGCAATAGGAATTATGGAGAAACCAATGGTAACAGAAAAATTGATTATATACAGGTGGAACACACATTAAATACATTGAGAAATCGTTCTAATCAGTATATATATAATATGTTAGTTAATTAAAAAAATAGGAAAGAAAAAATATGAACACAACATTACTTATCATGGCCGCCGGAATCGGTAGCCGATTTGGAACAGGAATAAAACAGTTGGAGCCGGTCGATGATGCAAACCATATCATCATGGACTACTCGATCCATGATGCGATTGAGGCTGGTTTCAATCATGTGGTATTTATCATCCGTAAGGATATCGAGAAGGAGTTCAAAGAAGTCATCGGTGATCGCATTGCCTCCATTTGCTCTTCTCATAATGTAACTGTTGACTATGCTTTCCAGGATATCAACGATATTCCGGGAGAACTTCCGGAAGGCCGTACAAAGCCGTGGGGAACCGGACAGGCCGTGCTTGTAGCCAAGAAGGTAATCAAGACCCCGTTCATTGTAATCAATGCAGATGATTACTATGGCAAGGAAGGCTTTAAGGCTGTCCATGAATATCTTGTGAATGGCGGCAAGTCTTGTATGGCTGGTTTCGTTTTGAAGAACACTCTGTCCGATAACGGCGGTGTGACTCGCGGTATCTGTAAGATGGATGAGAATGGAAACTTGACTGAGGTTGTGGAAACCAAGAACATAGTCAAGACTGCAGATGGAGCAGAGACAGATGGTGTGGTTGTTGATGTAAATTCTCTGGTTTCCATGAATATGTGGGGCTTGACTCCTGATTTTCTGGATGTGCTGGAAAATGGTTTCAAGGAGTTTTTCGAGAAAGAAGTACCGAGCAATCCTCAGAAAGCCGAGTATCTGATTCCAATCTTCATCGGTGAGCTGCTGGAGCAGGGAAAGATGTCCGTAAAGGTCCTGAAGACCAACGACACCTGGTACGGCATGACCTATCATGAGGATGTCGCAGCAGTGAAAGACAGCTTCAAGAAAATATTGGCGGATGGTGTATACAAGGCTGATTTATTTACAGACTTGTGATATAATGGGAGCGGTAGCTCCCTATGCTGCTCGTAATAATATCACATACCTCTCTGTGGTGAGTAGCAGGCAACGATCTTATGGTCGGCGAAGATGTGGTTGAAACGTAAGAAGAAAGGATGAGACAGATGATTCTGAAAAGAGATGACGCATTTAGAGCTGTCTGTGAATTTAGAACAGAAGTGAATCCAGGTACATTCAATGTTGGAACTGGGATGTTTGTAAGCTCTCGGGCTGATGAGAATACTATCTATGGATGGATTATAACAGCGGGACATGTGGCAGTAGGAACTACGGATAATACAGAAATCGTGATTGCTACTAAAGATGGCAAAGCAGAAGTCTTGCCATTGAACATGTTTGGCCCGATAACTAATTGGAAGCATCATCCAGTTGCGGATGTAAGCGCATTTCAAATCATTTTTTCTGACACAAATAAAAAATTTATGGAGAATCGATTTTTTCCATATGATCATATCAATACAAAACGAAATGTTGTTTCAAGAGATTTTGAATTGACAAGTATTGGATTTCCGCGTGGGCTCGGAACTGAAGGCTCATTCTCTCCATTTACATTCAGAGCTTATGCTTCATCGGGATTTGTGACATTACCACGCGCAGACACAGGAAATTTATCTGACTTTTTTTGCTTAGAGAATCCAAGTGTAGGTGGCTATTCTGGATGTCCGGTGTTTGATCTTGGATATTCCACAAATGGTTTGATGACGATGACAAAAGAGAAAACTTGGTGTCATGGAATTATGCATGGAACAATGAGTGACAATACGGGTGGAAAAATAGCACTGGTAACGCCTGCGTTCTATTTAAAGGATATTATGCGTGGCTATTAAATAAAAATTTGCTATACTTAAACCACTAAAAAGGAAAGAGGTTATCACCTATGCCCAGAACAAAAGGTAGCAAAAACTGTCCCAAAACTACCCATACCGACTACGCATCTCAGATCGCGGAGAAGTAGGAATTTATCACTTCCCTGACTGCTGAGATTTCATCTATCACTGCAAACATTGACACTTTGAAGGCTGATCTGAAAGAGAAGAAGACTGCTCTGAAGAAGGCCGAAAAAGAAGTGGCATCCCTGGAAGCGAAGAAGGCAAAGGCAGATGCTAGGGCCGCTGAAGAAGTTGCTGGCAAGCGGGATGAGTGCGGACGAGATCCTCGAAAAACTGAAATAAACAAGAACCTAAGACAAAAAAATGCCGTGTGGACAAAATGAACTCCAGGAGTTCAGTTTGTCCACACGGCATTTTTTGAAGGTTGCTATATAGTTTATAACGAAAATAAGAATTGAATAGAAATAAAAGAAACGGAGCGTAAGCAAAATGAATTTATCAAAAATACACTACATTGCAATCATCGTATCTGACTACGAAGCTTCAAAGGATTTCTATGTGAACAAATTGGGCTTTGCTGTCATCCGGGAAAACTACCGCCCGGAGCGTAAGGACTGGAAGCTAGATATTCGTGTCAATGAACTTATGGAGTTGGAGATTTTCGCTGAGGAAAACCCTCCGAAGCGTGTGAATCGCCCGGAGGCATGTGGTTTGCGTCATCTTGCTTTCTGTGTTGATAGCGTTGAGCAGACTGTGAAAGAGCTGACAGAGGTTGGAATTGAATGTGAGCCAGTTCGTGTAGAACTTGGTTCCGAGTTCCGTTATAGAAATCCATTACTTGATAAGAATAGTCTGGTAGTAGTTATAAGCCAGTCTGGAGAAACAGTGGATAGTTTAGCTGCACTTCGAGAAGCAAAGGAAAAAGGAGTACGAACATTAGGTATTGTAAATGTAGTAGGTTCATCTATTGCTAGAGAAGCTGATTCAGTAGAATAGCTATTTTGAAGAAAATAATATTAGTTACTATATTTGGTGGAGTAATTAAACAATTTGCTCCAATTATTTTAAATGGAGAGATTAGCTACAAATTTAACAGAAGATGAGGTATATCATAAGAATTTATATGAATGAAAATCTGAAATAAAACGATTTTATTAAGAAATTAGAAATAAATCGAGAGGGAGATGCTCGGATGGTAGGGCATCTACTCTCGATTAGATAAAGATGATTAGATTAACATGAAAATACCAAGTGATTTAAAATCCTATTTATGATTACAGATATATTAAATTGTTTAAAAGAATATTCTTTATAAAAAATAGAAAAAATTTATACAAAATATACAAATATAAATAGAAAAAATAGTGTTGAGTGTAAAAATAGACTGAGAATAATTGAAATATAAAAGAAAGGTTGGTATAATAGAACAAAACTTAAATTTAATTATGTTTGTGTGAGGAGATGTATGAGTGATTTTGAACAAATGGTTCAGTATTGGGATAATACTGGTGAATGGAGAAAAAGTTACTATACTCAGTTAAAAAATATTACTTCTGATAAATTTTCTATGGCCGAAAAAATGGAACGAGAGTTAGATTTAGCAGAATATACTGCTATTGATAAAATAATCAAATATAAAAAAAAGATTAGCCTGTTGGATATAGGATGTGGAGTTGGAAGGCAGATATTAGATTTTGGAATTGTATATAAACAGTCTCAATTTGAAGGAGTTGATATATCCCCTTATCAGATTAATTTATTGAATAAAGAAATTAAAAATAGAAACATAAATAATATTAAGGCAAAAGTATTAGATGCTATAAATGTTGATAAATTGTGCACTTGCTATGATGTGGTTATGTTCTGTAATAATTCATTGGGGTGTTTCGATGAGAAAAGACGTAGTCGTTGTTTAAAAGGGGTTAAAAAAGTACTGAAAGATGATGGTATGTTGCTTATAGGAAATTTTGGGAAAATAAGCATTGCAGATCGTTGTTATGCAGAATGGGGAATTAGTGTATTAGGCATAGATTTTATAAAAGAACAGATAGATTTAGGAGTATATAAATCTATCTGGAAAAATAGTAAAGCCCTTGTTGAGGAAATAAGTTTACATAATTTTAAATGTGTTGAAAATATAGAAGCTGGATTAGGTGGGGTTTATATTTTTCAAAATAAAAAATGAGGAGGTGCTTTAAGGTGAAAAAATTTTCAGAGATTGAATTGTGGAAAGATGTATCGCCAGAAGAATGGAAGAACTGGAAATGGCAGCTTAGCCATTGTATTAATACATTAGAGGAACTGGAAAAAACTATTACAATAAGTGATGCTGAAGCCTATGGTATAAAAGAAGCAACTAAAGAACTAAAAATGCGTATTTCACCACATATTGCATTAATGATGGCAAATGGAAATCATGAGGATACTTTACGAAAACAGTTTATTCCGTCATATAATGAAGTGAAAACTTCAAATGTATATGGATTATATGATGATGTAAATGATGATGATGGGTATTCGCCTGTAAAAGGACTTGTTCATCGCTATCCGACAAAAGTACTTATATTTCCATCGAATTTTTGTGGCTGTTATTGCAGATATTGTTTTAGAAGAAAATTAAAAAGAGATGTTGAAGACTGTTTGAAACAGGCTGATTATGATAATATTTTTAAATATTTGAGAGAACATCCAGCTATTAATGAAGTAATATTTTCAGGAGGTGATCCGTTAGTTGTTGATGATGATATTCTGAAATATGTCTTATCGAAATTATCTGAAATAGACAGTATAAAAATAGTTCGTTTTCATACACGTATGATTATCACTATTCCGTATAGGATAACACAAGATTTTGTAGATATGCTGAATATATACAAAAAAAGATTTGCATTGTATATGGTTATACATATAGATACGTTACGTGAACTTTCAGAAGAATCGAAAGAAGCAGTATGCAGGTTAGTGGACAATGGAATAATGTGTTTTGCGTCGTGTCCACTCCTACATGGAATAAATGATGATGAAGCGGTTTTGCAGTCATTATGGAATGGATTGGTAGAGAATAGGGTTAAACCGTATTATTTATTTCAGTCAGATCCGGTACAGGGGCTGGGACATTTTCTGGTACCTTTGAGCAGAGGACTGGAAATTACAAGAAATTTATATGATAATATGTCGGGACTTGCGATGCCTTTATATTGCTTTAATGTGCCTGATGGAGGAGGACATATTTTAATTTCATATCCATATATTAAAAAAGTAGGGGAACATGATTTTGAACTGACAAATTTTGAAGGCAAAGTAACGGTTTATCATGAGGCAAGATTTGATGAAATGGACAAGTAAAGGAGGATATCAATGAAAATCAGTATTAAGGTAGAAGATTTAAGACAGATGATGCAGGAAGCATTGGAATATAGAAAAGTTGACAAAAGGGTAGCTGATTTTATGGTGGAGGACTATATTGAAGCGGAACTTTCTAATCAATCCAGTCATGGACTATCAAAATTTTTATTATTAGATGCATCACTGAAAGCAAAAGAGGGTCCTATTGTTATTGAAAAGGAAAAGGGAAATTATGCAAAAGTAAATGGACGTAAAAACCTTGGGCATTATGCAGGATTGTATTGTACAGATAAGGCTGTTGAACTTGCAAAACAGTATGGAAATAGTATTGTGACATTAACTAATGCCAGCAGATATTCAAGAGTGAAGCCATTTGCACGTAGAATTGCTGAAAATGGATATATTGGAATTGTTTTAAATAATGGAGGTCCGGCGGCAGTTGCACCTTATGGTAGCAGCACTCCAATTTTTGGAACGAATCCAATATGTTTTTCATTCCCATCCGGACAAAAGGGAGCATATACATTTGATTTTAGCACATCTAAAAAGGTATGGGCAGAAATCAGACAGGCAATGCTAGAAAAAAGACCTTTGCCAGAAGGCTGTTTCTATGATAAAGAAGGAAAAGAGACAACGGATCCAGATATGGCAGAAGCAGTAAAAGCGTTTGGAGGGCCTAAAGGATTTGCTTTATGTTATGCGATTGAAATTTTAACAGGTGCCTTTGTCGGATGTAAAATGGGACAAAAAGTGGAAGATGAATATGATTTGGGATTTTTGTTTATTGCTCTTTCGCCTGATATGTTTGGTGATATAGAAACCTTTAAGAATGAAGTTGATGAATTGGCTGATGAAGTTAGAACTGCTAATAGTCTTTCTGACAGGGATAAAGTGTATGTTCCAGGAGAACGTACAGATAGTATATTGGAAAACAATCGTAAACAAAATATTCTTTATGTAGATGAGAAAATCATAAATAGAATAAAAACTATGAGAACATCTCTGGACGGCGGACTGGAAAGTAATAATAAGATTAATTGATGTTAATGAAAATTATTATTAAATTTCACATAGAACAGGAGACTTGAAAATGAAATTGCAGGATGTTTTACAAAAGAGTACATATAGCATTGAACCAGGAAGGTATTGTGTTGCAAAAGTAACAGATTCATTCGACTGTGCAAATTGTTTTATGGTATCTAAAGATGATTTTGAAACTACTGTTATATGTAAAGAAGAGATGATGCAGGAATCGTATTTGGAAATAAAAAAAGATTATCATTTAATTGGAATAAACGTAGCGTGTCCTTTTTATTCCCCTGGTTTTATTGCTGCAATTAGTGGGAAAATGGCATTGAGGGATATTCCGGTATTGGTAGTTTCTACATTTAGTAAAGATTATTTTATAATTCAAGGGAAAGATATGGATAATGCAGTTTTGGTTTTAGCTGATCTTGGTATAAAAAGAAATTGAATCCATAAAGAACTTTTGAAATTTAAGAAATTCGTGAGGGTAAGTAATGGATAAGAAAGTTGTAGAAAACAAAATCAGGAGATCCGTAAAACAAGTACATGACCGAAATCAAAAAAGATTAGATAAAAAGACAACTTCTTTTATTTCATTAAGAATTCAATATAATTTATCTATAAGGAACCAGAAAACAAACGAAGAGTTTCAGATTTCAGATATAGAAGATTATATGGATGAGAGTCCCGTAGCGTTAATTGGTGGCCCTGGTGCCGGAAAAAGTACATTATTATTAAAAATGGCTGTACAATTATCTGAAAAAAATTTAGATAATTGTGCAGCTATGATACCGATTTATGTTCAATGCGGTTTACTTTCATCATATGATAGGTTAGAAGATGAAATACATTTAAGTGGTTATTCAGAAGAAGAAAAAAAGTATTTATGGGAGAACGGTAAACTCTGCTTATTATTTGATGGAATTAATGAAGCTGTTAACGTTGAAATGGGCAAACTGCTGAGGGATGTTGTGAATCTTTCAGAAGAGTACCCAGAATGCAGATATGTGATAAATTGCAGAGCTATAGAATTTCCTATATGGGCATCTTCTTATTTTGAACCGTATAGTATATTGCCAGTAAAGGATGAACAGATAAGGACGCAGTTTTGTAAGGAATTTGGAGATGTCACAGGAGAAAAATATTATACAGAATTAATAAATAGTTCACATAACTATTTATTTGAATTATGTAAAAATCCATTGTTATTATCGTTAGTTATCAGAATAATTTCTCAGTCTATGGATTCAATAGAGGAGTTTTCTTTTTCACAGATAAAAGGAAAGGGAGATATATATCGAGAGTTCTGTCGTAGCTTAATACAGCATGAGTTAAAAAAAATAAAACGGGAAAGGGAATCTTATTTTGAAATTATAAGGGACAGATTATTTACCACATTAGCCTATTATATGCAGGCAAATAATAAAGTTTACATTAGCAGAGAAGAAATGGAAGTAGTTATTAGAAATATGCCATATGGTAAGGGAAGAGAAACGGATTATATTAAATTTATTTCTTCCAGTTCTTCTGGAGAAAAGTCTTTATGGTACAGAGAGATCGCAGAGGATGTAATTAAAAGCAGTTTTTTTAACCTGCATTTATTAGAAACGAAAGAGAGTGTATACATTAGTTTTATTCATCAATCTTTTCAGGAATTTTATGCTGGAAAATATATGGCAGATAATAATACTGTTCACGATAAAAAGTATGTGGAATATTTATTGACTATGCATAACAGAAGAAACTGGGATAGTATTGAATTCTCATGTAGTCTGGATTCTACGAATACTATTATTAAATATGTAATGATTTATGCAATTATAAATGAAGACACAGATGCACTTATACTGTTTGCAAAATGTATAGATGGTAATGAATCATTGAAAAATAATTGTGCAATTGTTGAGGATTGTTGCATCTGGCTGTTAGATGCATTTAAATACTGGAATGTTGCTTATAAATACGAACTGATATATGCTGCTGAAAAGCTGTTGTCTTATGTTGGTACAGATTTTCCTGAAAGACTCATAGAAGATGTTAAATATTTTTCAGATAAATATGCAGGGGAATATTTATTAACAGAATATCCGGAAAGTATGGATTTTAGTCAGCTGAAACAAGTTATTATAGAGGGCAACGATTCTGCAAAAATGAATGCAATTTATACTTTAGGCAAGAGAAAATGGGCAAGGCAGGATGTTGAAGTGGTTAGAGATTATTTGTTTACGCTGATAGCAGAGTGTATTGCCGACCAAAAAGAGCAAGCAGTGAAAGCATTAAAAAACTTAATTGAGAATAATACATCATTAAATATTAATGATAATATGTATCAGACATTAATTAATATTGTAAAAAACAAAAATGAAACAGCAAGAACTCGTACATATACATTAAATATACTTGCTGAAATAGGAAAACCCAATGCTATAAATGTGCTTATGGACTATCTGAAAGATAAGACCAATCCATACAGAGATTCTGCATCGTGGTCGTTGCAAGAATTAGTGTTACATGTAAAAAAGAATGAATCTTCACAAGAATATATTCGTGATTTTTACTATACATGTTTAATTAATGAAAGCGATGATCAGACAGGAATGTATTCGAAAGGAAATTTGGTATATACATTAAGTAAATTGGAATCTGGTAGGCTTATTAACCCAATCAAAGAATGGCTTTCTACACAAAAAGAAGCGTATGTACAAGAAGATGGAATAAATGCTATAGGTTGTTTAGGAGGAATAAACGAAGTAGATTATCTGATTCCTTTTACTAGGTCAGAAGATCCGGTTATACGTGCAAAGGCATATAAAGGACTTGTGGACATCGGATATGAGCTTTCGGAGTCAGAATTAGAGCGTATCAAAAATGATAGATATTCAATAGTGAATATTATTATTATGAAATATATTGAGCGAAATGAAGCTGATGAGAATAAATTAGAATTGAAAGAACTTATGAATTTATCGGAAGATAATAATAAATCAGAAATTTTTTCTCAAAATTATGAAAATGTTAACAACGTGGTAAATTATAATTGTTAAAAGAGGAGAAATCAATGGCATTTAAACAGAATTTTAAAAATGTAGGAGTAGTAAAAAATTTGGATGATACTAATAAGGTGTCATCAGAGTCAAATTCATCAGGTTATGAACAAGATTATGAAAATGTGAAGGAGGTTATAAACTTAGAATATGATAGTAATGCTATAAATGATATTAAAGAGTTTTATGAAACCATTCTACGAATGGACAGTTTCCAACTACAAAAATTTGTAGAGGAAATTGAAAATAGAAGTAAAACTGGGTTAGATTCAGAGAATAAAGAATATAAAAAGTTATTTGGATTTCTTTCTAATAAAAGAAATAAATCAGAGGCACTATTAGAGTATGTAAAAACAGGCGGTGCTACACTCACATTTTTGGCAGCTTTATGTAATTTGGCGAAAACTCTTTTAAGTTAATTAATTAAGTTTTGAAAATTTTGTAGAAAGAGTTGGCAGAAGAAATGCCTAGAATAGAGGTAATGGCATATATAGAGGACACTAACGTAGAATCATACTTTCTGAGTGTGTGAAACTTTTTCTGTAAATAGCTAATAACAACAAGGTCTTCTATGGTAAAATATAAATCATAGGAGGCCTTTTATTATGGCAAGAAGAGAAAAGAAACCTGTACACAAAGTAGTAATGACAGAAGGAAAGCGAAACATCATTCAGCAACTTCTTCAGGAGTATGATATTGAAACCGCTGAAGATATCCAGAATGCGCTTAAGGATCTGCTTGGCGGCACAATCAAAGAGATGATGGAAGCAGAAATGGATGATCATCTTGGTTACAAAAATCTGAACGATCTGATAGCGATGATTACTGCAATGGATATAAATCAAAGCGTGTAAACAGCAGCTATGGCAGCATGGATATCGATGTTCCACAGGACCGTAAATCAACATTTGAGCCACAGATTGTAAAGAAACGTCAGAAGGATATTTCTGATATCAATCAGAAGATTATTTCCATGTATGCAAAAGGGATGACGACCCGGCAAATATCCGAAACCATCGAAGATATCTACGGTTTTGAAACATCAGAAGGCTTTATTTCAGACGTTACAGATAAAATCCTGCCTCAGATCGAAGACTGGCAAAATCGACCGCTGGATGAGGTATATCCGATCCTCTATATAGATGCCATCCATTATTCCGTACGCGATAATGGAGTGATCAGAAAGCTGGCTGCCTACGTCATTCTTGGCATCAACACAGAAGGAAAAAAAGAGGTTCTTTCAATCACTGTCGGTGATGTCCGCACACGTTCCCGACAGGAAATACTACAGTTTCCAAGTAACACCAGATTTATCACACCGTAAATTACCGCCACCGGTGCAAAACTGAAACGTCCCTGCACACCGCACAACGCCACCAACGGCAAGGTCAGAAAGCTCACCAGCAGACTTCCGGTTCCGCTTCCAAATACTTTAAAACTGTTCAATACACGGCGTTCTTTTACATCACTGGTGAGCAATGACAGCAACGTGCCATAACCGGTATTGTTGACCGCATACAAAATGCAGAATAGCAAATAGGTAACAAACGCAAACAGCACTTTCCCGTGTGCGTTCAGATCCGGCACCATAAAAACAAGGATAAACATAATCGTCAGCGGAATCGTGGTGGTATAAATAAAAGGCTTTGCCTTGCCCCCTTTGAAATGACTGCCGTCAATGGCGACTCCCGTCAGGAAATTCACCAGTGCTTCTATTAACCTCGTCACACCAAAGATCACGCCCACTGCCGCAATGGAAATTCCTGCGATATCCGTATAATAATAGGAAAGGTAAGAACTGACTGCACCAAATGTAATGCAGCTTGCCACGTCTCCACCGCTGTAGCTGAATTTTTCCCATAAAGATATTTTTCTAGATTCTTTTTTTATGTTTGTAGTGTTCATTGTCTGCCCCCAAATTGAACTGATTTTTAACCGAATCAAGTAAGTCCCCTGCTTCAATTGCGAAAAGCAATAAGCAGTGGGTGGGGAC
>OGZW01000536.1_pt1 | contig 29938 bp, 20 predicted proteins | sample 1577001 | NCBI WGS metagenome assembly OGZW01 (sample SAMEA3541519, study PRJEB24748) | human gut metagenome | biome: human gut; feature: human-associated habitat; material: faeces | place: China | collected 2012 | reverse complement strand
TGGAGAGAAATCATTGGAGCTGAAAGGTATAACATATATCGTTCGGAAAAGTATAACGGTGTATATGTTAATATTGGTACAAGTATAAGAAATCAAATAGAGGATCAGAATGTTAAAAACATAATAATACAGTTATTTCTAAAAAAATTAGAAGGAGAACAGAAAAAATATGAAAAAAATTGAAGGCCATAGTAAAAAAATCAAAGTAAGTATTCTTATTTTCCTTGCAGCAATTTTTTTAGGAATACTTGTTCCAATAAATGCTAATGCAGAGACTGTATACACAGATGTAAAATATAAACAGGAAGTAGAATTTGCAGATAGTAATGGGGACATGTATTTAACGGAAAACTATCCAAGTATTACTTTTGAAGAGGATATTAAGGGTGAATGGGCTAAGGCCGGAGTACAATTCAGGTTAGGTTTTATAGGAAATTCTATTTATAACAGCACATTTTCCATACGTATTGATGGAACTACAGTTATAAGTGATAAGTGTAGTAAGTATTGGTACGATACGTATATGAGTCAAATGGTTGATCTTTCACCTGAATTTTTTAAGAAAATGAATCACAGATATGAGATTGCATTGTACATAGATAATAAGTACTACGTGAAACACTACTTTACATTTTATAAGCCACTTAAAAAGAATAATACGAATATTTTGCCAAAACAGGTTATTGGAAAACAGAAGGTGTCACTTAATTGGGAAGAGATGATTGGTGCTGTAAAGTATAATGTATATCGTTCAACAAAGTATGATGGAATGTATATTAATCTGGGAACTTGCACAAAAACACAAGTAGAGGATGAAGAGGTAAAGATAGGGAAGAAGTATTACTATTATATTGAAGCACGCTATGTTGATGGTGAGACACTGTCAACACCCATAGCATCAGTAACAGTTAAGCGCCCCAAGCTGTTAAAGCCTAAGATTAAAATAAAGAAGTCATCAAAAACATGGCAGATATATTGGGGAATAATATCAGATGAAAGTAACGGAATAGAAGTATATATGAAAAACGGTAAGGGAAAATATAAAAAATTCCGAAATATAAATACTTCATTAAATATCAAAAAAAGCAAGATTAAAAAAGGAACAGTAGGAATAACAAGTTCAAAGAAATCTTTGAAGAAAAGATTAAAGTATAAGTTTAGGGCACGAACATTTATTATAATAGACGGGAAAGTTTATTATAGCAAATGGTCAAAAACCATTAATATGAGAACTTAAAAAATCAAAAAAAATAGATGAAAATGGGAGACAATTATGGAATCTATTTTAGGCAGAACAATATTAGGTTACAGGGTTGTAGAAAAAATAGGCTCTGGTGGTTTCGGAGATGTTTATAGAGTAGAACGAAGCAATATTGTAGGAAATACAACAAGAGCATTAAAAGTAATTACAATACCATCGAAAAACGAATATATTGAAGTTTTAAACTCTATGGGTGGTGACAGGGAAAAAACTAATTCTTATTTTAGAAAAGAATTAAACCGTGTCATTAATGAAATTAGAGTTTTTTCGTTGATTTCAGAAAAAGATAATCATAACATTGTTTCTTATTATGAAAGTGATGTGGAACAGGTAGGAGAGTTCAGATACAATATATACATATTAATGGAAATGCTTATGCCACTAAGCAAATGGGTACAAAATACTAATATAACGGTAGAGGATGTTTTAAAGATAGGAATAGACATATCAAGCGGTTTAAGCGTATGCCACAAGAACAATATTATCCATAGAGATATAAAGCTAAGCAATATATTTGTGACAAAGGATGGCGTATTTAAATTAGGTGATTTTGGAGTTTCCAAGAAGATAAATGATACAACCGGAGCAAAGACAATAAAAGGAACTCCCAACTATATAGCACCGGAGGTTTATATAGGACAGGGACAGTACAACAGCTCTGTAGATAATTATTCTCTTGGAATACTTTTGTATTATTTATTTAATAAAAAAAGATTTCCATATTATCCTGACTTTCCAAGTGAATATACTACAGAGGATGAAGATAAAGCTTTTTATAAGAGAATGAAGTATGAAAAATTAAGTAATCCGGTTTGTGCACCTAAGGAGATTGCAGCAATAATAAGAAAAGCAATATCTTCACCTGAAGAGAGATATAAAAGAGCAGATGATTTCCTAAATGATTTACTCGAAGCAAAAAACAAATTAAGCAAAGAGGAACTAAGTAGAAAAATAGGATTTGATTCAATAAATTTTAAGGATGAAGTTATTAGTGAAAAAGAGGCTGAGTTAGTTGAAAATCTATATGGTAGAAATGATGATAGCATAAGCTTTCAACAATATGGAATCACACTGGAAGATGACAGTATAATAAAAGAGAACCATAATGCTGCAAATCATATGGTTAAGGAAGTTAAGGAAGAACAGGAAGGGTCTGTAGGCATTGTTAATTCTTATGTAGGGGAGGCATCAGGTACTAAAACAATAAACAATGAATCAGAAAATCCCGTAAAACAAGAAGAAAATAAAACTGACAAAAAATATAGAATTCCTATAATTGTTATTATAATATTAGCTAATATATTGATTATTTTATTAGTTGCATATGGATTAACTGACAGGATATTTAATATGGCAATGGAGAATAGCACACAGTTTAATACAACCGTGCCTGAAAATACAATGTTAGAGACAACAGCGGTTCCGGAGACAACAACTGTTATACCAACAACTGTTTCGGAAACAACAAAGAAGAAAAAGAAGAAAAAAACAGGAAAAAACACAGTTACAACTGTACCGGCAGTAAATAATAATTCATCATGGAGTACAGGAGGAAGCTATGGAAGCAGTTCAACCGGAAACACAGGAAGTAGCAGTGGAAATAGTTCTTCAAAAAATACAGGAAGTAAGTCATCTTCAGGTTCAGAAAACAAAAGTAGCAAAACTAAAAAAAATGATGATGATTTTGACTTTAAAAATGTGGTAGAATAAACACAGTTACAATGTGTTGGGATAGGATAAGAGAATTCTATGTTAAACATAATAGTGGACACATAAGGAGAAGTCATGAGAATTGCAATTGTTGATGACAACCATACTGACAGAATTTTTTTAAGAGAAGGTTTGGAGAGAATTCTTTTAAAAAGAAATATTGAAAATTCAGAGATACATATATTTAACAGTGCAGAAGATATACTTGAATATTTGAAAAATGAACAGGAAACGTTCTTTGATTTGATTTTTATGGATATATACATGGAAAAATTAACGGGTGTTGACGCTGCAAGAGAGATACGAAAGAAAGATAAAAAAGTTAAAATTGTATTTATTACAACGAGCAATGAGTTTGCCAGTGAAAGTTATGAAGTAAGAGCAGAAGATTATTTAATTAAGCCTTATGATAAAACACGTCTTGAGAATGTTATGGATAGAATCTTTTCAGAAAAAAAATACGGAAAAATTTTAGAACTGAAAGATGGTCGGAAAATAATAATTAATTCTATTGTGTATACAACATTTTCAGGTCATTATGTAACTATTTTTATGAGTGATGGAGAACAGATACAAACAAGAAGTACACAAAAAGATTTTGAAAAAATGATGGAATCATTCGGACAATTAATTCCAAGTTTTAAAGGTGTAATGGTTAATTTGGAACAGGTTGACGGAATTGAAGAGGACAGATTTAGAATGAAGGATGGTGAATTTGTTCCAATTAGCAGAAGAAAGTATGGTGAAGTGAAGAAGCAATATACAGATTTTCTTATGAGAAAATTAATGGAAAAGGAGGAAACGTAAATGACCTCTTTTAGAATGTTTGAAATTATATTGTATTCGATGGTTAGTCTTTTGCCATATTTAGGACTGGCGTTGTATCCTTTCGAGGACAAGTTTAGAATGTCCAAAATTAAGTTAAGCGGATGCATTGTTATTCTTACGGTAATTCAAAGTGCTCTTGGAATATATGCAACAATGTGTTCACAGGAACAGAAAGCTTTATTTTCACTGCTAAGCACAGTATGCTACGGTGGATTTTATTTTCTTGCAATAAAAGAGAATGTAGGAAAACTTGTATTTGTTTTATTAATAGTATCTAATTTTGCCAACTTTGTTGTAATGTGTGCAAAGTGTGTGGAAGGTCATATTTTTCCACAGCTTGCAGTTGAAAACAACAAATGGTCTTTTTCTTTATGCACAATGATAGTGCAGCTTATTTTTATTCCACTTTTATTTTTATATTTTAAAAAGTATATAAAAGGGATGGCTCATATAGATACGGGGAAAAAGATTTGGAGATTTTTGTGGACAATTCCGGCAACTTTTTATCTGTTTTGGTATCATGGGCTTTATTTTAGTACAAAATCATCAATTGAGTTAGCAATGGACCCGGTTAATATGATTTTTACGTTTTTTATTAATCTTGGAGCTTTGGTTGTTTATACGGTTATTGTTAATTCTATGGCTGAATTTCAATATAATCTTAATTTGGAAGAAGAAAAGAAACAGCTTGAAATTGAAAATCTTTGTTTTGAAAATATGAAGAAGCAAATGGAATCTACAAGGAGAGCGCGTCACGATTTGAAGCATCATATGAAGGCTGTTCACACAATGGCAGAAAACAATGAGTGTAAGAAAATTACAGAGTACATAGAAACATATTTGGAACACGTGTCATTAAAGAAGCCTTTGGTTTATTGCACCAATTTTACTTTAAATGCACTGATTGTATATTATGTTCAGCAGGCGGAAGCTCACAAAATAAAGTTAAAGTTAAATATTGAGTTGCCGGAAGAAACCAATGTTAAGGAGGCAGATTTAACAGTATTGTTTGGAAATCTTTTGGAGAATGCAATTGATGCCTGTGATGAGGTGCAGGAAAATAAAAGATATATTAATTTAAAAATCTACAAGCCTAATTCAGACTCAATAGTTTTTTATATTGAGAATGGTTTTAATGGAAGTATTAAAAAGAAAAATCAGCAATTTCTGACAACTAAGGCTAACGGCAACGGTATTGGAATTGAGTCGGTAAAATATGTTGTTCACAAATACAACGGAGACGTTAATATAAAAACAGACGAAAACAAATTTATCGTTTCAGGAGTTTTATTACAACCACTTGACGCCACAAAATAACCGTTGGACGCCAGCTTATAGATTTCTTATATATTATTTTTTTATAATAATGTTGTAATAGACAAGGCACGAAAAAAAGGAGGATAATATATGAGGAGAAAATGGAAAAAATTACTAAGCACAACATTGGCATTGGCAATGGTTATAACAACTATTGGAGTACGTGAAGTGCCGGTAAGTGCAGCGGAAGAAGAGGATACAAATGAGAGTGTGGTTTATATGGATGACATGGCATATGATACCACAACAGGACATTTTTATAAGTTAAGTAGTGTGGGAACATACGAGCAGGTAAATGCAGAAGCTAAGGAAAGCGGTGGCTACCTTGCCTGTATTTCTTCAGCAGAAGAGAATGAGATAGTTGCAAAGGTTTCAAGTACAGGAAAAACAACTACATCATCTTATATTGGACTTATGAGAAATAAGGAAAATATTCAGGAATGGATGTGGGCAGATGGAAGCGAAGTAAATTACACTAATTGGAACGAAGGTGAACCTAACAGTGAAAATGAAACAGTAGCGGAAATTTACGATAGCACAAGAAGTCCAGGTGCAGAAAAATGGAATGACTGTACTGTGTCAAGTAGAAATACAGGTGTCATAGAATACAATGAATGTATTCATCCTGAATCACAGTATGTTGTAAAGAATAAAACTTTTGCAGACTGTGAGCAGGGAGGTTACACAGGAGATACTTATTGTGGATTTTGTAATGAAAAGATAGCAGATGGAAAAGAGACAGAGCCGGGAGGACATGCAGAGGCTGTTATTGATGAGAAAACAGTGAAAGAAGCAACATGTACAGAAGAAGGCTACACAGGTGATAAGATTTGCCCTACATGTAAGAAGGTTTTGGAACATGGGAAAACAACTACGGCCAATGGACATACAGAGTCAGAAGAGCTTCGTAAGGTTAGGGAAGCAAGCTGTTATTTAGATGGTTATACAGGTGAAAAATATTGTACAGTTTGTGGAGAAACATTAGAAGCCGGGGATGCCATTACAAAATTAGAACATAAATATGAAGATAATGTATGTAAAAACTGTGGAAGAATTAATAATGCCCAGTTAGATACAACATATACATCAAAGACAACAAATTTATATCCGTTCCAGGTAATACAGTTTAAGGCACCTGAAAATGGAAAGTACAAGTTTTATTGTGAAAATATTAAAAATTGGGATTCATATGGATATTTATTTAAAGAAGAAAACTTTAATGACCAGATTATAATAGACGGAATAGAAAAGTTTAACGCAAAAAAGGCAGATTCAGGTGCAGAAATACCTACGTTGAGTGGTTATTGGCAGTGCGACGATGAACATGGTAAAAATAGCGCACCTGCAATAACAGCAGAATTAGAGAAAGATAAGACGTATTATTTTGTTGTAGGACCTTATTCAACAGCTACAGGTGAATTTAGAATAACAATAACATGTGCTCACGAGAAAACACACATAGAAGGAAGAACTTTTTCGAATTGTATAGTAGGTGGCTATACAGGGGATATAGTCTGTGATACATGTGGAAAAGTTGTGGAACAGGGACAGACTTTGGAACCGGGTGAACATCAGGAAGCAGTATTAGATGTTAAAGATGCAACCTGCTATGTAACGGGTTATACAGGCGATACATATTGTAGTGTTTGTAATATAAAATTAGCAGAGGGAACAGTTATTCCAAAGCTTGAACATGAATATGAAGATAATGTATGTAAAAACTGTGGAAGAATTAATAATGCCCAGTTAGATACAACATATACATCAAAGACAACAAATTTATATCCGTTCCAGGTAATACAGTTTAAGGCACCTGAAAATGGAAAGTACAAGTTTCATTGTGAAAATATTACAGTTTGGGATTCATATGGCTATTTATTTAAAGAAGAAAACTTTAATGATCAGGTTATAATAGACGGAATAGAAAAGTTTAACGCAAAAATGGAGAATAATGCTGGAGACGATCCTAGATTAAAAGGTTATTGGGATACTAACGATGATGATGGCGTAGGCTCGGCACCTGAAATAACAGCAGAATTAGAGAAAGATAAGATATATTATTTTGTTGTAGGACCTTATTCAACAGCTACAGGTGAATTTAGTATAACAATAACATGTACTCATGAGAAAACACACAGGGAAGGAAGAACACTTTCAGACTGTACAGAGGGTGGTTACACAGGTGATGTTATTTGTGATACATGTGGAAAACTTGTGGAACAGGGACAGACTTTGGAACCGGGTGAACATACAGTTGAGGTTGTGGATGCCAGAGAAGCAAATTGTTATATCGAAGGAAAAACAGGTGAAGAAAAATGTTCAGTATGTGATAAAGTATTAAAAGAAAATAAGGTAATACCAAAGCTCGAACATAAATATGAAAATAATATTTGCAAAAATTGTGGAAGAATAGAGAATGCTAAAAAAGGCACAGAATATTCTTCATATATAACAGAAAAATTACCAATTCAGGTAGTAGAATATACTGCACCGGAAACAGAAAAAATTATTTTTGAATGTAACAATACAAGATATTGGAATAGCATCGGATACTTGTTTGACGAAACAAATTATAGCGATGAAATGCTTATGGATGAACTTGAAAAATATTATTCAGGAGATAGCGATTATATAAGCTTTAAAAACTATTTGGCAGAAAATGAGTATGGTGGAGGAACGGGTGCTCCGGCAATTAAGTATAAAGTTCAAAAAGATAAGAAATACTACTTAGTTATAGTGCCTCAAGAAAATGATTATGGAGAATTTACTGTAACAATTGATTGTCCACATGACAGAACACATGTAGAAAATAAAGCAATTAAAACATGTTCAGAAGGTGGTTATACAGGAGATGTTATATGTGATTTATGTGGAAAAGTTGTAAAACATGGTGAAAACATAGAACCTGACAGTGAACATAATTACATTAATTATAAGTCAATTGAACCTACATGTAATGAATATGGTAAACGTTATTTAAAATGTGTGAATTGTGGAAATGAGAAAGTTTTAGAAGATGAAGACGGTGGATATGCAGATCATAGGTATGTCTTAGTTAATAGCGTAAAGGCAACATGTACAACTGACGGATATTTAGGTGACAGTAAATGTAAGTATTGCGGTTTGGAAAATGAAAACCAGCCGGAAAATAAGGTCATAAAGGCATATCATAATATGGATCCGGAAGAAATAGATTCATGTTTGATAAATGATTATAAAAGTGTAGAAGCAACATGTGAGAAAGAAGGCTATACAGGAGATGTATATTGCACAATATGCCATAAAGTTATTAAAGAAGGCAAAACAATTGAGAAATTAGAGCACTCATTTAAAGATGGCAAGTGTATGGAATGTGGCGCTGACGAGGAAGTAGTAAAAAGCGAGAAAGACGGTTACTATGAAATTTCTACATTTGACCAATTAATTACATATTTGAAAAATGTAGAGTCAGGAATCAGCGGAAAACTTATAAATGATATAGAGTTTCCGGAAAATTATGATGATGAAGATGACGTTATTGGAAGAAAAACACTGAAAAATAGTACTTTTGATGGCAATGGTCATAAAATATCAGGAATTAATTCAAATGGAACTCAAACAAAGTTATTCGATGATATTTACGTAAGTGAAATAAAGGATCTTGAAATCGAATGTAAAGAAAAAGAAGATGGCAGAGGTTTGGGCGTCTACCTTGCAGATTCTACTATTGATTCAAAATTTACAAACTGTAGTATTACAGGTAATAGGATTGAAATAGACGGTTATTGTTCAGCTATGATAAGGGAAGCATATGCGAGTGAATTTATACATTGTATAAATAATGCAGACATTATATACAACAATGATACGCAGATAGTGGCAGGATTGGTATGCGAGGCAGAGAATTGTATTTTTGATAAATGTGAAAATAATGGAAATATTGCTGCCACGAAGGCATTTGTAGTTGGTGGTATTATTGCTCAAGCTAAAAATTGTATTATAAAAGACTGTATTAACAGAGGTGACATTACAACTTATGGTTATACAGCAGGAATTGTTGCAGGAGTTACTAATACAGATAATAGACCATGTACAACATCAATAACAGGATGTACAAATGAAGGCAAAGTGGGAAGTATAGCAAAGGGTAATCATACTTATACAGCAGGAATATGTATTATATATAATGGGTCTAATGGATCAACATATGCCGATGAATTAATTATAAATAATTGTGTTAATAACGGTGAAATTGAAGGAGATACAGTAGCAGGAATAATTGGTAACAGTTCTGGAAATTTGAAATTATCAGACTGCGAAAATAACGGTGCCATTAATGGACGATATAGTGCAGGCGGAATCGCACAATGTATAGAAAATAAAAATAGTAATGAGGCTGAAGTAAGCAACTGTATTAATAATGGTAATGTATTTGGTGGCGAAGAAGCAGCAGGAATAATTGATTATGCGGAAGGTATAACTGTTACAAACTGTATAAATAACGGAAATATTTCATCAAATGGTTATGTAGGCGGAATATTTAGTTATACTTCTTCTGTAAAAGGAACAGGACTTGTTAACAATGGTAAAATAAGTGGTTTGGAAGATATTGGTGGAATCAGCGCATATGATGAAGGCAATTCAATATTTAGCAAGTTATATAATACAGGTGTAATTGATGAGGAAAACATAGGTGCTCAAGTAAGTAATCTTGTTAAATTGGGAGAAAGTTCAACAGGCGAGGAACTTGAAGAAGAGCATAAGCATGATTATGTTGCATTATCAACAGTAACAAAGGCAACAACTGAAAAAGACGGTTACATAGAAAAAAGATGTAAATGCGGTCAGACAGAAAAACAGCCTATAAAACAGATTAAGAGTGTTGATATTTCAAATACAAAATTTGAATATACAGGAAACAGCATTACTCCAACAGTAACTGTAAATGATACAGATGACAAGGTGATTTCATCTGAATACTACACAGTAACTTACAGAAACAAAGCAACAGGCAAGGCAGTAAATGAAGTAAAGGAAGTTGGAACATACGAAGTAGTTGTAACTTTCAAGGACTTATATGAAGGTCAGGTTGTAAAACAGATTGTTGTTGAAATAACAAATAAGCCATCAAATCCAAAAACTGACAATCCTAATGCTGGAGGTAAGGTATCCGCAAAAGTAACAAAACCTGCAAAGGTTAAAGGTGTTTCTGCAAAGAACAATAAGAAGAAATCATTAACAGTAAAATGGAGAAAAGTAAATGGCGTAAAAGGCTATCAGCTTAGATATGCAACAAACAAGAAAATGAAAAAGGCCAAAATAATAACAATTACAAAAAACAAACTTGTAATCAAAAAATTGGCAAAGAAGAAATACTACATTCAGGTTTGTGCATACAAAGTAGGCGGTAACGGAAAGAAAGTCAAAGGAAAATGGAGTTCAAAGAAAGCTATAAAAGTTAAGAAATAACAAGTTAGAGAAACAGTAAAGTTAGAGAATTATTTAAGTTAGATAATCAGTAAAGCTAGAGAAATAGTAGAGTTAGATAATTATTTAAGTTTACCTAAACGGGGCGCTGTGTCGATGAAGCAATATCGATACAGCGCCTTAATAGTTGGAGAGGATGGAATTTTTTTGTTATAATAAATGAATAAATATGCAGTTAAAGTATTGCCAAATAGGATGAAAAAAACTATAATTTTTTTGGTGAAAAATTTTAAAAGACTATGTTAGTTGGTGAAAACCAGAGAGAAGATTAAGTAAAAAATATTAGAGGAGAGACTGAAATGAAAACAAGAATTGGTATTTTAGGTTATGGTAATCTTGGAAAAGGTGTTGAATGCGCAGTTAAAGAAGCTAATGATATGGAATTAGTTGCTGTATTTACAAGAAGAGATCCTAAGAATGTAACTATTTTAACAGAAAATGTTCCGGTATGTCATATTGATGAAGCAGCAGACTGGAAAGACAAGATAGATGTTATGATTTTATGTGGTGGTAGTGCTACAGATCTTCCTGTACAGACTCCACAGTTTGCTTCAATGTTTAACGTAATTGACAGTTTTGATACTCACGCAAGAATACCTGAACATTTTGCAGCAGTAGATAAGGCTGCAAAGGAAGCTGGAAAAGTAGCAGTTATTTCAGTTGGTTGGGATCCGGGAATGTTCTCACTTAACAGAGTTTATGCTAATGCAATTCTTCCAGATGGAAAAGATTATACATTCTGGGGCAAAGGTGTAAGCCAGGGACATTCAGATGCAATTCGTAGAATCAAAGGCGTTAAGAATGCAAAGCAGTACACAATCCCTGTTGAAAGTGCTTTGGAAAGAGTTAGATCAGGTGAAAATCCTGAACTTACAACAAGAGAAAAACATGAAAGAGAATGTTTTGTTGTATTAGAAGAAGGTGCAGATGCTGCAACAGTAGAGAAAGAAATCAAAGAAATGCCTAACTATTTCTCAGACTACAATACAACAGTTCATTTCATTACTGAAGAAGAATTAGAAAAGAACCACAGCGGAATGGCTCACGGTGGTTTTGTAATTCGTTCAGGAAAAACAGGAATGAACAAAGAACATAATCACATTATCGAATATAGCTTAAAGTTAGATTCAAACCCTGAATTTACAACAAGTGTATTAATCGCTTATGCAAGAGCTGCAAAACGTCTTTATGATGAAGGTCAGAAAGGCTGCAAGACAGTATTAGATATTGCACCTGCATACTTAACAGAAATGAGCGATGAAGATTTAAGAGCACATTTATTATAAGAAGTAGATAGGATACAAATATTGAAGATTGAAAGTATTGAATTGTAGAGTAGTTGATTCAAAATTAAATTTGTATAATTGAATATTTGAAATAAAAAGGTCTGGTAGAAATATCGGACCTTATTTATTTTTGAAAAAGTGAGCAATACTTCTGGAAAGTGAGCAACACTTCTGGAAAAGTGAAAAGTACCCCGAAAAAAGAGAATAAAAAAGCACTCCGAAAAGCATTTTTGCCATATCGGGGTACTTTCTGTGTCATTTAAGCTACACTACAGCGGACTTTTTCTCTTCCCGTTCATAAAACTTAGCACTTTCTTTTTCGTAGCCTTGTCTTTTATTGGCGCAGGCTGCCAGTTGTTTGTATCTCCGGTGTAAACGTAACATGGAATTATGTCGCCTGTTTCCTCTGATATTTTATTATTTGAATCAAGTGTTATTGTGTGCTGGTATATAATTGTGCGGTTTTCGGGATGACGATTGCCACCGAAAATAAAGTTGCCCATTGAATAAATAATTGTTTTGTTTTTGTATTTCTCTAATGGCTGTAGCACGTGTGGGTGGTCACCGATTATCAGGTCGGCACCGGAATCAATTAAAGTATGACAGGCGTTAACCTTCCAGCTTTCAGGCTCGTGAAGCCCTTCAGTTCCACCGTGGAAATAAATAATCTGATAGTCACTTTTCTTCTTCGCTTTTTTCAGGGCAGACTGAATTGTAGGTAAAACATAATCGCCATACATAGATACACAAATTACAGCAATTTTAAAATCATGCTTTTCAAAATAAACAATCTTACCTTCCTCGCCCCATTTAACGTTAGCAGCATCTAAAGCTTTTCTTGTGTCTTCATGTCCCTCCAAGCCGTAATCATTAATATGATTATTTGAAATAGAAACCATATCAATTCCACCGGCTGATAGGATTTTTGCATTTTTTGCAGGTGACTTAAACCAAAAAGCACGGACGTTAGGATCTGCATATTGTCCCTTGTCGCTAACTTTCAACTTCTTGCTGTCTGAATAAACATTTTCGCAGTCAGCAATTGTAAAGTCATCATTTAAGAAATAAGAGTTAACTTTCTCTAAAAAATATGAAGGATTCTTAGCCTTTGCAACGTCATTAAAACAATTCTCATAAGAAGTATTTTCGTCTGTTGCACAGAGACAATCCCCAACAAAACTTAACTTAATAGTATTAGCAGGAGCGGTTGTTGCAACAGTACTTGAATCTTTAGTAGTGGTTTGTCCTGAACTTGAAGATTTGCTTTCATCGGATGAATTGCCTGTGTTGCTTCCGATTGATTTTGAATCGCCATTATTTTGAACTGGGTTTCCTAAAGCGTTTTGCTTTAAATTATCATTCTGACGTTCTGTTTCTTTCTGGCCCAAAACATTAGTTGCCGTATCCATAGGTTTAACCGAAAGGTTAAAAAATATTGCCACGGTTATAACCGACAGTATTATGGGCAAAATTACTATAATATTTTTTTTCATTTTCTCTCCATTCTTCTATAATTATGTAGAATAAATTTGAGGGTGTTTATAGAAAATATACAAAACCCAACCTTAGAATTTATTGTACCATATGAGTCGTTAAGATGAAAAAGAAAAAACAATAAAAAAGAAGATAAAATATATACAAGGAATAAATAAGTGTGATAAAATTATCGAAGTTGAAATTTAAGGGAGAAATCATATGTCAAAATACGTATTAGAAGTTTGTGTTGATTCAGTAGAATCAGCAATTTCCGCATATAATGGAGGAGCAACAAGAATTGAGTTATGCTCAAATCTTGTTATAGGAGGAACAACTCCGGATTTAGAATTGTTTAAAACTATTAGAAACCATATTCAGATTCCAATTAACGTAATGATACGTCCTCGTTACGGTGATTTTTGCTACACAGAATATGAACACGAAATTATGTGCAGACAGGTGGAAAACTTTAAAAACGAAGGTGCGGATGCAGTTGTAATTGGGAGTTTAAATATTGACGGAACATTAAATGAAAAGCAGATGAAAGAACTTATTAAAGAGGCAGGTCAGTGTAAAATTACGCTTCATAGAGCTTTCGATATGTGTAAGGATTATTTTCAAACAATGGAAGAAGCCATAAAACTTGGTGTGGATACGATTTTAACTTCAGGAGGAAAACAGAACTGCATTGTAGGTGCTGAAACCATTAGAACTTTGGTTGAACAGGCGGAAGGAAGAATAGAAATATTAGTTGGTGCAGGTGTAAGTCAAAATAATATTGCAGAACTGATTAAGAGAACAAAAACCAAAAGCTTTCATATGTCGGGAAAAACAATTATAGAGAGCACAATGAAATATAGAAATCCAGACGTTTTTATGGGACTTCCGGGAATTAGTGAGTATAAAAAATATCAAACAGATGAAAAAATTATAAAACAGGTAGTAGAAATACTACAAAGAAATATAGAGTCCAAAACACAGATTCAGAAATAAAAATTTTAATTTAAGAAAATTAATATAATCTGAAAACTAAAAAGTAACTTGCAGGAAAATGCAAAAGAAGGAGGAAAAAATGTATTCAGCATTATTAGCAATTATTTATTTAGCATTTATAAGTTTAGGTTTGCCTGATACTCTGTTGGGTTCAGCGTGGCCACAGATGCATATCGAACTTAATGCATCATTGTCTTCAGCAGGAATTATAACAATGATTATATCCCTTGGGACGGTTATATCAAGTTTGCTTTCGGACAGATTAAACATTAAGCTTGGAACAGGAAAAGTCACGGCTATTAGTGTATTAATGACAGCAGTAGCATTGCTTGGATTTTCACTATCACATAGTTTCATAATATTATGTGTGCTTGCAGTACCATATGGATTAGGTGCAGGAGCTGTAGATGCGGCATTAAATAATTATGTTGCACTACATTATTCCTCAAAACATATGAGCTGGCTTCACTGTTTCTGGGGAGTTGGCGCGTCAATAGGACCATATATTATAGGAACATGTATGGCTCACGGTTTAGGCTGGCGTGGTGGTTACAGTGTTATTTCAGTAATTCAGTTTACACTTACAGCAGCATTATTTATAACATTGCCATTATGGAAAAAAGTAGAAAACAGCGAAAACAATGTAAGCAATGAAAATAACGAAAGAACTCAGGAAGAGCCACAGGAGAGAAAAGCTAAATCATTATCAGAAGTATTACATATTAAAGGGGTAATCTACATTTTATTTGCATTCTTCTGCTATAGTGCAGTTGAGCAGACAACAACATTGTGGTGTGCAAGCTATCTTGTATTAAATAGAAGCATTGACAGCAACACAGCAGCCAAGTTTGCAGCATTATTCTACATAGGAATTACATTTGGACGTTTCCTGTGCGGATTTATTGCAGACAAGTTAGGCGACAAGAATATGATAAGACTTGGAATTATAATAATTGTGGCAGGTATTGTAATGTTATTTATGCCAATACTGGGTTCAGCCATTGCTTTGGCAGGACTTATAACAATAGGTCTTGGTTGTGCACCAATATATCCGTCAATTATTCATTCAACACCATTTAACTTTGGTGCGGATAATTCACAGGCGGTTATCGGAATACAGATGGCATTTGCTTATGTGGGAACAACATTTATGCCACCATTATTCGGACTTATTGCCCAGTATATTAACATAGGATTATTCCCGGTATATATTTTAATATTTACTGCAATAATGTTTATAACATCAGAGGCATTAAATAATATTAATAAAAATAAAGCTTATAAATAAAAACTTTAATAAAACTAAAACAATAAAAACTTATAATTACAAATAAAAGAAAAACAAAATTTCACTTGAGGGGAAAACTTAAATAAATCTTAAGAAATATATTCATAAATATTAGGTCTTTTAAGATAACATTACGATATCAGAAAAAAGAGATTAAGTTAATTGACAGAAAACATGTCAGGACCAATAAGTTTATGAATAAAAAAAGGTGATGAAAATCACGATTATAGGGGAGTGAAGAAAATGAATAATAACAAAAAAAGTCAGGTTAGAAATATATTAGGATTTGTATCAATCTATACTTTTATATTTTTGTGCCTGGCTTTTGTATTGGACAGAATTTTTGATTCGGAGGGAAAAACATTTATATGGAGCATTGATGGGCTTTTTCAGCATGTGATTGCCCTGAAATACATAAGACAATACATAATTAATCTGTTTACCAAGGGCAGTTTTCCAATGGTTGATTTTAATCTTGGACAGGGATTTGATGTAATTGGAACTCTTAATTATTATGGCTTTGGCGATCCGATTACAATTTTTACAGTTCTTTTTCCTGAGAATGAAATGGAATTAATGTATGAAGTTTTGATTTTTATAAGAATGTATTTGGGCGGCTTGTTTGTGGCATATCTTTTAATAACATTGGGAAAAACAAAAACATCAACAATACTTCCTGCCTGCATTTTGTACCCGTTTTGCAATTATGCACTTTTGGGAGGCATAAGACATCCTATGTTCTTTAACGGAATAATGTATCTGCCACTTCTTATTGCAGCAGTGGAAAGGGTAATAGCAAAGAAAAAAATAGGACTTTTGGTAGCTGTTGTAAGTATAGCTTTTATTAATAATTATTATTTTATGTATATTAATACGGTTATGGCGACAATTTATTTCTTTGTAAGACAGATTGGAAGCTATAGGGCTAAAGGTATAAAAGAACTTGCAGGAAGCATTGGAAGAATTGTGATTTCATATATATGGGGAACTTGTATGGGCGCAATGCTTTTGATTCCCTCAGTTTATGCATTCCTTAATAATGTAAGAACAACCACAAAGATTGCTATACCGGATACTTTTTTTGGAGATGACTATTATGAGAAATTTCTAAAGAACTTTATAATAACAGACAATGATATGAATATGTTTACAATTCCGGGAATTGGAATTCTTGGAGTAATCGCCATAGTAGTTCTTTTGATTTTCAGAAAAAACAGTGACAAAAAAATACTCACATTATTTGCAATAATGTTTATTATGCTATTATTCCCAATGGTAGGAAAAATGATGAACGGCTTTTCATATGTAACAATGCGATTTAGCTACGGAATGGCACTGATTCTTTCGATGGCAGTTGCTTTTGCCATAGATGATTTAAGAAGCATAAGCATATTAGATAAGAAAAATCTTATTAAATTAAAACAACAAAAAGTAAAGCAGTTCCTTCCATATTTAGTAACATTAGCGTCCATAATTACAATAGTTATTAACATGAATATGATTTTTGGTGAAAATTATTCATATAATAGCAAGGATTATGTTAATAAAGGCACCCTTGAAAAAGAAATGAACACAGCTGACGTGAAAATGATTAAGTCTATTAAAGATGATAGTTTTTATAGAACTGAGCGACTTAGAAGTAGGAGTAACAAGTCTGCTTATTGCGGTTTCAATCAGACCGGTTTCTATTACAGTATTATTCCGGGGAAAATGACAGATATGTATGTGTCAACCTGCCTTTCGGACTGCTACAGGTCATATGTTATAAAAGGGTTGGAGAATAGAATCGGAATGCTTGCGCTGGCAAGTACCAAATATTATGTGAACTACGGTGGAAAGGCGCCTTATGGTTTTGAAAAAATAAAAGAAGAAACAATAGATGGCAGGAAAGTCTGCCTTTATGAAAACAAAAACTACTTGCCACTTGGAGTAACATATTCAAGCTATATGACAAGAACAGATTATGACAAATTAAATCCTATAGAAAGAGAAGTGGCACTGCTTAACAGTTCAGTTGTAGATAATAGGATTGAAGAAAAAATTTTTGAAAATAGCAAAACAAAAACAGAAAGCGAAAATAACAAAGCAACAAGTGATAACAACAATACAGAAATAAAAAATAACCAAAACGTAACAGGTGTCTACACTTCTGAAATGAAAATTAACAATGAGAAAAATATTGATGCAGGAAAAAGTTACTTAAAAACAAAATACGGTGGAGCTTTGGAATATAATTTTAATGGGTTAAAAGACAGCCTTACTTATATTGTTTTTAAGGGAGTTCATGTTAAGGATACAGATCAGGGTGACACGGCAGCAGAATACAAAAGTGATGGCAACACAGGAAATCTTAGAGTTATAGGAGATTACTCTGACGGATATTATTACAAAGAAGCCAGTGTTTTTAATATGGGATATTCTAAGGAAAACCAGAACCACGTAGATATTAAATTTAACAGCAACAGAAAATACACTTTCAAAGACGTTTATGCAGCAATGGTACCCGCAAGTAATTATGATAATGCTGCAGCAAACTTAAAGAAAGAAGCGCTTGAAAATGTTAAGCTGTCTGACAATCATATAAGTGGCAACATTAAAGTAAGTCAGGACAAAATACTTCAACTATCAATTCCGTACAGCAAAGGCTACAAGATTTATGTTGACGGGAAAAAGACAGAAACTTTCAACTCAGGAATAGGATATATTGGGGCAAAAGTCTTAAAGGGAAGACACACTATTAATGTTACATACAAAAGCCCCGGAATAGTTGCAGGAGCGATGTTAACTATAATAAGTACACTGTTTTGGGCTTTTTATGTAATTAGAATTGAAAGAGTCAGGGAACAATAATACTAGAAAGTGCAAAAAAAGCCCTAAATTAATACCACAAAACTATGTACATAATTAAAAAAAGTATGTATTATTAAAGACGCGACAGTTAAGGCTGTCGCGTTTTGTGGAAAGAAGGGTGAAAATTATGAAATATATGAGACAATTTGGGATTATTATGTTAGTAACCTGTATAGGTGAAATTCTAAAATATTTAATTCCGTTGGCAATACCGTCAAGTATTTATGGATTGTGTCTGATGATGGTTTTGCTTGTGACAGGCATTGTGAAAGTAGACGATGTAAAAGAGTCAGGAACTTTTCTAATAGAAATAATGCCTTTAATGTTTATTGCATCGGGAGTAGGAATAGTTGTTTATTGGAAACAGCTTAAAACCATGCTTGTTCCACTTATAATTATTACTTTTGTGTCAACAGTCCTTGTAATGGCTGTGTCAGGAAAAGTAACCCAGTATGTGATAAAGAGGAGAAAAAAACATGAATCAGATGATAATTAATTCTACAACAATAGGTGTAGTAATAAGTGTAATGGGATACGAGTTAGGCTTATTATTAAAAAGAAAATTTAAGTCAGCTATTTTTAACCCACTTTTAATTTCAATAATATTTGTAATATGCTGTCTGCTTTTGTTTAGGGTAGATTATAATAATTACAACAAAAGCGCACAGTATTTAAGTTATCTTTTAACACCGGCAACAGTATGTCTTGCAATACCTTTGTATCAGCAGATTAAATTACTTAAAGAGAATATGGTAGCAATATTTGCAGGCATAATTTCAGGTGTACTTACAAGTTTGGTTTGCATATTTGTATTTGCTTTAATATTTAATTTCGGTCATGAAGAATATGTAACAATGTTGCCTAAGTCCATTACAACAGCAATTGGAATGGGAATTTCAGAAGAACTTGGTGGATATGTTACAATTACAGTTGCGGTAATAATCATTACAGGAGTTCTTGGTAACATATGTGGTGAGGCAGTTTGCAAAATATTTAAAATAACAAATCCTGTGGCAAAGGGAATAGCTCTGGGAACGTCTTCCCATGCCATTGGTACTGCAAAAGCAATGGAAATGGGCGAGATTGAAGGGGCAATGAGCAGCCTTTCAATAGTAATAGCAGGAATTTGCACAATGGTAGGAGCATCTGTTTTTGCAAATTTTATATAAAGAGTTATAATAATGGCGGACAGATTTTTATTTAATAAGAAATTAATTTGGAAATTCTATTAAGCAAAAATCCCACCGAGGATTGAAGAGGTGCGGATAGGAGGCATATTATGATAATTACAATTGCAAGACAATGTGGTTGCGGCGGACATGAAGTTGCAAGAATATTGGCTAATAAACTTGGCATGGAACTTTTTGACAAAAAGAAATTGCTTGAAGAAGCAAAGCAGCTAGGACAGGCTGAAGAACACAGTAATTTTTTTAATGAAGTACCTATTAATAGTCTTTTATATGGAATAGCAATGGGGTTTGGAAATACGAAGCCAATGGATAGGTCATTAAAACTTGTTAAGGCTATTACCGAAAACAAAGACGCCATAATTATTGGAAGATGTGCTAATATAATATACAAAGATAGCAAGGATGTTACATCAGTATATCTTTTTGCGGACAAAGAATTTAGAATAAAACATCTTATGGAAAGAGACGGAATTTCAGAAAAAGAGGCAGAAAAGTATATAAAAGAAGTTGACGAGAAAAGAACATCTTTCCATAAATACTGCACTGACACAGTGTGGGGAGATGCAAAAGAATATCAGCTTTGTCTTGATACAGGTAAGATTGGTTTTGAAAAGACGGCAGAGTTTATTATGAATTATATTAATGCAAAAAAAGAATCCTAAAAATTTGAAAATGAAAAAAATATATAAATAATTATACGATAATATTAGAAATGATTATAGGAGTTGATTATTATGAAACAGACAAGGCAGATGTCAGAGACTATAAAACTTGGAATACTTCTTGCATTTTCAGGTGGATTTATGGATGCGTACTCTTACATACAGAGGGATCAGGTTTTTGCAAATGCCCAGACAGGAAACATGTTGCTGTTTGGTGTAAATTTGTCAGAGGGAAATCTCAGGGGAGCGCTTCATTACTTCTTCCCGGTTTTTGCTTTTGCAATAGGAATTGCCATAGCAGAGCTTGTTCGTGCCAAAGAAAGAGACCTTTTACATTGGAGACAGGTGGCTGTTTTATTTGAGGGAATTATACTTGTGGGCGTAGCTTTTATTCCACTTGACATGAACCTTATAGCCAACTCACTTACATCTTTTGCCTGCGGAATACAGGTTGAAAGTTTTAGAAAAATCAGAGGTAACGGAATTGCCACAACTATGTGTATAGGAAATTTGAGAAGTGGTACACAGAACCTTTGTAATTTCATTCGCAAAAAAGATAAGGAAGATTTTAAGAAAGCAGTATTATATTATGGAATTATTGTATGCTTCGTAACCGGGGCAGTAATCGGTAACTTCTTTATACATATGTTACACGAAAGAGCAATTCTTTGTTGCTCAGTAATTTTATTCTTTGCTTTCTTCTTAATGTTTATTGATTATGAAAAAGATGACGCTAGAGCAATTTAAGGAACAGTTTAATATAAAACTAAATAATCAACAGTTAAAAGCAGTGCAGTCGGTTCAAAATCCTACACTGCTTTTAGCAGTTCCGGGCAGTGGAAAGACAACGGTTCTTGTTACAAGACTGGGGTATATGATTTATTGTCTTGGAATAGAGCCTGAATCAATTCTCACTGTTACATATACAGTTGCGGCAACTAACTACATGAGACAGAGATTTGAAACAATGTTTGGTGAACAGCTGGCGGCAAGACTTGAGTTTAGAACAATTAACGGAATTTGTTCAAAAATAATTAACTATTACGGAAATTGCATCGGCAGAAAGGCTTTCGACCTGATTACGGAAGAAGGCTTTAAATCTAAAATATTGTCTTTGATTTATCAGAAAGAACTTAACGAATATCCGTCGGAAAATGACTTGCAGACAGTTATTACCCTGATTACATACATAAAAAACATGATGCTTTCAAATGAAGAAATTGAAAGCCTTGGCAAGAAGGAAAACCTGCCACTTGCTGAAATTTACAAGGCATATTGTGGGGAACTTCGCAGACAGTCATTAATGGATTATGACGACCAAATGGTTTATGCCTACACAATGCTAAAGACCACACCACAGGTTTTGGAATATTTTCAAAATATGTACCAATATATTTGCGTGGACGAAGCACAGGATACATCAAAAATCCAGCACAAAATTATTGAAATACTTGCAATGAAAAATAAGAAGCTGTTTATGGTTGGGGATGAGGATCAGAGTATTTACGGATTTAGGGCGGCTTATCCGGAAGCATTGCTTTCTTTTGAGTCAACTTATCCTGAAGGAAAAATTCTTCTAATGGAAGAAAACTTTAGGTCTGACGGAGCAATTGTAAGTGCAGCAGACAGATTTATTCAGAAAAACAAATTAAGACACAAGAAAAATATGAAAGCTTCAAGGGGTATGGCAAAAGATATTCGACTTATTGAAGTAAAAACAAGAAAGTCTCAGTATAGCTATTTAACAAAGGTGGCAGAAAACTGCAACGTGGATACGGCAGTTTTGTACAGAGATAATGAAAGCATAATTCCAGTTGTGGATATGCTTGAGAGAAGTGGCATTGATTACAAAATCAAAAACGCTGACCTGACGTTTTTCAATCACAAAATAGTTACAGACATAAAAAACATAATAAGATTTGCAGAAAATCCAAAGGATACGGAAATCTTTATGCAGATATATTTTAAAATCGGAACATATTTAAGCAAAATGGGAGCAATTGAAGCCTGCCGTATAAGTGAAGAAAAAGGCATTCCCGTAATTGACAGTGCATTAAGATATGGAAGAATCCCAAAAGGCACGGAGAAAAGTCTAAAGGCAATGAAGACTCATATAGAAAGCATTTTAGAAGAGTCGGCCTACAAAGCAGTTTATAGAATTGTTAATTTCATGGGCTATTCTGCTTATCTTGAAAGAGCAAAAATAAAAGATGGCAAGATAAGTATTCTCCAGGCTTTGGCAGCAAATGAGAAAACACCGGAAGATTTTCTAAATCGTCTTGATGAACTGGCAATGATTATAAAGAATAAAAAGAACAATTATGATTGCAAATTTACTTTGTCTACAATTCACTCAAGCAAAGGTTTGGAGTACGATACGGTATACATAATGGATGTAAAGGACGGAGTTTTTCCTGAAAAAGTGGTTGCCAACAGAAAGAAAGCCACAGATGAGGAAATAAAAACTTACGAGGAAGAGCGAAGACTTTATTACGTGGCAGTTACAAGAGCAAAAAATCAGTTGTGCATATTTGACTTTAAGGACAGCTCAACTTTCAACAACCAGTTGCTTGGCATAAATGTTAAAAGCAGTGCCGACAAAACTAAGTTTCAAAAATCGGGGAAAAAGGGTATAATAGCTACAGACAGGAAGACCTCCAAAGCAATAGAAATGCTAAGGTCAAAATCTTATCTAAGATAATTGGAAAATCTTTAATTAATAATTAGAAATAAATGATTCAAAAACTAATTAGGAATCTATGGTTTCAAAAATAATCAGGAATCATTTTGAAAATAAAAATTACGAATGGAGTAAATATGAATAAAGATAATTCAAAAGTGGACAAGGGACTGCAGGGCAATGAAAAAATCGAAGAAGCCATTGCCACACTTCAAAGTCAGTCTACACCTGAACTGTTGGCGCACGCACTTACAGTTATCAGAAGAAGAATGAAAGAACAGGGACAGCTTATTATTGCAGTTGAACCTTCACCATTAAGCAATGAAATGAACGTTCAGGCAGTAAAAACATCAGACGGAAAAAACTGGTGGGTTGCTTTTACAGGTTTTGATGAAGAGTTAAAAGGTGGCGACAGTGTAAAATCTACTTTTTTAACAGATATGGATAAGCTTTTTCAATCAGCATTAACAGTGGATGAAATTGAGGGTGTAATAATCAATCCTTGGAATAGAACAATAATGTTAAACAAGAGATTGATAAGTATAATCCTTGGAACAGCTGATAATTAGATAAGATTAGCAAGTTAAAACATAATTGCACGGCATATGTGGGATAAGACCTTAGACAATGTAATCTAAATAATAAAGAAGAAACGGAGAAAAGTATGAATGCAATAATTAACAAAACAGGAAATGTAATTCAAAAAATAATATGGGTAATCCTTGTGGCAATGTTTGGGATTCTATCAATTTTTAATATTTTTGGAACAACAAAAATTGATATAAAAGTTAACGATTACAAGGAATATGCAGAGTATAGCCTTAACAATATTCTTATGATAATTTTGTATGTGGTAACTATTTTTGCAATTCTGTATATTATTGACAGATATACAAAATTACTAAAAATGGATACAAAGAAGTTTGCCAATATTGCAACAATATATGTTATTGCAATTGGAATCGCATACATAGTTATGGCAAGGGCATACCCTATAAGTGACCAAAGTGTTGTTCAGAGAATTGCATCAAGTTTTCTTGATGGAGATTACAGCGAGCTTACAGGTGAAGGATATTTGGTAGCATATCCGCAACAGCTTGGAATAATCGGCATTATTCAAATTATTTATTACATATTCGGAAAAGATAATTACATCGCAATAATGCTTTTTAATGTTCTTGCAATGGCAGGAATTTTCAATATGCTATATAAGATTCTAACCAAAATGACAGATAATATTAGAATCCACAATCTGTATTGGGTTATGGTCTTTGGATGTTTCCCATTGATTTTCTATAGCTTCTTTGTGTACGGAACAATATTTGGACTATTCTTCTCATTAGTAGGCTTCTATAATCTTATCCTTGCAAAAGAAAATGGAAAAATCCTTAATTTTGTAATAAGTTTTCTGGCTTTCTGCATGGGAACAATAAGCAAAAGCAATTGTTTGATTTTTGTAATTGCAGCAGTTTTGGTTACTTTATTTTATGGAATAAAAGAACAAAAATTAAAATATGTAGTTTTCTCAATAATCTTAATGGGAGCGTTGATGGCGCCTAAATGTGTAAATCTGTATTATGCAAAAAAGGCTAATGTAACTATTTCAAAAGGCGTTCCGGCGAAATGCTTTATAGCCATGGGATTGCAGAAGGGTACAAAAGAGTTAGGTTGCGGTGTTGATGGCTGGTACAACGCTTATAATTTGACAACTTTTATAAACGCAGGTCGTGACAGTGAAAAAGCGTCAGAAATAGCGGGAGAAAACATAAGTGAACGACTAAGTGAGTTTAAAAGCAAACCATTAGAGTTTGTGGATTTCGCAAAAAATAAAATCACAACACAGTGGTGCGAACCAACATTCCAAACTTTCTGGATGCTTCAGGCAATGGATAATCACGCAGAATGGTCAAAGGTAGCTGAAAGTATAGAAAAGGGAAAAGCAAACAAAATCATATTCGTAATAATGAAACTATATCTTATATTTATCTGGCTTGGAAACCTTGCATACCTTATAGCAAAAAGAAAACAGCTTACCATCTGGAACCTGTTACTACAGGTGGCAGTACTTGGAGGCTTCATATTCCATTTCCTGTGGGAAGGCAAGGCACTGTATATTATGCCGTACTATGTGATTTCCTTTGTGGCAGGAGTGCAGGGGATGTATATGTTATATGAGAAGATAAAAATAGAAACTTTAAATATACAGGAACAAAATAAAAAGGCTGTGAGTGAGGTGAACCACAAAAGTTAGACTTCAATTAGTCTAAAAAACCAACACTTTCATTAATTAATTGAACACTTTACTTTATTAATAAAGGAAAAACAAGGCGATTTCAGTTGAATTTACAACGAAAATATGTATAATATCATATTAGGGAACTTTGTTTTTTAGTTCCACAAGGTTGATATAAGAGCCGGCGCAAGCAGGTGTTCATTATATTACTATATTTAAAGAAAAGAGGTTTAAATAAGATGGCAGAAATCAATTTAAGCAAGTATGGTATCACAGGTACAACAGAAATCGTGTACAATCCTTCATATGAAAAATTATTTGAAGAAGAAACAAAACCAGAACTTGAAGGTTACGAAAAAGGACAGGAAAGCGAACTTGGTGCTGTTAACGTTATGACTGGTATTTATACAGGTCGTTCACCAAAAGATAAATTTATCGTTGAAGACGAAAATTCAAAAGACACAGTATGGTGGACAACAGATGAATACAAGAATGATAACCACAAGGCAAGCAAGGAAGCTTGGGCTGCTGTAAAGGATCTTGCTATTAAAGAACTTTCAAATAAGAAACTTTATGTAGTAGATGCTTTCTGTGGAGCAAACAAAGACACACGTATGGCAATCCGTTTCATCGTTGAAGTTGCTTGGCAGGCTCATTTTGTAACAAATATGTTTATTAAGCCAACAGAAGAAGAACTTAAAGACTTCGAACCAGACTTTGTTGTATACAATGCTTCAAAGGCTAAGGTTGAAAACTATAAAGAATTAGGACTTAACTCAGAAACAGCAGTTGTGTTCAACATCACAAGCCGTGAACAGGTTATCGTTAATACATGGTACGGCGGAGAAATGAAGAAGGGTATGTTCTCAATGATGAACTACTTCCTTCCACTTAAGGGAATTGCTTCAATGCACTGCTCAGCTAACACTGATTTAAACGGTGAAAACACAGCAATCTTCTTCGGTCTTTCAGGAACAGGTAAGACAACACTTTCAACAGATCCTAAGCGTTTACTTATCGGTGATGATGAACATGGTTGGGATGACAACGGCGTATTCAACTTTGAAGGTGGATGCTACGCTAAGGTTATCAACTTAGATAAAGAATCAGAACCAGATATCTACAATGCAATCAGACGTGACGCTCTTCTTGAGAACGTAACACTTGATGCTGAAGGAAAGATTGATTTTGCAGATAAGAGTGTAACAGAAAATACTCGTGTATCTTACCCAATCAATCATATCAAAAACATTGTAAGACCTATTTCATCTGCACCAGCAGCTAAGAACGTTATCTTCTTATCAGCAGATGCATTTGGAGTATTACCACCAGTATCAATCCTTACAGAAGCTCAGACACAGTACTACTTCTTATCAGGATTTACAGCAAAACTTGCTGGTACAGAACGTGGAATTACAGAACCTACACCAACATTCTCAGCATGTTTCGGACAGGCTTTCTTAGAGCTTCATCCAACAAAATACGCTGAAGAATTAGTTAAGAAGATGGAAAAGAATGGAGCTAAGGCTTACTTAGTTAACACAGGATGGAATGGTACAGGAAAGCGTATCTCAATTAAGGATACACGTGGTATCATCGATGCTATCTTAAACGGTGACATCTTAAATGCACCAACAAAGCAGATTCCATACTTCAATTTTGAAGTTCCAACAGAACTTACAGGTGTTGATACAGGAATCCTTGATCCTAGAGATACTTACGCTGATGCTTCAGAATGGGAAGCTAAGGCTAAGGACTTAGCTGAAAGATTCATCAAGAACTTTGCTAAGTATGAAGGAAATGAAGCTGGTAAGGCTTTAGTTTCAGCAGGACCACAGATCTAATTTAAAGGTCAAAAGACACATATAAGTGTCATATAAATATGTAGAACAATATATGTTTAAATAAAGAACCCGGGTGCATATTTTGTACCCGGGTTTTATACAAGAGGAGAAAGACAATGATACATTTTACTGTCTATGATTTATTATGGATGTTTTTTATATATTCATTTCTGGGATGGCTATTTGAAACAGTATCAGCATCATTAAAACAGAAAAAATTCGCTAACAGAGGTTTGGTTAATGGACCTTTTTGTGTTCTTTATGGAATAACAGCAGTAATAATTACGGTGGGGTTACAGGAATTAACAGGAATCTGGCTATTTTTATTTGCAATGATTTATGCCACTGTAGTTGAGTGGATAGCAGGACATCTTATTGAATTGGCATTTAAAGAACGTTGGTGGGATTACTCCAATGTTAAATGGAATTTTGACGGATACGTATGCGTTCCTGTTTCAGTGTTTTGGGGATTTTTAGGTTATGTTATTGTAAAATGGGGAAATAAGATTACATTAAAAATTCTTACAATTTTGCCGGAACTGTTAATGAACGTCACTTTATTAGTTCTTGTAGGGGTAATGATAGTAGACATATTGGCATCTTATCTTTTGTTAAAAGGAAAAAGCAAAAATTTAAAAAAATGGGAAAGTGCCAATGATAAGATAGACAGCGTTAGGGTAAAACTTGGATGTCCGGCGTGGATGATCATGGTCTCAAAATCGACATTGCTCCAGTCCAGCTTGCTCATGTTAGCAGCCTCCTTCAGTAAAAATCATAAATTGGTTTTTGTAACATCAGATGTCATATCTTATAGGCACAGTCTACACGTTTCCGCTTCTTTTGTCAATTGCACAATTTGACGATACAAAAAGCACTTTTTTGTGGGAAAAATGAATAATTTTTCGTAATCGTTTGCTTCCATTCTCCCCTTTTTTCTTCTTTTTGTATTGGAGAAAACGTTTGGGTACGTTAACAATTCGCAAATAAAATAGTTGTATAATATAGCCGAACATGATATAGTAATAATTGAAAATTTTTTATACTTTGTGCAGGCCAGTTGGCCTTGTACTTTATGCACGGCCATTTCTTACAAAGAGTGTCCGCTTGTGAGGAGTTGTTGGTATGGAGATTGGCAAAAAGCAGCGCGATCCAAAGAAAAGTCTTTCCAGACAGGTGGTTGATTCCATCGAAGAAATGATCATGGAGCGCAAGCTCGGTCCCGGAGATGTACTGCCCACGGAAATTCAAATTTCCGAAGAATTGCAGGTCAGCAAGAGCAGTGTAAGAGAGGCCATCAAAATGCTGGAGGCCCTGGGCGTCGTAGAGATTCGCCGGGGGTTGTGCACCGTCATCAGTAAGAATCCGGAGCAGGGCTATATGAATGTCATGCTCTCTCACTTCTACCTCAACAGCGGAAATGAGGAGGATCTGCAAAACTTCCGTTATATTATAGAGTCCGCCTACACGACCTACGCTATCCACCAGGCAACAGACAATGACCTTGCGGCCATTCGTGAAAAGCTGGAGCTGTTCCGCGAAAAGCTGCGGAACGGCACACTGGAGGCGGAGGACGATATCCTGTTCCACGGGCAGATCTTGCAGGCAACGCATAATTCCTTTATGATCAGCCTGGGAAATGCGCTGAACGAGCTGTTCCGCCGCTCCATCGCCATCGCGATCCGGGATAACCCCGAAGTGGCCCTCCATGACCACGAGAGCATCTATCAGGCCATCGTCAACCGGGACCCGGTCGCCGCGGAAAAGGTGATCGCTGCAAGCGCCAGACAGTGGGCTGCATCGTTTAAGATCCAGGACGCCGTGGCGGAGTCCACCTTATAATATAATAAAATCAGACGGAACGACCCGGTATATCACCGGGCCGTTTCTTTTTACAAAATTTTACAAAAAATTGAGAAATCACCCTTGACAATCTAGAACCATGTGCTATACTTTAAACATCAGATGTCTTATGTCATGTATCTTTTATTTTTAAATACGTTGAGGAGGCACTTATTATGGGCAAGGTTTATTACGATCAGGACGGTCACATCGAGGCGATCCAGGATAAAGTCATTGCGATCATCGGCTACGGCAACCAGGGCCGTTCTCAGGCTCTGAACATGAGAGATTCCGGCGCTAAGCACATTATCGTTGGCAGCATCCATGATGAATCCTGGAACACCGCCAACGCCGACGGCTTCCCCACTTATTCCATCGCTGAGGCTTCCAAGAAGGCTGACATCGTGTTCCTTCTGCTGCCGGACGAAGTGGCTCCCGAGATCTACGAGCGCGATATCGCTCCCAACCTGCATCCCGGCGCAGCACTGAACTTTGCTTCTGGCTACAACATCACCTATGGCTTCATCAAGCCCGCCGCTGATCTGGACGTGATCATGGTCGCTCCCCGCATGATCGGCAAGGGCGTTCGTGAAACCTATGAAAACGGCACCGGCTTCCCCACCTTCCTGGTCGTCAATCAGGACGCTACCGGCCACGCCAAGGAGATCGCCGTTGGTCTGGCCAAGGCTCTGGGCTCTACCAAGGCCGGCGCCATCGAGGTCACCTTCAACGACGAGACCTATCTGGACCTGATGAGTGAGCAGGCTATCTGGCCCCTGATCATGAACGTCATGGTGACTGCATTCGACTTCTTCGCCGAGAAGGGTCTGCCCGCTGAGGCGATCCTCACCGAGATGTACATGTCCAAGGAGCCTATGGTCATGATGGAGAAGATGGCGGATATGGGTCTGTTCAAGCAGCTGCCCCTCCACAGCCGTACCAGCCAGTATGGTCAGATGTCCCGCTTCAAGATGGTGCATTGATTACTGGAAATGAGAGAAAAAAGAATATCGCT